>Ga0160493_100060_pt1 | contig 90970 bp, 85 predicted proteins | sample DID2MG_2_FD_108262 | JGI IMG/M metagenome (GOLD analysis project Ga0160493, IMG submission 108262) | Enriched soil microbial communities from UW Madison campus, WI, USA - DID2878_E24_FP2 MG | ecosystem: Environmental > Terrestrial > Soil > Unclassified | place: USA: Madison, Wisconsin | collected... | reverse complement strand
TCATGTCCATGGTGATCACCTTGAATCCCCTGCTGAAATTCTCAGCAGGTCAGTGGAACACCCTGGTCAATATTGGATTGGCACTTTGCGGTTTAGCTGGTCAAGATTGCATCGGCACTAACAGACAGTGGATCGGATATGGAATGGTTCATTAACTTCCTCTTTGCAAAACGCCCTTTCGGGCACATTTGCACGGGAAGCCCCTCGGCGACTGTCCGTCCGGCGCGCGGACGCGCACACCGTTGCTGTTGCAGCGGCGATACGCATTGCGCGACCAGGAACGACAGATCGCGACCAAATTGAAGACGTGCGTCTCCCCAGCGCGAAAGGTCTTGAAACCTCGCGCCAGCGGCCGTAAAGTCAGCTTTCGGTTAGGAGTGCAGACTTCAAAGGGCCCGTGCGCAGTTCTGAACCTGCGTGCGGGCTTTCTGCCATCAGTGGCCTGTTAGTGCTTTGGGGTCTTCTCGTGCTCCTTTCCGGCCAAGTGCCCCACCGTCGCGGGCGGCTCACTGGGCTGCGGTTCTGTGGGTGACTCTGCAAACTGCGCCACCAGGTAGGCGGCAACATCTGCGGTCAGGAAATACTTGCCTCGCCGGTGCGGCGTGTCCATGCAGCGGATGGGCACATGCCCTCGCTCCATGCTTTTTTCCAGCGCGGCGACGGTCTTGAATCGCAGCACTTCGGCGAGCACTGGTGAATCCATCACCGGTCCGTAGCGCGACATGAGGAACGATTCGATGCGCTGCTGCGCAGGTGCAGCGGCACAGCCGTTCTGCGTCGGATCCGGCATCAAAACATCGGTCTGGTTCGAGGTCATTCCCCATGATCGCGCAGGGCCAAGAACCAGCGCAAGTAGGCCTCGAAGGCCTGATTTCCTTCGTGCAGTAGTACTGCGCGAAACCAAGAATTCCACAGCAGATCGTCAAAAAACAAGGTGCTTTCCACCTTGCTCCGAGGCCCGTCTGTGCAAATCTCCCCCGTGCGCAACTTCATCCGAAGCAGAGCGCCGAAGCCGCTCGAAGACCAAGTTCAACGGCCTTCTGACATGGCGAAATCTGGACGCTCTGATTCATTTTTGAATTACTTTTCGGCGTCAAAGCAAAGATCGGTCATTTTTTTTGGTGTTGTAATTGCGCCTATTCCAAGTGGGTCACGCCGCGTCGGTCCATGTCGATCTCTTGCTGACCGTTTTCATCCGTGCGTCCCTCTCACAGCCCTTTGCTATTGCCGCGCCTAGCGGCGATAGGCGAGCTTGCAACCCGCTTCATCACGGAGGTCGCCGGCAAGTCGAAACTGAACGCCACACAGTGGCTCATCGCGTTTCATCTCGACAAGGAAGCATCCGAAGCTGAGCGCATCCCAATGAGCCCGAAGCGACTCGCATCGCTCATGATGTGTCCCCAAACGCGCATCGTCACGCAGCTCTCGACAATGCGACGCAAAGGATTGATCGAGCCTGTGAATCTCAAGCCCACGCAACCACGCCGGCCGCTTCGCGAAGGTCGCAGGTTCTACGCGCTCACATCTGCCGGGCTGAGGTTGATCAGAAAGAGTGTTGCCAGCTCGGCTGCGGCCGATGAACTCTTTGCTACGCTGGTTCATTCCAAGGTAGGCTTGGAGATCAAGGCCTTGCACAAGAGGCTCGAGGACGCATCGGTGCGGGACTGTCTCGATTCGATTTCGGTCCTGGAGGTCGCCCTGAGGGAACAGCGGATCAAGAAGGCTCGCCGGTAAATCCTGTCAGGCCATGGATGCTGCGGTGCTTCCCGGCGCCGAACGCCTGCGGATCGTGCCGGGGTCGGGTGTGGCACAGCCCTCGGTTGGAGGCCTCCTGCGCCTGCAGTCCACCGGTTTGTTCCTCGGTCCAGCACTTTATTCCCCGGTCCACGACTTAATTCCCCGTAGGCACTCCCCTCCCGGGATAACCCTCTGACCCTCCCAAAGTCTTCTTGCCTACATTTCTTGTATGCAAGAAAAGGCATTGCTTGCATGCAAAACCTCGACAAGACAGACAGGAGACTCCATGCCTCGTTTCGCCAAATCGCTTTTCGGTCAGGTGGTTATCGCGCTGGTTCTCGGCGTGCTCGCGGGGCTCCTTGCCCCGGAGTACGCCGTCAAGCTCAAGCCGCTGGGTGACGGGTTCATCAAGCTGATCAAGATGATCATCCCGGTGCTGGTGTTCTGCGTGGTGGTGCATGGCATTGCCGGAGCGGGAGATCTCAAGCGCGTGGGCCGGGTGGGCGTGAAGTCGCTCATCTACTTCGAAGTGCTGACCACCATCGCGCTGGCGATGGGCCTGGTGCTGGCTTTCGTGTTCCAGCCGGGCGCCGGCATGAACGTCGACCCGTCGAAACTCGACCCGGCCGCCATGAGCGCCTACGCCTCGAACGCCGACAAGCTCACGAGCGGCGGCACGGTCGAGTTCCTGATGAAGCTCATTCCGACCACGGTGGTCAACGCCTTCGCCACCGGCGACGTGCTGCAGGTGCTGCTGTTCGCGGTGCTATTCGGATGCGCGCTCACGCTGCTGGGCGATCGCGGCAAGCCGGTGGCGGTGGTGGTCGATGCGCTCTCGCTGGTGCTGTTCAAGATCATGGGAATCATCATCAAGCTGGCGCCGCTGGGCGTGCTGGGTGCCATCGCGTTCACGGTGGGACAGTACGGCATCGGCTCGCTCAAGCAGCTCGGCATGCTGGTGGCTCTTTTCTACGGCGCGGTGCTGGTCTTCGTGTTCGTGGTGCTCGGGCTGGTGATGCGCATGTCTGGCTTCAGCCTGATCAAGCTGCTGCGCTACCTGCGCGAAGAGCTCACCATCGTGTTCGCCACCACCTCGTCGGACAGCGTGCTGCCGCAGGTCATGGCCAAGCTGCGCCGCATGGGCATCCGCGATTCGACGGTCGGGCTGGTGATTCCCACCGGCTATTCGTTCAACCTCGATGCCTTCTCGATCTACATCACGCTGGCCGCGGTGTTCATCGCGCAGGCCACCAACACGCCGATCTCGATGGCCGACCTGATGACGATCCTGGCAATTGCGCTGGTCACGTCGAAGGGCGCGCACGGCGTGCCGGGCTCGGCCATCGTGGTGCTGGCCGCCACGCTGCATGCGATTCCGGCCATTCCCGCCATCGGGCTGGTGCTGGTGCTGTCGGTGGACTGGTTCATGGGCATTGCCCGCGCGCTGGGCAACCTGATCGGCAACTGCGTGGCAACGGTGGCCATCGCGGCCTGGGAAGGCGACATCGACCGCGAACGCGCGCACGCGGTGCTCGACGGCAACTACGCCCCCGAAGCCCTGGATGGCGAGCCTCTGGCAGCGGCCGCGCCCGTGGCGAACGCAGGCACCGCCACCACCACCCCCGCACACTGAGTGAGCCACATGCCCACCGACGTCAGCCCCACCGCCATCGCCGAGCGCGTGGTCGAGGCCATCCTCGCGCAGAAGCTTGCGCCGGGCGAGCGGCTGGGCGAGCAGGCGCTGGCCGAGAACTTCTCGGTGAGCCGCACCATGGTGCGCGAGGCGCTGATGCAGCTGCAGGCGCGCGGCTTCGTCGAGGTACAGTCGCGCCGCGGCTGGTATGTGGTGGAGCCTTCGGCCGAAGAGGCGCGCGACGCCTTCTCGGCACGCCGCATCGTCGAGGCCGGCATCCTGGCCGCGAGCGAGGGCCGCCCGCTGGGCAAGGTGATCCGCAAACTGCGCGACCACATCGCCGACGAGCAGCGCGCCATCGAAGGCGCCGACGCTGCCACCCGCGCCTTCCTGCTGGCCGACTTCCACGTTTGCCTGGCCGAGCAGATGGGGCATCAGTTGCTGGTCGACGTGCTGCGCGACCTCACGGCGCGTACCACGCTCGCGGCCACGCTCTACCAGTCGAAGCACGAGGCGGGGCAGTCGTGCGCGGAGCATGGCGCGATCGTCGCCGCGCTCGAAGCGAGCGATACGGACAAAGCGCGCCGCTTGATGCTCGACCACATCGGCAATGTCGAGCGCGCGCTGGAAGTCGACGCTGCGGCGGAGCCGGATGCGACGAGCAGGCTGAAGGCTACGCTGGCGCCGATAGCGCTGCCGCGAGCGCGGCGCTGAGTCGCGGGGGCCCTCTCAAATCAGAGCCGCCGACATATTCCGCGACTAAGTGCGAGTGTCGATGCTGTGCCTTCCATAGACCATCTCTACGTCAGAACCGAAGCTCCTTGGCGACCGCATATGCCCGGTCAGTCTTTCGTAAAGCGACCGCAAGTAGCCCGGCTTGTCTTCCACTTCATCTAGAGGTACCTCATGAGGCACCACCGCGCGCCAGTATTTTTCGATATTGCCCGATGACAGGATGAATTCGATCGAATCCAGTACTCGTTGTTGGCTCTCCGGTCCGAAACGGTCGAAGTCAGCCTTCATCGCATCAAACAGCTTGGCGCGGCAACCTCCATCGTTGATATAGAAACCATCCAGTTCGTCATCGCTCATGACGTGCAAGTAGTAGTTCAAAGCCGATTTCTTCCCTGACGAATGGCGCAGGCGTTCGACTTTTTCGCCGTTCCATAGCAAATCGATTTCAGCGTCAGAACTCCCGCCGTGGTCTGCCGTCAACGCCTCACATCCTTTGTCCAGCTCAACCTGACCGCGCGCGCCTGCTGGATCTGCACCAGCGATGTGACCGAGTCGGGTTCAGCGACGCAAAGGACGCTGATTATTGAAATCAGCCTTCGAGCCTCAGTCCGGGGATGCCATCTGAAAAGAAATGCTATCCCTCATGATCTGAAGATCAAAAACCGCAAAAGCAACGCCGCCATTGTCTTTGGGAACCACGAAAAACCTCATGCTTGCAATCTTCAACTCCATCTCATCGACCTCGGAAAATTGCTGAGATTCAACCAGCAACTCATACTCCAGGAATATAGGTTTGTAATTTTCGAATCGGTCGTTTGGAAAGAATTTCCCAATATAGATATTATTTTTCAGGGAGCTAATCGGCACAATCCCCAAATTGACAAAGCCAGAATCCAAGAGATCAAAATTCATTTCTTTAGAGGACATGATGTTTGAACTCCAAGTGCGTTAGAAAGATGTTGAAGATTTTCATCATTGAATCCATCAACGCCATGTGGATGCACTATTCGCGCATCATTTGGAAACTTTCCAGTTGGATCAGAGATAACATCAAAACCGGAGCTTCTTATTTGATCTGAAGTTCCAGAGGCTATGATGCCAGCGGCTTGCTGCAAGCCTGTCGCACCGGGAAAAGCGTCTCTCATTTGACTGGACGCTGTGCACGGACAGCAGCTGTGAAGCACCGAAATTCCAGGCGGATTCAGCTTTTTTTCGCCGGGTTTAAGTCGCAAATTCTCCACAGAATTGCCGCCAATACGATTGACAGCCCTTCCGTTGGGAAGCGGTTTTCCGGCCAGACCCAGCGGATCAATCCATTCGAGCGGATTCGGCGCGTAATGCTGGAGATTGATCCCTCCCGCCAATTTGACCGGGTCAATGCTTACGAATCTCCCCACCAGCGGATCGTAATACCGATACCGGTTGTAATGCAGCCCCGTCTCTTCATCCCAATACTGCCCCTGGAACCGAATCGGATTCCGAAACCCCGCTTTCCTCCCCGCTTCACTGATCGCCTGCCTGGCCTCCCCCCACGCCTTGTAGCTCGCCGACCACGCCACGCGTCCCTCATGATCCGTCAGCTCCTGCGGCGTGCCCAGTTGGTCGCACTGGTAGAAACCGATCTCTTCCTTGACGAACGGCGCAGGCGTTCGACTTTGTTCGCCATTCCACAGCGGGTCTTGTTCGATGTCGTAACGCCCACCGTTCTCCGCCATCAGCGCCTTCACATCCGTCGTCCGGCTCAACGCAACCGCGCGCGCCTGCCGGATCTGCACCAGCGGCACGAACGAGCCGGGTTCATGGATGTAGTGGACGCTGTCTCCTTGCCAGGCATGCGCCTGCCAGCCCTCCGTGCTCTGCGTGCTCTCGAAAGCCAACGTGTCGCCGTCCCAGCCGAACAAGGTGCACGCATGCCGGGCGCGCTTGACGATGCGGCGGCCCAGCGGGTCGTAGCTGAAGCTCGTGATTTCGCCGAAGGTTTCGGCGCTTCGCATGCGGTTGTAGCCGTCCCAGGTGAACACCGTCTTTTCGCCGTTGCGGCTGCGCTCGATGAGGTTGCCGCGCTCGTCCCACTTGTAATGGGTGCCGGCATAGTCTTTCAGCAGGTTGTCCATCAGCTTGCCGGCCACCCCGCGGTGAACCGGCTGCGCCGCGTCATCCGGGTCTGAAGACAGGTCGCCGATGTTCCCCGCCGGATCGAATGCGAAGATTTCGCGTCCGAGCCGGCTGTTGGCTTCGAGCAGGCGCCCGACGAGGTCATAGCGGTAGCTCAGGTTGCCGCGTCTGCTGTCGCCGATGGCGACCAGCTGGCCGGCCGCGTCGTACTGGTAGTTGCGACGGATGCCGACGGGCTCCAACGCGCCATGCCTGGTCTGGGATATCTGCTGCTCCAGCAATCGGCCGACCGGGTCGTAGCGCTGTTTCTGCATGAGCCCGTTGGCCTGCTCGCGCGCAATCTCGCGGTGCAGGTCGTCGCGCTCGAAATCCAGGATGTCTTGTCCGTCGATGAGCAATCCGTGCGCGTGGCCGGAGCCATAGGTGAGCCATTGCGTCACGTGACCGTCCGGGCGAATGGTCGCGACGCGCTGGTTGAGCTCGTCATAGCCGTGCTGCCAGACCGCGGTGCAGGCACCGTCCAGGTAGTGTTGGTGCTCGCGCGTGAGGTTGCCCGCGGGATCGTAGAACCATTGCAGCCTCGCATCGCTGTTGCCGGCTTCGACCAACCGGCCGTTCCGATCGTAGGCAAAGCTCTCGGCAACGCCGCCGGCGGCGCGCTCGATCAAGCGGCCGATGAGGTCGAATTGCAGTCGCGTGGTGTGACTGCCCTCGACCACTTCCGACAAGACGCCCGTGGACTCTTCATAGCGGTACCGTGTGGTCCTCCGGTCGAAGCCGACTTCTTCCAGCAGCCGCCCCACCGGGTCATAGCGGAAGCCGTATCGGCTGCCGTTCTCGTTGTGCAGTTCGCTCAGGCGTCCAAGCAGATCTCAGCGGTACTTCAGCGTGTGGCCAGCCGCGTCGGTACGCTTGGACACGAGACCGGCGCGCGTGTAGTCGTAGCTCGTCCTGCGGCCCAGCGCATCGGTATGCGCGAGCAGGCGCCCCTCAGCGTCGTGCGCGAAATACTCGCTGGTGTTGTCGGGCAGGGTGATCTGCTCGAGCTGGCCTGGACGGCTGGCGTTCGCTGCGGCCGTGGCCTGCCGCTGTCCGTTCGTGCCGCCATAGCGATACCGCGTGCTCTGGCCCATTGCATCGGTCGCTTTGACCAGGCGCCCCTGCTCGTCGTATTCCCATCGAGTGGTCTTGCCCGAGCAATCGGTGTGGCTGGCAAGCTGGCCAGCCCAGTTGTAGGTCAGTGTCTTGACGCCACCCTTCGCATCGGTAACTCGCTCGGGCCGGCCAGCCTTGTCATAGGCATATTCGGTCTTGTGTCCCAGCGGGTCGATCTCTTCGACGAGTTTGCCATCGGCGTCGTAGTCGCGTTTCCAGACGCCGCCCTCGGCGTCACGCAAGCCCGTCATGCGTCCGCGCTGGTCGTGCGCATAGTGCACCTGGCTGCCGTCGGCCCGGGTGTGGGTCCGCAGGTTGCCGTCGGCGTCGTAGCTGAAGTCGTCCGTGCTGCCGTCGGTGTGCACGTGGCGGATGATGTTCTTTGCTTCATCCCGAAAGAACCACTCCTGGCGCTTGTCGGGATGGATGATCCGGTAGGTGTAGCCGAGGATGTCGTAGTAGTACCAGGTCTCGCCGCCCAGCGCGTCGGTCACATAGGTCAACCGGATTTTCCTGTCCCACTCCAGCTTGAGGGCAAAGCTTCCGTCATCGCTCCACTCGCGCACCGCCTTGGCATCGACGCCAGTGCCGTCGTATTCGAGGTTCATGCCGCGGCCCGTGCGGTCGGTGTATCGGGTCACGAGGTGATGGTGGTAGCTGTAGTTCCAGGTCTCGCTGTTCTCGTCCTGGGCCGAGACGAGGTCGCCTTCGGCATCGTGAACATAGGCCGCGAGCTGGCGCACGACCTGGCCGCCCTTGATCTCCCAAAGGCTGGTGATCAATCCGCTTCGCGCATCGGGGCGCGTGCCGACATGGGCAATCGTGAGCCCACCTTGCTTGCTGATGATGTCGCTCAGCACCTCTTCACCCGTGGCTGCGATCACGTGGTCGTAGCGCAAGCCGATGACGGATTCCTTGCCGGCATGCAGCGCGACGAGACGAAAGTGCTGCGCGCCCTGCGTGGAAACCTTGTGGGCCACGGTCTTCACGAGTTCGTAGACCTCGCGCCAATCGCTGGTCTCGCCAGCCGGTGCGGGCTTGCCGAAATCCACGGCCAACAGCGTCTCGCTCAAACGTGTGAGCGTCACTTCTTCAATGGCATCGCGGTGGCTCTGACCCACGGCCACCAGCGGGTAGGCATGACTGCGGCCGTCTGTGCCGTGATGGATCAGGCTGGGTTGGCCGGCCCTCGGACCTTTGGCTGGCGTGGCAATGTCCACGCGAGTGCGGTAGGGCGTGAGCCATCTCGCGCCGAGGCTGCTGTCATCGAAAGCGCCAAGGTTGCTTCGGTAGGTGCGCGCCCAGGTGATGGGCAGCGGCGCAACCAGCGTGAAGTCGACATGCGTCAAGCTCTCGCAGCCGGTCGCAAGGCTGATGGCGAACTTGCTTGCCGAGGGCACCGGGGCGCCTGAAACCGGACAGTTCTTGCAGCCCGGGTCGCCCTTGACCGGGGCCTGCACGCGCAGGTGTTCGACCCGCGTGTCCGGCCTGTTCCTTCTTGCTTCGGCACCCGCACCCGGCGGCACGATCGCCGCGCGGGGAATCTTCCGCTGCGCAGCGGCGGCCAGCAGGTTGCGGAGCAACCACATGATGCTGCCCTCCAGTTCCGGGCTGGCGAGGTCGGTCAGTTGCTTGTGGAAGTCCGCCTTCAAGGCGACCAGGCTCACGATCACCTCGTTGACCCGGCTCCTGACGCTTTCAGGCAGGTAGCCGGCCGCCTTCCTGGCTGCGTAGTTGGCGGCTCGTTTGGCCGAGCCCTCGGAATACTTGACCGCCCGGCGCCACATGCCGCTCCACGTGCTTTGGGTCTTCGGGTCGTAGTCGCTGGCCTCCGCGGCACCCGGCTTGGCGACGGCGAAGAGATCTTGCCCGCCAAGCACGCGCTGGAGAATGCCGATCAGGTTGTCCAGGATGCTGTCGGAGAGCCCTGCGCAGGCTTCCAGAATGCCGGAGAGCCTGGCGATGGCCCCGTCGATGAAGGTTTCGAGCTCACCGACGATGGAAGCATTGAGATGTCCCACCAGCGTGGTGACGATCGTCCCGCCAAGATTCCTGGCGCCATGCAAGAGCTCTTGCTTCACCAGATGCAGCGTGGGCCGCAGGCTCATGCGCGCTGCGGCCATGGTGGGCGGCGCAGGAATCAGGCCGATGAGATTGATGCCAAGGCTGGCCCAGTTCAGGAACCTGGTGACGGCATCGGTCGATTTCTTCTCGAGAATGGTGACGATGTCGAGGAACACATCGACCAGCGCCATGATGTTGCCCACCACGGGGATGCTGCCCAGCACCATGGTCAGCCGATCGAGCGTGACGTAGCCACCGGTGAACGAACGTAGCCAGTCGTCGACCACCTTGCTGGCGGCGGCGATGTCTTCCTTGGCGATGGTGTTCAGCGGAGCAACGGCCGTCTGAGGCTCGCGCTCGGCGGCGGATGTCGGTGCAGGCTGAGGCTGGTTTTGCTGTGTGCTCGATGGTGGCTGCTGTGGCGCGCCTGATGCCATTGCCCAGTCTCCCTGACTGCGTCTTTTCTTTTCATGAAATCAATTGAAAAGAGGAGGCTTGGCCGTGTGACAGCAATTCGCGCTACACGAATATCAATTGCAAATTGATATTCATGCCCAACTCTTATTTTCACTTCCCTCAAATCATTCTAGAAAGCGATCCGACGCAAATCCGGGTGCCTGAATAAATGAACGGTTCCTGATGCGTGACTTTTTCTCGATATGCGCGACGCAACAAGGGCCGCCTCCACAAAATCGATCGAGTAAGACAAAGCCGGCGAACGGTTCCCGCCCCCTCTGGGCTCGGCTACAGTCCGAGACACTTATGAACTCACCCCAACTCCAGCGCGGCGTGTTCCTCGCCCTTCTCGCCGCTGTCACCGCTGCCTTCATCTGGGTGCTGCTGCCGTTTTTCGGCGCGGTGCTCTGGGGCGTGGCACTCGCGATCCTGTTCACGCCGCTGTTCCGCTGGCTGCTCAGGAAGATGCCAGGCAAGCTCAACGCCGCCGCCTTGCTGACGCTGGCCATCTGCCTGTTCATCGTGATTCTTCCGCTGGCCATGGTCGGCGTGTCGCTGGTGCAGGAAGTGGCGCTGGTCACGCAGAACATCCGCTCGGGGCAGATCAACTTCGCGGCCTACTTCCAGCAGATCCTGGACGCCTCGCCGCAGTGGCTGCTGAACCTCGTCGAACGCTTCAACCTCGGCGACATGGCGGCCTGGCAGGCGCGCATTTCGGCCGCCGCCGGCCAGGCGAGCCAGATCATCGCGAGCCAGGCGCTGGCCATCGGCCAGAACACCTTCGACTTCGTGGTCAGCTTCTTCGTCATGCTGTACCTGCTGTACTTCCTGCTGCGCGACGGCGCGGCACTGTCCAAGCGCATGCGCGACGCCGTGCCGCTGGCCAAGCCGCACACGCACTACCTGCTGAACAAGTTCACCACCGTCATCCGCGCGACCGTCAAGGGCAACGTGGCCGTGGCCATCGCGCAGGGCACGCTCGGCGGGCTGGCCTTCTGGTTCCTCGGCGTGCAGGGTGCGCTGCTGTGGGCGGTGCTGATGGCCTTCCTGTCGCTGCTGCCGGCGGTGGGCGCCGCGCTGATCTGGGGCCCGGTGGCCATCTACTTCCTGGCCACTGGGCATTTCTGGCAGGGCGGCGTGCTGATCTTCGTGGGCGTGTTCGTGATCGGCCTGGTCGACAACATCCTGCGCCCGCTGCTGGTGGGCAAGGACACGCAGATGCCCGACTACATCGTGTTGATGTCGACCATCGGCGGCATGGCGCTCTTCGGCATCAACGGCTTCGTGATCGGGCCGGTGATCGCGGCGCTGTTCATGGCGGCGTGGAGCCTGTTCGCGGACTCGGGGCATGTGGGAACGGGGCACGACGAGCCGGCCGAAGGCACGCAGGCCGTCCAAACCACCCAAGACACGGAACACAAGAAGCGAAGCTGAGGCGCGGGCTCACCCGCTCCATGCCGCGCCGCGCGCATTTCGCGCACGCTGTGCGGCATTCCGTCGCATGGCACTGGGCACCGTGCGGGGCCTGAGAGATCGTCGGGGCCTCAACTTCCGACGAGGCCCCTCATGCAACTTCCCGCCCTCCTGTCCCGCCCGATCGTGCGCGCACTTTGCGCCGCCGCCATCCTCGCGCCCACCGGCGCCCTGGCCGCCGACCTCAGCCTGAGCGTCGCCGACGGCCCGGCGGCCGACGCCACGCTCTACGTCGCGCTGTACAGCGACGCCGCCGGCTACGCCGACAGCAAGCCGGTGGCTTCGCAGACAACGCCGATGCGCGAGGGCAAGGCCCGGCTCGTGTTCCCGGGCCTTGCCCCGGGGCGCTACGCGCTGCGCGCATTTGCCGACGAGAACGGCAACGGCAAGCTCGACACCAACCTCATGGGCCTGCCGACGGAACGCTACGGCTTCTCGAACGACGCCAAGGGCAACCGCGCGGCACCCGACTTCGAGGCGGCAGCGATCCGCGTCGACGCCGACCTGCAGACCGTCATTCATCTGCGCTGAGGTGCCCGCCATGGAACGACGCGAACTCCTGCGCCTGCTGGCATCGGCCGGCGCCCTGCCCCTCCTTGCGCCATTGGCGCGCGCCGCCGGCACCGACAGCTGGCAAGCCCAGTTCGAGGCCGCCGGGGCGCCCTGGAAGATCGGCTTCGCCACGCCACCGGACGACCTGCCGCTCACCCGCGCCACGGTGCGCGGGCGCTTTCCCGACGCGGTTGCGGGCACGCTGTTTCGCATCGGCCCGGCCGGCCACGACATGGGCGGCGAGCGCTATCACCACTGGTTCGACGGCGACGGCATGGTGCATCGTTTCGTGATCGAGGGGACCGACGTGCGCCACCAGGGCCGCTACGTTGCCACGCCCAAGCGCGTCGCCGAGGCGCGGGCCGGCCGTCGCCTGTACGAGGCCTTCGGCACCATGCCGCCGGGCGGGGAGCCGCCGACGTCGCCCGACAGCATCAACGTCGCCAACACCAGCGTGCTGCCGCTGCGGGGCGAAGTGCTGGCGCTGTGGGAGGGCGGCTCGGCCACGCGCATCGACGCGCGCACGCTGGACACGCTGGGCGTGAAGACCTGGCGCGCCGACCTCGCGGGCATGCCGTTCTCGGCGCATCCCAAGGTGGACCCGGACGGCACGGTGTGGAACTTCGGCGTCAGCTCCGGCCAGGGCCTGCTGGCGCTGTACGAGATCGCGCCCGAAGGCTCGCTGCGCCGCGCTGCCGTGGCGCCGGTGGCCGACATGCCGATGGTCCACGACTTCGCGGTGACGGAGCGGCATCTCGTGTTCCTTTTGCCGCCGCTGGTGTACGACGGCAAGCGCAAGGATGCCGGAGCGACCTTTCTCGATGCCCACGTCTGGCGCCCCGAACTGGGCATGCGCGCGCTGGTCGTCGACAAGCGGGATTGGGAACGGCGGCAGATGCTCGAGCTGCCGGCCGGCTTCCTCTTCCACGTGGGCAATGCCTGGGAGGAAGACACGCCGCGCGGCACGCTGATCCACGTCGACTACGTGCGCTCGGACAACGCCGACTCGGTGTTCACCACCAACCGCGAGGTGATGCGCGCGCGCCGCGTGCGAGGCCCCGATCCGCACCTGACCGTGGCCACCCTGAACCTGGGCACCGGCAAGGCCACGCAGGCGGCGTTGGCGCAGGAGGCCGAGTTCCCGCGCATCGACCCGCGCCGCGTCGGGCTGCGCCACCGCCAGGTGGTGCACGCCACGCAGATCCGGCCCGACCTGCCGGGCTTCGGCGCAGTCGCACGCACCAACGTCGAGACCGGCCGCAGCCAGCGCTTCAGCTACGGCGCGCAGGCCATGGTGGAAGAACATGTCTTCGTGCCGGATGGCTCGAAGCCGGGCTGGGTGCTGGGCACGGTGCTCGACTTCGGTCGGCGCAAGACGGTGCTGTCGTGCTTCGCGGCCGATCACCTGGCGGCGGGTCCGGTGGCGCAGGCGACGCTGCCTTATGCGCTTCCGCTGGGCCTTCACGGGGTCTTCGTGCAGGCTTGAAGAGGGCACAACTGTTCAGGGCTCGCTCGCGCCGGCGGGGGACATTCGCGCAGGGGAGTACCCGGTGCCCTGTGCACACGCCCCGGATAACCTCTCACCCCGCCCACCAGCCTTCGTCAAAACGCCCCTGGAGGAAAGCCACGAAGCCCGACACCTTGCCCGGCACCAGCTTCGGCGAAGGAAACACGGCATGTATCTCCTGCTCGGGCAAGGCATGGTCGCCGAGCACCTCGCGCACCTTGCCGGTGGCCAGCGATTCGCTCGCCACATAGCGCGGCATCAGCGCGATGCCGAGCCCGTCTCTCGCGGCGGCCAGCACGGCCGACAGGTTGTTCGAGCGAAAGCGCCCCGACACCGGCACCGTGACCGGCTCGCCCCTGGGCGTGTGCATGCGCCAGAACTCGTCCCCCACCACGCTGCTGTAGATCAGCGCCACATGCCCGCTCAGGTCCTGTGCACGCTTGGGCGTGCCATGCTTCTTCAGGTAGGCCGGTGACGCGACCATGACCCAGGGGTTGGCGCCGAGGTAGCGCGCACCCAGCGACGAGTCGGCCAGCTTGCCCATGCGGATGGCCACGTCGATGCCCTGCGCGATCAGGTCCACGTAGCGGTCCTCGAAGCTCAGGTCGAGCTGCACCTGCGGATGGCGGCGCATGTATTCGAGCGCCAGCGGCACCACCACCCGCCGCCCGAAGGCCACCGAAGTGCCCACCCGCAGAAGCCCCTGAGCCTGGTTCTGCCGCAGCTGCACGATGCTCTCGGCCTCCTCCGCCTCGCGCACGATGGTCTTGCACTTCTCGTAATACAGCGCACCGGGCTCGGTGAGGCTCACGCCGCGCGTGTTGCGGTTCAGCAGCCGCACCTTCAGCCGCGCCTCGGTGGCCGCGACCTGCTTGGTCACGGTGGGCTGCGTCGTGTTGAACTCGCGCGCCGCCTTCGAGAAGCTGCCGGTCTCGACCACGCGCACGAACATTTCCATTGCCAGCAATCTGTCCATGGCCGGATGGTAGCCACTTATTCCATGGCGGAATAGGTTTTATGGCCCCCAGCCGTCTTCTTCGAATGCGCCCCGCTTCCTACAGTGGGACCACCTCAAGGAGACATGCAAATGGCAAAGATGACAGCGGTCCAGGCCGCGGTTCTGGTGATGGAAAAGGAAGGCGTGACGCAGGCCTTCGGCGTGCCGGGCGCGGCAATCAACCCGCTGTACTCGGCACTGCGCCAGCGCGGCAGCATCGCGCACATCCTGGCGCGCCACGTGGAGGGCGCCTCGCACATGGCCGAGGGCTACACCCGCGCGGTGGCCGGCAACATTGGCGTGTGCATCGGCACTTCGGGCCCGGCGGGCACCGACATGATCACGGGCCTGTACTCGGCCTGGGCCGACTCCATTCCCATTCTTTGCATCACCGGCCAGGCGCCGCGCGCGCGGCTCTACAAGGAAGACTTCCAGGCGGTGGACATCGAGTCGATCTCCAAGCCAGTCACCAAGTGGTCGGTCACGGTGCGCGAGCCCGGCCAGGTGCCGCAGGTTTTCCAGCAGGCCTTCCACCTGATGCGCTCGGGCCGCCCCGGGCCGGTGCTGATCGACCTGCCGTTCGACGTGCAGATGGCGCAGATCGAATTCGACATCGACGCCTACCAGCCGCTCACACCGTACAAGCCCGCCGCCACGCGCGCGCAGATCGAGAAGGCCATCGGCATGCTGAACGCGGCCGAGCGCCCGCTGATCGTGGCCGGCGGCGGCGTCATCAATGCCGATGCGGCCGACCTGCTGGTGCGCTTTGCAGAGGCCACCGGCGTGCCGGTGATTCCCACGCTGATGGCATGGGGCGCCATCGCCGACGACCATCCGCTGATGGCCGGCATGTGCGGCCTGCAGACCAGCCACCGCTACGGCAACGCGACCATGCTCGCCAGCGACTTCGTGCTGGGCATCGGCAACCGCTGGGCCAACCGGCACACCGGCTCGGTCGACGTCTACACCAGGGGCCGCACCTTCGTGCACGTGGACATCGAGCCCACGCAGATCGGCCGTGTGTTCACGCCCGACTTCGGCATCGTGTCGGACGCCAAGACGGCGCTCGAGCTGTTCGTGCAGGTGGCCGAGGAGATGAAGGCCGCGGGCAAGCTGCCGAGCCGCGTCACCTGGGCCGGCGAATGCCGCGAGCGCAAGAGGACGATGCTGCGCAAGACCAATTTCGACGACGTGCCGATGAAGCCGCAGCGCGTGTACCAGTGCATGAACAACCACCTGGACCGCGACACCTGCTACGTGAGCACCATCGGCCTGTCGCAGATCGCGGCCGCGCAGTTCCTGCACGTGTACAACCCGCGCCACTGGATCAACTGCGGCCAGGCCGGTCCGCTGGGCTGGACCATTCCCGCCGCGCTGGGCGTGCGCGCCGCCGACCCCACGCGCAAGATCGTCGCGCTCTCGGGCGACTACGACTTCCAGTTCATGATCGAAGAGCTGGCCGTGGGGGCGCAATTCAAGCTGCCCTACCTGCACATCGTGGTCAACAACTCCTACCTCGGGCTGATCCGCCAGGCGCAGCGCGGCTTCGAGATGGACTACTGCGTGCAGCTCGCGTTCGACAACATCAACGCATCAGCCGACAGCGGCATCGAGCGCGGCTACGGCGTGGACCACATGAAGGTGGTCGAGGGCCTGGGATGCAAGGCGATCCGCGTGCGCAAACAGGAAGAGATGGCACCCGCCATCGAGCGCGCCGAAGCGCTCATGGCGGAGTTCAGGGTGCCCGTGGTGATCGAGGTGATGCTGGAGCGCGTGACCAACATCGCGATGGGCACCGAGATCGACGCCATCAATGAATTCGAACCGCTGGCCGAGACCACGGCCGACGCACCCACGGCCCTTGCCGTGGCAATGCTGGATTGAGGAGACCTTGCACATGCCCAAATTCGCAGCCAATCTCACGATGCTCTTCACCGAGCTGCCCTTCATGCAACGCTTCGAAGCCGCCGCCAAGGCGGGCTTCAAGGGCGTGGAGTACCTGTTCCCCTATGCCTTCGAGAAGAAGGAGCTGGCCGCCGCCTTGCGCGCCAACGGCCTGCGGCAGGTGCTGCACAACCTGCCGGCCGGCGACTGGGACAAGGGCGAGCGCGGCATCGCCTGCCATCCGGAGCGCACCGGCGAGTTTGCCGAAGGCATCGCGATGGCCATCGACTATGCGAGCGCACTCGACTGCCCGCAGGTCAACTGCCTGATCGGCAAGGTGCCGCCGGGCGCGGACATCAACGCCGTCAACCGCACGGTGATCGACAACCTGCGCCTGGCCGCGCGCGAGTTGGAGGCCGCGGGTCTGCGCCTGCTGATCGAGCCGATCAACAGCTTCGACATTCCGGGCTTCTTCCTCACGCGTACCGACCAGGCGCTGGCGCTGATCGAGGCGGTCGGCTCGTCCAACCTGCGGGTGCAGTACGACATCTATCACGCGCAGCGCATGGAGGGCGAGCTCGGCAACACGCTCTCGAAGCACCTGGCGCAGATCGGCCACATCCAGCTGGCCGACAACCCCGGGCGCGGCGAGCCGGGTACGGGCGAGATCAACTATCCGTGGCTGTTCGGGCACATCGATTCGCTCGGCTACGACGGCTGGATCGGCTGCGAATACAAGCCGCGCACCGACACCGTCAACGGCCTCGGCTGGCGCGACTCACTCACGCAACAGCAATAAGCACCGGACAGACAAGGAAACACAGACATGGCAACCCATCAAAAAATCGGATTCATCGGTCTCGGCATCATGGGCGCGCCCATGGCGGGCCACCTGCTCGACGCCGGCCACCAGCTGTTCGTGAACACGCACGGCAACACGCCGGAGCCCTTCGTGTCGAAGGCCACCATCTGCGCCTCGGGCGCCGAGGTGGCGCGGCAGGCCGACATCATCTTCATCATGGTTCCGGACACGCCCGACGTGGAGAAGGTGCTGTTCGGCGAACCCGGCAAGGAAGGCGTGGCCGCCGGCCTGAAGGACTCGCACGGCAAGATCGTGGTGGACTGCAGCTCCATCGACCCGATCGCGACGAAAGACTTCGCGCGCCGCATCACGGCGATGGGCGCCGGCTACATCGACGCGCCGGTCTCCGGCGGCGAAGTGGGCGCCAAGGCCGCGAGCCTCACCATCATGTGCGGCGGCGACGAAGGCACCTTCGGCCGCGTGAAGCCGCTGCTCGACAGCATGGGCAAGAACGTGACGCTGGTGGGCGGCGCGGGAGACGGCCAGGTCTGCAAGGTGGCCAACCAGATCATCGTGGCGCTGAACATCGCAGCGGTCAGCGAAGCGCTGGTGTTCGCCTCGAAGGCCGGCGCCGATCCCGCCAAGGTGCGGCAGGCGCTGATGGGCGGCTTTGCCAGCTCGCGCATTCTCGAAGTGCACGGCGAGCGGATGATCAAGCGCACCTTCGCGCCGGGGTTCCGCATCTCGCTGCACCAGAAGGACCTGAACTTGGCGATGCAGAGCGCGCGCACGCTGGGCGTGTCGCTGCCGCAGACGGCCAATGCGGCGCAGCTCATGAACGCATGCGCGGCGCTGGGCTATGGACAGCTGGACCACTCGGCGCTGGTCAAGGCGCTCGAGGCGCTTGCTCAGCACGCCGTTTCGCCGGACTGAGGGGCTGCCGGGATCCCAAGGGGTCATTCGCGGAGCAAGCTACCCCGTCGGCGTGAGCGAGCCCGAATACCCCCGCAGTGCCTGAAAAGAGATCAGGTCTTCACCGCGTCGAGAGACTCTTTCAGATTGCGCCGGCGCCACGCCCAGGTCTTCACGGCCTGCGGCAGGATGCCGAGGCATGACGCGTAGTAGGTCACCTTGAAGCCCCAGAAGCGCGGCCCGATGGGCGTGTCGCGGAACAGGTCGCCCGCCAGGATGGACAGCAACGCCTCCTGCATGCGCCAGATGTTGCGCGGCGCCATGAACAGCCGGCGGATGGCCGGCGAGGTGATGCGGTAGATGAACCACGAGAACATCTTCGGCCCGCGCTTCATGACCTTCTCGTAGTGGCGGAAGGCGCGCTCGGCTTCCCTCGCCTCGCCCTTGAGCCAGTGGTCGGCCGCGGTGGCGGCCTCGAAGCCGCTGTTCATCGCCAGGTACACGCCCGACGAGAACATCGGATCGACGAAGGCATAGGCGTCGCCGACCATCATGAAGCGGTCGCCGCGGCAGAACTTCGAATCGTAGGCGTAGTTGCCGGTGGAGGTGGCGCCTTCCATCAGCGTGGCGTTCTTCAGCCGCGCCGCCAGCTTGGGCGCCAGCGCGATGGTCTCCATCAGGAACTCCTCGAGCGAACCCTTGCGGCGCTTGAAGTAGGCCGGCGACGCCACCGCGCCCACGCTCACCGTGCCGTCCTTCAGCGGGATGTACCAGAACCAGCCATGGTCGAACCAGAACAGCGAGATGTTGCCCTCGAAGCGGCCGGGCCGGCGCTCGGCGTTGGCAAAGTGCCCGTAGAGCGCGGCGCTCGCATGCTTTCGGTTGCGCTGCTTGGCGTCGAACTGGTTCGACAGCAGTGTGTCGCGCCCGCTCGCATCGATCACGAAGCGCGGGCGCCAGCTGGTCTCGGCGCCGTCGTCGGCCTTGACCTTCACCAGCGGCCGGTTGTCGGGCGTGCCCTTGCCCGCGTCCATGTCCACGCCCGTGACACGCTGCCCCTCGAAGGTGCGCGCGCCCCGTTTACCGGCATGGCGGAACAGCAGCTCGTCGAATTCCGAACGGCGCACGTGCACGGCGTAGGGAAAACTCTTGTCCATCGCCTGTCCGAAGTCGAAATGGCTGCTGTGGTCGTGCCAGGGCGAGACGAACTCGGCGCCGTGCTTGCGCAGGCCGATGGCCTCGACCTCGGTGCGCACCCCCAGGCGGTCGAACAGCGGCATGTTCATCGGCAGCAGCGACTCGCCGATGTGGAAGCGCGGGTGCTGGGCTTTCTCGATCAGCACCACGTCGTGGCCCTTGTCGGCCAGCAGGGCCGCCACGGTCGAACCCGAAGGGCCGCCGCCGATGACGACGACGTCAGGGTCGGTGCTTGTGAAAGGTCCGGGTGTCATACGCTCTTGTCCCTCGTTGTGGTTGTGCTGCTGGTTAACGCTAATTAACAGTTGCGCAGTTTAGCGAAGCGACCGCCCCGCCTTATCCGCCGGAAGATATGGATCCAGGCGTTTTCGGCATTCCCCCTGTAAGAACAAGCCGCCCTTTTGCGGTAGCCTCGTTGCCCGTCAGAAACAAGGAGACTTTCATGGCTGCACCCCTTTCCCCTGCAGAAGAAGCACTTCGCGAGGCAGCGCGCGAGTACCACCGCTCGCCCGTCAAGGGCAAGATCTCGATCACCCCGACCAAGCCCCTGCTGAACCAGCGCGACCTGTCGCTGGCGTATTCGCCGGGCGTGGCCTATCCCTGTCTCGACATCGCGGCCGACCCGTCGCTGGCGGCCGAATTCACCGCCCGTGGCAACCTGGTGGGTGTCATCACCAACGGCACGGCCGTGCTGGGCCTGGGCAACATCGGCCCGCTGGCCTCCAAGCCGGTGATGGAAGGCAAGGGCTGCCTGTTCAAGAAATTCGCCGGCATCGACGTGTTCGACATCGAGCTGGCCGAGAACGACCCCGACAAGCTGGTCGACATCATCGCGGCGCTGGAGCCCACGCTGGGCGGCATCAACCTGGAAGACATCAAGGCGCCCGAGTGCTTCTACATCGAGAAGAAGCTGCGCGAGCGCATGAACATCCCGGTGTTCCATGACGACCAGCACGGCACGGCCATCATCTCGGCCGCGGCCCTCCTCAACGGCCTGGAACTGGTCGGCAAGAAGATCGAGGAAGTGAAGATCGCGGTCTCCGGCGCCGGCGCCGCCGCCATCGCCTGCCTCGACGTGATGGTCGGCCTGGGCGCCAAGCCCGCCAACATCTACGCCTGCGACTCCAAGGGCCTGATCTACATGGGCCGCGCGGGCGGTTTCGACGAATCCAAGGCACGCTACGCCCAGAAAGACACCGGCGCCCGCACCCTTGCCGACGTGGTGAAGGACGCCGATGTGTTCCTGGGCTGCTCGGCCCCGGGCGTGATGACGGCAGAGATGGTCAAGACCATGGGCACGCAACCCATCATCCTGGCGCTGGCCAACCCCGAGCCTGAAATTCGCCCCGAACTGGCCAAGGCCGTGCGGCCGGACTGCATCATCGCCACCGGCCGTTCGGACTATCCGAACCAGGTCAACAACGTGCTGTGCTTCCCCTACATCTTCCGCGGCGCGCTCGATTGCGGCGCCAGCAAGATCACGGAAGAAATGAAGCTGGCCTGCGTGCGCGAGATCGCCGACCTCACCAAGGCCGACATCAGCGAGGAGGTGGCCACCGCCTACGCCGGCCAGGAGCTGGCCTTCGGCCCCGACTACATCATTCCCAAGCCCTTCGACTCGCGCCTGATCCTGCGCATCGCGCCGGCGGTGGCCAAGGCGGCCGCGGCTTCGGGCGTGGCCTCGCGACCGATCGAGGACATGGAGGCCTACCGCCAGCACCTGACGCGCTTCGTCTACCAGACCGGCATGTTCATGCGCCCGGTCTTCAGCGCCGCCAAGATCGCCGCCGCCAAGCGCGTGGCGTACGCCGAGGGCGAGGACGAGCGCGTGCTGCGCGCCGCCCAACTGGCCGTCGACGAAGGCCTGGCACAGCCGATCCTGGTCGGCCGCCCCGCCGTGATCGAGGCGCGCATCAAGAAGGCCGGCCTGCACATCCGAGTCGGCACGGACGTGGAAGTCGTCGACCCCGAGGACGATCCGCGCTTTCGCATCTACTGGGAGAGCTTCCACAAGCTCATGGGCCGCCGCGGCGTCACGCCCGAGGCCGCCAAGACCATGGTGCGCCGCTCCAACACCATCATCGCCGCGCTGATGCTGCACCTGGGCGACGCCGACGCCATGATCTGCGGCCTCGTCGGGCGCTTCGACGTGCATCTGGAGCACATCCGCAACCTGATCGGCCTGAAGCGCGGCGCGCCCGGCTTCGCGACGCTGAACGCGCTCACGCTGGAAAAGCGCACCGTCTTCATCACCGACACCAACGTGAACGAAGACCCGAGCGCCGAGCTGCTGGCCAGCATCGCTATGATGGCCGCCGAGGAAGTGCGCCGCTTCGGCCTGCCGCCGAAGGTGGCCTTCCTCTCGCACTCGAACTACGGCACCTCCAGCCGCGGCTCGGCGCGCAAGATGCGGCTGGCGCGCGACCTGTTCGCGCAGATGGCGCCCGACATCGAGTGCGACGGCGAGATGCACGGCGACTCGGCACTGTCGGAAGAAATCCGCCGCACCGCCCTGCCCGAGACCACGCTCACCGGCGAAGCCAACCTGCTGGTGTGCCCGAACCTGGACTCGGCGCACATCCTCTACAACGTGCTGAAGATGACGGGCGCCAACGGCATCACGGTCGGCCCGATCCTGCTGGGCGCGGCGGGTTCGGCGCATGTGCTGACGCCCACGTCGACCGTGCGGCGCATCGTCAACATGACGGCGCTGGCAGTGGCGAACGCGACGACCGCACTGAAGTAAGACGGTTTTCCCACCCTTGAAAACGCCCCGCTGCGGCACTTGCAGCGGGGCGTTTTTCTTGGCCCCGATCGGGCGTGGGCGACCCATGTTGGCTCGCATTCGGTGCAAGCGCCCCCTGAAATCGAAGGGATTTCCCGTCGAAGGTGCATATTCCAGGGGCTACGCACCACTCTGATCCACGGGGAGGGTTCGCACCAATCACGTGCGGGCACCGTTTTTGCTTGAATGCCGGCAACACCTTGCATTCACCTTTCACGGAACGATCCCGCATGAACAAGCGCCACCTGCTCCAGTCCTTCCTCGCCGCCTCGGCGCTCAGCTTCGGCCTTGCTCCAACCTTCGCGCAGACCTCGACGCCGATCAAGTTCCAGCTCGACTGGCGCTTCGAAGGGCCGGCCGCGTTGTTCCTGCATCCCGCCGCCAAGGGCTACTTCAAGGCCGCCGGCCTCGACGTGACCATCGACGCGGGCAACGGCTCGGGCGGCACCGTCACGCGCGTGGCCTCGGGCGCGTACGACATGGGCTTCGCCGACCTCGCGGCGTTGATGGAGTTCCACGCCAACAACCCCGACAGCCCCAACAAGCCGGTCGCGGTGATGATGGTCTACAACAACACGCCGGCCTCGGTCATGGCGCTCAAGAAGAGCGGCATCACCAAGCCGGGCGACCTCACCGGCAAGAAGCTGGGCGCGCCGGTGTTCGACGCGGGCCGCCGCGCGTTCCCCATCTTCGCCAAGGCCAACAACATCGGCGCCGTCAACTGGACCGCGATGGACCCGACGCTGCGCGAGACCATGCTGATGCGCGGCGACATCGACGCCATCACCGGCTTCACCTTCACCTCGCTGCTCAACCTCGAGGCGCGCGGCGCCAAGGCGGCCGACGTGGTGATCCTGCCCTACCCCGACTACGGCGTGAAGCTGTACGGCAACGTCATCATCGCCTCGCCCAAGCTCATCAAGGAGAACCCGGCGGCGGTGAAGAAATTCCTCTCGGCCTTTGCCAAGGGCGCCAAGGAAGTCATCGCCAACCCGGCCGTGGCCATCGAGTCGGTGAAGGCGCGCGACGGCATCATCGACAGCAAGCTCGAAACGCGCCGGCTGCAGCTGGCGATCGACACCGTCATCAACAGCGCCGATGCGCGCGCCGAGGGCTTCGGCGCGGTGAACTCGGGCCGCATGTCGCTCATGGCCTCGCAGGTGTCCGACGCCTTCGCCACCAAGACGCGCGTGAACCCCGACGCCGTGTGGACCTCGGCCATGCTGCCGCCGGCGGCCGAACTCAACGTCCTGACGAAGAAGTGATGGCGGACGCATCGCTCGCAACAGACACGGCCGCCCCCTTCGTCGACTTCCAGGACGTCTGGCTCGCCTACAACGAGGAGCTGCTTCGCGCCAACCACTTCGCGGTCGAGGCCATCGACCTGAAGGTCAGGCGCGGCGAGTTCATCGCCATCGTCGGCCCCTCGGGCTGCGGCAAGTCGACCTTCATGAAGCTCACGACCGGGCTGAAGATGCCGTCGATGGGCAAGATCCGCATCGACGGCCAGCCCGTGACCGGGCCGCTCAAGATCTCGGGCATGGCCTTCCAGGCGCCGTCGCTGCTGCCGTGGCGCACCACCGTCGACAACGTGCTGCTGCCGCTGGAGATCGTCGAGCCCTACCGCTCCAACTTCAAGTCGAAACGCAAGGAATACGAGGAGCGTGCCCGCCGGCTGCTGCAGAAGGTGGGCCTCGGCGGCTATGAAGACAAGTTCCCGTGGCAGCTCTCGGGCGGCATGCAGCAGCGCGCGAGCATCTGCCGCGCGCTCATCCACGAGCCCAAGATGCTGCTGCTCGACGAGCCCTTCGGCGCGCTCGACGCTTTCACGCGCGAAGAGCTGTGGTGCATCCTGCGCGACCTGTGGACCGAGCAGCAGTTCAACGTGATCCTGGTCACGCACGACCTGCGCGAATCGGTGTTCCTGGCCGACACGGTGTACGTGATGAGCAAGAGCCCGGGGCGCTTCGTGGTCAAGCGAGAGATCGAGCTGCCGCGCCCGCGCGAACTGGAGCTGACCTACACCAAGGAGTTCACCGACATCGTGCTGGAGCTGCGCGGGCACATCGGCGCCATCCGCAACACCGGCATCAGCGCGGCGCAGACCGCCGCCGCCGTGTCCCACTGAGCCGCGCATCACCATGAAGAACACCAAGCAAATCGAACGCTGGTCGCCGTGGCTGCTGCTCGTGGCGGTGCTCCTGCTGTGGCAGGTCATCTGCGCGGGCTTCGAGGTCTCCGACTTCATCTTCCCGAGCCCCCTGCGCATCTGGAACCAGTTCTGGGAGTTCAAGGAAATCATCGCGGGCCACGCGTGGCGCACCTTCTGGGTCACGATGGCGGGCTTCGGCCTGGCGATCGTGGTGGGCGTGCTGATGGGCTTCGTCATCGGCAGCTCGCGCATCGCGTATGCGGCGATCTACCCGCTCATGACGGCATTCAACGCACTGCCCAAGGCGGCCTTCGTGCCGATCCTGGTGGTGTGGTTCGGCATCGGCGTGGGCCCGGCGATCCTCACGGCCTTCCTGATCAGCTTCTTCCCGATCATGGTCAACATCGCGACCGGCCTCGCGACGCTGGAGCCCGAACTCGAAGACGTGCTGCGCGTGCTCGGCGCCAAGCGCTGGGACGTACTCATGAAGATCGGCCTGCCGCGCTCCATGCCCTACTTCTTCGGCTCGCTGAAGGTCGCGATCACGCTGGCCTTCGTCGGCACCACGGTGAGCGAGATGACGGCGGCCAACGAAGGCATCGGCTACCTGCTGATCTCCGCCGGCTCCGCCATGCAGATGGGCCTGGCTTTCGCGGGCCTGATGGTGGTGGGTGCGATGGCGATGCTGATGTACGAACTCTTCAGCGTGATCGAGAAGCACACCACGGGGTGGGCGCACCGCGGCTCGCAGAACCAGTAGGCTGCAGCCCGCGAAGCTGGCAGGTCGGTTGCCGGCCCCGGCCCCCCACTCACCCCAGCAACAGCGAAGCCTCGTCCCGCCAGTAGTTCACCGCCGCGAGCCAGCCCTCCCACACGCAGCCGTTGCAGCCCCGCCCGCAGCAGGTGGTGGGCTCGGGCGGCGGTGGGCGCAGGACGACGCCTTGCGCGTCGAGCAGCGCCTGCACGCACACGATCAGCGCTTGCGCTTCGGCGAGGTTGGTGGGTTCCGGCAGCCGGTCGATGGGGTTCATGGCATCAAGGTCCTCAGGCCGCCAGGTTCAGTTCGAGCCGCATCCTTGCACCTCCCGATTCGCTCGAGCCGATCGTGAGCTGGCCGCCGTGCAGCCGCGCGACCTCGGCCACCAGGTGCAGGCCGAGCCCCGCGCCGCGCCCGCGCGGCACCAGCCGGTGGAACGGCGCCACCACGCGCTCGCGGTCGGCCTCCGGAATGCCCGGCCCGGAGTCGAGCACCTCGAAGCCTGAGGGCTCCCACAGCCGCACCTGGATGTCGCAGCCCTGCCCGCCGTGCTCGATGGCGTTCTGGATCAGGTTGGTGAGCGCGCGTTCGAGCGAGGGCGCGTCGCCGCGCACCAGCAGCGCCCGGGGCGCATCGACCGACAGCGTGCAGCGGTTCATGATCGCCAGCGGCGCGATGTCGGCCGCCACGCGCTCGCACAGCGGCTTCAGATCGACCTGCGCGTCGTGCGAGGCGATGCGGTCCAGCCGCTGCAAATCGAGCAGTTGCTCGGCCAGCGTGGCCAGCCGCGCGGAGGCCTGCTTGAGCTTCACCTTGAGCGGATCGTGGGGCAGCCGCTCCAGGTGGATCTGCAGGGTGGTGATGGGCGTGCGCAGCTCGTGCGCGGCATCGGCCAGGAAGCGCTCCTGCCGGTCGTAGCCTTCGTTGAGCCGGTCGAAGGCCCGGTTCACGGCGTTGACCAGCGGGCGGATCTCGCTTGCCACGTTGGCCAGCGGCAGCCGCGTGGTGCGCTCGTGCACGTCGATGCTCTCCGCATGCTCGGCGGTGGCCACCACGCCCTTGAGCCCGCGCTTGACCACGAAGGGCGTGGCCAGGATCACGCCAAGGCAGGTCACCAGCGCCATCGGCGCCACCAGAAAGAGAAACACCAGGCCCGTGCCCTTGAGCGTGGTCTTGACGGTGAGCGGCGCGCCGGTCTGGGCCACCACGTTGACGGGGCCCGTCGCGTCGGTTTCCACGCGTTCGAAGCGGGCCTTGGGCTGGGTGTTGTCCTTCGACGGGTCGATGGTCAGGCGCTCCATGCCGTCGAGCGTGGTCGCCAGGCCGGCGTACTTCGCGGGTACATCGCCGTGGCGCACTTCGGAGCCCGCGGCGTCGCGCGCGATGAACCAGAACGAAGGGTCGGCCTCGTCCAGGCGCCGGATTTCGGGGGTCGGCGCAACGGCGAGCCGACCTTCGGCGTCGCGCGTGAGCGCGCGCTGGATCACCGCGATGGTCTCCTGCCCGGTCTCGTCGACGATGCGGCCGGCCACCCACGCCAGGCCGATGAAGCCGCCCAGCACCAGCGAACCCACCACCACCTGCAGCAGGATCAGGCTCCAGATCAGCCGCCAGCGCAGCGAGAGCAGGCTCAGGCTCATCCGATGTTCGGCGGCGTAGCCGCGCAGATCAGGTAGCCCACGCCGCGTATCGCATGGATCTCGACCTGCGCGCCGGCCTTGTCGAGCTTGGAGCGCAGCCGCGACACGTGGGTGTCGAGCGCGTTCGACTGGATCTCGTCCTTGTCGCCGTAGACGCGGTCCTGCATGGTCTCGCGCAGCACGGTGCGGCCGCGGTGCTCGAGCAGCGTCTCGAGCACCAGCAGTTCGCGGCGCGGCAGCGTGAGGTTCAGGTCACCGACGTGGGCCTGCCGCATGTGGTGGTCGAAGCTCAGCTGCCCCAGCGTCATGGTGAAGTTGGCGCGCACCGCGGGGCGCCTGGCCAGCGCGCGCACGCGGGCCATCAGCTCGTCCATCGAAAAGGGCTTGGCCAGGTAGTCGTCGGCGCCGCCATCGAGGCTCAGCACCCGCTCGGCGACATCGGTCATGGCCGTGAGCACCAGCACGGCGGTGGAAATCTCGTTGTGCCGCAGGAAGCGCACCAGCGACAGTCCGTCGCCGTCGGGCAGGCCCCGGTCGAGCACGATCACGTCGTGCGGCGCGCTCAGCACCGCTTCCTCGGCCTCGCGCAGCGAGCCCGCCACGTCGACCACCGCCTGGTTCTGCCGCAGGGCCGAGGCCAGGGCTTGCGCGAGGTCGACTTCGTCTTCGACGAGCAGGATTCTCATGAGGGATGCGGCAGGGGCTGGATGCGGGAAAAGAGGCGGGCCATTCTAGGAGAGGGCTTTTGACGCGACGCAATGTTCACGCAATGCAGCGGCATAAGCTGGGGCGCTCCATGACCTCCCGCCCGGCGACTTCCTCCCCTCTGCCTTCGCGGCCCTGGTACCTGGCGTTGGGCCATCGGATCGCCACGCTCTGGCTGGTGAAGATGATCGGCACCACCGTCGGCATCTCGGGCTTCTTCGTCGTGTACTTCTGGGTGATGCACCACCCGCCTTCGGCGCCGACGGTGATGCCGCTCACGCGCCTCGACCACTGGGTGGGCGTGAGCGGCGACGCGATGGTGCTCTACGGCTCGCTGTGGTTCTACATCTCGCTGGCGCCAGCCTTCGCGAAGGACAAGGCGCAACTCCAAGCCTGCGCGCGTGACGCCGCCATCATGGCGGCCATCGGCCTCATGGTGTTCTGGTTCTTTCCCACGACAGTGCCGGTGTTCCCGGTCGACTGGTCGCAATATCCGGCGCTGCAGTTCCTGAAAGCCACAGACGTGGGCGGCAATGCGTTCCCGTCGCTGCATGTCGCGTTCGCGGTGTTCACCGCGGTGCTGCTGCGGCGTCAGCTGCGCAGCGTGCAGGCACCGGCGTGGGTGCAGGCACTGAACATGCTGTGGGCGCTTGGCATCGTCTACTCGACGCTGGCGACGCGGCAGCATGTGCTGCTCGACGTGCTGGGCGGCACGTTGCTTGCTGCCGTCGTGTGCCGGGCAGGCAGCCCGCGCGGCGAGCTGGTGCCGGCCGGGGCCTGAAGGCTTACCAGAAGATCCAGAGGGCCAGGCCGCCGAAGATGGCCCACTTCACGAGGTAGTACACCCGCTTGTCCCATGCCTTCAGGCGCTTGCCGACCACGCGGATCTGGTAGATGTACTTGAATGCGCGGTTGATGCCGCCGGTCTTGTCGCCCGCGTCGTTGGGCGAACTGGCCGCGGCAAGCAGGTTCTTGGCGAACCAGCGGTTCACCGCACTGGCCCAGCGGTACTTCAACGGGCGCTCGATGTCGCAGAACAGGATCACGCGATCGTGGTCGGTCGTGTTCTCGGCGTAGTGGATGAAGGTCTCGTCGAACACCACCGCCTCGCCGTCGCGCCAGTGGTAGCGCTGGCCGTCCACGTCGATGTAGCAGCCCTCGACGCCCGGCGTCCACAGGCCCAGGTGGTAGCGCAGCGAGCCCGCGAACGGATCGCGGTGGCGCACCAGGCGGCTGCCCGGGGGCAGCTCCGCGAACATCGCGGCCTTGATGGTGCCGATGCCCTTGAGCAGCTCGGTCGTGCGCGGGCACAACACGGCGGCCGAGGGATGCGCCTCGTCGTACCACTTGAGGTAGAAGCGCTTCCAGCCGCTCTTGAAGAACGAGTTGAAGCCCACGTCGTTGAACTGGCTCGAGGCCTTGATGCTGCCGCCGTTGCGCATGGCCAGGGCTTCCTCGCGGATGACTTCCCAGTTCTCCTCGAGGATGCGCATCTCGGGGAACTGCGCGGGCGACAGGTACGGCGTACCGGGTACCTTCGAGAAAAGGTACATGAAGACGTTCAGCGGGGCGAGGAAGGTCGAGTGATCAGAGAGCTGTCTGAAGAAACGATGCCGTACCTGGCCGCGGAAATGAACGTAGAGCGCGCTGAGCGCGAAGATGGCAAGAATGACCCACTTCATTGGAAAGTGTCCTGTAAACGGCGCCGGGTAGTGTAAATCGTCGCCCCGAAACGGACCTGACTCGGGCCGATTGCCCTTTGGGCCGCCCCGGGGGCGGTGTCAGCTGCAGAGCATGGGCTGCGGCGCCTCGGCCATCGCCAGCGGCAGCCGCACCGTCGCCAGCAGGCCGCCTTCGGCGGTTTCGCCGAGCGTCACCTCGCCGCCGTGCCGGTCGACCACCGACTTCACGATGGCCAGGCCCAGCCCGCTGCCGCTCTGGGTCTGGTCGGGGTTGCGGAAGAAGCGGTCGAACACCCGCTCGCGCAGCGCCGCCGGAATGCCCGGTCCCTGGTCGGACACCGTCAGCAGCGCATGCGGGCCCTCGTGCGCCACGTGGACCATCACCGTGCCGCCCGCGGGGCTGTACTTGATGGCGTTGTTGACGAGGTTGTCGATCATCGAGACCAGGCTCTCGCGTTCGCCCAGCACCGGCACGTTGTCTTCGCACACCAGCTCCAGCTCGATGCCCCGGGCGCTGGCCAGGCCCTCGATCATGGCGAGGCGGTCCTGCACCAGCGCGTCGAGCGACAGCATCACCGGCAGCGCGTTGTCCGGGACCGCATCGCTGCGCATGAGCTGCAGCAGCTGCCCCACCAGCCGGGCCGCGCGGTCGTTGCTGCGCAACAGGTTGCCCATGAGCTCGCGCTGGCCCTCGTCGGTGCTCTGCTCCTTCAGGGCCTCGACGTTCACGCGCATGGCGGCCAGCGGCGTTCGCAGTTCGTGGGCCGCATCGGCGATCAGGCTGCGCTCGCGCGAGGTGCTGTCGCGCACCCGCTGCAGCAGGCTGTTGATGCTCTGCACCAGCGGCTGCAGCTCCTTGTGCGGCGGCGTGTACGACAGCGGCGTGAGGTCGGCGGGACCCCGCTCGGCGGTTTCCTTGCTCACCTGGCGCCAGGGCCTCAGCGCAAGCCGCACCGACAGCCACGCCGGGAACACCAGGAACGGCAGGCTGATGACCAGCGGCAGCAGGTAGTAGCCCCGGTACATCACGGTCACGGTCAGGCGCCACACGCTGGGTTCGGCCAGCATGACGCGGGTGTCCGTGGTGGGCGACACCAGCGTGCGCGCGCGCCATTCGCGGTTGCCGGCCTTCACTGTCTCGATGCGGTTCGGCACCGAGTTGAGGATCACGGGCACCGCCGCGGTCGACCTGTAGATCAGCCTGTCGCCCTGCCACACCTGCATGACCGGGGCGGAATCGGACGCGGCGTCGCCGTCGCCCACCGTCTCGAGCAGCGCCGCGTCGAAGGCTGCCAGCGTTTCCTGCTGCTTGTCGGGATGGTCGGCCGTGTTCTGCGAGATCGCCAGCACGGTCTGGAAGATCTTGTCGTACTTCAGCAGTTCCGGGTCTTCGTACGAGTCGTACAGCAGCAGCGCGACGGCCATGGTCCATAGCAAGGCCACCACGCCCATCTGCGCCAGCAGCAGGCGCCGCATGAGGGAAGGTTGTTTCCAGTTCTTCCAGCGCTGCGCCAGCGCCTGCATCTTTTCGTCGTGCTCCGCACCAGCGATTGCACGTCGATCACGTAGCCGATGCCGCGCACCGTGCGGATGTAGCCCTGGCCGATCTTGCGGCGCAGGTTGGAGATATGCACCTCGAGCGAGTTGCTGCCGTTGGCCTGTCCGCCGGGCAGCACCTGCTCTTCCATCACGCGGCGCGTGACCACGCGGCCGGTGCGCTTGAGCAGCAGCGCCAGCAGGTCGAACTCGCAGCGCGACAGCTCGACCGGCTCGCCGTCGACGAGCACGCCCCGCGTGGGTTCGTGCAGCGCCAGCCCGCGCATGCGGATGGTCTCGTCGTTGAAGCCGTAGCTGCGGCGCGCGAGCGCACGCACCCGCGACAGCAGCTCGGCCAGCGCGAAGGGCTTGACCAGGTAGTCGTCGGCACCGTCGTCCAGGCTACGCAGCCGGTCGTTGAGCGCGTCGCGCGCGCTCAGCACCAGCACCGGCAATATCTGGCGGTCGCGGCGCAGGCGGAACAGCAGGTCGAGCCCGTCGCCGTCCGGCAGGCCGAGGTCGAGCAACACCATGTCGAATGTGCCGCCGTCGAGGGTGCGCAGGGCGTCGTCGAGTCTGCGGACCCACACCACATCCATGCCCTGATTGGCCAGCGCGATGCGCACGCCGTTGCCCAGATCAAGGTCGTCCTCAACAAGCAAAAGATTCATGGGCCTCCATGCGAACGAACCCCGCCCGGTGGCGGGAACGAGGCCGAAGTATCAGACAAGCGGCTGCGGGGTACTTCAGGAAATCTTCATGAACGCCCAAGCGGGCCTTCAGGTACGAAAACCACACTCGAGCGACCCCTTGCACACGGAACATCGACGTGAATCCATCACCTGTCCCACCGAACCGCTTCCAACCCCAGCGCCGCGGCCTTCTGCGCGCCCTGGCCCTCACCGGCGCCGCCGGGCTCGCGGCCTGCGGAGGAGGCAGCGGCGCGCGCGCGGGGAGCGCCGCGGCAACAGGTACGGGCTCGGCGAGCGGCACCGGTCCGGTCCGCGTCATCGACCGCCGCGTGAAGGTCTCGACCGCGCCGCAGGTTTCGCTGCAGGTGCGCGACTGGCAGCGCGCCGGCACCACCGGTCCCACCATCGTGCTGCTGGCCGGGCTGGGCGGCAATGCGCGCTGCTTCGACAGCCTCGCGCCCGCGCTGGCCGCCCGCTCGCGCGTGGTGGCGATCAGCCGGCGCGGCTATGGCCTGTCCGACAAGCCTCTGCCGGTGAAGAGCGCCACCCAGCATTACGAGTTGGAGACCCTCGGCAGCGACCTGAAAGCCGTGCTCGACGACCTGGGCCTGCTGCGCGTGGTGCTTGGCGGCCATTCGATCGCCGGCAACGAGCTCACCCACTTCGCCGGCCGCCACCCCGAGCGCCTGCGCGGTCTCATCTACCTCGACACCACCTTCGACTACACGAAGGACGGTGAACGCGGCGGCGAAGAACTGCCGATGAACCGCAGGCTCGACGAGCCCCGGGCGACGGCCGCGGACCACTGCTCGTTGCAGGCGGCCATCGCCTTCAACCGGCGCAAGACCAAAAACTGGTGGCCAGCCCTGGAGGCCAATCTGCGCGACGCCGTCGAGGTGGGCACCGACGGCAGCGTGCGCATGAACACGCCCGACGACGTGGAGACCGCCATGGACACCGCCGCGCACAACTTCTCGCCCGACTACAAGGCCGTGCGCGTGCCGTCGCTGGTGGTCACGGCCCTGCCGGCCGACAACCGCGACCTGTTCCCGTGGCTCGAACAGCCGTTGGACGCCAGGACTGAAAAGGACGCAGCCGACATGCTGCGCATCTTCCGGCGCGCACGCATCGCGGACTCCAACCGCCTGGTGGAAGCGCTCGACACGCCCAATCGCCTGACCCTCGACAACAGCAACCACACCGACTTCTTCATGGAGCGCGAAGCCGAAGTGCTGCGCGCGATCCAGTTCATGACATGGGCGTGAGCCCGACGGTGCAATCCTCCAGGCCCACAATGAAATCAAAGAAACCCGGCAACGCCGGCATCGCCGCCGCGTTCGACGTCATCGGCGGCAAATGGAAGGCCGTGATCCTGCGCGAACTCGACGCGCAGTCCTTCCGATTCGGCGAACTCAAGCGGCAGCTGCCCGGCATCAGCGAGAAGATGCTGATCCAGCAGCTGCGCGAGCTCGAAGCCGACGGCATCGTCCACCGCGAGGTGTTCCATGAAGTGCCGCCGCGCGTGGAATACTCCGCGACCAAGCTGGGCGCATCGCTCAATGAGGCACTCGGCCCGCTGGCGGATTGGGGCGACCGCAACGCCAAGCGCGTGCAGGGCGCGCGCGCCAAGGCGCAGGCGGCCAGGCAGCCGTAGCCTCGTGAACCGGAATCCCGAATGTCGTTGCTGAAAATCTCGTCGGCGGTGCTGCTCGCCACCTCTATGTCATGGGGCCTGGCGCAAGCGCAGCCGGCGTGTGCGCCGTCGCCCGTCTACGCCGGGCCGCCGATGCGTTCGGCGCCCGATGCGGTCTGGCAGAAAGATTTCAGGCGCTCCATCGACGGGGAGCTTCCCGCCGGGCTGCAGGCCTCGCTCGGCAATGCGCTCGACAAGATGCTGCAGCACGTGCCCGCCGCCAGCGTGGCGGTCGCGATTCCGGGCGAAGGCACCTGGTCGGCCACGCGCGGGCTGGCGCGCAAGGAGCCGCCGCAACCCGTGGCACCCGAGCAGCCCTTCCAGGTGGCGAGCACCGCCAAGACGCTCACGGCCGCAGTCGTGCTGCAGCTGGTGGAAGAGCGCAAGCTCGCGCTCGGCGACACCATCGACAGGTGGTTTCCCGATGCACCCAACGCAGGGCTCATCACCATCGAGCAGCTGCTGCGCCACACCAGCGGCATCGTGAGCTTCAACGCGCTGCCCACGTTCGGCACGGCCTATCGGACGCCGGCGGAGGTCATCGCGCTCGGCACGGCGCAGAAGCCGCAGTTCTGCCCCGGGACCAACTGGAGCTACACCAACACCGGCTACGCGATGCTCGGCGTGATCATCGAGAAGGTCGAAGGCGCGCCGCTGGCGGACGTGCTCGCGAAGCGGCTCATCCGGCCGCTGTCGCTCACGCACACGGTCATGCGCAGGCCGGGCGTCGAACTGCCCGTGGCCACCGGGCACGCGGCCGGCCGGCCGGTCGATGCCCCCGACCAGTACGCCACGCCCTATGCGGCCGGCGCGCTGGCCTCCACGGGCGGCGACCTGGTGCGCTTCTGGCACGCGCTGCTGGCCGGCCGGGTCTTGCCAGAGGCCTCGGTGCACCGCATGTTCACCGCGATGCCCGCCATGCTCGGGCCCTACGCAGGGAGCAATTCGTTCTACGGCATGGGCGTGCAGCTCTACGACGTGCCCGACGGCCCCGGCCTGATGCTGGGCCACAGCGGCGGCATCGAGGGCTTCACCAGCGTCGTGGCCTATGTGCCGGCCGACGACGTGTACATCGCCGTGTCCTTCAACGAGAAAAGCGTGCCGGCCGAGGCCGGCCTCTGGGCGCTGCTGCGCGCATTGCGGGCGTACCGCGTGCTGAACTGAGCGCGAACGGATGCCGCGCTGGCTCAGTCGGCCCAGCCGGTCTCGATCTCGGTCTTCACCTCGGTCATGAGCTTGTGCACCGGGCACTTGCCCGCCACGCGCAGCAGCTCGTCGCGCTGCGCCTCGCTCAGGGCGCCGCTCACGCGCAGGCCGGACTTCAGGCGGTAGACGCCCTTGCGCTCCTCGCTGTCGTCGCGGTCGACCACCACCTCGATGTCTTCCACCGGAATGCCCTTGCGGCGCGCATAGATCAGCACGGTGAGCGCCTTGCAGGCCGCGAGCGACGCGTCGTACAGGTCGTGCGGCTCGGGGCCGGCGTCGCTGCCGCCGCCGGCCGGCGAGGCATCGACCGGGATCTCGTGGTTGCGGATCTTCAGGATGTGGCGCGTGCCGGTGGTGCCGTCGCGGCGGATCGAGATGGTCATGCGGATGTCCTTGGTGGGAAGTTGCTGTTCAGGATGCAAGCGGCTTCACGTACAGGATGGTCGTGAAGCCGCTGTGCCATTCGAGATCGGGGTAGCGGTCGTCTTCGCGGTAGCCGAGCGCGAGGTAGAAGCCCTGGCTCTGCGTGTTGAAGGTGTCGGTCTCCAGCCGCGCGAGCGTCACACCGCTGGCGCGCATGCCGTCTTCCGCGAAGGCCATCAACGCGCGTGCGATACCGCGGCGCTGCTGCGCGGCCGGCACGTGCAGCGCATGCACGAAGTCATGCTCCCAGTGGACCATGCCGACCACCTCGCCTTCGATCTCGGCAACGAAGAAGGCCGGGCCCATCTCGTCGATGTAGCCCACGGGCTCGCCACTCTCGCGGTAGGTGCGCAACGCCTCAGGGGTGAGCTGCGGCAGCCAGGTGCTCGCGAAGGTGTCGTCGAGGATGGCCTTGACGGCGTCGAAGTCGTCCAGCCGCCAGGGGCGGATGGTGATGCCGGGAATGTCGCGGTCCGTGCTCATCGTTGTGTCCAGCGGTCTGTTCACCGGTCCACGGCCAGCGTCAGGGTTTCCTTGATTTCCTCCATCACCACGTAGCTGTGCGACTCGGCCGCCACCGGCAGCTTCTTGAGGATGTCGCCCAGCAGGTGGCGGTATTCGCTCATGCCGCTGAGCCGCGCCTTCACCAGGTAGTCGAAGCTGCCCGACACCAGGTGGCATTCGAGCACCTCGGGCATGTGCAGCAGCTCCTGCTTGACCTTGTCGAACACGTCGCCGGACTTGGCCGACAGCTTGATCTCGACGAACACCAGCAGCGTCTTGCCCAGTGCCTCGGGGGACACCCGCGCGTGATAGCCGGTGATGACGCCGTCGCGCTCCATGCGCTTCACCCGCTCCGCGCAGGGCGACGCCGACAGGCCGATGTGCTCGGCCAGTTCGGTCATGGAAATGCGGCCCTGGCGCTGCAGGACATCGAGGATCCGGCGGTCGATTCGGTCGAGTTCGGGCATTTCACTTGGCAGGCGGCCTTGGGCGATTTCCAGCAGCGGATTTCACTGCCGAATCTCAAAAAACAATGGAATCCACTGGATTGTGCATCTTAAATTCCTTTCATTCCATTCGAATCGGCGGATACACCATGAAAGTCATTGTTCTCGGCGGCGGCGTGATCGGGACCACCACGGCCTACTACCTCGCGCGCTCCGGCGCGGAGGTCACCCTGCTCGACCGGCAGGACGGTCCGGCCGAGGAAACCAGCTTCGGCAACGCCGGCCAGGTGTCGCCCGGCTACTCCACGCCGTGGGCAGCGCCGGGCATTCCGCTGAAGGCCATCAAGTGGATGTTCAAGAAGCATGCGCCGCTGTCGATCCGCCCCGACGGCACGATGTTCCAGCTGCGCTGGATGGCCGCCATGCTGCGCAACTGCTCGCCCGAGGCGTACGCCGTGAACAAGGAGCGCATGATGCGCGTGGCCGAATACAGCCGCGGCTGCCTGCAGCAGCTGCGTGCCGACACCGGCCTGCAGTACGAGCAGCGCACCGGCGGCACCCTGCAGCTGTTCCGCACGCAGGCCCAGCTCGACGCGGTGCAGCGCGACATCGCGGTGCTCGAAGAGTGCGGCGTGCCATACGAACTGCTCGACCGCGATTCGCTGGCGAGCGTGGAGCCCGCGCTGGCCGGCGCACGCGACCGCCTCACCGGCGGCCTGCGCCTGCCCAACGACGAAACCGGCGACTGCCACCTCTTCACCCGCGGCCTCGCGGAAATCGCGCGCGGCCTGGGCGTGGACTTCCGCTTCGGCCAGACCATCGCCGGCCTGGAAACCGACGGCAGCCGCATCACCGGCGTGCGCACCACCACCGGCAAGATCCTCACCGCCGACCGCTACGTGATGGCCTTCGGGAGCTATTCGCGCGCGGCCATCGCCTCGCTGGGCCTGGACATCCCGGTCTACCCGGTCAAGGGCTATTCGCTGACCGTGCCGCTGCTGGACGAATCGCTGGCCCCGCAATCGACGGTGCTCGACGAGACCTACAAGGTGGCCGTCACCCGCTTCGACAACCGCATCCGCGTGGGCGGCATGGCCGAGCTGGGCGGCTTCGACCTGCGCCTGAACCCGGCGCGCCGCGCCACGCTCGAAAAGGTGGTGACCGACCTGTTCCCCGGCGGCGACGTGCCGCGCGCCACGTTCTGGACCGGCCTGCGCCCGATGACGCCCGACAGCACGCCCATCGTCGGCGGCACACGCTACGCCAACCTGTTCCTCAACACCGGCCACGGCACGCTGGGCTGGACCATGGCCTGCGGCTCGGGCAAGCTCATCTCCGACATGGTGATGGGCCAGCGCCCCGAGATCCGTACCGACGGACTCGCGATGGACCGCTACGAACAGGGCGCGCCGCGCGCAACGCGCCCCAGCACCGCTGCCGCACCCGCCTGACGCACCTGACGAAGGCTTGGGCCACGCCGTCACGGCACATTGGCCTACAGGATCGCCGCGACGTCGCGGTTGCACGGTTGGTTTCCGCCGCTACCCTCGAGGGGACGGATCCAACTCATGCAACCCCTCATTCACATCGCCTACGCGAGCAAAGCGACACAAGCCTTCGACCCCGGCGCCCTGGCGCAGCTGATGCAGAGCGCAAGCAGCGCCAATGAACGCCGCGGACTCACGGGCTTTCTGCTCTACGACAACCGCCATTTCTTTCAGTTGCTGGAAGGTCCGCCGGCCGTTGTCGACGAGACCTTCCAGAAGATCGTCGCCGACGCGCGGCATGGCGAGATCGTCCGCATCCTGAACGAGCCACTTCCCGCGCGCCAGTTCGACGAATGGTCCATGTCGTTCATGGCCATGGCGCCGGGCGAACTCCGCGCCATCGACGGGCTGCAAGACGTCTTCGACGCAGACGCCACGTTCACGCAATTGAATCCGGCACAGGCGCGCCGGATGATTGCCGCCTTTGCCGACGGACGCTGGCGGCAGAACATCGTCGGGCGCGCATCGCAAGGAAGGGCGACCGTCACCGGCGCGGCCACCGACGCGCCGGACTTGACCGCGCCCGCATCGGCGGCCTGGGCGCCTGCGTACGGCCGCAGCTATGCCTATCAGCCGATCGTCGACACGGCGGCACTGAAGGTCGTGTCCTATGAGGCCCTCGTTCGCGGAGCCCGCGGCGAATCGGCCTTCCAGGTGCTGGGGGCGGTGCCTGCCGCGCAGCTCCACGGCTTCGACGCCGAAGGCCGAACCGAAGCCATCGCTCAAGCGGCGCGCCTGGGGATCGCCTGCGACCTGAACCTGAACTTCATGCCGCAGAGCGCCGTCGCGTCCCCGCGCGTTCTGGACAGCACCGTGGCCGCGGCCCGGCGATGCGGTATCGGGCTCGACCGCATCGTCATCGAGATCACGGAGACCGAGGCCATCCAGGACCATCGCGGCTTCTCGGAGTCGATCGACGTGTACCGGCGCCAGGGGTTGAAGGTGGCCATCGACGACTTCGGGGCCGGTTACTCGGGGCTGAATCTGCTCGCCGAATTCCAGCCCGACCAGATCAAGGTGGATATTGCCCTGGTGCGCCAGATTCAGGTCAACGGGCCGCGCCAGTCGATCGTGCGGGCGATCGTCGGCCTGTGCCGCGAGCTGTGCATCGACGTGGTCGCCGAAGGCATCGAGTCGACGGACCAGCTGCGCTGGCTGGAAGACGAAGGCGTGCACCTGTTCCAGGGCTACCTCTTCGCGAAGCCGGGCTTCGAGTGCCTGCCGATGCCCGCGTTTCCCCAGCCCCGCCAGATGCGGCCGTTCCAGACCCAGGCCCAGACCCTTACGCGGCCCTCGCAACGGGAATGACGGCGCCCATGCTGCGGTGGACCTCGGCTTCGCCATGCTTCGCCAGCAACTGCATGAGGTGCTTGCGGATCAGCATGCCCGGCTTGTCCGACTCCATCGAATACTCCACACCGCGCCGGCGCGTGTCGACCAGCGCGTCCGGATCGGTCGACTCGAGGATGTCCTTGTCCTCGCGCGTCACCGCATCGTCGAAGTCGATCAGCATCTGCGCCGCGCAGTCGGCCTCGGTGTCGTTGCGGAACAGCCATTGGCACAGCTGCATGCGCCCGTCGTCGATGGGGGTGAAGCAGTTGATGATGATGTGGCGCACACCGCTCGGATACTCGATGTCGAGCCGCCGCGAGAACGGCAGGAAGTATGCGTTGCGCATGTGGCGCGTGGTGATCGGGTCGGTCACGCCGCTGATCGCGTGGAACTTCACCGGGTTCGTGGCCTCGATGACCGTCTCGGCATAGAAGCCCGTTTCGTTTTCCACCAGTTCGTACTTGCTCGGCTTCGGGCTCGCGGCCACGCCGAAGGTGGCGCGATGCACGAAGCTGAAGTGCGAGTTGTCGAAGGAGTTCTCCAGCGCGCGCATCGGGCTGGTCTGCCACTCCTCGTAGAACTGGAAGATGGTGCGGTAGCCCGGGTCGTCGAACTCGGGAATGACGGGGATGTCGGCGATCGGATCTTCCAGCGCCACCCATGCATAGCCGTAGCGCGCGGTGCAGTGGTAGGCGGTGGTGCGGTACTCGGGCGAGATCTTGCGGTCGGCGTCGTACTGCGGAATGCGCACCACCTGGCCGCTGCGGTCGTAGGTCCAGCCGTGGTAGCCGCACTGGATGGCACCGGTGCCGCAGGCCTGGCCTTCGCTGTCCACGCACCAGCCTTTTGACAGCTTCGCGGTGCGGTGGCAGCAGCGGTCGCGCAGCGCGGCAGGCTGGCCGTGCGAATCGATGAAGAGAACGATGTCCTCGCCCAGCAGCTTGAAAGGCTTCGGGCCGTGGGCGAGTTCGGTGAGCGGCATGACGGCATGCCAGAACTTGCGGAAGACGGGTTGTTGGGTAACGAGCATGCGCGGACTCCTTCTGTGGTCGTGTGGGGACGAACTGAAAGAGCAATTTCCTGCCAGGGACGGACGATGCCCGCCACGTGGCTGAACGCTTCTACTCTGCGCAAGCTACCTTGCAAATTGCGCGCCCGGATTGTGGCTCCGCTTTTTCCGCAATGCACGCATTCCTTCGCAATGCCCGAGCAAAAGCCTTGGCATGCCTCGTGCATCGACCAGTGCAAGAGTAGAAGCGTTCAGCAGCGCACGCACCATCCACGTGCGCCCGCCCGGAAATTGCTCTTGAAACGCCTTCTGCCTTGCGGCGGAGGGATTCAAGACCCGAAGACTCCGAGGCCCCACATGCAACGTCGATTCTTTCTTGCGGCCGGCACCGCCGCCCTTGCCCCCATCGCCGCGCCGTCCGTGTTCGCCCAGGGCAGCACCGGCAAGCTCACCCCGCTCAAGTTCACGCTCGACTTCCGCATCAACGGGCAGACCGCGCCCTTCTTCCTTGCACTGGCCAAGGGCTACTACAGGGACGAGGGGCTCGATGTGAGCATCGACACCGGCGCGGGCTCGGTCGCCTCGATCACGCGCATTGCCAGCGGCGTGTACCAGCTGGGCCTGGGCGACATCAGCTCGCTGGTCGAGTTCAACGCGCAGAACCCGGGCACACCGATGGTGCAGGCCGTGTACCAGTACTACAACCGCGCACCATTCGTGATCATCGGCCGCAAGGACCGTGGCGTCAGCGCAGATTTCAGGAGCCTCGCGGGCAAGAAGGTGGCCGCCGCGGCCGTCGAGTCGACACGGCGCGCCTGGCCGATGGTGGCGCGCAAGCAGGGCATGCGCGCCGATGCCTTCCAGTGGCAGACCACCGACTTCAGCGCGCGCGACAACGTGATGGTGCGCGGCGATGTCGATGCCGCCACCTATTTCCACGACTCGGCCGTGTCGCTGTTCGCACGCATGAAGCCGGAGGAGCTGTCGGTGCTCAAGTACGCGGACGCCGGCGTCAACCTGTACGGCAACGCGATCCTCGCCAGCAGCAACCTCGTGGCGCAGAACCCGAAGGTGGTGGCCGCCTTCCTGCGCGCGAGCAACTGCGCCATCGTCGAGACCTTTGCCAACCCGGCGCCGAGCATCGCGGCCATGCGCCAGCGCGAACCCATCCTCGACGAGAAGATCGAACTCGAGCGCTGGGGCATCACGGCGCAGTACGTGGGCGCGGCGGACACGCGCGGCCACGGGCTTGGCGATATAAAGAAACTCACGCTCGAGCAGCAGGTCGACGAAGTGGCCGATGTCTTCGGCCTCAAGGTCAAGCCCGCGTCCGACGCCATCTTCAACACTTCAATGCTCCCATCGCGCAGCGAACGCTCCCTCCCCAAGGCATGAACATCCTCAGCAGCAACAACAACACCGCCTACCCCGCCGAAACGACGCTCGACGAGCGCGACGGCCGCTACCTGCGCAAGGCCATCGTGTGGTCGCACGCGGCGCGTCGACGGGGCAACCGCCCCTTCGGCTCGGTCATCGTCTCGGCCGCCGGCGAGGTACTGGCCGAGGCCGGCAACAGCAACACCGAGACCGGCGACTGCACCGCCCATGCGGAGGTCAACGCATTGCGCGCGCTGGCAGGGCGCAACATCTCGCGCGAAGAGCTGGCAGGTGCCACGCTCTACGCCTCGGGCGAGCCCTGCGTGATGTGCGCGGGCGCGATCTTCTGGTCGAACATCGGCCGGGTGGTGTTCGGCATCGACGCCGAGCGCCTGCGCGTGTTCCGCGGCGAGCGGCAGGACCAGCGCGACGCTGAGCTGTCGTGCCGCGACGTGTTCCGCGCCTCGCCGCATCCGATCGAGTGCATCGGCCCCGCTCTCGTCGACGAAGCCAGCGCCGCGCACGACGGCGCCTGGAAGACCTGAAAGCGGGCGCACTAGACTCGCCGCATGCCCTGGCACGCCCGTCTCCATCTCGCCTACACACAAGAAGCCGCCCGCACCGTCGCCCGCTTTCGCCATGACGGCCCGCTGCGCATCCTGCAGAGCCTCTACCCCGAGGGCGACGCCGTCTGTCACAACGTGCTGGTGCACCCGCCGGGCGGGCTGGTGGGCGGCGACACGCTCGACATCGACATCGAGGCTGCCGACGGCAGCCATGGCCTGATCACCACGCCCGGTGCCTCGCGGTTCTACCGCTCCGAAGGCGAACTGGCGCTGCAGCGCACCCGCATTCGCCTGGCGGCCGGTGCGCGGCTCGAATGGCTGCCGCTCGAAGCCATCTGCTACAGCGGCTGCCGGGCCGAGAACCGCCTGAGCATCGAAGTGGCGCCCGGCGCCGAGCTGATCGGCTGGGACGTCACCGCGCTCGGCCTGCCCAACGCCGGCCAGCCCTTCGAGCGCGGCACCTACCTTCAGCACATCGAAGTGCCGGGCGTGTGGCTGGAGCGTGGCCGCATCGACGCGGCCGACCATCGGCTGCTGCAAAGCCCGCTGGGCCTGGGCGGCCACCGCTGCATGGCCTCGCTGTTCTTCGTGGCAGGTTCACCGCTGGCGCGCGCGCGCCGCGACGCGCTGCTGGCGCATGCGCGCGGCCTGCTGGAAGCCGGCCCGCTGCACGGCAGCGCCGGCGCCACCAGCCCGCATGCCGAGGTGGTCGTGCTGCGGGTGCTGGCGCCAGTGGTCGAACCCGCGATGCAGCTGCTGCGCCAGGTGTGGCAGGCATGGCGCGGCGAACTGTGGCAGTTGCCGAGCGCCACGCCGCGCATCTGGGCGACCTGAGCGCCGACGGCGCACCTGACCGCGCTCCTTCCTGACCGCGCCCGCGTGCGTCTGCACCACAACGGCGGGCTTGGCAAGCGAGCAAGCACCTAGCCGCTTCGACGCATCCAGCTGAACTTGTTGGCCGTACTCAGACAGCGCAGGCCCGCGGCCGCGCAAGTCGTCCGTGCCCATTCCAACACTTTCACTACCGAGGTGACGTCGATGAGATTGTCCAAAACGCCTGTCCAGGCCTGTGTTCTCGCGCTCAGTGCGCTCGCCGCCGTGAGCGCATTCGCCTCCAGCCACCGCGAGGCGCCCTCGATCGCGGGGATGCCCAAGCTCGACGGCACAGACTTCTACATGTTCCGCAGCTACGAGCCCAACCGCCAGGACTACGTGACGCTGATCGCCAACTACCAGCCCGACCAGGGCGCGTACGGCGGCCCCAACTACTACTCGATGGATCCGAACGGGCTGTACGAGATCCACATCGACAACACCGGCAGCGCGATGGAAGCGCTGACCTTCCAGTTCCGCTTCACCAACACGCTGCGCGACATCCAGCTGCCGATCTCGGGCAAGCAGGTCTCGATTCCGCTGGTGCAGGCCGGCCAGATCTCGGCGCCCAACCAGGCCACGAGCAACCTGCGCGAGACGTTCACGCTCACCGTCGTGCGCGGCGACCGCCGCAAGGGCCAGGCCGCCGCCGTCACCAATGCCGCCAACGGCAACACCGTGTTCGACCGGCCGACCGACAACATCGGCGAGAAAACCTTCGGCGGCCCGAACGGCTATGCCGCCTATGCGGCCCAGCAGATCTACAACATCAACATCCCCGGCTGCGCCGCGGGGGGCCGCGTGTTCGCGGGCCAGCGCCAGGACCCGTTCGCGGTCGCGCTGGGCCAGGTGTTCGACCTGATCAACCTCAACCCGCTCGGCTCGACCAGCGCCTACGGCGCGGGCACGCTGGCCACGCGCAACGTCAGCACGCTGGCGCTCGAGGTGCCGATCTCCTGCCTCACCGCGGGCGGAACCGGCCCGATCATCGGCGGCTGGACCACGGCCAGCGCGCGCCAGGGCCGCCTGATCGCCAGCCCGCCCAAGAGCGGCCACGGCACCACGACGCTCAACGGCGGCGCATGGGCGCAGGTCTCCCGCCTGGGCATGCCGCTGGTCAACGAAGTGGTCATCGGCCTGAAGGACAAGGACGCGTTCAACAGCTCCAAGCCGATGGACGACGGCCAGTTCGCCACCTACGTGACCAACCCGACGCTGCCCGCGCTGATCCAGTCGCTGTACCCCAGCGCACCGGCGCCCACGAACTTCCCGCGCACCGACCTCGTCGCGGCCTTCCTGACGGGCATCGACGGCCTGAACAAGCCCGCCAACGTCAAGGCCTCGGAAATGCTGCGCCTGAACACCAGCATCGCGCCCACGGCGATGGCGAGCCAGAGCAACCTCGGCGTGGCCGGCGGCGACAACGCGGGCTTCCCGAACGGGCGACGCCCGGGCGACGACGTGGTGGACATCGAGCTGCGCGTGGCCATGGGCGCCCTGTGCGTGCTGACGGGTGCCAACGACGCGCTCAAGGTCGGGTGCAAGCCCGCCGATGCGCCGGCCGGCGGCGCGGCCATCACCGACGGCGCGCTGCAGAGCCCGTCGCAGTTCCCGGCTGCGTTCCCCTACCTGAACACCCCGCTGCCCGGCGCCGTCAACGCCGTAGCGGCACCATGAACGGGAGCACGGCATGAACCGGAACATCCATCGCATCGGCGCCGCCCTGCTGCTGGCCACCGCCCTTGCCGGCTGCGGCGGAGGCGGAGGTGGCGGCGGGGGCGGGTTCTACCCGTTCCCGATCGGCGGAAACAACCCGCCGCAGAATCCGCCGCCCGCACAGGCCGATCCCTACGACCAGTTCATCGCCTATGTGCAGGCGATGGTCGCCACCATGCTCGACACGAGCGAACCGGCGAACGTGGCGGTCTTCGACCCGCCGCCGACGTCGGAGACCAAAGAGCCGGTCGCCACGCAGTAGCCGACATGCGCCGCACCGCATCCGCGACAGCATGGGTGGCAGGCGCCGTGCTCGCGCTGGCCGCCTTTGCAACGCACGCGGTGCCGCGCGTGCCCGCCAGCGACGACGAAGTGGTGGAGACACTGCCCGTCGTCGCCGGCTGGTCGGGCGAACAACGCCGGCTGCGCCGTGAACTGGCGCAGCGGCCGAACGACGAGGCCACGGCCATCGCGGCGGCCTCCACCTACCTCGACCTGGCCCGCGAACAGGGCGACGCCCGCTATGCCGGCTACGCCATGGGCGCGCTGCAGGCCTGGGAAGCCACGCCGCCGGCCCGGATCCCACCCGCGGTGCTGGTCATGCGCGCCACGGTCGCGCAGTTCCTGCATGACTTCGACGGTGCCGAAGCCACCCTGCGGATGGCGCTCGCCAGACGCCCCAACGATGCGCAGGCGTGGATCACGCTGGCCACCATTCTTCGCGTGCGCGGGCGCTACAACGAATCGGACGCCGCCTGCCGCTCGCTCGGACGATCGGGCCCCGCCTTCTACGGCGTGGCCTGCCTCGCGGAAAACGCCGGGCTGCGCGGCAACCACGCCGACGCCCGCCAAGCATTGCAGGCCCTCCTGGCAGACCCCGCGCTGCGCGACGCAGACAAGGCCGGCACGCGGCAGTGGCTGCTGACCAGCGTCGCCGAGGTGGAAGAACTGGCGGGCCGCCAGGCCGAAGCCGACGCCGCCTATCGCAAGGCCGTGGCGGCGCAACGCTCGGGCTACCTGCTGCTGGCCTACAGCGACTATCTGCAGCGCGCCGGGCGCCATGCCGAAATCCCGAAGCTGCTGGCCAACGAGGCGCGCAGCGACGCGGTGCTGCTGCGGCTGGCCATTGCCGGCGCCGCAGCGCGCGACAAGCGCGCCCAGGCCGAAGCCGACGAACTGCGCCAGCGCTTCGAGGCCGCCGCGCTTCGCCCCGGCACCACCGCGCTGCATGCGCGCGAGGAAGCCATGTTCGCGCTCGACGTGCAGAACGACCCGAAGCGCGCGCTCGAACTCGCGCGCCTGAACCTCAGGCTGCAGCGCGAGCCCATCGACTTCCTGGTGTTCGCGCGAGCCGCCTCGGCCGCCAACGACACCACCGCGCGCGACGAAGTGAAGGCGCTGATGCAACAGATCGGACTGAAGGATGCGCGTGTCGATGCAACGCCTTGAACGCGCCGGGCTGGCCGCGCTCGCCATGCTGATGCTGGTCGGTCTGCTCCTCGGCGCGGCGCCGGCCCACGCGCACAAGGCGAGCGATGCCTACCTGCAGTTGCAGCGCAAGGGCGACACGATCGACCTGCGCTGGGACATCGCGCTGCGCGACCTCGACGCGATGCTCGACCTGGACACCAACGCCGACCGCAAGCTCAGCTGGGGCGAGGTGCGCACGCGCCTTGCGGACATCCGCGCCTATGCGCTGGCGCGCCTGCGCCTGCAGCAGGGCCGATGCGTGCTGGCCGAAGCGCAGCCGCCGGCCGTCGAAGAGCGCATCGACGGCGCCTACCTCGTGCTGCGGCTGCAGGCGCCATGCAAGGCGGGCGCCGCGCTCGACATCGACTACCGCCTGTTCCGCGAGGTCGATCCCACGCACCGCGGCCTGTTGCGCATGGAAGCGGAAGACGCCGCCAGCGCACAGCCCACGGTGCGCTCGCTCGACCCGTCGGCCGGGCCGGTTTCGCTGCCGTGGCCCGGGAATGCCGGTGAGGCCGGCGCTGCGGGCACCGATGCGGCGGCGCAGGCCGACGGCGGTTTCTTTCGCGACGGCATCCACCACATCCTCATCGGCTACGACCACATCCTGTTCCTGATCTGCCTGCTGCTGCCCGCCGTGCTGCGCCGGCGTGCGGACGGCTGGGAGCCGGTGCTCGCGTGGCGCGAAGCGGTGTGGCCGATGCTGGGCATCGTCACCATGTTCACCATCGCGCACTCGATCACGCTGGCGCTCGCGGGGCTGAAGATCGTGACCATCTCGCCGCGCATCATCGAGCCCGGCATCGCCATCACCATCATGCTGGCGGCCATCGACAACATCTACCCTGTGCTGCGCGGGCGCCGCAAGCTCTTCAGCTTCCTGTTCGGGCTGATCCACGGCTTCGGCTTCGCGGGAGCGCTGGCCGAGCTCGACCTGCCGCTGCGCGACTTCGTGATCGCACTGCTGCAGTTCAACCTGGGCGTGGAGGCCGGACAGCTGATGGTGGTGGCCGTGGTGCTCGTCGCGTTGCTGGCGCTGCGCAACTGGCAGCGCTATCCGCCGCTGGTGCTGCGCGGCGGCTCGGCGCTGGCGGTGCTGGTGGCGGCCATCTGGCTCGGCGAGCGCGTGTTCGACGTCAAGGTGCTTCCTTTTTCATAGCGCACCCATCCGCATGCCCCGCCGCGGGAACGCATGTGTAGACCCCGTCTGACGGACAGCCGCCCTGCAAGAGCGCACGCTGGCCCTTTTCCTCTATCGCCCGAGAAGGATCGCCCATGTCCGCAGACGACATCACGGACCCGGCCGCGCAACGGCTGCTGCACCGGCGCCTCGCCCGTTTCAACGCCGCCCGGCTGAAGCCGGGTATTCCTTCCCCGCAGTGGCGCGAGGACCTCGCGCGCGAGCACGAACACCGGCTGCTGGAAGGCGACTTCCTCGAAGCCCTGCGCAGCCAGGTGCAGGTGGCGGCATCCGCCGCGGCCGGCAATGCGGACCACTTCGCGAGCTGGTTCGAGACGCTGGAGCGCACCGGCCCCGGCCAGCACCACCCGCTGTTCGACTGGCTGGCCGAAGAAGCCACGCTGGCGCAGATGCGCTGGTTCCTCACGCAGGAGGCCGCGGGCGAGGCGGGCTTCGAAGACCTGCTGGCCTTTACCCAGGTCAAGCTGCCGCCGCAGCCCAAGCTCGAGTGCGCGCGCAACTTCTGGGACGAGATGGGCCACGGCAAGCAAGGCGCCATGCACGGCCAGATGCTCGAGCAGATGGTGCGCGAACTCGACCTGCATCCGGCCATCGACACCACGGCGTGGGAGTCGCTCGCGCTGGCCAACACCATGGTGGGTCTTGCGACCTCGCGGCGCTATGCGTACCACGCCGTGGGCGCGCTCGGCGTGATCGAGCTCACCGCACCGGGCCGTGTGAAGAAGGTGGCGGCCGGCATGCGCCGCCTGGGCCTGAGCGGCCGCGCGCGCGCCTATTTCGACCTGCATGCGGCGCTCGACGTGTCGCATGCACGCGCCTGGCTGCGTGAAGTGATCCGGCCGCTGGTCGAGGACGACCCGGCCTGCGGGCAGTTCATCGCCGAGGGTGCGCTGATGCGGCTGGCCTGCGGGGCGCGTTGCTTCGCGCGCTATGCGGCGGAACTGCAGATCGAGGAGGCCGCCGCATGCTGAACGCCGCCGGCGTATTGCGCCAGGTGGCGGCCTCGGGCTATCGCTTCACCACAGTCACCCCCCTCACCCACCAGCGCGTGCTCGCGCGACGCGGTCGTGAGCCGGGCTCTACGTTGCGCGACGTCTTCGGCTGGAACCTCCCGTTCGAAGCGGGTGCGTTGCCGCCCGCGCTGCTGGCCGGCATGGAGCAGGCCGGCATCGTGCGGCGCGACGGTTCGCTGCTGCGCAGCACCGTGCGCATCGCCAGCCTCGGCGACGACCTGTTCTTCCACTCGGCATACCCCACGGTCGAAGAGAACGCCGTGTTCTTCGGCCCCGACACCAGCCGCTTCGCGCGCTTCATCGGCCATGCCCTGCAAGCGCTCAAGCCCCGGGGCGCAGTCCCGCTGCGCGTGCTGGACATCGGCTGCGGCAGCGGTGCGGGCGGCATCGTCGCGGCGCGCGCGCTGGCCGAAGCCGGCGCGGCGGCGACGGTGGTCATGAACGACATCAACCCGCTTGCGCTGCAATACACCGCCGTCAATGCGGAGGTGGCCGGCATTCCCGTGGCGCTGGCGCAGGGCGATGCACTCTCGGCGGTGCAGGGCACGTTCGACCTCATCATCTCCAACCCGCCCTACCTCGACGACGCCGCGCAGCGCGCCTACCGGCACGGCGGCGCGCGGCTCGGGCGGGCCCTGGGCGTGCGCATCGCGGCAGAGTCGCTGAAGCGTCTTGCGCCGGGCGGCCGGCTGCTGCTGTACACCGGCGTGGCCATGGTGGACGGCGAAGATCCCTTCCTGCGCGAGCTGCAACCGCTGCTCGCGGCCTCGGGCTTCGAGTGGTCGTATGCGGAGATCGACCCCGATGTGTTCGGGGAGGAGCTGGAGCGGCCGGTGTACGCGCACATCGACCGCATCGCCGCGGTCGGCCTCGTCGCCCGCCGTCCGCTGGGAGACGGGTAGTGGCCGCCGAACTCGACATCGGCCCCGACGCGCGCCGCCTGTCGCAGGTGCGCGAATGCAGTTTGCTCGAACGCATGCCCAAGTGGCTCATCTGCGTGCCGCTGGTCGTGCAGTGGCTGTGGCTGTCGGTGCGCCACGGCGGCGTCACCGTGCCGTCGGCGGCCAACCCCCATCTCACGTCGGGCGGCCTGGTGGGCGAAGGCAAGCTCGAGTACTTCGACGGCATGGGCCCGCTCGCGCGCTCCTTCACCGCCGACCACTGCGCCGTGCGCAACGACGACACCGCCACCGAGCCCGCGCTGCGCCAGGCCATGGAACGCGCCGGCTTCGGTTTCCCGGTGGTCGTCAAGCCCAACCTCGGCTTGTGCGGCTATGGCGTGCGCCTGCTGCACGACATGGCCGCGCTGCGGGCCTACCTCGCGGTGTTCCCGCGCGACGAGACGGTGGTGCTGCAGCGCTACCTGCCGCAGGAGGGCGAAGCCGGCATCTTCTACGCGCGCGATCCGGTGACGGACGAGGGCCGCATCATCGGCCTGGCGCTGCGCTACTTCCCGCGCGTGACCGGCGACGGCCGCAGCACCGTGGGCGAACTCATCGCGGCCGACACGCGCGCGCGCCGCATCGCGCGTTCGCCGCGCCACGAATGCCGCGTGCCGCTTGCGAGCGTCCCCGCCGACGGGCAGCACGTGCGGCTGGCCACCATCGGCTCGACCCGCGTCGGCGGGCTCTACCGCAACGGCGCGGCGCTGGCCACGCCGGAGCTCGCGCGCGCCGTCGATGCCATCGCGCGAGACATGCCCGCATTTCACTTCGGCCGCTTCGACGTGCGCTTCGACAGCCTGCGCGAGCTGGCCGCCGGTCGCGGCTTCACCATCATGGAGATCAACGGCGCGGGCTCCGAGGCCATCGAGGCCTGGGACCCCGACATCGGCGTGCTGCAGGGCTTTCGCATGGTCTTCGCGAAGCAGCGGCTGCTGTTCGCCATCGGCGCCGCGCAGCGCAGGAACGGCGTGCGGCCCATCGGGCTGCTGGCGCTGGCACGGCTCAACCGGCGGCAGAACCGCCTGGTCGAGCGGTACCCGCCTTCCAACTGAGAGATCAGCATGCAGACGGAAACCATCGCCCCGCACGCTTTTCCGATTCATCGGCCCGCCGCGCACGCACCAGTGCTGGAGACGCGCTGGGCCGACTGCGAGGAAGACCTGCGCGACGCCCAGCGGCTTCGCTTTCGCGTGTTCGCGCAGGAAATGGGCGCGCACCTGGCACCGCCCGAAGGCACGCCCCCCGGGCTGGACGCCGACCGCTTCGATCCCTTCTGCGACCACCTGCTGGTGCGCGCCATCGACCCGGAGCACGGCCCCGGCCCGCTCATCGGCACCTACCGCGTGCTGACGCCCGATGCGGCGCGGCGCGCGGGCGGCTTCTACACCGACACCGAGTTCGACCTGACCCCGCTCATGCCGTTGCGCGGCCGCGCGCTGGAGCTGGGCCGCTCGTGCGTGGATGCCGGGTGGCGCTCGGGCAGCGTCATCATGGCGCTGTGGACGGCACTCGGGCAGTACATGGTCGAGCACCGGCTCGACACCATGATCGGCTGCGCCAGCATCGGCATGGAAGACCATGGCCTGGCCGCCGCGCGGCTGTGGCACCGGCTGTGCCGCACGCACCTGGTCGAACAGCGCTGGCGTGTCGAGCCGCGCATCGCGCTGCCGCTGGACACCGACCTGGAGGCCGATGCCTGCAGCGGCGCCGCCGCGCCCGCCGCGCCGCCGCTCATCAAGGGCTACCTGCGCTGCGGTGCCCGCCTGCTCGGGCCGCCCGCGCTCGACGCGGCCTTCAACACCGCCGACCTCCCGCTCATGCTGCGGCTGGACGACGTCGCGCCGCGCTACCGCCAGCACTTCTTTGGCGTGACTTGCGGCGTGCCTTGCGGCGTGTCCACGTGAGGCTGGCCGCACGCCCGCGGCGCGCGCTGGCCTCCGTGGTGGGGGCGCAGTTCTTGAGCTCGCTGGCCGACAACGCACTGCTGATCGTCGCCATCGACCTGCTCATGCAGCAGCACGCGCCGGGCTGGATGACGCCGGCGCTGCGGGTGTTCTTCTACGTCTCTTACGTGCTGCTGGCCGCCTTCGCGGGCGCGGTGGCCGATGCCGCGCCCAAGGACCGGGTGCTGATGGCCACCAACCTCGTCAAGCTCGGCGGCTGCGGCCTGCTGCTTTGGCATGTGCAGCCGCTGGTGGCCTATGCGCTGGTCGGCCTGGGCGCGGCCGCCTATTCGCCGGCCAAGTACGGCATCCTGCCGGAGCTGCTGCCGCAGGACGCGCTGGTGGGCGCCAACGGCTGGATCGAGGCGACCACGGTGCTGTCGATCCTGTTCGGCGTGGCGCTCGGCAGCTCGCTGGTCGGCAGCAGCCAGGCGCTGGTGGCCATTGGCGCGGTGTACCTGCTGGCCGCGGCATGCACGCTGGCGATTCCGCACACCCCGGCACGCGATCGCGCGGCGCTGGCGCATCCGGGCCTGCTGCTGCGAGACTTCAGGCATTCGCTGGGGCTGCTGTGGCGCGACCCCGACGCACGCATCTCGCTGGCAGTCACCAGCCTGTTCTGGGCCGCCTCCGCCACGCTGCAGTTCATGGTGCTGCGCTTCGCCGCCGAACGGCTGGGGCTGAAGCTGTCGCAAGGGGCGCTGCTGCAGATCGCGGTGGCCATCGGCATGGCACTGGGTGCGCTGGGCGCATCGCGCTGGTTTCCGCTGCCGCGCGCCCGGCGCGCGCTGCCGCTGGGCGTGGTGCTCGGTGCCGCGGTGCTGCTGATGACCCTGGTCACGCAACCCATCGTCGCGGCCGTGCTGCTGGTGGCGATCGGCGCGCTCGCGGGCCTGCTGCTGGTGCCGATGAATGCGCTGCTGCAAAGCCGCGGCCTGCTGCGCATGAACCCGGGCCAGTCGATCGCGGTGCAGAACTTCAACGAAAGCCTGGCCTCCCTGGCCATGCTGGGGGTGTACGGCGCGCTGCTCTACTTCGATGCGCCGCTGCTGCCCACGCTGGCGGGGTTCGGCGGCTTCCTGGTGCTGGCCATGGCCGGCATCACCGTCTGGTCGCACCGACTGGGGCCGGCGAGCGATGCGCTGGCGGCGCAGAACGTATAGCCGCGAAGAGGGCACCCGGAGGTGCCTCCTCGTTCGATGGCCGGCCGCGCGTCAGTCGAGCTTGACGTTGGCCTGCCTGATCACCTGGCCCCACATCTGGCGGTCGTCATGGATGAAGGCGGCGAACTCCGCCGGTGAGTTGCAGCGCAGCTCACCGCCGTAGTCGCGCCACTTCTTCGCCAGTTCTTCGGACTGACAGGCCTTCTGCATGGCGGCGCTGAGCTTCTCCAGGATGGGCTTGGGCGTGCCGGCCGGCGCGAGGATGCCCTGCCAGGCGATGGGCGCGTAGTCCGGCAGGCCTGCCTCGGCGAAGGTCGGCACTTCGGGGAAGCTCGGATGCCGCTTGCTGCCTGTGATGGCCAGCAGCTTCAGCCGGCCGGCGCGGATGCTTCCGGCCGCAGCGGGCAGGCCGTCGAACATGGCCTGCACCTGTCCGGCGATCAGATCGGTGTAGGGGCTGGTGCTGTTGTAAGGCACGAGGTTGGTCTTCACGCCCGCGACGTTGTTGAACCACACGGCCGACAGGTGCGAATAGCTGCCGATGCCCGCCGTCGCGACCGCCACTGAATCGGGCCTGGCCTTGAGTGCCGCAATGAGCGCGCGCGCATCCTTCGCCTCGACGCCGGGCGTGGCGATGAGCCCGGTGTTCAGCACGCCCAGCAGGCTGACGGGCGCGAAATCCTTCTCGGCGTTGAACGGCAGCTTCGCGTACAGGTGCGGCACCACCGACAGCGAACTGGTCGTGCCGATGTACAGCGAGTAGCCATCGGCCGGCGCCTTGGCGGCCACCTCGGTGCCGATGATGTTCGAGGCACCAGGCCGGTTTTCCACGAAGAAGGTCTGGCCCAGGATCTTCGTGAGCTCGGCGGCGATCTCGCGCGCATTCGCGTCGGGCCCGCTGCCCGCGGGAAAGGGGGCAATGATGCGCACCGCCTTGCTCGGGTAATCCGCCTGCGCCGCCGCGCCGCCGGCCACCGCGCCGGCCGAGGCCATCACGCCGAGGGCCATCCAGCGGCGGACCGTCATCTTCAGAACTCTCATCGGTTTGTCTCCTGTTGATCTTGCGTGCCGTTTGCACGAGGTCGAATGATAGATAAATACGTTGTATTGTCAAAATACGATAATCTCAATATCATTTCTTCAACGCAGAGCCGGATACCGGACCGCTTTATCGCCAGGAGACATTGAATTGACCGAAAGCAGCCCATCGAACCTGCAGTTCAGCCACATCGGCCTGTACGTGAGCGACCTCCCGCGCATGGCGCGCTTCTACCGCCAGGCCCTGCGCTTCACGCAGACCGACGCGGGCGACCTGGGTGCGGTGCAGCTGGTGTTCCTGAGCCGGGACCCGCGTGAGCACCACCAGTTGGTGCTCGCCACCGGCCGGCCGGCCGATGCGGGCTTCAACGTGGTCAACCAGATCTCCTTCCGGGTGCCCGACATCGCCACGCTGCGCCAGTTCCACGACCGGCTGCTGGCCGAGGGCGCGAGCGACATGCACCCGGTGACGCACGGCAACGCGGTGTCGGTGTATTGCCGCGATCCCGAGGGCAACCGGCTCGAGCTCTTCATGGACACGCCCTGGTACTGCGAGCAGCCGCTGCGCGAGCCCGTCGACCTGTCCCAGCCCGACGAGGTCATCCTTGGGCGTGCGGAAGCCATCGCCAGGCGGTTTCCGAAGTTCATGAGCCGCGCCGAGTGGCAGGCCGAGGTGGCGCGCCGCATGGAAGAAGACCAGCGTGGCTGAGCCGCGGCACATGCACGACGTAGCGATCGTCGGACTCGGCCCCACCGGCGCCACGCTGGCCAACCTGCTGGGCGCGGCGGGGCTGTCGGTGGTGGTGCTCGAGCGGGAAGCCGGCGTGTTCCCGCTGCCGCGCGCGATCCACTTCGACGGTGAGGTGCTGCGCATCCTGCAGGGCGCGGGACTGCGCGAGCAGGCCCTGGCCATCGCGCGCCCCGGCGAGCAGGGCATGCACTTCGTCAACGGCGCGGGCGAGACCATGCTGATACGCGGCGGCAGCGCCGCGCTCGGGCCGCACGGCTGCGCCAACAACTACTACTTTCACCAACCCGAGCTCGAGGCCGTGTTGCGCGAAGGCCTGGCGCGCTTTCGCAATGTGCAGGTGCGGCTGTGCAGCGAGGTGACCGGCGTCGCGCAGGACGCGGACGGCGCCACCCTGGCCGTGCGCGAAACCGGCAGCGGCCGGGCGTCCACCGTGCGCGCGCGCTACGTCATCGGCTGCGACGGCGCGCGCTCGCCGGTGCGACGGCACATGGGCAGCGCGATGCTCGACCTCGGGCTGCGCCAGCCGTGGCTGGTGTTCGACGTGGTGCTCACCCAGCCGGTCGACCTGCCCACGCACACGGTGCAGCACTGCGACCCGGCACGACCCATGACCTATTGCAACGTGGTCGGCGACCGTCGGCGCTGGGAGATCATGGTGCTGCCCGGCGACGACCGCGAAGCGCTGGTGCAGCCCGCATCGTTATGGCGGCTGGTTGCGCCTTGGGTGCGGCCCGACCAGGCGCGGCTGGAACGCGCGGCCATCTACACCTTCCATTCCGTCATCGCGCAGGGCTGGCGCCGGGGCCGGCTGCTGCTGGCGGGCGATGCCTGTCACCAGACGCCGCCCTTCCTCGGCCAGGGCATGTGCGCGGGCATCCGCGACGCGGCCAACCTCGCATGGAAACTGGAAGCGGTGCTGGCGCGGCAGGCCCCCGATGCGCTGCTCGACACGTACGAATCGGAACGCGCACCGCATGTGCGCGCGCTCATCGAGCTGGCGGTGCGGCTGGGCAACATCATCCAGACCACCGACCAGGCGCTGGCCGCCGAGCGCGACGCGAAGTTCCGCGCAGGCCGCCCGGAGATCTTCGAGCTGCCGCCGCAGGTGCTGGGCGAAGGCGCCTTCGACGCGCAGCCCGGCTCGCCCGCGGGCCGGCCGTTTCCGCAGCCGCGCCTTTGCGACGGACGGCTGCTCGACGACCTGCTGGGTCGCCGCAGCGCGGTCATCGGCCAACCCGCCGCGCTCGCGGCCGCCGCTCCCGCCACCGTCGAGCGTTGGCGACGCGCCGACGCGATGGTCATCGACCAGCCCGACGCGCCGCTGCGCGACTGGCTCGACGCGCAGGAAGCGCAAGCGGTGATACTGCGGCCCGACCGATATATCGTCGGCGTCGCGCGCACGGGGCTCGATCTGGATCGCATCTCGCAACACCTCCCCGTCGCGCCATGACATCCTGGAGGAAATCGCGTGCCGGAAAAATCCCTGTCCAGCCTGGGCCGCATGCTGGGCGTTCTCGACCTGTTCGACGACACGCACCTGACACGCACGGCGGACGACATCTCGGCCGCGCTCGACGTGTCGCTGCCCACGGGCTACCGCTACGTGCGGCTGCTGCTGGAGGCCGGCCTGCTGCAGCGCGTGGAGGATTCGCACTACGCGCTGGGGCCGCGCATCATCCTGCTCGACCACTACATCCGCAAGGCGGACCCGGTGCTGCGCGAAGGCATTCCGGTGATGCGCGAGCTGGTGGCGGCCACCGGCTTCGACTGCGTCGCTTCGGGCCTGTTCGGCATGCAGGTGCTCGACACGCACCGCGAGATGGGCGGTGCGCCGCCCGCGCTGGCCTACGGGCGCGGCAGGCCGCGTCCGCTGTTCCAGGGCGGCGCGCCCAAGGTGCTGCTGGCCACGTTCGCGCCGGCGCAGTTGCGCAAGGTCTTCGACGCCCGCCACGACGAGCTGGTGCGCTGCGGGCTGCCCGCCGAGTGGAGCGAGTTCCGCCGCTACTACGCGGCGATCCGCAAGGCGGGCCACTACATCTCGATCGGCGAACTCGAGCCGCAGCTCGCGGCCGTCGCCGCGCCGATCCTGAAGGCCGATGGAGGCGCATGGGGCGCCATCTCGCTGGTCTTCGACACCTCGCGCCTGTCGATCGTCGATCTCGACAAGATGGTTCACCTGATCACCGAGGGCGCTTCGCGCATTGGAGGTCGCCTGGCGTAAACCCGTTTCCACAACCACCACGTGCCCTCGCGGGCCTCACGGACAGACCATGAAACTCATCAGCTACCAACACAACGGCATCGACAGCTACGGTGCGGTGACAGGGGAGCGCGCGAACCGCGTTGCCGACCTGCGCGGCATCTTCGGCAGCCGCGCGACGGACCTGAAGGCGCTGATTGCCGCCGGCCTGCTGGACGAAGCCGCCGCCGCCATCGCCAAGGCCGACGCCACGCTCCCGCTGAGCGAGGTGCGGTTGCTGCCCGTGATCCCCAACCCCGGCAAGATCGTTTGCGTGGGACTCAACTACGGCGAGCACGTGCGCGAGACCGGCCGCGAGATCACCGAGAAGCCCACGCTCTTCCTGCGCGTGGCCGAGTCGCAGGTGGCGCACGGCGAAGATATCGTGCTGCCGCCCGAGTCGAGCAAGCTCGACTACGAGGGCGAGATCGCCATCGTCATCGGCCGGGGCGGACGGCGCATCGCCGAGGCCGATGCGTGGAACCACATCGCCGGCTACGCCTGCTACAACGACGGCAGCATCCGCGACTGGCAGACCGCGACCCCGCAGTGGACGGCCGGCAAGAACTTCTGGCGCACCGGTGGTTTCGGTCCGTGGATGGTCACGCGCGACGAGATCGCCGACGGCCAGGTCATGACGCTGGTCACGCGGCTCAACGGCCAGGAGATGCAACGCACCACCACCGACAAGCTGATCCACGGCATTCCCCGGCAGATTGCGCACATCTCCGCCTTCATGCCGCTGGCCGCGGGCGACGTGATCGTCACCGGCACGCCCGGCGGCGTGGGCGCCAAGCGCACGCCACCCGTGTGGATGAAGGCGGGAGACATTGTCGAGGTGGAGGTCGACGCGATCGGCGTATTGCGCAACGGTGTGCGCGTGGAGTGACACGTCCCGCCGGGCAGGAGCCCGGGCCGATCGGTCGCGGCGGCGCAGAAGGTTCGGGCAAAAGATGAAGTAATTCGTTTACAGTCCGCAACATCCGCTCCACGACGCCACCGCCCGAGTGAACCTCAGAAAATCTGCCAACAGTCTGGTTGTTCGCCTGCTCGTGATGGGTCTGCTGATGGCCATGCTGGGGACCGCCGCCAGTTACACCCAGCTCACCCGCTTCCTGCGGGAAGACCTGACCCGGTCGGTGGCGGTGCAGCAGACGGCCCTGGCCGACTACGTGGCGCGCGATGTCGACAACTACCTGGGCGAGCGCCTCTCGTTCCTCGAGCGCCTGGCCGCCACGCTGCCGCCCGAGCTCCTGGCCCGGCCCGAGCGGCTGCGGGCCTGGCTGGAAGAACGCAGCACCCTCAGCGCCCTCTTCCCGATCGGCCTGAAGGTTGCCGACGCCACCGGCAGGCGTCTCGACGGCGCGGGCCAACTCACAACGGACGATCCGGAATTCGAGGCCGCGCGCCAAGGGCAGCCGGCGCTGGGCCGTGCCCGGGCAGCCGCCTCCGGGCACTCGGTGCTGCCCATGGCGGTGCCGCTGCGCGACGCCGCCGGCCGGGTGAGCGCCGTGCTGCTGGGCACCGCGGACCTCTCGGCCGACGGCCTGCTCGACCACCTGCAGCGCGGGCGCGTGGGCCAGGACGGGGGCATCCTGGTGGTGTCGCCGCGCGACCGGATCTTCGTGGCCTCCACGGACGTCGGCATGTCGCTCACGCCCACCCCGCCCGAGGGCGTGAATCCCCTGCACGACCGGGCCATGGCCGGCTACCGCGGCAGCGGAACGACCCGCAACGCCAGGGGCATCGAGGAAATCTCCGCCATCGCGTCGGTGCCGACCAGCGGCTGGTTCGTGGTGGCGCGGCTGCCGGTGGCGCAGGCATTGGCGCCGGTGGGGCGCATGCAGACCTTCATCCTGCAGCAGCGCGCGCCCGCGGTGGCGGCGGTGCTGGTCGTGATCGGCCTGATCATGGCCTGGCTGCTGCGCCCGCTGCTGCGCGCCGCCGACCAGGCCGACCGGATGACGCGCGGCGAACTCGCGCTCGCACCGCTGCGGGTGGTGCGCAACGACGAGATCGGCCACCTGACGCAGGCATTCAACCGGCTGCTGGCCAAGCTGCAGGACAACCAGGAGGCGCTGGCCCGCCTGGCCCATCACGACACGCTGACCGGCCTGCCCAACCGCAAGCTGCTGGACGACCGGCTCCTGCAGGCGCTGGCGCGCGCCAGGCGGCATTCGCACCGGGTGGCCGTGCTCTATCTCGATCTCGACGGCTTCAAGATGCTCAACGACACCCTCGGCCACGAGGCCGGCGACCAGGCTCTCCGGGAAATCGCGCGCCGGCTGCAGGCGCTGGTGCGCCAGACCGACACGGTGGCGCGCATCGGCGGCGACGAATTCGTGCTGCTGGCCGCCGACATCGACGGGCCCGCGGACCAGAACGCCCTGGCGCTGGCGCGGCGATGCGTCGAGGCGATCGCCCGGCCGCTGCAGTTGGCGCGGTCACCGATCGTGATCGGCGCGTCGGTCGGCATCGCCCTGGGCAGCGGCAATGAAACGCCGCAGGACCTGCTGTCCACCGCCGACAAGGCGATGTACCGGGCCAAGCAGAACGGGCGCGGCCACTGTGTCGCGGCGGCTCAGAACGTGTAGCGCGCGCTGACCCGCACGCTGCGCGGCTCCATCGGGTGGATGTGCCGGTCGTTGACGCCGCCGCCGCAGGTGCCGCCCGCCACCTCGCCCGCGGTGCACGAGGCGTAGTAGTACTCGATGTCGTTGCCCTTGCGGCCCGCCAGGTTGAACACGTCGAGCCCCAGCGTCAGGCGCTTGTCGACCGCATAGCGCGCGCCGAAGTTCAGCAGCGTGGCCGCGCGCGAGCGCACGCTGTTCAACGTGTCGAGCGCGCGCGGGCCCATGTAGCGCAGCCGCAGCGATGCGGTCCAGGGGCCTTCGGCGTAGGTGATGCCGGCCGCCAGCACGCGCTCGACGGCGTTGTCGATGTAGTTGCCCTCGCCTTCGGGCGCCGCGCCCTTGAAGCGGGCGCGCGACACGGCGGCGTCCACCTCCAGGCGCCAGGCGCGGTCGAACTTCCAGCGCAGCGTGGCCTCGAGCCCGCGCCGCGTGCTCGCGCGCCCCGGCTCGGTGGTGCCCGCGTCGCCGACATAGACCAGCTCCGAAGCAAGGTCGAGCTTCCACAGCGCCACCGTGGCGGTAAGGTCTTCGTCGGGCTGGAAGCGCCAGCCGACCTCCGCGCCGCGGCCCTTCACCAGCGCGGGCACGCGGTCGGCCGGCAGGCCGCTGCGCGGGTCGGCGGCGATGACGGCGCCGCGCACGTCGTTGCTGTGGAAGCCCACGCCCGCGTTCAGATAGAACTCGTGCGCCGGCGTGGGCGAGAAGGCCAGGCCGAACTTGGGGCTCAGCTGCGAATCGTGGCCCTTGCCGCTGTTGAGCGGGCCATAGACCGGCTCTCGGCCCTGCACGTTGTAGCGCAGCGCGTCGCCGCGCAGGCCCACGTAGCCGCGCCACCGGTCGCTGAAGTTGACGAGCTGCTGCCCATACACGGAGAACAGGTCCTGCGAGACCTTGTCGTTGCGCACGGTGCCCAGGCGCTGTCGCGCCTCGGTGTCGTAGAGCCCGACCTCGCCGATGCGGTCGCCGCGCCACTGCGCGCCGAAGCTCAGCAGTCCGTCGAGCCCCGCGATCTTGTTGGCCATCGCGTGCGAGCCCTGCGCGCCGAAGATGCGGCGGCGGTCGGTCTGCTCGAACTGGTCGCCGTTGACTGGGTTGTTGAGGAAGTAGGTGAAATCGGAGAACAGGTCGAAGCGGTAGTCGATGGCGTAGGCGCTGAACTCGGTGTCGCCGCCCGGGCCCTTGTCGAACCACTTGCCCGACAGGCTGATGCGCTGGGTCTTGCCGCCGTCGGTCGGGTTCAGGCTGCCGAAGCGCGGCAGCTCGCCGCTGTCGATCAGCCGCTCTGGCACCTGGTCGGTCGAGGTCCACCGGCTCTTGTAAGCCATGGCGGTAACGCTGAAGCCGCGCGTCTGCGAGCCCTGCGAATAGCGCAGCACGGCGTTGGTCTTCCTGAGGTTCTCGGGCACGTTCCAGGGGCCGTTGTTGCCTTCGAGTTCGATGGCGCCGAGCCAGGTCTGGTCCTGCACGGTGCGCGAGCCCGCGGCCAGCAGGCGGCGAAAGTCGTGCGAGCCCACGGTCACTTCGGCAAAGGGCGATTCGAGCGCGCTGAAATAGTCGAGAGACGCGCTGCCCGCGAGCGAGAAGTCGCCGCTCTGCGCGAAGTAGGGTCCCTTGCGGTAGCGCACGCCCGACACCAGCTCGGGAATCAGGAAGTTGAGGTCGGCATACCCCTGGCCATGGCCGTGCGTGGGCATGTTGACCGGCATGCCGTCGACCGTCACCGCGAAGTCGGTGCCGTGGTCGAGGTTGAAGCCGCGCAGGAAGTACTGGTTGGCCTTGCCGTCACCCGAATGCTGCGTGGCGACCACGCCGGGCACCGCCTCGACGATGTCGCCGGGCCGCAGCTTGGGCCTGGACTGGAAAGACTCGCGCTCCACCGCGCCCTCGCTCGCGCTGTCGGCCGTGCCGATGGCCGCATCGCGCGGGCCGACGATCTGGATTGCCGGCAGATGGCTCTGCTGCTGCGCGCAGGCCGCCGCGCTGCCGAACAGCGCGCCGAGCAGCCACGGCCGTGGGAGGCGCGAAGCCGCGCGAGATGAGAAGTTCATGAATGCCCTTGTCTCCGACCGATGTTGTTGCACGCAAGCACATCGGTTACGCGGCGAAGCCCTTGCTGGATTCGTCGGCGGGCGGCAGCCGCAGGTGTTTCTTCAGCGTCTCGAACACCTGCCGCGTGACCGGGTTCACCACGTGGCTGCGCACGTAGAGGTGGTAGGCCAGGTCGGGCAGGCGCGGCATTCCGTCGCCCGCGCCCAGCACGCGCAGGCCCGCGTCGAGCTGCTCCACGCCGCGTGCCGTCACCCCCAGCCCCGCGCGCAGCGCGGCCTTGATGCCGATCAGGCTCGACGAGGTGTAGCGCGGCGTCCAGGCCACGCCCGCCGCGTCGAGCGCCTCGTGGCCGATGCGCCGGAAGATGCTCGGTCCGTCGGCCATGATGAGCGGCACCGGCTTGGCCGGGTCGTGCACATAGCTCGCGGCGCACAGCCACACGGTGGGCGAGTTGCGCAGCACCACGCCTTCGAACTGCGACTGCTCGTCCGCGCGGTTGGAGATGATCATGTCGACCTCGCCGCTCTTGAGCGAGGTCATCAGGTAGGGACTGCGGCCGATGTGGATGTCCAGCTGCAGCAGCGGCGAGGTGCGCGCCACCTCGGTCAGCAGCAGCGGCAGCATGGTCTCGGCCACGTCGTGCGGCGCGCCGATGCGCAGGTTGCCTTCCAGCTGGCCCTGGCGCAGGCTGCGCAGCGCCTCGTCGTTCAGCGCCAGCATGTGGTGCGCGTAGGTGAGCAGCCGCTCGCCGTGCCCGGTCAGCCGCTTCTGACGCCCCTGCTTCACGAACAGCGGATGGCCGATCTGCTCTTCGAGCCGCTGCATCTGCTGCGTCACGGCCGACTGCGTGCGCTCCAGGTGGACGGCCGCCGCCGCGAAGCTGTGGTGGCTGACCACGGCGGCGAAGGAGCGCAGGAGTTCAAGGTCAAGCGTGGGCATGCATCAATTTTATTAATGTGTTTCTTGCGCCGCCTGGATTGTTGCGTCACGCCGCCGTCACTACAGTGAATGCACACCAAACAGGCAACCCCACTGGAGAAACCGAATGAGCACCCCGTCCGAGCAACGCAAGCAGGCCGTCGCCGCGTCCATCGCCACCATGAAGAAAGCCATCGGCGGCGCTGAAGCGACCCGGGAAACGCTCGACACGGTGCTCGCCTCCCTGCAGGACCTGGCCGCGCACGCCGAGTACTGGGGCGCCGCCGACTTTCCGGCGCCCGAGGCCGGCGAGCACCAGGCGCGCTACCTCATTGCCGAAGACCCGGACCAGAGCTATGCGCTCTACCTGAACGTCATGCGCCCGGGCAAGAAGATCGTGCCGCACAACCACACCACCTGGGCCTGCATCGCGGCCGTGGAAGGCACCGAGCACAACCGCGTGTACGCGCGCACCGACGACGGCAGCGTGCCCGGCGTGGGCAAGCTCGAGGAAACCGCGCTCGTGGTGGTGGCGCCGGGCCAGGGCATCGCGCTGATGCCCGAGGACATCCATTCGGTGGAGATCCAGGGCGAGCAGGTGATCCGCCACCTGCACATGTACGGCCGCGCCCTGGAAACGCTGAACAGCCGCACCGCCTACGACCTGGCGGCGGGCACGTACCAGACCATGGGCATCGGCGTGCAGACGCGCCGCTGAGGCGCCCCCTCCAACCTTCTTTTTTCTTCATGCGGGCCGCGCACAGCGGCCCCGCAGGACCTCGTTCGTCCCAACGACTTGCCCCCATGACCTCCTTCATCGACCCGAAGACCCTCAAGACCTGGCTGCACGACGGCCGCGAGATCGCGCTGCTCGACGTGCGCGAGCACGGCCAGTACGGCGAGGCGCACCTGTTCTACGGCATTCCCCTGCCCTTCAGCCGGCTGGAACTCGACGCGCCGCGCCTGGTGCCGCGCCGCGGCGTCCGCGTGGTGGTCTACGACGAAGGCGACACCGACGTGGCCGAGCGCGCCGCCGCGCGACTGGCCGCGCTGGGCTACGGCGCCGTGCATGTGCTGCAGGGTGGCGCCCGTGCCTGGAAGGCCGCGGGCCATGTGCTCTTCGCGGGCGTCAACCTGCCCTCCAAGACCTTCGGCGAACTGGCCGAGGAGGCCTATCACACGCCCCGCGTCAGCGCCGGCCAGCTCGCCGAGATGCTGGCGCGCAAGGACAAGGTGGTGGTGCTCGACGGCCGCCCCGTCAGCGAGTTCCACAAGATGAACATCCCCGGCGCCACCTGCTGCCCCAACGGCGAGCTGGCCTACCGCGTGCGCCAGCTGGTGCCCGACACCACCACGCCCATCGTCATCAACTGCGCGGGCCGCACCCGCAGCATCATCGGCGCGCAGACGCTCATCAACCTGGGCCTGCCGAACCCGGTCTACGCGCTGGAGAACGGCACGCAGGGCTGGTACCTCGGCGACCATGTGCTGGAGCACGGCGGCACGCGCCGCTATGCCGACGACAGCGGCAACACCGACCTGCGCCCCGCGGCCCAGGCGCTGGCCGCCCGCTTCGGCGTGCCCAGCGTGAATGCGCAGACCGTGCGCGAGTGGGCCGGCGATGCGCAGCGCAGCCTGTTCCTGTGCGACGTGCGCACGCCCGAGGAATTCGCGGTCGGCAGCCTGCCCGGCGCGCAGCACACGCCAGGCGGACAGCTGATGCAGGCCGGCGACCAGTATTTCGGCGTGCGCCACGCGCGCCTCGTGCTGTTCGACGACGACGGCGTGCGCGCACCGACCGTCGCGAGCTGGCTGCGCCAGATGGGGCATGACGCGAGCGTGCTCGAAGGCGGGCTGGCAAGCGGACTGTCGCTGGCACCCGCCGACGCGCCGGCCGCGCCTGCGCTGGCCACCATCGACGCGCGGACGCTCGCCGCGCGGCTCGAGCAAGACGACGTCGCGCTGGTCGACCTGCGCGGCAGCATGCAGTTTCGCGCCGGCCACATCCCGCAGGCGCGCTGGTCGATCCGCCCGCGCCTGGCCCGCGACCTCCAGCACGAGCCGCGCCAACTCGTGCTGGTGGCCGACGACGCATCGCTCGCGGCCTGGGCCGCCGCATCCGAACTCGCGGGCCGCGCTCCCGCGCCGCTGCTGCTCGCAGGCGGGATGGCCGCATGGCGCGCCGCCGGCCTGCCGGTCGAGGCCACGCCCGCGCTGCCCGCCGACGCGGACTGCATCGACTACCTGTTCTTCGTGCACGACCGCCACGACGGCAACAAGGAAGCCGCGCGCCGCTACCTCGCATGGGAGACCGGCCTCGTCGCGCAGCTCGATGCGCAGGAGCGCGCCGCCTTCCGGCTGCCACCCGCCGCCGCGCCGCACGCCCAGGGCTGACGCCCGCCTTTCCCCGTTGCCCTTTCTGTTCGTCCTTGTCCGTTCCTATTCCAGGAGTCCTGTCATGTCGTTCGCCAGCCGCATCCCGCATCTTGTCCGTCTCGCCGGTGTCACGGCGCTTGCCGCCGGGCTCGCGGCATCCGCCCTGCAGCCCGCTGCCGCGGCAGCCGAAACACTGGCGCCGCGCAACGGATTTCCGTCGCAGACGATCCGCTTCGTCTCGCCGTTCCCGCCCGGCGGCGGCAACGACGCGACGGCGCGCCTGGTGACCACGCGCCTGCCGGAAGTCATGGGCCAGGCCGCGGTGGTCGACAACCGCGGCGGCGCGGGCGGCAACATCGGCGCCAAGGCCGTCGCCGAGGCCAGGCCCGACGGCTACACCGTGCTCACCTCGCAGGTGTCGATCATGGCGGTGAACCCCTCGCTCTACGCATCGCCCGGCTTCGACCCGATCAAGAATTTCATCCCGATCACGCAGATCAACGCCGCGCCGCTCGCGCTCGTGGTGGACGCCAACTCGCCGCTCAAGAGCTTTGCCGACCTCGCCGCCAAGGCCAAGGCCAGCCCCGGCAAGGTGACCTACGCCACGCCCGGCAACGGCACCCTGTCGCACCTCGTCGGCGTGGTGCTGTCGAAGGACAACGGCATCGCCATGACCCACGTGCCCTACAAGGGCGCCGGCCCGGCCCTGACCGACCTGCTCGGCGGACAGGTCGACATCCTGGTCACCTCCACCTCGTCGGTGGCGGGGATGGTGCAGAACGGCAAGCTGCGCGTGCTGGCCGTCACCAGCCCGCGCCGCATCGGCGTGTTCGCCAAGGCCCCGACGCTGGAAGAACTGGGCTACGCCGGCGCGCGCTTCGAGGACTGGTACGGCTTCTTCGCCCCGGCCGGCACACCGCCCGAACGCGTGGCCTACCTGAACGAAGCCATCGTGCGCACCCTGCACCTGCCCGAAGTGGCCAAGCTCGTCACCGACGGCGGCAGCGAGGTGGTGGCCAGCACGCCCGAAGCCTTCGCGGCGCAGCTGCGCCAGGACATCGAACGCTGGTCGCGCATCGTCAAGCTTTCCGGTGCCAAGGCGGATTGACGCAACATAGCGGCCTGCCGCCCACTTTCGCCCTTCATCGAACCATGTCCGCTTCGCACCACGACGACCCCGCCGGCCAGTCCCTCGACACCCGGCTCACGCGCACCGGCAAGACGCCTTCGTATGCCGGGGGCGCCCCCGTCAACACGCCGCTGGTGCGCGCCAGCACCGTGCTGTTCGACAGCGTGGGCGCGATGCGCGACGCCCGCGCGCGGCGCGACGAGGAACGCGTCTTCAGCTACGGCGCGCGCGGCACCCCCACCACCTTCGCGCTCGAAGACGCGGTGAGCGAACTCGAAGGCGCCTACCGCACACGGCTCTTTCCCACGGGCCTCGCCGCCATCGGCATGGTGCTGCTGTCGTACCTGAAGCCGGGCGACCACGTGCTCATGTCGGACAGCGTGTACGAGCCCACGCGCAACCTCGTGACTTCGTTCCTCGCGCCCTACGGCATCCGCAGCAGCTTCTTCGCGGCGGACGGCAGCGGCATCGAGGAACTGTTCGAAGCCGATACCCGGCTGGTGTACGCCGAATGCCCCGGCTCGCTGGTCTACGAGATGTGCGACCTGCCCCGGCTCGCGGCGCTGGCCCATGCGCGCGGCGCGCTGCTGGCGGCCGACAACACCTGGGGGTCGGGCCTGCAGTACCGCCCGCTCGCGCTGGGCGCGGACATCTCGACGATGGCCGCGACCAAGTACCTCGGCGGCCACTCCGACGTGATGATGGGCACGGTCGCGACCACCGAGGCCGCATGGCGCCCGCTCAATGAGCGCTGCGACGCGTTCGGCATGACCGTGAGCCCCGACGACGCCTGGCTGGTGCTGCGCGGCATGCGCACCCTGTCGGCGCGGCTGCAGGTGCACGAGCGCCATGCGCTCGAAGTGGCGCACTGGCTGGAGGCCAGGCCCGAGGTGGCGACGGTGTTCTGCCCCGCGCTGCCGCAGCACCCGGGGCACCACCTCTGGAAGCGCGACTGCAAGGGCACCAACGGGCTGCTGTCGATCGAACTGCAGCCGGGCATCGGCAACGCGGCGGTCGAGCGCTTCGTCGACGCGCTCACGCTCTTCGGGCGCGGCTCTTCATGGGGCGGCTACGAAAGCCTGGTGGCCTGGACCAACATGCGCGCGGCACGCAGCGTGACCGACTGGAGCGGGCGCGGCGCGGTCGTGCGGCTGCACATCGGGCTGGAGTCGCCGGCCGACCTCACGGCCGACCTGGCGCGCGGCTTCGCGGCGCTGAACGCGCAAGCCACCGGCTGAACGCCCGTGCGCGGCTACTTCGCAGCCGCCGCGGCGTCTTCCGGCCAGCGCTGCGGCACCCGGCGCAGGTTGTCCGTCGAATAGCCCAGCGTCTTCAGCCGCGAGACCGCCGCCTCGTACACCGGCTCGGGAATGGTCGGCGTGCGCGCCATGATCCAGGCGTAGTCGCGATCGCTCCTGCCGATGATCGTGAGCTGGTAGTCCCTGTCGACATCGACGATCACGTACTCGGCCTTCACCGGCCAGATGAACTGCATGCCCCACACCGCGTTGCCGGTGCCCGGCACCACGCTGCCGACCGGGTTCATCGTCTTCAGCGGGCCGTCGAACGCGCCTTCGCGGTAGCGAAAACGCGTGTCGATGCGCCCGTCCGGCTGCAGCGTGTACGACTCCACCGCATTGAAGGCATTGCGCTCCGGCCGCGTCGGGATGTTGCCGATCACGTACCAGTCGCCCATGAAACGCTGCAGATCGACCTGCTTGACCGGCGGGATCGTGGGCGGCGAGACCGCGCAGCCCGCAATGAGCAAGGCCACCGCCGCGCCCGCGGCGATGAGAACGGGCGGGCTGGCCAGGAAAGTTCGCAGGGATCGCTTCATCGTGCCTCCACAGGGGGGAATCGGAGCGCGAAGCGTACCGGCCCCGCGGGGCATCTCGCGTCGGACGGCGCCTTGCCTGACCTGCCTACTTAGCGCCCCAGGTGCCTGTCGAAGAAGCGTGCGATGTCGCCGAACGCCTCGCGCGTTTCCGGCGCGTTCGCATCGATGCCGTATTGCGCGTGCGACTGCCCTTCGTACACGTTGAGCTCGGCCTCGACACCGGCGCGCCGCAGCTTGCGGTGCGTGCGCACGGTGTTCGACAGGAACAGGTCGCGCGTGCCGGTGGTCAGGATCGCGGGCGGAAAGCCCTTGAAGTCGCCGTAGATGGGCGAAAGCTGCGGGTCCTTGAGGTCGCGGCCGTTGGCGTAGAGCAGCGCGGCCCGGCCGAGCCAGCCGTCCCAGGTGACGAGAATGTTGTCGATCCATTCGTTGGTCTGGTAGGTGTCGCCGATCTTCGCGATGTCGGACCATGGCGTGCCCGGCGCGATGGCGCCGGGCAGCGGCACGCGCTCGGCCTTGGCGCGCAGCACCAGCGCGAGCGTCATCGCGCCGCCGGTCGACGTGCCGAACACCGCCATGTTCTGCGGCTTGTTGGTCTTGAGCAGCTCCTTCCAGACGGCCATGGCGTCGTCCATGGCCGCGGGGTAGGGATAGTCCGGCGGCATGCGGTAGTCGACCGAGACCACCTTGTAGCCGCCGAAGCCGGCCAGCAGCATGGCCTCGGGCAGCGCGGATTCGCCGGGGCCGAACACATAGCCGCCGCCATGCACATGCATCAGCAGCCGCTTCTCGTTGCCCGGCGCGATCCTGTTGGGCGTGACGACGAAGGCGTTCACGCCCGCGATCTTCACGGACTGCACGGACACGCCGAGCTTTTCCTTCAAAGCCGGAATCGCGGCGATCACCGGCGCGGCACGGCGGTTGACCAGCTCCTTCCACTCGGCCGCGTTGCGCGGCGCCGCATTGAAGTGCGACGGATACGGACCCGCGATCAGCGCCTGCATCTGCGGGCTGACCTCGTTGACCGGCACCGGGCTGACCTGCGCCGGCGAGCGCCGCGCACCGGGCTGCGCGTTGGCGGCGGCCTGCGCGGTGGCCTTGTCGGCATAGGTCTGCGGGGTTTGCGCGCAAGCGGCGAGCACGAGGGCCGCAAGCAGCGCTGCGACACGTGGAATGGCGACGTTCATCGGTTTGGGCTCCTGTGTTGTCGCGCCATGCTCTCACCGCCCTTGCGCCACCGGCCTCCGTTGAAACCCGCCTGTGCGTACGCACAGGAGACAAGCGTGCTACAGCGGCGAAATCCCCGCACTCTTCATCATCCGCCCCGTCAGGTCGATCTCGCTGCGGATCACCTGAAGGTAGTCCTGCGGCGTCGACGGCATGACCTGGCTGCCCAGCTCCGTCAGCGCGGCGATCACCTTCGGCTCCCTGAGCAGGCCGCTGAACACTTCGTAGATGCGGTTCGCGATCGCGTCGGGCGTGCCGGCCGGCAGCGAGAGGCCGCCCCACGATGTGAGCTCGACGCCCTGTAGACCCTGCTCGGCGAGCGTGCGCACCTCGGGCAGCGCGGGGTTGCGCTTCGCGCCCGCCACGCCCAGCGCCTTGAGCTTGCCGCCTTTGACGTGCGGATACGCCACCGCGAAGATGGGCATGCCGAAGCTCACCTGGTTGCCCAGCACCGCGTTCACCAGTTCCGACGCGCCCTTGTACGGCACATGCGTGGCGGTGATGCCCGCCGCATGGAGGAACAGCTCCACGCCCAGGTGCGAGGGCGTACCCACGCCGCCCGATGCGTAGTCGAGCTTGCCGGGGTTGGCGCGCGCCTTGTCGATCAGCTCCTGCACCGACCCGATGCCCGACGACTCGCCCACGACCAGCAACACGTCGGACGTGGTGATGCGCATGACGTGGCGAAAGTCCTTCATCACGTCGTAGCCCGGGCTCTTGTACATCCGGACGTTGGCGGCCATGGGCCCGGCCGAGTAGATCCAGGTGTAGCCGTCGGGCGCGGCGCGCGCTACCTGCCGCGCGCCGATGTTGCCGGCTGCGCCGCCCTTGTTCTCGATGATGATCGGCTGGCCCAGCAACGGCCCGGCCGCCTCCGCCAGGATGCGCGCGCCGATGTCGGGGCCGGTGCCGGCCAGGTAGGGCACGACCCACTTGATGGGCCGGCTCGGCCAGTGGTCGGCCGCGTTCGCGGCCGTTGCGGCCAGCGGCAGCAGGGGAATGAAGGGCGAGGTCGCAAGCGCGCGGCACAGCGCGCGCCGCGTGAGATGGGTTTGCACGGTCTTTTGTCTCCTGGGATTTTTTTGTGCGGCGGCTACTTCGCCTCGCCGATGAGTTCGCGCGCGATGATGTTCTTCTGGATCTCGCTGGTGCCGGTCAGCACCCGGTACATGCGCAGCATGCGAAACAGGAACTCCACGCGGCGCCCCTGCACGATGCCTTCGCCACCGTGGATCTGCACCGCCGCATCGGCAATGCGGAACGCGGCTTCGGAGCAGAACAGCTTGGCCATCGAGGCATCGGCACGCGCGTCGCCGCCGGCGTCGAGCTGGCGCGCGGTCGCGATCATCAGCGCGCGTGCCGCGGCCAGCTGCGTGGCCATGTCGGCCAGCGAATGCTGGATGGCCTGGAACTCCGCGATCGGGCGGCCGAACTGGCGGCGCGTGCGGGCGTAGTCGCGCGCGTCCTTCAGTGCCACGGTGGCAAGGCCCACCATGCCGGGGCAATGCAGCAGCCGGTTGACGGCAATGCGGCCCAGCGCCAGCGCAAGCCCCCGGCCGGTCTCGCCGATGAGGTGGGTGGCCGGCACGCGGCAATCGGTCAGCACGATGTCGCCGGTGGTCGACTGGCCGGCCATCGTCTTGTAACCCGACTGCACCTCCACGCCGGGCTGCCCCAGGTCGACGAAGAAGGCCGAGACCTCGCGGCGCTCCGGGCTGTCGGAGGTGGAGGCCATCAGCACCGCGTAGTCCGCGAAGGGCGAACCCGAGATGAAGCGCTTGCGGCCGTTGAGCACGAAGACGTCGCCCTCGCGCCGCGCCTGCGTCTGCACGGCGCCGGCGTCGGAGCCCGCCTCGGCTTCGGTCAGCGCGAAGCAGATGGCCTTTTCGGCCTGCGCCACGGGAAGGATGAATTTCGCGAGCTGCATGGGCGAGGCGAAGCGCGCGAGCGCACCCACGCGCGGCGGCCCGCTGAGCTCGCCGAACACATGGGGCGCGAGCGGTGAGCCGCTCGAATAGATCGACTCCTTGATCAGCACATGGTCGAGCAGCGAGAGCCCGAGCCCGCCCATCTGCGCGGGCAGCGTCATGCCGTAGAAGCCGAGTTCATGCGAGCGGCGCCATACGCGCTGCAGCGTCGCCTTGTCGGGGCTGTGCTCGTGGTCGATGCCCTTCTCATGCACCAGCGCGGCAAGCTCGCCGTTCAGGAAGTCGCCGATGCGGGCGATCAGTTCGGCCGCGCGCGGCGAGCCTTCGAAGGGGCCGTCGAAGAGCGGCGCGCGCACGTCGGCCGCCAAGGTGGGCCCGGGGGTCATGGTTTCGGCATTCATGGTGTTCTCGCTGCTCCTCAGTTCACGCGGCGGTCGTGCCCGGCCCAGTACGGCGTCTGGATGGCCTTGCGCGCGATCTTTCCGTTGGCGTTCTTCTGCAGCGCGTCGACGAACTCGATTCGCCGGGGCCGCTTGAAGCCGGCGAGCCGTTCGGCGCAGAAGGCATCGAGCGCGGCGGCGTCGAGCACGGCGCCGGGCTTGCGCACGATATGCGCCGCCACGGCCTCGCCCCATTTGTCGTCGGGCACGCTGAACACGCAGGCCTCGTCGACCGCCGCATGCTGGTAGAGCACGGCCTCGACCTCCGACGGGTAGACGTTGAAGCCGCCGCTGATCACCATGTCCTTCTTGCGGTCGACGATGTAGATGTAGCCCTCGTCGTCGGCGCGCGCGAGGTCGCCGGTGTGGTAGCGGCCGTTCTTGAGCACCTCGGCCGTGAGTTCGGGCGCGCGCCAGTACCCCGCGAACACGTCGGCCCCGCCCACCACGATCTCGCCGATCTCGCCCGCCGCCACGGGCCGGCCTTCGTCGTCGCAGATGTCGACCTGCGATTCCAGGAAGGGGCGCCCGCACGAGCCCAGCCGCTCGGGCATCGCGGCGCGCGCGAACAGGTGGTCGTCCACGCTCAGGCCGCACACACCGGACGTGGTCTCGCCCGCGCCGTAGCCCTGCGAGAGCACCGGGCCGAACACGTCCATCGCCTGCATGATGCGCGCCGGCGCCATGGGCGCCGCGCCGTAGCCCAGCCGGTGCAGGTCGGGCAGCGGACGGTACTGGCCCTGCACTTCGGCCAGCAGCATGTTGATCATGGTGGGCACCATGAAGGTGTGGGTCACGCGCTCGCGCTTCATCTCGGCGATGAAGCGCGCGGGCTCGAAGCCGGCGAACAGGCGGATGGTCGCGCCGCTGCACAGGGCCGGCACCAGCTGCATGCCCGACGCATGCGTGATCGGCCCCACCAGCCCCAGCAGATCGCCGGGACGCGGGTTGTCGGCGCGCATCAAGAACTTGCGCAGCTGCGCGAGCCGGTTGCCGAAGGTCTGCATGGCCGCCTTGAGCACGCCGCTGGAGCCCGAGGTGTAGTGCAGCACCGCGAGTTCGTCCGCATGCACGCGCGCCGCGGTGAAGCTGTCGCTGGCCAGCGCCATGCGCCCCTCGTAGGAAGCGGGCGTGTCCTGGCCGGCGTCGAGCAGCAGCAGGCGCGGCGCGGCGCCCTTGAGGTGCGGCAGGAAGCTCTCTGCCCGCTCGGCGGTGGTGACGACCAGCGCAGCCTCGCTGTTGGCGATGACCTCGGCCACCTCGACGGGCGCGAGCCGTGCATTCATCGGCGCCTTCACCAGCGCCGCCTTGTAGCAGGCCAGCTCCAGCTCGACGATCTCGATGCAGTTGGGCAGGTAGACGCCCACGCGATCGCCGCGCTGCAGGCCCAGGCCGCACAGCGCGTTGGCCAGCCGGTTGGAGCGCTGCTCGAGCTGTTGGTAGGTGACGGCGCGCGACGCGCTCGTGACGGCAAGGCGCCGGGCGTGGATGCGCGCGGCGCGGGATACGAGCGCGCCGACATTGGCGATCTCATGGGCGGCTGGGGGCAGCAAGGTTGTCTCCTTCATGCGCGTGCCACAAGCACGCGGTACGGGCGACTTTCGCCGCAGACGGCGCCGGACAACAAATACCGATTGCTGATGCGCGGCCATCAAAAAAGATGATGACCAGCCCGAACCCCTACGCTCGCGGCTATGGCCCGGCCGTCTTGCCGCGCCGGCCTGGCAGGAACTCGGCCTCCCAGCGGCCGGCGTCGATCAGCGCGCGGGTCTCGTCGACCAGCACCTGCATCACGGCGCGCGTCGCGGGGTCGGGCTCGCGCGCCGAGGAGGTCGCGAGGTAGTAGGTGCGCGCCAGATCGGGCTGCACCACGCGCGCGGCGAGCCAGCCGCCGCCGGCAGGCGGCGCGTCGGCCATCGCGCAGGCCGGCGAGAAGGTGAAGCCCGCGCCCGCGAGGTAGAGCGAGCGGATGACGCGGGCCGAATCGTGCTCGTGCGCGATGTTGAGCTCCAGCCCCAGGTCGTTCGCCGCCGCCTCCACGCTCGCGCGGATGCTGAAGCGGCGCGACTGCAGCACGAGCGGCAGCTCGGCAGCGCGCGCGAACGGCAGCATGGGGCGCCGCGACGTGGCGGCCTTGCCCCGCCCCTGCTTCTTCCCGTCCGGTGAGGGCAGCGTCATCGCGGCCACCTCGCCGCCGGGGTCGTAGCCGCAGATGAACATCGGCTCGCGCACGAAGGGCGTCACGTCCAGCCCGTTGAGGTACTCGGTATCGACCAGCAGGCCGATGTCCGCGCGACGGTCGACCATGGCCTTGCGCACCATCAGGCTCAGGTCGTCGATGACGAACACGCGGATGCGCGGATGCGTGCGCTTGAGCCGCGCCAGCACGGGGCCGAGCAGCAGCGACGACAGCAGGAACGGCACCGCGACCGTGACCGAGCCCTCCGGGCCCTCGGGCGGACGCTGCAGGCGATCGCGCATCGCGCTCGCATCCGACAGCAGCTTGCGCGCATCCTGGTAGAGCTGCAGGCCGGCGGCCGTGGGCGTGACGCCCGCGTGCGAGCGTTCGAACAGCTGCGTGCCGAGTTCGAGCTCCAGCTTCTTGATCTGCGCCGTCAGCGCGGGCTGCGCAACATACAGCGCCACGGCGGCGCGCGAGAGACTGCCCGCCTCGAGCACGGCGATGAAGTAGCGCAGGGATCGGAGTTCCATCAACTCCCGATTCTGACCTGAAGGCCAGCCGCCCACGGCGCGGGCTTCAGCCGCAGGCGCCGCGCCCTTCGGGCGAGCCGCGCAGCCGGTTCAGGAACACCAGCTGCGCCCGCGCGCTATCGCTGCCCTGCACCGCCGCGCGATGCATCCATGCGCGCGCCTCGCAGCGGTCGGCCTTCACGGCGGCGCCATAGAGCGTCGGGCCGGTCAGCAGCACCATGCCCAGCATCTCCTGCGCCTGGGCATGGCCTTCGTCGGCGGCCTGCCGCAGCATGTCGAGCATGGTGGCGTAGTCGCGGTCCGACTGCGCTTCGAGGGCCAGCTGGAAGCGCTGCTCGGCATGCAGCTGGGCGCTGGCGTCGGTCGGCTGCGCGGCGCACAACGCGGCCGCGACGCACAGTGCGCCCGACAAGGCAACGCGCCAGCGCAAGGACCAGCTGGCGATCTGGTTGAGTTCGGATGACATCGGCAAGCTCCGCGAATGAGATGGCATGCATCGTCTCGTCGCGGCGCCGACGGGAAAAGCTGGAATTGGCTCAGGCGGCCTCAGCCTTCGCCTGAGCCTTCAGCCTCGCGGCGCGGGAAGATCGACAGCGCCATGAGGAAGGCAGCCCGCACCGGATCAGTTGTTCGCGCTCAGGTCCATCAGCATGCGCGACAGCAGGTAGAGGCGCGGCACCACGCTCTCGACCTCGGCGTACTCCTCCGGCGTGTGGATGCCGCCACCCACGATGCCGAAGCCGTCGAGCACCGGCACGCCCACGCCCGCCACCAGGCTCGCGTCGGCCGCGCCGCCGCTGCTCTCGATGGTGAGCTTCTTGCCGATCTCGGCGTAGATGCCCTCGGCCATCTTCACCAGCTTCTCCGATGCGGGCAGGCGCGGCATCGGCGGCAGGCCGCGCACCAGGCGCACGCGCACCTCGGTCTCGGGAATCAGCTTGTTCTGCGCGATGCGCACCAGGTCTTTCTCGACACGGTCGAACTCTTCCGGCGTGGCCGCGCGCACGTCGCCCTTGGCGCTCGCGGTGGCGGGAATCACGTTGGTCGGGCCGTTGGCGGTGATCACGGTGAAGTTGACCGTGGTCTTCTTCACCGGGTCGGCCGTCTTCGACAGCTGCAGCACCTGGTGCGCGACTTCCATCGCGGCATTGCGGCCGGCCTCGGGCGCCACGCCCGCGTGCGCGGCCACGCCTTTCACCTCGACCAGCGCGGTGGCCGAGCCCTTGCGCTCGACCACGAGGCCGTCGGCCGGGCGGCCCGGCTCCAGGTTCAGCGCCACGTCATGCTCCTTGGCCACGCGCTCGATCAGGGCGCTGGTGCCGACGGAGCCCGTCTCCTCGTTGGTGTCGAGCAGGAAGGTGATCTGCCCATAGTCCTTGAAGCCGATCTGCTGCAGGATCTTCAGTGCATAGAGGCCCGCGACCACGCCGCCCTTGTCGTCCATCACGCCGGGGCCGTAGGCGCGGCCGTCCTTGACGTAGAAGGGCTTGGCGGCGGCCGTGCCGTCCTTGAACACGGTGTCCATGTGGGCGAGGATCAGGATCTTCTTCTTGCCCTGCCCCGTGAACGTGGCCACCACGTTGGTGCCGGGGTGGGGGTCGGCGGGGAAGGTCTCGATGCGCGCGCCGAGCTTGCGCAGTTCGCCCACCGCCATCTCGCGCACCTTGTCGAGCCCTTCGGTGTTGGCCGAGCCCGAGTCGATGTTGACCATGCGCTCGAGCATCTGGAGCGCCTCGTCCTTGTATTGCGTGGCCGCATCGAGCGCGCCCTGGTGCGGCTTCTGGGCCAGGGCGTTGCCGCCGGCCAGCAGCGCGCATGCAAGCACCACCCCGTGGCAGACGGAGCGCAGCGGCGCCGGTTTGTTGGTGAGCTTGGTGGGAGATGAGCGCTTGGAAGAAATCATGGGTTGCGTTGTGTTGTTCGCTGGTGTTCGACGAAGAAAAGCCTGCGCCTCGCGAGGCGAGGGCAGGCTATCACCCGCATTCTGCGCGGGTCAAGCGAACACGAACAACGGCTAACGAAGCGCCGGCTAGCAGCAGCGCCCCTTGCCTGCCCCGTAGCGCGCCTCCAGCCGTTCGCGGAAGAAGGCTTCGTAGCTCATGGGCGGGCGGTCCGGGTGGGTGGCTGCCATGTGGGTCAGGTAGGCGTCGTAGTCGGGCATGCCGACCATGAGCCGCAGCGACTGCTTGAGCGAGCGCGCGAAGTAGCGCCCGGCTTCGGGCAATGCGAGGCCCAAGGCTTCAGCGCGCGGCCGATGCGGCCAGCGGCTCGAACGGCGTCTCCTGCGTGGTCGGCCGGTTGGCCGCGCGTGCCGCCAGGCAGGCCTTGATGCTGTAGACCAGCACGCTGAGCACCACGAACATGAAGAGCGCGCACAGCGCCGCATCCAGCCGGTCGTTGAACACGATGCGCGACATGGCCTCGGGCGTCTTGGCCGGCGCCACGAGCACGCCGTTGGCGATGCCCTCGGTGTACCTGGCGGCATGCGAGAGGAAGCCGATCTTCGGGTCGGCCGAGAAGATCTTCTGCCAGCCCGCGGTGAGCGTGCAGGCCAGCAGCCATGCGGCCGGCGCGGCGGCCACCCAGGCGTAGCGCTCGCGCTTCATGCGGAACAGCACCACCACGCCCAGCATCAGCGCCACGGCGGCCAGCATCTGGTTGGAGATGCCGAACAGCGGCCACAGCGTGTTGATGCCGCCCAGCGGATCGACCACGCCCTGGTACAGGAAGTAGCCCCACGCTGCCACGCACAGTGCCGTGGCCACGAGGTTGGCCGGCAGCGAGTCGGTGCGCTTGAGCGCCGGCACGAAGCTGCCCAGCAGGTCCTGCAGCATGAAGCGGCCGGCGCGGGTGCCGGCGTCCACCGCCGTGAGGATGAAAAGCGCCTCGAACAGAATCGCGAAGTGGTACCAGAAAGCCATCATGGCCTGGCCGCCGATCACCTGGTGCAGGATGTGGGCCATGCCCACCGCCAGCGTCGGCGCGCCGCCTGCGCGGCCCAGGATGGTGGTCTCGCCCACGTCCCTGGCGGTCTGCACCAGCATCTCGGGCGTGATCACGAAGCCCCAGCTCGAGATGGTCTGCGCCGCCTGCTGCGCGGTGCTGCCCACCAGCGCGGCCGGGCTGTTCATCGCGAAGTAGATGCCCGGCTCGATGCACGAGGCCGCCACCAGCGCCATCACGGCGACGAAGGATTCGGCCAGCATGCCGCCATAGCCGATGAAGCGCGCATGGCGCTCGTTGTCGAGCATCTTGGGCGTGGTGCCCGAGGAGATGAGCGCATGGAAGCCCGAGACGGCGCCGCAGGCGATGGTGATGAACAGGAACGGGAACAGGCTGCCCGACCACACCGGGCCGTTGCCCTGCGCGAACTGCGTGACGGCCGGCATCTGCAGCGTGGGCATCACGAACACGATGCCGATGGCCAGCGCGATGATGGTGCCGATCTTCAGGAAGGTCGACAGGTAGTCGCGCGGCGCCAGCAGCAGCCACACCGGCAGGCTCGCGGCGACGAAGCCGTAGCCCACCAGCATCCAGGTGAGCGCCTTGCCGTCGAAGGTGAAGAGCGGCGCCCATTCGGGGCTCTGGCTCACGGCCTGGCCGCCGAAGATGGCCAGCATCAGCAGCACGAAGCCGATCAGCGACACCTCGCCGATGCGGCCCGGGCGCAGGTAGCGCAGGTACACGCCCATGAAGAGCGCCACCGGCACCGTGGCCGCCACCGTGAAGGTGCCCCAGGGCGACTCGGCCAGCGCCTTCACCACGATCAGCGCCAGCACCGCCAGGATGATGATCATGATCATGAAGGTGCCGAACAGCGCGATCATCCCGGGCACCACGCCCATCTCCTGCTTCACGAGGTCGCCCAGCGAGCGGCCGTCGCGCCGCGTGGAGATGAAGAGAATGATGAAGTCCTGCACCGCGCCGGCGAAGACCACGCCGGCCAGCACCCACAGCAGGCCGGGCAGGTAGCCCATCTGCGCCGCGAGCACCGGGCCCACCAGCGGGCCCGCGCCGGCAATGGCCGCGAAGTGGTGGCCGAACAGCACGTTCTTGTCGGTCGGCACATAGTCCAGGCCGTCGTTGTGGCGGTGCGCGGGCGTCTTGCGGTTGCCGTCCAGGCCCAGCACCTTGTCGGCGATGAAGAGGCTGTAGTAGCGGTAGGCGATCAGGTAGGTGCAGATCGCGGCGGCCACCACCCAGAGGGCGTTGACGCTCTCACCTCGGGTCAGGGCCACCGTGGCGAGCGAAAACGCGCCGGCCACGGCCACGACCAGCCACACCAGGTGGCGTCGGATGCTTTGCATTGGGATGTCTCCAGGATTGAACCCCGGGAGTTTTGCCGCGCGGGCGCCGCGGCGCATCCGTCGGACCGCGCGGGCCGGGCGCGTGGCTTTGCGTAATGGAAAACCCGCATGCCCATGCCCGAGGCCCGCAGTTCAATGCCTGCGGGCCTACACGCACGAACCGGACCAAGCCGGAACAATAGGGGTCTGTCTTCAACAAGCGAGCCAGCCGATTGACCGACACCGCTCCCCCTACTTCAACCCAGGCGACCCAGGCAAGCCAGGCGCAGGTGCGCTGCTGCATCGCGGGCGGCGGCCCCGCCGGCATGGTGCTGGGATTGCTGCTCGCGCGGGCCGGCGTCCCCGTCGTGGTGCTGGAAAAGCACGTCGACTTCCTGCGCGACTTCCGCGGCGACACCGTGCATCCGTCGACGCTGGAGGTGCTGCACGAACTGGGCCTGCTCGAGGCTTTCCTGCAGCGCCCGCACGACCGCATCGATCAGCTGTGCGCGAGCTTCGAGGGCCGGAACTTTCCCGTGGCCGACTTCACCCACCTGCCTTCGCACAGCAAGTTCCTGGTGCTGATGCCGCAGTGGGAGTTCCTGGACTTCATGTGCGACGAGGCGCGGCGCTATCCGGGCTTCGAGCTGTGGACCGACGCCGAGGCCGTCGGCCTGCTGCAGGACAAGGGGCGCGTCAACGGCGTGAAGGTGCGGCGCGGGCGCCGGGCCGGCAAGCCGCAGGACGTGGAGCTGCACGCCTCGCTGGTGGTCGCGAGCGACGGCCGCCACTCCGCGCTGCGCGATGCCGCCGCACTGCCGCACATCAGCTACGGCGCACCGATCGACGTGCTGTGGATGCGCATTCCCAGGGAAAGCGGCGACCCGGAGGCCACCGCGGGCCACATCGCCGCCGGGCACTTGCTGGTGACGCTGAACCGCGGCGACTACTGGCAGTGCGCATTCGTGATTCCCAAGGGCGGGCACGCCGCGCTGCAGGCCCGGGGCATCGACGCCTTCCACGCCGAGATCGGCAAGATCGCGCCCTTCTTCGCCGACCGTCTCGCGACGGCACTGCCCGACTGGAACGCGGTGAAGCTGCTCGAGGTGACCGTCGACCGGCTCGAGTCGTGGTCGTGCAAGGGCATGCTGTGCATCGGCGATGCGGCGCATGCCATGTCGCCCGTGGGCGGCGTCGGCATCAATCTGGCCGTGCAGGACGCGGTGGCCGCGGCCAACCTGCTGGCCCCGATGCTGGCCGGCACGGCCACCGACAAGCAGATCGACGACATGTTGCCGCAGCTGCAGCGGCGAAGGGAATGGCCGGTGCGCGTGACGCAGGCGGCGCAGCGCATGGTGCAAGACCGCGTGCTGGTGCCGGTGCTCGGCGGCAAGATGACGGCGGTGGCGGGCCACGTGCCGTGGCCGCTGCGGCTGCTCTCGCGCTGGCCCGTGCTTCGCAGGCTGCCGGCACGGGCGGTGGGACTGGGCGTGCGGCCGGAGCATGTGACGTCGCCGCACCGGTCTTTATGAAATTTTTACGCGCGGCCACCGGCATTCGATGCCGTTTTTATGCGCGTCTTTCGATACTCCATCCACTCCCGAACAAGAGTGAGCAATGGACATCGTCTGGTTGGCCGCCGTCGCGGCTGTGTGGGTCGTCTCGGCAGAGACGCTGGTGAGGCTTTATCGGCTCGACAAGCCGCACAGGCTGCGCAGGCCGCGCCTGCCGCCTGAGAGGGCGTGACATGGCACTGCACGCGACGCTCTGGTATCACGCGGCCGCCTGGGCCCGGCAGGCACAGGCACGGCCCGACATGACGCTCTACTGGTCATGCTGCGGCACGCCGGCGCTCGACGAACAGACCATGCTCGGCCACGTCGAGACGGGCAACGTCCTCGTGGCATCGTGCAGCCATTGCGGCGCCCGGTGGATGAGCATCTCGCGCGCGGAAGATCCGACCGACTGGCGCCCGCTGAACGCCGACGACGCCATCGCCATCCGCATGGCCGGCGACATCACGCGCGCCGCACTGCTCAACGCCTGGGCACGCATGGACGAGCGGGCCGGCTGGCGACGAAGAAAACAGCGCGACGCGGAAGACTGACCGGTCGATGCGTCCCGGGCCCGACGCTCAGGGCCGCCGTGCCTGCGTCGGCTGGCGCGACCAGTACACGCCGTCGAGCCGGTCGAGCCGCACCTCGCCGCCCGTGGACGGGGCATGCACGAAGCGGCCGCCGCCGACATAGATGCCGGCATGCGTGGGCGTGGACGAACCGAAGAGCACCAGGTCGCCCGTGCGAAGCTGCGACATCGCCACTGGTTGACCGAAGTCCGACATGCGCGCCACCGTGCGCGGCGGCGATTGCCCCACGCTGTTGAGATAGACGTAGCCGATGAGCCCGCTGCAGTCGAAGCCGCCGTCCGGCGTGTTGCCGCCATAGCGGTATGGCGTGCCGACCAGCCCCAGCGCGTGGATGGCGATGCTGTTCGACTGCTCGTCCGTGAGCGGCGTGCTGGTGATCGACGGTGCGGGGCCTCGTCCCTGGCGCGGGCCCGGAGGGCTTGCGCAGCCCGCCATCAGGAGGCAGGCGGCGATGACGAGAATCTGAAGCAGCCGCGGTGGCGCGGGCATGCGGGAACGTGGCGTTGACACAGGTGCGTCGGACATGTCGGATGGCTGAGCTTGTGAACGTGCACGCACTCTAGCGCGGAACGCGTCCGCTTCCTGAAGAAGAGGCCACGCCCTCCGGGGTCTGCGCTGCTGCGCCGGCGCCGCGGAGGGAGAAGATGCAAAAAAGAAATTGACGCGAGGCGTGCCGCTTACTTGGCGACGACGGCGTTGACCGCGTCCTTCAGCGCCTTGCCGGCGGTGAACTTGGGCGCCTTGCTGGCCTTGATGGTCATCGGCTCGCCGGTCGACGGGTTGCGGCCCGTGCGCTCAGGGCGGCTTGCCACGGCGAAGGTGCCGAAGCCGATCAGTTGCACCGTGTCGCCGGCGGCCAGCGCGCGCGACAGGTTTTCGATCGCGGCGTCGAGCGCGCGGCCGGCATCGGCCTTGCTGAGGTTCGTGTCCGTGGCGATGGCGGCGATGAGTTCGGTCTTGTTCAAAACGGGATGCTCTTTCTTCAATCAAGCGGTTGGAAAAAAACGGTAGCGAGAAAGCGCTACCGGGGACCGAACTTTAAACGCCCCGGCGGCGGATGGCCGGGCGCATGCGTTTCAAGAGTGAAACATCTGGTCGAAGCGGGACCTCCGCGAGGCACCGCCCACGCTAGACTGCCGCTTCGTTCTTCCAGGAGACCCCGCCATGACCCGATTGCTAGTACGCAGTTTCGGCGTTTCGCTCGACGGCTTCGCTGCCGGCCCGGACCAGAGCCTGGAGCATCCGCTGGGCGTTCGCGGCCCCGAACTCATGAACTGGTTCTTTCCCACGCGCGTCTGGCAGCAGATGCACAGCACGGGCGAGGCCAACGGCGAGACCGGCATCGACAACGAGATCGCCGAGCAGGGCTTCGCCGAGATGGGCGCGTGGATCCTGGGGCGAAACATGTTCGGACCGGTGCGCGGTCCGTGGCCCGACGAGAGCTGGAAAGGCTGGTGGGGCGACGAGCCGCCCTACCACGTGCCGGTCTTCGTGCTGACCCACCATGCCCGCGCGCCACTGACGATGCAAGGCGGCACCACCTTCCACTTCGTCACCGGCGGCATCCATGAGGCTCTGGCATTGGCACGGGCGGCCGCAGGCACGCGCGACGTGCGTGTGGGTGGCGGCGTGGCCACCGTGCGCGAATACCTGAAGGCGGGGCTGATCGACGAACTGCACCTGGCCGTGCGGCCGGTGCTTCTGGGCAAGGGCGAGGCGCTTTTCGCCGGCCTGGACCTGCCGGCCCTGGGCTACAGCTGCGAGCGGCAGGTGGCAGGCGAGCGCGCCACGCATGTGTTCCTGCGCCGCAATGCGCCCTGACGCGGGGCATGCCATCCATGAAGTCCTTGGGCCTATCCTTGTTGCTCTTCAGTGCAACGCCCGTGTTCGCGCAGATCAACGCCGGCACCCTGCCCCCCACCCCGTCGCCCCCGTTCAAGCTCACGAAGGTTGCGCAGTTCGACCTGCCATGGCGCATCGCCTTCCTGCCGGACGGGCGCATGCTGGTCACCGAGAAGATCGGCAAGCTCTACCTCACGACCCAGTCCGGGCAGAAGCTCGAAGTCACCGGCGTGCCGCCAGTGCTCTACCAAAGCCAGAACGGCCTGCTCGGCGTGTACCTGGCCCCGTCCTTTGCGAGCGATGGGGCGATCTACCTGACCTATTCGGAGCCCGGACAAGTCCCGGGTACCTCGAGCCTGGCGCTCGCCCGCGCGACGCTCAGGATCGGCACCGGCACCGCTTCGCTGGAGGACCTGAAGGTCGTCTGGCGTGACCCGATCAAGGGCAAGGGAGGCCAGGTCGGCGCCGCCGTGGCCTTTTCGCCGGACCAGAAGTTTCTCTTTCTCACGGTCGGCGATCGGCAGCGCTTCACCCCCGCGCAAGACCCGAACCAACCGGCCGGCAAGATCCTGCGACTGACCCTGGACGGCAAGCCCGCACCCGGCAACCCCATGGAAGGCAAGACGGGTGCGCAGTCGGTCCCGGTGATCGATCCGCCGAGAGACACGGAGGCTGCGAAGACCGCGCCGGTCGTGCGCACCCATGTCTTCGATGGCCCCAATCTGACGCCGTCCGAGACATGGAGTTCGGGTCATCGCACGCCCTACGGCCTCGCATTCGCGCCGGATGGCCGCCTTTGGGAGCTCGAGCACGGCCCGCGCGGCGGCGACGAACTCAACCTCATCGAACCGGGCAAGAACTACGGTTGGCCGCTCGTTTCCTATGCGGTGAACTACGACGGCGTGCCCATTGCCAGCCCCGACACGCGCGCCGACCTCGCCAAGCCCGCGATCTATTGGACGCCTGTGCTGGCGCCCGGCAACCTGATGTTCTACAGCGGCGCGATGTTTCCGAAATGGAAGGGCTCGGCGTTCGCGCCCGGCCTCGTCAGCCGTGCCCTGCACCGGATCGAGGTCAACGGCGCGATCGCGAAACCGGCGGAGCACTGGACCGTCGGCTTTCGCGTCCGCGCCGTCGAGCAGGCGCCCGATGGCGCGCTGTGGCTGATCGAGGACGACCGCGAGGGCGGCCTGTATCGGCTCACGCCGAAATGATCAGGCCAGTGCCGTGCTGAACGTGGCCAGCAGGCGCGTCCAGGCGCGCTCGGACTGGGCGGCGTCGTAGACCTGGGTGTCGGGCGGGCACCAGCCGTGGGCCGCCGGGTACACCTCCACCTCGGCTGGCAGCTTCGCGCTTTCGAGCGCAGTGCGCAGCGTGACCTTGGCTTCGGGATCTTTGGCGTCGTCGTTCTGGGCCACTGCAATCAGGTAGCGCGCCTGCGTCTGGGCCACCAGGCGATGGGGGCTGTCGGGCGCCGCGGTCACCATGGCGGCGCCATGGAAGGTTCCGACAGCACCTACGCGGCCGGGGGCCACGGTGGCAGTACGCACCGCGATCGGGCCGCCCATGCAATAGCCGGTGGTGCCCAGCTTGCGCGCCTTGTCCACCTCGCGTTGGGCATCGAGCCACGCCACGAAGGCCTTGCCGTCGCTCAGATGCATGGCCGGCGTCAGCGCCTGCATCAGCGGCATCACTTCGGCGATCGGCGTCTGGCCGCCCTGCGCGGCAGTGGGAGCCTTCTTCTGCCGGTAGAAGGGATTCACCACCAGCACGCTGTAGCCCGACTCGGCCAGCCGCCGACCCATTTGCCTGAAGGCCGGGCGAAGACCGAACACGTCGGGCCACACCAGCACGCCGGGTGCAGGCCCCGAGGTCGGTGCGACAAAGTAAGCGTCGCAGTTGCCATCCGCAGTGGCGATGGTCACCTCGCGCTCGGCAACGGCCACGGCGTTGGCCACGCTGGGCAACGCCGTCAGCACGCCGGCGGACGCGGCCCACGTAGCGAAGTCGCGGCGGGTGTACTTCTTGAGTTCTTCCTGGTCGTTCAGATCACACACGGTTGATTTACCTCATAAGGATGGGAACACGCCAGCTTTTGCCACGAATCGGGACAGCCAGCAAGCAGGCGGGCTTTCCATGAGGCACGGCGAATCGGCAGCATTCAGAGCAAGCCAGACCGCCGAGTCAAAAAAATGGGCGCACCCAATTGCGCATACTTGTGAGGTCGAACGCGCAGTTATTGCCTCCAGAAGGCATGCGCCTCATAGAAAGGATCGAGAAACAGTGGCGACCACCATGTACTGCTGGCGATGCAAGATCGATCTCCCAATACTCACGGAGGAGGAATATCGACAGGTCTTCCCCACGGGTTTCATGGAGCAGATACGGGACTATCGCGAGAAAACCGGGGCTGACTTGCGTCAGGCACAAGCGGTCGTCGGAGAGCAGGCGCTGGCAACTTACGAACGCATCACCGGCTTCAGAGAAGCCAATCCTTTTGCTCTCTACCACCATCGCCTGAGTCTCTATGGGCCGCCTTGCTCCGAATGCGGAAAACCGCTTCGAACGCCGGCCGCGAACTACTGTGCGGCCTGCGGCGCACCGCGTGCCCGTTCCGAGGATGCGAATTCGCAGTCCTAGGTTGAGCTGCAAGACGGCACGGCGGTAGCGCCGCTCGCACGCTGGGCTGCCGCGTGCATCGCCTGCGGCCGCGGCGGAGTCGCCCCGCGCTGCTGGATGGGCGACTTTTGTATAGTTTTGTAGCCCGCATGAGCGGCTCGTACACAAGGTCAAGAACACCCTCGGAGAAAGCGCTGCGCGCCCTAACAATCGCGCCTCCATTTCCACAACTCCCTCTGACGGACAACGACCATGAACACCACCACCCAAGACAAGGTTCTCTACACCGGCCGTACCCAGACCACCGGCGGACGCGGCGGCGCCGCGCGCAGCGACGACGGCCGGCTCGACGTCACGCTCACGCGCTTCGGTACCGTGGGTCCGGGCACCAACCCCGAACAGCTGTTCGCAGCCGGGTGGTCGGCTTGCTTCATGGGCGCCATGGCCCGCGCGGCCCAGGCCCAGGGCGTGCGCCTGCCGGAAGGGCTGGCCGTCAATGCCGAGGTCGACCTGGTCGAAGGTGCCGACGGCTTCAGGCTGGCGGCGCGGCTGCAGGTCCTCGTGCCCGGCGTGCCGCACGACACTGCCCTGGCCATCGTCGAAGGCGCGCACCAGCTGTGCCCCTATTCCAAGGCCACGCGCGGCAACATCGAGGTCGCGCTGTCGGTGGCCTGACCCACGCACCGGCCCCCACCCATGCCCGCATTCCTCCGAAGGCTGTGGCCAAGCACCCTGCTGGCGCGCGTCACGCTGCTGGTGGTGGTGGGTATGGCGCTGGCCCAGGTGCTGACCTACACGGCGATCCGCTACGAACGCGGGCAGACGCTGATGAACCTGATGGTCAGCGGCGTGGAGCGCGACATCGCGAGTTCCGTGGCCATCCTCGACCGCCTGCCCGCCGCCGAGCGCGCCGGATGGTTCCAGCGACTGGAGCGGCCCAACTACCGCTTCTCCCTGGAGGGCGTGGGGGACATGGCGCCGCCCTCCTCGCCCGCCCTCGCGCGCTTCGCCGATATCGTGACCAACGCGCTGCGGCCCTTTCCCGTGGTCGCTGTGGGCCAGCTTCCGCAGCAGCCCGAGACGGCGTGCATGCAGGTGCGGCTGAACGACGGCTCCTCGCTGTATGTGCTGGCGCGCCGCGTGCCGATGCCGGTGGCCGACTGGGTGACCTGGCTGTTGCTCGCGCAGCTGCTGGTGCTCGCGGCCTGCGCCTGGGCCGGCATGCGGCTGGTCACACGGCCGCTGGCGCAGCTGGCCCGGGCCGCCGACCGGCTCGGCCCCGACCTGCGGCCCGCGCCCGTGGCCGAGGCCGGGCCGGCCGAGGTGGCGCAGGCCGCGCGCGCCTTCAACGCGATGCAACGGCGCATCGCCGGCACAGTGCAGGAGCGCATGCAGATCCTCGCCGCCATCTCGCACGACCTGCAGACGCCCATCACGCGAATGCGCTTGCGCGTGGACCTGGCGGACAACATGCCCGAGGCCGACAAGTTCCGCCAGGACCTCGAATCCATGCGCACGCTGGTGCACGAGGGCGTGGGCTACGCCAAGACCTTGCAGGGCTCCGACGAGACGCCGCGCCGCGTGAAGCTGGACGCGTTGGTGCACAGCATCGTCAACGACTACGCCGACACCGGTCGCCCGGTCACGCTCGTGCACGAGGCGGACGTGTCGCTCAGCACCCGGCCGCACGCGTTGCGCCGCATCCTCACCAACCTCGTCGACAACGCGCTCAAATACGGCGAGCGCGCCGAGGTCGGCGTGCGGCTTCACGACGGTGCCGTGCTGGTCGAGGTCTGCGACCATGGCCCCGGCATTCCCGAGGATCAGCTCGCCGCCGTGCTGCAGCCCTTCTACCGGCTGGAAAGCTCACGCAACCGCGAGACCGGCGGCACCGGGCTGGGCCTGGCCATCGCGCACCAGCTGGCACTGTCGCTCGGTGGCGAGCTGGCCCTGCACAACCGGCCCGAAGGCGGCCTGTGCGCGAGCCTGCGCCTGCCCGCCGCCACGAATCAGGACATCCGATGAACACCACCACGCCTGCCGCCGACCACATCCTTCTGGTCGACGACGACCGCGAGATCCGCGAGCTTGTCGGCGCCTACCTGCAGAAGAACGGTCTGCGCGTGACCACCGCGCCCACCGGCCGCCACATGCGCCAGGCCCTGGAGACCGCCGGACCCTTCGACCTCGTGATCCTCGACCTGATGCTGCCCGGCGAGGACGGCCTGACGCTGTGCCGCGACCTGCGCGGCGGCAAGCACAAGGCGCTGCCCATCCTCATGCTCACCGCGCGCGGCGACGAGGCCGACCGCATACTGGGCCTTGAAATGGGCGCCGACGATTACCTCGCCAAGCCCTTCGCCGCGCGCGAGCTGCTGGCCCGTATCAAGTCGGTACTGCGCCGCACGCGCATGCTGCCGCCCAACATGCGCAGCACCGACGAGGCGCGCTACCTGGCCTTCGGCGACTGGCGGCTGGACACGGTGGAGCGCATGCTGCTGGACCACGAAGGCACGGTGGTGTCGCTCAGCGGCGCGGAATACCGGCTCTTGCGCGTGCTGGTGGACCATCCGCAGAAGGTGCTCACGCGCGACCAGATCCTTTCGATCACGCAGGGCCGCGAGGCCGAGCTGTTCGAGCGCTCCATCGACCTGATGATCAGCCGACTGCGCAAGTGCCTGGGCGACGACGCCCGCGAGCCGCGCTACATCAAGACCGTGCGTAGCGAGGGCTACGTGTTCGCCGCGCAGGTCGAAGCGCAAGACGCATAGAGACATGCGCAAGCTGCTGTTCTCGCTGTTCTTCCTCTTCGGCGGTTTCGCGTCCGAAATCAGCCAGTCTGCGGGGCGGCCGTGTGCCATGCCTTCGGCCAGCGCTGCACCGCCGCTGCGGCGGCGGCGGCGTTCCTGAGCGCAGGCCTGCCTCCACCCGTTTGCCTCCAGCCGCCACCTCCGGGTGGCGGTGTCGTTTCAGGGCATCCCATCCGCGATGCGCCAGTCGATGGCGAGTTTGTATGGCTGTGTATCCGGCCCCGCTGCCGCGACATGGCCATGCAATCGGGGAGTGCCCACGACACATGCCACATACATCTGGGCGATGTACTAGGGGCCAGCCGACGCAGACCGCGCCGGCACCGTCCCAACCGCAGCCAAAGGCCATTCCATGCACACCGCTCACACGACAACCGCAACGACCACCCGCCGCCGCGACTTCCTCGCCAGCGCGGCCCTGGGCCTCGCCGCCGCGCCCATCGCCAACCTGCTCGCCTCCCCGGCGCGGGCCGCCACGGGCACGGGCGCCACCGGCTTCGCATCGCTCAAGACCATCGCCGCGGGCGACCTGCGCGTGGCCTATGCCGAGGCCGGCCCGGCCGATGGCCCCGTGGCCATCCTGCTGCACGGCTGGCCGTATGACATCCATGCCTTCGTCGACGTGGCGCCGCGTCTGGCGGCGGCGGGTTATCGCGTGATCGTGCCTTCCCTGCGCGGCTACGGCGACACGCGCTTCCTGTCCGACGCCACGCCCCGCAACGGCCAGCAGGGCGCGGTGGCGCAGGACATCGTGGCGCTGATGGACGCGCTGGGCATCCGCCAGGCCGTGCTGGGCGCCTTCGACTGGGGCGCGCGCACAGCCTGCATCCTGGCCGCGATCTGGCCCGAGCGCGTGGCCGGCCTGGTGTCGGTGAGCGGCTACCTGATCGGCAACCCGCAAGCCAACGCCAAGCCGCTGCCGCCGGCCGCGGAGTTCGCCTGGTGGTACCAGTCGTACTTCGCGACCGACCGCGGCCGCGACGGGTATGCCGCCAACCCGGCGGCATTCAACCGCTTCATCTGGCAGCAGGCTTCGCCGCGCTGGCGCTTCGACGAGGCCACCTACCAGCGCAGCGCGCAGTCCTTCGACAACCCGGACCACGTGGCCATCGTGGTCCACAACTACCGCTGGCGCATCGGCCTGGCGGCCGGCGAGCCGCGCTTCGACGCGCTGGAGCAACGGCTGGCCACGGCCCCCGTCATCGCCGTGCCCACGATCACGATGGAAGGCGACGCCAACGGCGCGCCGCATCCCGATCCGGCCGCTTATGCGAAGAAGTTCAGCGGCAAGTACCAGCACCGCCAGCTGGACGGCGGAATCGGCCACAACCTGCCGCAGGAGGCGCCCGCCGCGTTCGCGCAGGCGGTGATCGACGTCACGCGGCTCTGAGCCGCACCACCGCTTCGGATCCGCCATGACCCTTGCCATCGCCGCTTTTGTCGCCGGCATGCTGACCGTGCTCAGCCCTTGCATCCTGCCGGTGCTGCCCTTCGTTTTCGCGCGCCATGACCGGCCCTTCGCGCAGGGCAACCTGCCGCTGCTCGCCGGCATGGTCGCTGGTTTCGCGGCCGTGGCCTCCCTCGGCGCCGTGGCGGGCGCATGGGCCGTGCAGCTGAACCAGATCGGCCGCTGGGCCGCATTGGCGGCGCTGGCCCTGTTCGGGGCATCGCTGCTGTCGCCGCGCCTGGCCGCGTGGTGGAGTGCGCCGCTGGTGCGGGCCGGTGAGCGCCTGGCGCACAAGCAGCAGCAGCAGCGCGGCGGCTGGCGCAGCGCCGCGCTGCTGGGCGCGGCCACGGGGCTGATCTGGACACCGTGCGCAGGCCCGGTGCTGGGCCTGGTGCTCGCCACGGCCGCGCTGACGGGGCCGGGTGCCCATACCTTGCTGTTGCTGCTGTCGTACGGCGCCGGTGCCGGCGTGGCGCTGTGGGTGGCGCTGCGGGTCGGCGCCGGGCCGCTGGCCGCCTTGAAGGCCAGGCTGCTGCCCGGCATCGCTGGCCGCCGCATCGCGGGCGTCGCCATGCTGGCCGGCGTGGTGGCCGTGGGCACCGGCATCGACACGCGCCTGCTGGCCCGGTTCGGCGGCCTGGGCGACAGCGGGCTCGAAGCCGGCCTGCTGCAACGCCTGATTCCCGCCGCGCTTGCTGCCTCACCGCAGCCCGCCCGGCTGCCGGTGGAATCAGCGCGGGCCAGCCTGGAAGGCGGCACGCAGTGGCTCAACGCCGCTCCGCAGTCGATCGCCGCATTGCAAGGGAAGGTCGTGCTGGTCAACTTCTGGACCTATTCCTGCATCAACTGCCTGCGCACATTGCCCTATGTGAAAGCCTGGGCGCAGAAATACGCCAACCGTGGTCTCGTGGTGGTGGGCGTGCACACGCCCGAGTTCGCCTTCGAGAAAGACCCCGGCAATGTCAGGCGCGCATTGCAGGATCTGCAGATCGCCTACCCGGTGGTGCAGGACAACGACTTCCGCATCTGGCGCGGGTTCGACAACCATTACTGGCCGGCGCTGTACTTCGTCGATGCACAGGGCCGCGTGCGGCACCACCAGTTCGGCGAGGGCGGGTACGCGGCCTCCGAGCGCGTGATCGAGGAGCTGCTGCGCGAGGCCGGTGCGCCCGGCACCGGCGATGCGCAGCCTGTGCCGGCGCCGAACGTGGCGCCGGACCTGCGCGGCCCCGGCCTGGCCGCCGACGCCGACACCCTGCGCAGCCCGGAGACCTATCTTGGCTACGAGAAAGGGACCAGCCCACGCGTCGCCGGCAAGGTCGTGCCCGACAAGCCGGCGCACTACACGCCCGCCGCGCTGCAGTCCAACACCTGGTCGCTGTCCGGCACCTGGACGCTGAAGCCCGAGTTCGTGGAAGGGGCCGATGCGGGTGGCGGCCTTGCAATGCGCTTCGAGGCCCGCGACGCCAACCTGGTGCTCGGCGCGGGCGGCAGCGGTCCGGTGCGCTTTCGACTGACGCTGGACGGCCAGCCCCCCGGGCGGCACCACGGCACGGACGTGGATGCCGATGGCAACGGCGTGGTGGACGCCACCCGCCTGTACCAGCTCGTGCGCCAGAGCGGCGCGGTGAAGGCCCGCACAGTGGAAATCCGCTTTCTTGATTCCGGGGCGCGCGGCTACGCATTCACGTTCGGCTGATGCCGCAGCACGCGCCCCCTGATTTCTGGTCCTGCCTGCGTGCAGGTGTTCGGTGAGTGACGGACCATGGCGTCCGGAAAGGAAAATGAAGTGAGAAAAGACGCAACAACGCCCCGCGGCGCCGCGCTGGTGTTCGGCGGATCACGCGGCATCGGCGCCGCCGCCGTGCAGCGACTGGCGGGCGACGGTTACGCCGTCGCGTTCACCTACGTGTCGCGGCCCGACAGCGCACAGGCACTGGTCGCGCAGATCGCGCAGGCCGGCGGCCGTGCCCACGCCATCGCGGCCGACAGCGCCGATGCCCAGGCCATTCGCAACGCAGTCGCCCTGGCCGTGGAGCGCTTCGGCGCCCTGCAGGTCGTGGTCGTCAATGCCGGCATCTACAAGGCGGGCAGCATCGACGCGGTGCCGCTGGCCGACCTGGACCAGATGCTGGCGGTCAACGTGCGTGGCGTCTTCCTGGCAGTGCAGGCCAGCGTGCCGCATGTGCTGGATGGCGGGCGAATCATCACCATCGGCAGCAACGTGGGGCTGCGCACCGGCCAGGCCGGCTCCAGCGTCTACCAGCTCACAAAGACCGCGGTCGCCGGCCTGGTCAAGGGCGCGGCGCTGGACCTGGCGCCGCGAGGCATCACGGTCAACAACATCCAGCCGGGCCCAGTCGAGACCGACCTGACGGCGGACTGGACCGAGGCACTGGCGCAGCGAAGCCCCTTGAAGCGCGTCGGCAAGCCCCAGGAGATCGGGGCCCTGGTCTCCTACCTCGCGCGCGAAGAGTCAGGGTACATGACGGGTGCGAGCCTGACCATCGACGGAGGTCTGACTCTGTAGTTGTTCTTGGGAGAGGCGGCGCTCCGGGCGGTGCCGCGTCCCTGACAGAGCGTTAGAAATCGAGTGCTGCTTGAAGCTAGGCCACTCTGTGTCGGAGCCATTCCTCCTGGAGGTGGGCCGCGGTGCTGTCGCGGCAGATGAACCGCTGCGAAGGGCTGTTTGTTCAAAGCTGATTCTGGAGTTTCCGCTTCAGACGGCGGATTCAACCGGTCGATGCAACACATTCGCTGAACATTTCAGCAGGTGTATGGAAGCCGAGCGTCTTGCGCGGTCTCTCGTTCAATTGTCTCGCGATCGCGTTGAGTTGAAGCTGTGAGAACCCTGAGATGTCCATGCCCTTCGGCATGTACTGCCTGAGCAACCCATTGGTGTTCTCGTTGCTGCCGCGCTGCCAGGGGCTCTGGGGATCACAGAAGTAG
>Ga0160493_100048_pt1 | contig 115056 bp, 85 predicted proteins | sample DID2MG_2_FD_108262 | JGI IMG/M metagenome (GOLD analysis project Ga0160493, IMG submission 108262) | Enriched soil microbial communities from UW Madison campus, WI, USA - DID2878_E24_FP2 MG | ecosystem: Environmental > Terrestrial > Soil > Unclassified | place: USA: Madison, Wisconsin... | reverse complement strand
TGGGTGGCGGGGTGGGTGGTGGTGCCGCGTCTACCATCCGCCGCTCGTTCCTCGCGGCTCCCGCCAGGCCCGCCACGACGCGGCACCACCACCCACCCCGCCCGGCGTCGTCTCGCCCTGGTCGTCGCTCACCTCGGACGACCGCCCGCGGTGTCAGGTTGGTCTGCGCCACACCCCACCCCACCGCGCCGTCCCGCGCTCGCGCCGTCGCGGTCCAGCCGTAGCGCTGCCTGATAGCGCAGACGCTGCGGCGAGCGCTTCTGAGCGCCCGACGGCTCCCGACCGCCGGCTCGGCGAGTACCGTCGGAGCGGTCCAGCACCGGCGGACAGGCGACTCGCCGCAGCGGGCGATCCACCGCCGTGGGCGGCCCGACCGCGGTGGGCGACCGGACGCCGTCGGGCCCGATCCCGCCGCGGCGGGTGACCTGAACGTGACGGGCGACTGGTCGCTTGCGCGACCACCACGTGCGGCGAGCGTCGAAGTGGGCGACGCACCGCCGTCGGGCGGGACCAGGGTCTATCTCGCGGGGCCGGGGAAACTGCCTCGCGGGACCGGGGCTCTACCTCGTGGGACCAGAGGTCTACCTCGCACGACCACGGTTCTGTCTCGCGCGGCCTTCTCCCTCGGCCGGCCGGGGTTCTTCTCGACGGGGAACCGGCTGGGTCAGCGGGCGGCGAGGGCCCAGCGGAAGGCGTTCTGCAGGAGGTAGGTGCCGTCGGGGTGGCGGAAGGGGCGGGCGGCGGAGAGGACGTCGGGGCGGAGCTCGGCGCGCAGGTCGTCCGACTCGCCGAACATGATCGCGGCGACGACCTCGTCCGCGTCCGCGAGCACCATCGGCGCGTCTGCCACGCCCTCGGCGAGGACGGTGAAGCCGTGCTCGGCCAGGAGCGCGCCGAGGTGGCCCTCCTCGCGGCCCTCGTCGCTCGGCTCGTGGTCCTCGCCGGCGACGGCCCGCTCGAGGATGGTGAGGTCGTTGCGGTCGTCCTCGGCCCAGGTCGCGACGGCGACCAGGTCGCCGACGCGCCGGCACTCGCTCAGCGTCTTGGCGACGTCGGTGAACGCGAGGGCGTTGACTAGCGTGACGAGGTCGAACGCGTCGTCGGGCCAGGGGAGGTGCTCGGCCTGGGCGACGCGCAGGTCGGCGCCGGGGCTGTGCCGGCGCGCGACGTCGATCATCCCGGCGGCGGCGTCGCAGCCCGCCGCGTCCGCGCCGCGGGCGAGGGCCAGGGCGACGAGCTCGCCGGTGCCGCACCCGACGTCGAGCACGCGCGAGCCGGGCCCGACGCCCGCGGCGTCGAGGATCGCCTGCTGGGCCGGGGCCGCGGCGGGCGCCCACCAGCGCGCCCAGGCGTCGGCCAGTGCCGACCACTCGTCGACGTGGTCCACGGTCCCCCTCCGTGCGGGCTCGTCGGTCGGACGGTCAGGTGGGTCAGACGTAGCGCTCGAGGATGCTCGACTCCGCGAGCCGCGACAGGCCCTCGCGCACGGCGCGGGCGCGCTGCTCGCCCACGCCGTCGACGGTCATGAGGTCGTCGATGCTCGCGGCGAGCAGCTTCTGCAGCCCGCCGAAGTGCGCGACGAGCCGGTCGATGATCGTGGCCGGCAGGCGCGGCACCTTGGACAGCAGGCGGTACCCGTGCGGCGCGACGGCGGCGTCGAGCGCGTCGCCGCCGCCGGGGAGGTCGAGCACGCGGCCGATCTGGCCGAGGTCGAGCAGCTGGGTCGAGTCGAGGCCGCCGAGCGACTTCTGGACCTCGGCGAGCGAGCGGTCCTTGCGGCCGAGGTCGACGTAGTCGCGGATGACGAACTCGCGGTCCGAGCCGATGCCGCCGATGAGCTCGTCGAGCTGGAGCGCGAGGAGGCGGCCGTCGGTGCCGAGCTCGATGACGTACCCGGCGATCTCCTCCGAGATGCGGGCGACCATCTCGAGCCGCTGCACGACCGCGCACACGTCGCGGACGGTGACGAGGTCCTCGATCTCGAGCGCGGAGAGCGTGCCCGACACCTCGTCGAGGCGGGCGCGGTAGCGCTCGAGCGTGGCGAGCGCCTGGTTGGCGCGCGACAGGATCGTGTCGGAGTCCTCCAGGACGTGGCGCTGGCCGCCGACGTACAGGGCGACGATCCGCATCGACTGGCTCACCGAGATGACGGGGAAGCCGCTCTGCTTGGCGACGCGCTCCGCGGTGCGGTGCCGCGTCCCCGACTCGGTCGTCTCGATGGTCGGGTCCGGCAGGAGCTGCACGGCGGCGCGCAGGATGCGGTTGGCGTCGCGGTCGAGCACGACCGCGCCGTCCATCTTCGACAGCTCGCGCAGGCGCGTCGCCGAGAAGCCGACGTCGAGCTGGAAACCGCCCGAGCACATCTCCTCGACGACCTTGTCCAGGCCCAGCACGATGAGCGCGCCCGTCCGGCCGCGGAGGATGCGTTCGAGACCGTCACGGAGCTCGGTCCCGGGTGCCACGGCGGCAAGGGTCTCCCGGAGCATCTCGTCGGGGTGCGCGGGGGGGATTGGCCACGAAGGAATCCTACGCTGTACGGCTCTGCCGGCCGCGGGGACCCGCGGCCTCGCGCCACAAAGAGGTCACGATCCGGTCTCGGGTCCACGGGGGTCACGTGCGCGCGAGCTCGACCGCCTCGCCGAGGTGGCGCGCGGGGAGGATCGTCATGCCCTCCACGGGGCGCGGGAACGACCCCCGCGGCACGACGGCGCGCGTGAAGCCGAGGCGTGCGGCCTCCGCCAGGCGGCGGTCGAGCCCCGTGACGGGACGGATGTCGCCCGCGAGGCCGACCTCCCCGAACGCGACGGTGCCCTGGGGCAGCGCCTCGTCCTCGCGTGCGGAGAGCACGGCGAGGGCGATCGTGAGGTCGGCGGCGGGCTCGGTGACCTTGGCGCCGCCCACGGTCGACGCGTAGACGTCCTGGTCGACGAGCCGCACGCCCGCGTGGCGGTGCATGACGGCGAGGATCATCGCGAGGCGGCTGGAGTCCACGCCGCTCGTGGTGCGGCGCGGGTTGGTCAGGGAGCTCGGCACGACGAGCGACTGGATCTCGAGCGCGAGCGGGCGCCGACCCTCCAGCGTCACGGTGACGCACGTGCCGGGGGACCCGGCGCCGGTGTGCGAGAGGAACAGCCCGCTCGGGTCGGCGAGACCGACGATGCCGTTCTCGGTGAGGTCGAAGCAGCCGACCTCGTCCGTCGGGCCGTAGCGGTTCTTGACGGCCCGGACGAGCCGCAGGCGCGAGTGCCGGTCGCCCTCGAACTGGCACACGACGTCGACCAGGTGCTCGAGCGTGCGCGGCCCGGCGACCGAGCCGTCCTTGGTGACGTGCCCGACGAGGATCACCGGGAGGTCGCGGGCCTTCGCCGCGGCGATGAGCGAGGCCGCGACCTCGCGGACCTGGCTCACGCCGCCGGGCGCGCCCTCGACCTGGGCGGACGCGATGGTCTGCACGGAGTCCACGACGAGCAGGTCGGGCTCGGTCGCCTCGATGTGCCCGAGGACGGTCGCCAGGTCCGTCTCGGACGCGAGGAGGAGGCCTGGTGCGAGGGCGCCCACGCGCTCCGCGCGCAGCCGGACCTGCCCCGCGGACTCCTCGCCGGTGATGTAGAGGACGCGGTGCGGCGTCGGGGTCGGGCGCGCGGCGGCGGTGGCGCGCTCACCGACCGGGCGCACCGTCGGCAGGTCCGACCCGCCGGCCGCGACGTTGCTCGCGACGGCGAGCAGGAGCGTCGACTTGCCGACTCCCGGCTCCCCGGCGAGCAGCACGACCGCGCCCGGCACGATGCCGCCGCCGAGCACGCGGTCGAACTCCGAGACGCCCGTGGGCGTGGCGCGCGCCGCCTCGACGCTGATCTCCCCGATCGGCCGCGCGGGGGAGCGGGTCGGCGAGACCGGGGTGGTGCGCGGGCCGGAGGCCGCGGGGGCGTCCTCGGTCACCGTGCCCCACTCCTGGCACTCCCCGCAGCGGCCCACCCACTTGGCCGTGGTCCAGCCGCACTCGGAGCAGCGGTAGGCGGGGCGGGAGCGCTTGGCGGCCGCGGAGCGGGCCGCGGTGGTCGACGACGTCACGGGCCCAACCTAGCCACGTCCGCCGACACCGGCGCGACGCCGCGACGGGAGCGGTCCCGCGCGGGATGCTGGGCGCATGCGCACGCTCCCGCACGACAGCCCGTGGTGGACGCTCGTCCTCACGGTCGCGTCCACGACAGCGTGCCTCACCGTCTACTACGGGGTGCCGCTGCCCACCGACGAGGCCCCGGAGGTCGTCCAGCTCGTGGTGTTCGCCGTCGGGCTGGTGCTGCTGTGCGCGCTCCTGGTGGTCCAGGTGCGCCGCCAGCTCCGCGCGTGGGGGACGCCGAGCGTCCGGGTCCAGTCGGTCATGGGGCTGCTCCTGCCGGTGGTCACATTCTTCGCGCTCGCCTACTACCTCATGGCGGACCAGTTCGTCGGCATCGAGAACCGCACCGACGCGCTGTACTTCGCCGTGGTGACGCTCGGGACCGTCGGGTACGGCGACGTCCACCCGGTCGGCGAGGCGGCGAAGATCGTGGCGATGGTCCAGATCGTGCTCGACCTCGTCGTGGTCGGTGTGCTCGTCTCGATCGCCACGTCGCGCGCCCGCGCCCGGGCCGAGCATCGGCACGAGCACGAGCACGAGCACGAGCACGAGCACGAGCACGAGCCGCGCACCGAAAACCGGCCGGACTGACTTTCTCCCGTCGTACGACGGCCGCAGCCTGTCCCGACCTGCCGGCGCGCAGCATCCTGCGGTTCGTAGCGCGGGGCACGAGCATGCTTGCGCCAGCGTGCGAGCAGCCCCGGCACCGGATGACCGAAAACCATTGCGATGAGGTTTCCGTCTGTGGCAGGGTCGGCACCGGACGACCGGCTCGACGACGAGAGGTGCACGCCCGTGACGACGCGAGCGCGACGACGGCCCGCACGCGGCACCGCTGAGGTGCGCGCCGCCGTCGGCCCGCCGGGCACGGCCACCACCCCGCGCACGACGACGGTGCCGTGACGACGGCGGTGACGCGTCCGACCCCCGCTCGCGGGGGCGTCACCGCCCGTCAGCCGGGCACACGGCCGACCTGCCCGCCGGCACGGGCTCCACGACCGTGCGCCCCGGGGGCCGAGGGAACTCCCGGGGTGCACGACCTCCACGCAGGAACCGCTGGCCCGCTCCGTGCAGGTACGCGAGCGGCCCGACCGTCAGGAGAGCAGCCCATGACCGACAGACCGACCACCCGACCGTCGCGCGGGCGCAGCCCTGCCCGCGGCGCGATCGCGAGCGTGCTCAGCGCCGGCCTGGCGCTCACCGGGCTCGCGGCCACCGCGCCCCCGGCCGCCGCCGCGGAGCCGTACACGTTCACGAGCACCGAGAACCCGATCCTCGGCGACGGCAGCTACTACTCGGCCGACCCGGCGCCGCTCGTCGTCCCCGCGGGCGCGCCCAGCAACGACACGGGCGAGGACGAGCTGTACGTCTACACGGGTCACGACGAGGCCGGCCCGACGCGCAACGACTTCGTCATGAACGAGTGGGGCGCGTTCGTGACGAGCGACGTCGACGCGGGGGAGTGGACGCACCACCCGTCGCTCATGCGGCCCGAGGACGTGTTCGACTGGGCGACGCCGGGCCGCGCGTACGCGGGGCAGGTCGTCCAGGGCGTCGACGGGCGCTACTACTGGTACGTCCCCGTGAACGAGGCGGACAGCACGGCGAGCGACGCGTTCGGCATCGGCGTCGCGGTGTCCGACACCCCGACCGGCCCGTGGACCGACCACGTCGGCGGGCCGATCATCTCGCAGCGCGTCCCGACCCCGAACACGATCCACAACATCGACCCCACGATCCTGGTGGACGGCGAGGGCGACGACGCCCGCGTCTACGTCTGGTGGGGCAGCTTCTCCAACCTGCGCATGCTCGAGCTCGCGCAAGACATGAAGACGCCCGTCGGTCAGGTCCGCACGGTCACCGGGCTCACCGGGTTCTTCGAGGCCGCGTGGGCGTTCGAGCGGAACGGCACCTACTACATGGCGTACGCGGGGAACAACGCCGGGCCGACGTCGTCGTGCACCCCGGCGAACTACCACGCGTGCATCGCGTACGGGACGGCGACCTCGCCCGAGGGGCCGTGGACCTACCGCGGCACGGTCCTCGCCCCGGTCTCCTCGACGACGAGCCACCCGGGCATCCTCGAGTTCGACGGCGAGTGGTGGATCGCCTACCACACGGCCGACGCCGAGGGCGGGAACCACTTCCGGCGCTCGGTCGCGATCGACCGCGTCGAGTGGGACGACACGCAGTCGCCGCCCCGCATGAAGCAGGTCGTCACGACGCCCGCGAAGGTCGAGGACACGACGCCGCGCGCGAACGTCGCGCAGGAGGCGACGGTCACCGTCTCCAACGAGCCCGTCCCGACCCAGTACTGGAAGAAGGCGCTCAACGACGAGATCGTGCGGCCCAACCCCTTGCCCCCGGACATGTGGGGCACGTGGACGGGGAACAACCCGCCGCAGCAGTGGGTGCAGTACACGTGGGACCAGCCGATGCGTCTCGCCGGCTCGCAGATCGAGTTCTGGAACGACCAGCCGCAGGGCACGGGCGTCGGCGTCGCCGCCCCGGCGTCGTGGCGCATCCAGTACTGGGACGCGTCCGACGGCGGCGCGTGGGTCGACGTGCCCCACCCCAGCGCCTACGGCACGGCGACGAACGGCTTCCAGGACACGACGTTCGACCCGGTCACCACGACCCAGGTGCGCGCGGTCTTCGACGCCTCGACCAACGGCAGCACGTACTCCGCCGTCGCGGTCGAGGAGTGGAAGGTCCTGGCCGAGCAGCCCGACGCCGTCGAGCCGCCGGGCGTGACGGTCGAGGTCGGGGAGACCGACCTGCCGGGCACGGTGCCCGTGACGTTCCCCGGCGGGGAGACGCTGCAGGTCCCCGCCTTCTGGGACGAGGTCGCCGCGGACGACGTCGCCGCCCCCGGCACGTTCGCCGTCGAGGGGTCCGTGCTCGGCTACGCGGGCGGTCGCGTGCGCACCGAGGTCACGGTGGTCCCGGCCGAGCCGGCCGAGGGCGACGAGACGGCCCCGACGCTGACGCTCACGCCGCTGGGCAGCGCGGGCAGCGACGGGTGGTTCCGCTCCGACGTGCGCGTCCGGGTCGACGGCGCCGACGACTCCGGCGGGCGCGTGGTCCTCACGACGAGCGTCGACGACGGCGCGCCCGTCACCACGGAGCCGACCCGGTCGACCGAGGTCGCGGTCGCGGGCGACGGCGAGCACCGGGTCGTCGCGACGGCCACGGACCGCGCGGGGAACGTCTCGCCGGAGGCGGCCCTCGACGTCCGGATCGACCGCGTGGCGCCGATCAGCACGGGCGTCCTCGACCCGGCGGCGCGCACGGTGACGGTCACCGCGACCGACGCGACCTCCGGGGTCGCGCGCGTCGAGTACGCGATCGGGACCGGCGCGTGGCAGCCGTACGGCGGTCCCGTGGCCGCCCCGGACGCGAACCAGCACCGGGTGTCGTTCCGCGCGGTCGACGCCGCGGGCAACGCCGAGACGCCGAAGGTCGTGACGGTCCCCGCGGACGTCTCCGGACCGCTCACGGGCAACGTCGCGCCGATCGCCACGGCGAGCGCGTCGTACACCGCGGGGTGGAACAGCGTCGGTGCGCTCAACGACGGCGCCGACCCGGCGAACCCGAGCCAGGCCCAGATCTGGGGCACGTGGTCCGGGACGCGGCCGGCGACGCAGTGGGTCCGGTACGACTGGTCGCGCCCGATCCGCCTCACGGGCGCGGAGCTGAAGTTCTGGCGGGACTCGGACCCGGGGAGCGGGGACGGCGTCGTCCGCCCCGACTCCTGGGTGCTGGAGTACTGGGACGACGCGGCGCAGGCCTGGGCCCCCGTGGCGAACCCGTCCGGGTACGGCACGAGCACGACCGCCTTCAACACCGTGACGTTCGACCCGGTCACCACGTCGCGCCTCCGGGCGACCTTCGCGGCGAACGGCAACGGGACGACGTACTCGGCGGTCGCCGTCACCGAGTGGCGCGCGTTCGCGGACGACCCGGGCACGGGCGGCCCCGAGCCCGAGCTCCCGGTCGCCGTCACCGCGCAGGCGCGCTGCCTCGCCGGCACGGCGTACGTCGCCGTGGTCGCGACCCACGACCACGACGCGCCCGTCGACGTCGTCGTCGAGACGCCGTACGGGACGCGGTCGTTCCCGGCGGTGGCGCCCGGGAAGAGCGCCTACCAGTCGTTCGCCGTCCGCGCGACGACCGTCGAGGCGGGCGCCGTGGTGGTGCGCGCGACCGGCACGGTCGACGGCACGGAGGTGACGACGGAGACCGGGGCGGAGTACGCCGCCCTGGGCTGCGGGTGACGATCCCGACCCCGCCCGGGGCATGACGGGCGGGTGAACCCGTCCGCGCGTGCCCGACACCCCGCGTCAGCGCGAGGGGTCGGGCACGCGCGCGTCCTACTCTTGGCCGCAGAGCCCCGGCCGAGAGGACCGGGCCCGCGAGGACCGAGAGCAGCGGAGGTAGGCGCGATGAGCCAGTCGCCCGGCGGGAGCCTGACGGGACGAGCGCCCGCACCCGCGCGACCGGGGCAGAGCCCGGCGCGACCGGGGCAGGGCGCGGCCGCGCGCCGCCCGGGCGACGCGGTGGGCGCGAGCGACCGCCGCCACACGCGGCCCTCCTCGGCGGCCGTGTACCGCCGCCGCCGGCTCGTCGTGCTCGTCGGGCTGGTGCTCGTCGTCGGGCTCGTGGTCGCGCTGCTCGCCTGGGGCTGGCCGGGGTTCGCCCGGGCCGACGCGGAGCCCGCGCCCACGGTGACCGTGACGGCGGACCCGCCGACCCCCACGCTCGAGCCCGTCGCGCGCACCGGGACCACGGCGTTCGCGCAGGCGCTCCCGGACACGGTGCTCGACCTGGTGCTGCGCAGCGACTCGGCGACGGACGCGTGGTCCACGGAGCGGGCCCTCGAGGCGTACGAGCTCGTGTACGCGGACGGCGAGGGCGACGACGCCACGACGGTCACGGTGGTCGCCGGGCAGTGGCCCACCGTCGCGGAGGCGGAGACCGCCGCGAGCGACCTCGTCGCCGCGGCCGGCGAGCCCACGGACACGGGCGACGTCGAGGTCGCCGGCGAGGTCGCCGGCACGTACGCGGTGACGCCCGCGGCCGACGGGCAGGCGACCGTCACCTGGACCAACGGCACCGCCGTCCTCCAGGCCACCGGGCCCGCCGACGTCGTCACCGACGTGTACTCCGCCTATCCCCTCTGACGCCCGCCGCGACCCCGCTCTGACACCGTCCTGACGCGGTCCCGACGCCGTCGCGACGCCCCGCGGTCCCGCGCACCCGCCGGGTGCGCAAGAATGCCCTCACCGACCACCGGGAGCTGATCGCCCATGACCGACCGTCCGACCCCGTCCGTCCCTGCGCGACCGCTCGCCGTCCTCGGCACGGGCGTCATGGGCGAGACCGTCCTCGCGGGCGCGCTCGCGTCGGGCTGGGACCCCGCCGACGTCGTCGCGACGGTGCGCCGGCCGGAGCGGGCCGAGGAGCTCGCGACGCGCCACGGGGTCCGGACGACCCAGGACAACGTCGAGGCCGTGCGCGGCGCCGGCGTGGTGGTCGTCGCGGTCAAGCCGAAGGACGTCGCCGCGCTGCTCGACGAGGTCCACGACGCCGTCGGCGCGGGGACCGTCGTGGTGAGCGTCGTCGTCGGGCTCCCCACGGCCTTCTACGAGGACCGGCTCCCGGCGGGCACCGCCGTCGTGCGGGTCATGCCGAACACGCCGTCGGTCGTGGGCGCCGGGGTGAGCGCCGTGAGCGGCGGTGCCGCCGCGGACGACGACGACGTCGCCCTCGTCGAGCGACTGCTGTCCGCGACGGGGCTCGTCGTGCGCGTCGCGGAGAAGGACCAGGACGCGGTCGGGGCGCTGTCGGGCTCCGGCCCCGCCTACGTCTTCTACGTGATCGACGCGCTCGCCGAGGCGGGCGTCCTCCTGGGCCTGACGCGCGCCACGGCGCTCGAGCTCGCCACCGCCACGGTGCACGGTGCCGCGACGATGCTGCGCGAGACCGGCGAGCACCCGGCGATCGCACGCGAGAAGGTCTCCTCGCCCGGCGGGACGACCGTCGCCGCGCTGCGTCGCCTCGACGCGGGCGGCGTGCGCGCCGCGTTCCTCGACGCGCTCGAGGCCGCGCGCGACCGGTCGGCCGAGCTCGCCGCGGCGCTCGCGGCCGCGCCCGCGCCGCGCCGCGACCCCGAGGGGGCCGGGTCGTGAGCGACGGGCCGTCGCCGCGCACCCGTCCGCCCGCGATGTCCGACGTCGCGCGGCTCGCGGGCGTGTCGCACCAGACGGTCTCGCGCGTGCTCAACGACCACCCGAGCGTGCGGCCGGAGACGCGCGACCGGGTCCTCGACGCGATCGCGACGCTCGGCTACCGCCGCAACAGCGCGGCCCGCGCGCTCGTCACGATGCGCTCGGGGACGATCGGCGTCGTGACGACGGGCTCCGCGCTGTACGGGCCGACGTCGACCCTCATCGCGGTCGAGGAGGCGGCGCGCGAGCAGGGGTACTTCGTGAGCGTCGCGACGATCCGGCGCTACGACGCCGACACGATGCACCGCGTGCTCGAGCACTTCATGGACCAGGGCGTCGAGGGCATCGTCGTCATCGCGCCGCAGACCGACGTCGCGGCGGCGGTCGACTCGTTCCGCGCCCCCGTGCCGGTCATCATGATCGCGGCGCGCGACCGCCCGGGCGAGGGCGAGGCCGCCGAGGTCGTGCGTCCGAGCGCCGGGGCGCTCGGCGCGCCGGGCGCGATCCTGTCCATCGCGGTCGACCAGCGGCTCGGCGCACGGCTGGCCACCGAGCACCTGCTCGGCCTCGGGCACCGCACGGTGCTGCACCTGTCCGGCCCGCTCGACTGGTTCGACGCGCGCGAGCGCGAGACGGGCTGGCGCGCGGCGCTGGAGCAGCACGGCGCGCCCGTGCCCGAGCCCGTGCGCGGCGACTGGTCCTCCGACCGCGGCTACGCGGTCGGGAAGGAGCTCGCGGACGCGGTCCGCGCGGGCGACGGGCCGACCGCGGTCTTCGCCGGCAACGACCAGCTCGCGCTCGGTCTGCTCCGGGCGTTCTGGGAGCAGGGCGTGCGGGTGCCGGGCGACGTGTCGGTCGTCGGGTTCGACGACGTCGCGGGCGCGGGGCACTTCATCCCGCCGCTGACGACGGTGCGCCAGCCGTTCGGCTCCCTCGGGCGCCGGTGCATGGGGATGATGATCGACGCCCTGTCCGGCGCGACCGTCCGGCCCGTCTCCATCCCGCCCGAGCTCATGGTCCGCGAGAGCACGGCCACGCCGCGCGGCTGACGTCGCGCGCTCCCGCCCGCGCGGCATCGGCGAGACATCTGCGATGCCAGCGCCGGGGGAGTTGGCCCGGCCGGTTGTGAGCGCTAACATTCGAGAAGACAGTCACGACCGCGGCGCGACGCCGCGACGAGGAGAAGCAGCAATGGTGCAGCAGGACGAGGTCGGCCGCCGTCGGGCGGCCGTCGTGGCAGGGGAGACCGCGCTCGGGATCGAGCTCGGGTCGACGCGGATCAAGGCGTGCCTCGTGGACGTCGACGGCACGCCGCTCGCGAGCGGGAGCCACGCGTGGGAGAACCGGTTCGAGGACGGGGTGTGGACGTACTCGCTCGACGACGTCGAGGCCGGGCTGCGCGAGTGCTACGCGCGTCTCGTGGACGACGTCGAGGAGCGCTACGGCGTGCGACCCACGACCTACGGCGCGCTCGGCGTGTCCGCGATGATGCACGGCTACCTCGCGTTCGACGCCGACGGCGAGCTGCTCGTCCCGTTCCGCACGTGGCGCAACACCTCGACGGGGCAGGCCGCCGCCGAGCTCACCGGGCTGCTCGCGTACAACGTCCCACTGCGCTGGTCGGTCGCGCACTGGTACCAGGCGATCCTCGACGCCGAGCCGCACGCCTCGGAGGTCGCGTCGCTCACGACGCTCGCCGGATACGTCCACCGGCGGCTCACCGGACGGCACGTGCTCGGCGTGGGCGACGCGTCGGGCATGTTCCCCGTCGACCCGGCGACGCGCGACTACGACCACGCGCTCCTCGCGCTCGTCGACGAGCGTGCCGCGACGCACCGCGCGGGCCCGAAGCTCGCGGAGCTCCTGCCCGAGGTCCTCGTGGCCGGCGACGACGCGGGCCGGCTCACGGCTGAGGGCGCGGCCTGGCTCGACCCGTCGGGCGCGCTGGTCCCCGGGGTGCTGCTGTGCCCGCCCGAGGGCGACGCGGGCACGGGCATGGTCGCCACCAACGCCGTCGCGCCGCGCACCGGCAACGTCAGCGCGGGCACGAGCATCTTCGCGATGGTCGTGCTCGAGCGCCCGCTCGGCGGCGTGCACCACGAGCTCGACCTCGTCACGACGCCCGCGGGCGACCTCGTCGCGATGGTCCACTGCAACAACGGCGCGAGCGAGCTCGACGCGTGGGCGGGCCTGCTCGGCGAGCTGGCCGCTGCCGTCGGCAGCGACGCGGGCCCGGACGACGTGTTCGGCGCGCTCTTCCGCGCCGCGCTGGACGGCGACGCCGACGGCGGCGGGCTGCTGGCCTACAACTACCTCGCGGGAGAGCCGATCACGGGGCTCGCGGAGGGGCGGCCGCTCGTCGTGCGCACGCCCGGGAGCCGACTGACGCTCGCGAACTTCGCGCGCACCCAGGTCTACGGCGCGTTCGGGACGCTCGCGCTCGGGATGCGCGTCCTTGCGGGCGAGGGCGTCCGGCTCGACGGGATGCTCGCGCACGGAGGCATGTTCCGTACCGCGGGCGTCGCGCAGCGGCTGCTCGCCGCGGCGATCGACGCGCCGGTGAGCGTCGGGCGCACGGCGGGCGAGGGCGGCGCGTGGGGCATCGCGGTGCTCGCCGGGTTCGCACGCGACCGCGCGTCGGGCACCGCGTCCGGGTCTGCCGACGGCGTCGCCGGCCACGACCTCGGCGCGTACCTGCGCGACCACGTGTTCGCGTCCGCCCAGATCGAGACCGTCGCGCCCGACCCGGCGGACGTCGCCGGGTTCGCGACCTACCTCGACCGCTACGCCGCGGGGCTCGCCGTCGAGCGAGCCGCCGTGACGGCGCTGCCCACCCGCACCGAAGGAGAGGACCTCGCATGACCACGCCCACCCCGGCCGCGGACGTCGCAGCACCGGCTGAGGCAGCGATGCCCGCCGTGCCCGCGCATCTGCGCGAGGCCGTCGACGCCGCCAAGGAGCGCGTCGCCGCGCTGCACGCCGAGCTCCCGCGCTGGGAGCTCGTGGTGTGGACCGCGGGCAACGTGTCCGAGCGGGTCCGCGACACCACGCGCCCCGACGGCTCGGGCGACCTGCTCGTCATCAAGCCGTCCGGCGTCGCATACGACGACATCACCCCCGCGGCGATGGTCGTGTGCGACCTCGACGCGGTGCTCGTCGAGGGCGACCGGTCGCCGTCGTCGGACACGGCGGCGCACGCCTACGTGTACCGGCACCTGCCGGAGGTGGGCGGGGTCGTGCACACCCACTCGACGTACGCGACCGCCTGGGCCGCGCGCGGCGAGCCCGTCCCGTGCGTCCTGACGATGATGGCCGACGAGTTCGGCGGCGACATCCCCGTCGGCCCGTTCGCGCTCATCGGCGACGACTCGATCGGGCGCGGCATCGTCGAGACCCTGCGTGACTCCCGCAGCCCCGCCGTCCTCATGCGCAACCACGGCCCGTTCACGATCGGCACCGACGCGCGCGCGGCGGTCAAGGCGGCCGTCATGTGCGAGGAGGTCGCCCGGACCGTGCACGTCAGCCGCCAGCTCGGCGAGCCTACGCGCATCGCGCAGGACGACGTCGACTCGCTCTACGCGCGGTACCAGCACGTCTACGGGCAGCAGCCCGCGCCCGACCCGCGCTGACCACGGGTCGGTGCCGCCCCCCGCGGCGGTCTCGGCACCCGCGGCGCGCCGCGCACCGGGCACGTGGAGCACGACAGCAGCACGACAGCAGCACGACCACCCGGGACGGGACCGCAGCGGTGCGGGACCCGCCTCACGACACGAGAGATGGACCGACATGAGCAAGCTCTACGCGGACCGCGAGATCTGGTTCCTCACCGGGAGCCAGGACCTGTACGGAGAGGAGACGCTCCGGCAGGTCGCCGAGCAGTCCCAGGAGGTCGCGCGCGCGCTCGACGCGTCGCCCGACGTCCCGGCGAACGTGGTCTGGAAGCCCGTGCTCAAGGACGCCGGCTCGATCCGGCGCGCGATGCTCGACGCCAACGCGGACGACCGCGTGCTGGGCGTCGTGACGTGGATGCACACCTTCAGCCCCGCGAAGATGTGGATCGGGGGCCTCGACCAGCTCCGCAAGCCGCTGCTGCACCTGCACACGCAGGCCAACGTCGAGCTGCCGTGGGACACGATCGACTTCGACTTCATGAACCTCAACCAGGCCGCGCACGGCGACCGCGAGTACGCGTACGTCGCGACGCGCCTGGGCGTCGCGCGCACGACGGTCGTCGGGCACGTGTCGAACCCCGCCGTGACGGCGCGCGTGGGGTCGTGGGTGCGCGGCGCGGCCGGGTGGGCCGCGACGCACGAGCTGCGCCTGGCCCGCTTCGGCGACAACATGCGCAACGTCGCGGTCACCGAGGGCGACAAGACCGAGGCCGAGCTCCGGTTCGGTGTGAGCGTGAACACGTGGGGCGTGAACGACCTCGTGCGCGCGGTCGAGGAGGTCTCCGAGGCCGACGTCGACGCGCTCGTCGCGGAGTACGAGGACCTCTACGACGTGGTCCCCGAGCTGCGCAAGGACGGCGACCGGCACGCGTCCCTGCGGTACGCGGCCCGCCAGGAGATCGCGCTCGAGACGTTCCTCGAGTCGGTCGGCGCCAAGGCGTTCACGACGAACTTCGAGGACCTCGGCGACCTGCGCCAGCTCCCCGGCATCGCGGTGCAGCGCCTCATGTCCAAGGGCTACGGGTTCGGCGCGGAGGGCGACTGGAAGACGGCCGTCCTCGTGCGCGCCGCGAAGGTCATGGGCGAGGGCCTGCCCGGCGGGGCGTCGCTCATGGAGGACTACACCTACGACCTCACGCCCGGCAGCGAGAAGATCCTCGGCGCGCACATGCTCGAGATCTGCCCGTCGCTCACGACCTCCAGGCCCCGGGTCGAGATCCACCCGCTCGGCATCGGCGGCAAGGAGGACCCCGTCCGCATGGTGTTCGACGCCGACCCGGGCGTCGGCGTCGTCGTGTCCCTCGCGGACATGCGCGACCGGTTCCGCCTCACTGCCAACGTGGTCGACGTCGTCGCGCCCAGCGCGCCGCTGCCACACCTGCCCGTGGCGCGTGCGGTGTGGGAGCCGCGCCCCGACTTCGCGACCTCCGCCGAGGCGTGGCTGACGGCGGGCGGCGCGCACCACACGGTGCTCTCCACCGCGGCCGGGATCGACGCGTTCGAGGTCTTCGCGGACATCGCCCGCACCGAGCTCCTGGTCATCGACGAGGCCACGACGCGCCGTGGCTTCCGCGACCAGGTGCGGTGGAACCAGGTGTTCTACCGCGTGGCGCAGGGCCTCTGAACCCGTCCCGCCCTGACGCCGAGATAGCGACCCCCGGCCGAGATAGCGGCCTGCGACACCTGTTCGCGCGCCGTCGCGGCCGTGCGTCGCTTTCTCGACGCCGTGGGGGGCTCTGGGTCGGTGCGGTCGTGACCGAACCGTGACGGGGGGTCGCTTCCCCTCCGCGCGTGTGAGCGCTAACATCGTCTCTCGGGAGGGTGTGAGCGATCACATCCGCAGGTCTGGGGCTCGGTGCCTCGGCAGGCTCCGGACGCACGGCACGCCGCAGTGTCGGGCGGTGACCACAACGGTTACCGAACGGTTATGCGGAATGCCGGGTCGGGGCTTGCGGGAGGGGCACTGACACCGCTAGACATTGACACAAGCAAACATGTATCAACAAGAGTCAACAGTCCGATGGTGGGCTGGCACGACCCGACGACCCTCGGCACGGCGCCGAGGTCGCATCTCAAGGAGGAGAGCATGTTCAGCACGACCAAGGCGCGCACGCGTCTGACGGGTGTCCTCGCCGGCGTGGCGGTCCTCGCGCTCGCGGCGTGCAGCAGCGGGGGCGGCAGCACGGACGACAGCAGCAACGACGCGGGTGGCGACGGCGGCAGCGGCGACGCGATCGTCGTCGGCTTCTCGCAGGTGGGCGCCGAGTCCGGCTGGCGCGCGGCGAACACCAAGTCCATCCAGGACACGCTCACGGCCGAGAACGGCTTCGACCTCAAGTTCTCCGACGCGCAGCAGAAGCAGGAGAACCAGATCCAGGCGATCCGCTCCTACATCGCGCAGGGCGTCGACGTCATCGCGTTCTCCCCGGTCGTCGAGTCCGGCTGGGACGCGGTGCTCGAGGAGGCGCGCGACGCCGGGATCCCCGTGATCCTCACGGACCGCGCGGTCGACTCCGAGGACGAGACGCTGTACGAGTCGTTCATCGGCTCCGACTTCGTCCTCGAGGGCGAGATGGCCGGCGACTGGGTCTCCGAGAACCTCGCGACTGAGCCCATCAACGTCGTCGAGCTTCAGGGCACCACGGGCGCCGCGCCCGCGATCGACCGCAAGACCGGCTTCGAGAACGCCACGGCGGACAACCCCAACGTGACGATCATCGACTCGCAGACCGGCAACTTCACGCGTGCCGAGGGCAAGACGGTCATGGAGGGCTTCCTCCAGGCGCACGACGACATCGACCTCGTGTACGCGCACAACGACGACATGGGTCTCGGCGCCATCGAGGCCATCGAGGCCGCCGGTCTCGTCCCGGGCGAGGACATCAAGATCGTCACCGTCGACGCGGTCAAGGACGGCATGCAGGCGCTCGCCGACGGCAAGATCAACTTCATCGTCGAGTGCAACCCGCTCCTCGGCCCGGACCTGGCGGAGATCATCAAGAAGGTCGTCGCGGGCGAGGAGGTCGAGAAGCGCATCGTCGTGGAGGACCAGTCCTTCACCCAGGAGCAGGCCGTCGAGGCGCTCCCGACGCGCGAGTACTGACCGGCGCTCGGCGTCCTCTCGGAGCGATCCGAGAGGACGCCCGCCCGGCGGGGCCGGTCGACGCCGACCGGCCCCGCCACCACGGACGGGTCGCGCGCCGGGAGAGCACGTCTCCCCGGCGCGCGGCCGACGCACCACCGCCGGCATGCCGACGTCGCCGGCGTCCTGAGGCGCCCCGGGGCCCGGCAGCCCCGTCGCCACCGCTGCACGGAAGGTCACCCATGACTACCGCCGTCCCCGACGGTCGACCCGTCGTCGAGATGACCGGGATCTCGATCGAGTTCCCGGGCGTCAAGGCGCTCGACGGAGTCGACCTCACGCTCCGGCCCGGAGAGGTCCACGCCCTCATGGGCGAGAACGGCGCCGGCAAGTCGACGCTCATCAAGGCGCTCACCGGCGTCTACTCGATCGACTCCGGTCGCATCGTCGTCGACGGCGCCGAGCACACGTTCTCGGGCCCGGGCGAGGCCCAGGCCGCCGGTGTCTCGCCGGTGTACCAGGAGGTCAACCTCTGCGAGAACCTCTCGGTCGCCGAGAACATCATGCTCGGCCACGAGCCGCGCCGCCTCGGCGCGATCGACTGGCGCACGACGCGCCGCCGCGCGGGGGAGATGCTCGCCCGCCTCAACCTCGACATCGACCCGGCCTCGTCGCTCGCGGCCCACTCGCTCGCCGTGCAGCAGCTCGTCGCGATCTGCCGCGCGCTCGTCGTCGAGTGCAAGGTCCTTATCCTCGACGAGCCGACCTCGAGCCTCGACGCGGACGAGGTCGCCCAGCTCTTCGCCGTCGTCCGGCGGCTGCGCGACGAGGGCGTCGCGATCCTCTTCGTCTCGCACTTCCTCGAGCAGGTCTACGAGATCTCGGACCGCATGACGGTCCTGCGCAACGGGAAGCTCGTCGGCGAGTACGTCACCGCCGAGCTGCCGCGCCTCGAGCTCGTCTCCAAGATGATCGGCACCTCGCTCGAGGTGCTCGAGGAGCTCGAGGAGGCGCCCAAGCGCTCGGTGGCCGACCGCGAGGCGACGCCGTTCGTCCAGGCGCTCGGCGTCGGTCGCAAGGGCTCGGTGCAGCCGTTCGACCTCGACGTGTACCCGGGCGAGGTCGTGGGCCTCGCCGGCCTGCTCGGCTCGGGCCGCACCGAGCTCGCGCGCCTGCTCGCCGGCGCGGACCGCGCCGACTCCGGCCAGGTGCGCGTGGGCGGCGCGCCCGCGCGCCTGCGCACGCCGCGCAGCGCGATGCAGCACAAGATCGCGTTCTCCTCGGAGCACCGCAAGGCCGAGGGCATCGTGGGCGACCTCACGATCCGCGAGAACATCGTGCTCGGGCTGCAGGCGGAGCGCGGCTGGGCCCGACGCCTGCCGAAGAAGCAGGTCGACGAGATCGTCGAGACGTACATCAAGGCGCTCGCGATCCGCCCCGGCAACCCGGACGCGCTCATCAAGAACCTCTCGGGCGGCAACCAGCAGAAGGTGCTCCTCGCGCGCTGGCTCGCGACGGCCCCCAAGCTCCTCATCCTGGACGAGCCGACGCGCGGCATCGACGTGGGCGCCAAGGCCGAGATCCAGAAGCTCGTGGCCCAGCTCTCGGGCGAGGGCATGTCGGTCGTCTTCATCTCGGCCGAGCTCGAGGAGGTGCTGCGGCTCAGCCACCGCATCGCCGTCATGCGCGACCGCGTCAAGGTCGCGGAGATCACCAACGACGAGGACGTCACGGTCGAGGACGTCGTCGAGCTCATCGCGAGCGGAGGGCAGGAGTCATGAGCACCACGGCACCCGCCTGGCAGCGCGCCGTCCAGCACCGGCTCTTCTGGCCGATCGTCGCGCTGGTCCTGCTGCTGGCGGTCAACACCATCAACCGGCCGAGCTTCCTCTCGATCCGGCTGCAGGACGGTCACCTGTTCGGCTCGCTCGTCAACCTGCTGAAGAACGGCGCGCCGCTGCTGCTCGTCGCCCTCGGCATGACGCTCGTCATCGCGACGCGGGGCATCGACCTGTCGGTCGGCGCGGTCGTCGCGATCTCCGGCGCCGTCGCGCTGAGCTTCATCGCGTCGTCGCCCTCGCCCGACAGCCTGACGACCGTCCTGGTCGCCGCGGGGATCGCGCTCGCGCTGTCCTTCGTCCTCGGCGTGTGGAACGGCTTCCTGGTCTCGGTCCTCGGGATCCAGCCCATCATCGCGACGCTCGTGCTCATGACCGCGGGCCGCGGCGTCGCGATGCTCATCACGGGCGGCCAGATCACGACCGTCAACAGCGCGCCGTTCAAGGCGATCGGCTCCGGGTTCTGGCTCGGCGTCCCGGTCGCGGTCGTCCTCGCGGGCGTCGTCTTCGCGGCGGTCGCGCTGCTCACGAGGCGCACGGCGCTCGGCATGCTCATCGAGTCGGTCGGCATCAACCCCGAGGCGAGCCGCCTCGCCGGCGTCAAGTCCCGCAGCATCATCTGGACCGTGTACGCGGTGTGCGCGCTCTTCGCGGGCCTCGCGGGCCTCATGATCTCCTCGAGCACCATGGCGGCCGACGCGAACAACGCCGGCCTCTTCATCGAGCTCGACGCGATCCTCGCCGTCGTCATCGGCGGCACGTCGCTCGCGGGCGGCAAGTTCTCGCTCTCGGGCACGCTCGTCGGCGTCCTCATCATCCAGACGCTCACGCTCACGGTGACGATGCTCGGCATCTCGCCGTCCGTCACGCCCCTGTTCAAGGCGATCGTCGTCATCGCGGTCTGCCTCGCGCAGTCGCCGAAGGTGCGCGACCTGGTCGCCGCCCGACGACGTCGCGCGGCCCCGACGTCCGCCGCGGCCGCGGAGGTGAGCGCCTGATGTCCGCCGTGCAGACCCCTGCCCCGACCTCGCCGCCCGACCCCCGGGGCGCCGAGACCGCCACCCCCGGAGGCCCGAGAATGACCGAGCGACTCACGAGCCGCTTCCGCCTCGACCGGCGCTACCTCCCGGTCCTCGGCACGTTCGCGGTGCTCGCGCTCATGCTGGTGGTGGGCGGCAGCCGGTACGAGAACTTCCTCTCGGCCCGCGTCATCTCGAACCTCTTCATCAACAACTCGTTCCTCATCGTGCTCGCGGTCGGGATGACCTTCGTCATCCTTACGGGCGGCATCGACCTGTCGGTCGGCGCGGTCGTGGCGCTCTCGGGCATCACGACGGCGTCCCTGCTCCAGAGCGGGTGGCCCGTCGCCGTCGTGCTCCTCATCTCGGTCCTCATCGGGACGGTCCTCGGCCTCGCGGTCGGGTTGATGGTGCACGTGTTCGACATCCAGCCGTTCATCGCGACGCTCGCGGCGATGTTCCTCGCGCGCGGCCTCTGCTACGTGATCTCGCTGCAGTCGATCCCGATCACGGACGAGTCGTTCGTCGCCCTGGCGGGCTGGAGCCAGCAGTTCGGCGACGGCTGGCGCATCACGACCGCGGTCATCATCGCCCTGGTCGTCGTCGCGATCGCCTTCTACGTGCTGCACTACACGCAGTTCGGCCGCACCGTGTACGCGATCGGCGGCGGCGAGCAGTCGGCGATGCTCATGGGCCTGCCCGTCGCGCGCACCAAGGTGCTCGTGTACGTGGTGAGCGGTACGTGCGCCGGCATCGGCGGCCTGCTGTTCGCGATGTTCTCGCGGTCCGGCTACTCGCTCACGGGCGTGGGCATGGAGCTGGACGCGATCGCCGCGGTCGTCATCGGCGGCACGCTGCTCACGGGCGGCACGGGCTTCGTGCTCGGGTCGGTGCTCGGCGTGCTCGTGCTCGGCCTCATCCAGACGATCATCACCTTCGAGGGCACGCTCAGCTCGTGGTGGACCAAGATCGTCATCGGCGTGCTGCTCCTGGTCTTCGTGATCCTGCAGCGCGTGCTGGTCGTCAGGCGGAGGTGAGCCGACGGCGCCGGCGCCGGCCCGGCGGGAGCGTCCTCGTGACCTCCTGCGGACCGGCCCGGCGCCGCGGTCGTCTGCCCGGGCTCTCGCCCGGGATCACCGGAGCTGGACGGGGGCCGGCACCCCTGGGTCGGCCGGGCACGAGCCCGGCCGACGGTGTGTCACGACATGACCCTTGTCGAATGTGAGCGTTCACACTAGGCTCGGCCACGATCCTGTTAACGCTCACACGCAACGGTGCGTGTCTCTCGACGAAGAGAGGAAGCCCATGGATACGTCCCTTCACCCGCCACGGCCCCGAACGGCCCGCCGCCGGCGCGCGGTCGCGCTGGCGCTCGTGACCGGTCTGGTCGGCACGGTCGCGCTCGCGACGTCGGTGCCCGCCTCCGCCGCGGAGCCCGACCTGCCCGACGGCGCCTGGGTCGACGCGTTCGACGGTGCCGCGCTCGGCGCGGACTGGACCGTCGTCAACCCGGTGCCCGAGGCGCTGACCGTCGGCGGCGGGAAGCTCACGCTCGCGTCGCAGCCCGGCGACACCTACCAGGACGCGAACAGCGCCAAGAACGTCGTGCTGCTCGACGTGCCCGCCGGCGACTTCACGGTCGTCACCCACCTCGAGGCGCCTGTCGCCACGGTGTACCAGGGCGCAGGCCTCATCGCGTGGCAGGACATGGACAACTACGTCCGCTCCGGCCTGACCTTCGTGGGCAGCCTGTCGCCCTCGGGCCGCGCGATCGAGAACGACGTCGAGACCGGGGGCGTCTTCTCCGCGGCCGCGTTCACCGACCGCCCGGGCTCCACGGGCGAGACGCTGCGCATGCAACGCACCGGCGACACGATCGCGACGAGCTTCTGGGACGGCGCCGCGTGGCAGCCCGCGGGCTCCGTGACCGTCGACTTCCCGACGACGCAGGTCGGCCTCTACGCGCTCGCCGCGCAGAACGGCACGTCGCACGCGGCGGCGTTCGACTACGTCGCGCTCCAGACCACCGAGGGCGCAGACCAGGTGCCCGCCGACGCGTTCACGCTCGCGGGCCCGGGCGACGCCCGGTACCTCGTCGCGACCGACGACGGCCTCGCCCTCGACGACGAGCGCCCCGCGACGACCGTCGCGCTCGACGCGACGGCGGTCGACGGCGCCGAGGGCACGTCCCCGGTGACGCTCGCCGTCGGCGACCGGCCCGTCGTCGTCACCGGCTCGTCCCGGCTCTCCCTCGGAGCCGCGGGCGACGACGCGACCGCGTTGCGGTTCACCGACGCCGGCGGCGGCACGGTCTGGCTGCGCGACGCGGCCGACCCCGAGCGGTACGCCGGCGTGCGCGCGTCCGACGGCGCGCTCGTCCTCGGCTCGCGTGAGGCGGCGACGAAGCTGACGGTCACGCCCGCCGCGAGCGCGGACCACGAGATCACCGTGGACCTCGCCGGCGAACGCACGGAGATGAGCGACGAGCTGTACGGCATCTTCTACGAGGACATCAACTACGCGGCCGACGGCGGCCTGTACGCCGAGCTCGTGCGCAACCGGTCGTTCGAGTTCAACAACCAGGACAACGGGTCGTTCACCGGCCTCACCGCGTGGAGCGCCGCGAACCGCGGCGGCGCGACGGCGACGACGCAGGTCGTGAACGACCCCGGGCGGCTCAACGCGACGAACCGCAACTACCTGAACCTCACGACGACCGCCGCGGGCGCCGGGGTGCGCAACGCCGGGTACAACACGGGTCTGTTCGTGGAGGAGGGGGAGTCGTACGACTTCTCCGTCTGGGCGCGGTCGGCGACGGCGCAGACCGTCACCGTGCGCGTCGAGGACGCCGCCGGGACCACGGCGTACGCGACCGGCCAGGTCGCGGTTGACGGCTCGAACGCGTGGAAGAAGTACGACGTCACGCTCACCGCGACCGGCACGACGAACGCCGGGCGCCTCGCGCTGCTCTCCGGCGCGGCGGGCACGCTCGCGCTCGACCAGGTCTCGCTCTTCCCGCAGGACACGTGGGTCGGCCCGGTCAACGGGAAGTCCGTGCTCCGCAAGGACCTCGCCGAGAAGATCGAGGCGCTCGACCCGCAGTTCCTGCGCTTCCCCGGCGGCTGCGTGACGAACGTCGGCACGTTCCGCACGTACGAGGAGAGCAACTTCACCGACCGTCGCCGCACGTACCAGTGGAAGGAGACGATCGGCCCGGTCGAGGAGCGCGCGACCAACTGGAACTTCTGGGGCTACAACCAGTCGTACGGCATCGGGTACCTCGAGTACTTCCAATTCGCCGAGGACCTCGGAGCGACGCCGCTGCCCGTGGTGTCGGTCGGCGCCAACGGCTGCGGCAGCACGATCCCCGAGATGACGGACCCCGCGCAGATCCAGCGCTGGGTCGACGACACGGTCGACCTCGTCGAGTTCGCCAACGGTGACGTCACGACCGAGTGGGGTGCCGTGCGCGCCGAGCTCGGCCACCCCGAGCCGTTCGGCCTGAAGTACCTCGGGCTCGGCAACGAGGAGAACACCAAGACCTTCGAGGCCAACTTCCCGGCGTTCCGCGACGCGATCGCGGCCGCCTACCCGGACGTCCAGATCATCTCCAACTCCGGTCCGGACGACACGGGCCAGCGGTTCGACGAGCTCTGGGAGTTCAACCGCGAGCAGGACGTCGACCTCGTCGACGAGCACTACTACAACGACCCGCAGTGGTTCCTGGAGAACGACGAGCGCTACGACTCCTACGACCGCGAGGGGCCGCACGTGTTCCTCGGCGAGTACGCGTCGCGCGGCAACACGTTCGCGAACGCGCTCGCGGAGGCGTCGTTCATGACGGGCCTGGAGCGGAACTCCGACGTCGTGCGGCTCGCGTCGTACGCGCCGCTGCTCGCCAACGAGTCGTACGTCCAGTGGTCGCCCGACGCGATCTGGTTCGACAACGACGAGTCGTGGGGCTCGGTGAACTACTACGTCCAGCAGATGTTCTCGGCGAACGCCGGCGACGAGGTCGTGCCGAGCACGCACTCCGGTCCGGCGGCGGCGGACGCGACGCTCGACGGCGGGATCTTCCTCTCGACGTGGAACACGGCCGCGCAGTACGACAACGTGCGCGTGACCGACAACGCGAGCGGCGACGTGCTCTTCTCGGACGACTTCGAGTCCGGTGCGTCGCAGTGGGAGCCGCAGTCCGGGACGTGGGCCGCGCAGGACGGCGCCTACGTGCAGTCGGCGACGAACGTCACCGACGCCCGGTCGATCGTGGCCGGGGCGTACGCGAAGGACTGGTCGAGCTACACGCTCGAGCTCGACGCGCGCAAGACGTCGGGCGCCGAGGGCTTCCTCGTCGGCTTCGCCGCCGGCGGCCCCAACGACTACTACTGGTGGAACCTCGGCGGCTGGAACAACTCGCGCCAGGCCCTCCAGCGGGCGTCGGGCGGGAGCGCCAACGAGGTGAAGGCGGTCGAGAACCACAGCATCGAGGCCGGCCAGCCGTACCACGTCAAGGTCGTCGTCGAGGGCTCGACCATCGAGCTCTACCTCGACGGCGAGCTCCAGATGTCCTACGAGCAGCCGTCGACCAAGTCGCTCTACCAGGTCGTCACGCGCGACGACGACACGGGCGACGTCGTCGTCAAGGTCGTCAACCCCACCGCGACCGCGGCGCGCACGCAGGTGCACGTCGAGGGCTCCGAGGGGATCGCGGACCAGGCGACGGTCACGGAGATGGTGGGCGCGCCGTCGGACACCAACACCAAGGCCGACCCGGAGCGGGTCGTCCCGGTGGAGCGGACGCTGACGGGTGTGGGGGAGGAGTTCTCCTACGAGTTCCCCGCGCACTCGATCACGTTCGTGCGGCTGCACGCGTCCGACGCGGCGCCCGGGCTCGACCTCGCGGTCGAGGTCGCGCCGCGCTGCCTCGCGGGCAAGGCGTACGTCGCCGTGCGCGCGACGAACGGCGAGGACGTCCCGGTCTCCGTGACGCTCGCGACGCCGTACGGCGAGAAGGCGTTCGCGGACGTGGCGCCGGGCAAGAACGCGTACCAGTCGTTCGCGTCGCGCGCGCCGTCGGCCCCGGCCGGCACCGCGACGGTGACGGGCACGGCGACGGTGGACGGCGAACAGGTCACCGCGACCGTCACCGTCGCCTACGACGCGCTCGACTGCGGCTGACCCCGAGGTAGAGCCCTGGTCGCCCGAGGTAGAGCTGTGGTACCGCGAGGTAGAGGCGTGGTCATGACCACGCCTCTACCTCGGCGGACCACGCCTCTACCTCGGCGACGCAGCGGCTGAGCGGAACTCTTCCCTCGTGGCCGGTCCGGCGGGCCACGAGGGCGCGGCCCGCGCGTCGTGCGCGGGCCGCCCTCACACGACCGCGCGACGACGTCGTCGCGCGACGAGCTGCACGACACCGCACGTCCCGACGCGCGGGCGACGCCGCCCGCGCGCGACCCTGAGGAGCAACGATGCACCCCCGACCGACCGACGGCGTCCGCCGTCGACCCGGCGGCGCGGCCCGGCTGGCCGCCGTGGCGGCAGCCGCCGCGCTCGCCCTGACCACCTGGGCGCCGTCCGCCGTCGCGGCCGACGCCCTGCCCGCGCCCGTCCTCGACCTCGCGTTCGAGGGCGACGTCGCCGACACGGGCCCCCTCGCCCACCCGGTGACGCTGAAGGGCCACGCCGGTTCCGCGCCCACCGGCTACTCCTACGTCGACGGTGTCGATGGTGCGGGGCAGGCCCTGCGCCTGAGCGGGAGCACGTACCTCGACCTCGGGTCGTCGACCGCGCTGCAGCCCGAGGACCTCACGCTCTCGTTCTGGGTGGAGCCCAGCGGGAAGCTCTCGGGCGAGCACGTGATCACGTGGAACAAGCGGGCCTACAACTCGGACGGCTTCTACCTGTCGTCCGAGTCGGACACGGTGCCGCTCGCGCTGTCGGTCGGACCGGCGTCGGGCCAGCCGTACAAGGTGCGGGTCGCGAGCTCCGACCGCGCGGCGTTCTTCCCGGCGGACGCGTGGACGCACGTCGTCGTCACGTACGACCACGTGACGAAGGACGTCGCGTTCTACCGCAACGGCGAGAAGGTCCCGTCCACGGTGGCCAACGCCGCCGGCGGAGACGCGACGGGCGTGCTCGGCTCCGACCCGGCCCTGCCCAAGACGATCGGGTTCAACGGTCCGCAGTACAACGGCGCCTACCTCCAGGCCGCGCTCGACGACTACCGCCTGTACGACGCCGTGGCGGACCTGGGCGACGTCGTCGGGCTCTACGAGGAGAGCGGGCGCACGGTCGACCGCGACGCGATCGCCCAGGACGACGCCGACGCGCTGTCGCTGCCCGAGCGCGCGACCGTCGCGCTCGTGCTGCCGACGACGGGCTCGCGCGGGTCGACCGTGACGTGGCGGTCGTCGCACCCGGAGATCGTCGCGACCGACGGGACCGTGGTCCGCCCGGCGATCGGCGAGGACGACGCGCACGTCACGCTCACCGCGACGGTGCGGTACCTCGACGGAGAGCCGGTGACGCGCGACCTGGAGGTCGTCGTGCCCGCGCTCGTCGACGAGACGCCGCTGGAGGACACCGCGCTGCCGTCGGTGCTGCTCTCCGACGACTTCCTCCAGAACGCCGCGGCGAAGGAGCACGAGTACCTGCTGAGCCTCGACTCCGAGACGTTCCTCTACGAGTTCTACAAGGTCGGCGGGCTCACCCCGACCACCTCCGCCGGGTACGGCGGCTGGGAGCGCAGCAACGCCGTGAACTTCCGCGGGCACGCGTTCGGGCACTACCTGTCGGCGCTCGCGATGTCGTGGTCCTCGACGCAGGACCAGGCGACCAAGGACGCGCTGTTCACCGAGATCGAGGAGGGCGTGGGCGGGCTCGCACGCGTGCAGGACGCGTACGCCGCCGCGCACCCCGGCAGCGCCGGATACGTGTCGGCGTTCCGCGAGTCGATCCTCGACCAGGTGCAGGGCACCGGGACGTCGGACGAGAACGTCATCGTGCCCTGGTACAACCTGCACAAGGTGCTCGCCGGGCTGCTCGACGTCGCCGAGTACGTCGACGGCCCCGTCGGGGACCAGGCGCTCGCCGTCGCGACCGAGTTCGGCCTCTACGTGCAGGGGCGCGTCGCGAAGCTCCCGAATACCGACGTCATGCTCCGCACCGAGTACGGCGGCATGAACGAGGCGCTGTACGAGCTGTTCGACCTCACCGGCGACGTCCGGATCAAGGAGGCCGCCGAGGCGTTCGACGAGGTGACGTTCTTCCGCCAGCTCGCCGCGGGCCAGGACGTGCTGCCCGGCAAGCACGCGAACACGCAGATCCCCAAGCTGCTCGGGGCGCTCAAGCGCTACCGCGTCTTCACGCAGAACCCCGAGTACTACGACCTGCTCACGCCCGCGGAGAAGGACGAGCTGCCGATGTACCTCGCGGCGGCGGAGAACTTCTTCGACATCGTCGTGCGCGACCACACCTACGTCACCGGCGCCAACAGCCAGGCCGAGCACTTCCACGCGCCCGGCTCGCTGCACGAGCGCGCCGACGAGCAGGGCACGGCGCGCAACGCCGAGACGGCCGAGACGTGCAACGAGTACAACATGCTCAAGCTCGCGCGCGAGCTCTTCAAGCTCAGCAAGGACGTGCGGTACGCGGACTACTACGAGAACGCGTTCATCAACACGATCCTCGCGTCGCAGAACCCGGAGACGGGGACGACGACGTACTTCAACCCCATGGCGTCGGGCTACCACCGCGTGTACAACCTGCCGTTCACGGAGTTCTGGTGCTGCACCGGCACGGGCATGGAGAACTTCTCCAAGCTCGGCGACTCGATCTACTTCACCGGCCAGGGCTCGGTGTGGGTCAACCTGTTCTTCTCCTCGACCGTCGAGCACGCGGAGCAGAACCTGCGGCTCACGCAGGAGGCGAACCTGCCGAACGAGGACACGGTGACCTTCCGTGTCGACGCGCTCGACGGCGGCGCGGTCGCCGACGGCGCGACGCTGCGGCTGCGCGTGCCGTCGTGGATCGCGGGCGACCCGGCCCTCGAGGTGAACGGCGCCGCCGTCGAGCCGGTCGTGTCGCGCGGGTACGTGGTGCTGCCCGTCGCCGCGGGCGACGTGGTCCGGTACACGATGCCCATGGCGGCGTCCGTCGTCGACACCCCGGACAACCCGTACTTCGTCGCGTTCCGTTACGGGCCGATCGTCCTCTCCGCGACCCTCGGCGAGGTCCCCGACCCGGCGTGGCAGGGCACGGGCATCCTCGTCCGCTCCTCCACGCGCGACGCCGACGCCCAGACGACGATCACGGCGGCGAGCATGGGCGCCGACGAGTGGAAGGAGCGGATCGCGGAGAACCTCGTCCGCGTCGAGGACGACGCCGAGGGCCGGGTCCAGCTCCGGCTGCGGAACACCGCCGACGGCGGCGACCTCGTCTTCACGCCCCACCACACCAACTGGGACGTGACGTACGGGCTCTACCTCCACCTCGACGAGCCGGACTCGGCCGCGTCGCAGGAGCGCATCCTGCGCGGCAAGCAGGAGCTGCGCGACGCCGACCGCACCGTCGACAGCCTGACGAGCTTCGACGACAACAACTTCGAGAACGCGAAGAACCTCAAGCAGAGCGGGTCGTCGGTCGGGACGTTCTCCGGCCGTCAGTTCCGCCACGCGAACGGCACGGGCTGGTTCAGCTACGACCTGATGATCGACCCGGCCTCGGCGTCGAACCACCTGGGCGTCACGCTGTACTCGGGCGACCAGGGTCGCGTCTTCGACGTGTACGTGAACGACGAGAAGCTGAAGACGATCACCACGGTCGCGAACGCCCCGACCAAGGACGAGCAGGGGTTCTACGTCGACACGACGGCGCTCCCGGCGAAGTACCTCGAGATCGGCGAGGGCACGCGCTGGAAGGTCGACAGCGCGGGGGAGTACGTCCTCGACGAGGACGGCGAGCGCATCCCCGTGGTCACCGTGCGCTTCCAGGCGACGGGCGGCTGGGCCGGAGGCGTGTTCGGCGTCCGGGTCGACCGCGCGGCGTCGTACGACGCGACGCCCGGGCTCGCGGCGCTCGCGTTCGACACCGGGTCGCTCGCCCCCGCGTTCGACCCGGCGACGACCGACTACACCCTCACCGTGCCCGCGGGCACGACGAGCGTCGTGCTGGACGCCGACCCGCACGTGCCGAGCGGCCTGGTCCGCGTCGACGGCGTGCTGGTCGACGACACGCAGGGTCGGGTCGTGCCGCTCCCGGCGGACGGGAGCGCCCGGACCGTGGAGGTCGTCGGCGTCGCGCAGGACCACGAGACGGCGACGACCTACCGCGTCGAGATCGTGCCGGGGGCGACGGCCGTCGTGCCGCTCGACGTCGAGGTCTCCCCGCGCTGCCTCGCGGGCAAGGTCTACGTGGCCGTGCGGGCGACGAACACGGGCGACGCACCGGTGGACGTGACGCTGGCGACGCCGTACGGGGAGAGGTCGTTCGCCGACGTCGCCCCGGGAGCGAACGCGTACCAGTCGTTCGCCGCACGCTCGGTGTCGGTCCCCGCCGGCACCGTGACCGTCACGGGCTCCGCGGTGCTCGACGGCCCCGACGGCCCGCGCGAGGTCACCACGGCGTACGACGTCCCTCTCGACGCCCGCGCCTGCGGCTGACGCCCGTCCCGCCGACGGAGCGACGCAGTCCGCCGGGGAGGTCCGGGGCCACGGCCCCGCGACCACCCCGGCGGACCGTGGCCCGCGCCGGGCGGGCCCGAGGGCGATATCGGTATCGATACCGCTCTCCGCACGATCGACCATGACCCCGACGAGGAGGAGAGAGATGAGCAAGCAGGTGAGGGCGGCCGTCGCGGCGGCGCTGGCGGGAGTGCTCGCGCTCGGCGCGAGCACGACGTCCGCGGCGGTGGCGGACGAGTCGAGCGAGGGACCGGGAGGAACGAGCACGATCACCGGGCTGACGACCACCGACCACGGAGACGGGACGTACGGTGTCCCGCTGCTGGGCAGCGACGTCCCCGACATCTCCGTGGCACGCGTCCCCGCGGCCGAGAGCGACGAGGGTCGCGACGTCTACTACATGATCAGCACCACGATGCACCTCGCGCCGGGCGCGCCGATCATGAAGTCGTTCGACCTCGTGAACTGGGAGATCGTCGGGTACGTCTACGACCGGCTCGGCGTGGGCGACGTCTCCTCGCTGCGCAACGGGCAGAACGGCTACGGCAACGGTCAGTGGGCGTCGTCGTTGCGCTACCACGACGGCACGTTCTACGTGGTCTTCAACACCAACGACCTGGGCGGGTCCTACCTCTTCCGCACGGACGACGTCGAGCAGGGCGCGTGGGAGCGCACCCCGCTCGGACGGGGGTTCCACGACCCGTCGCTCTTCTTCGACGAGGCCGACGGCGGGACGCCCTACATCTTCTACGGCTCGGGCGCGACGAGCGCCGTCCGGCTGAACGACGACCTCACCGCGATCGAGGCGGACTTCCCGAACATCTTCCGTGCCGAGGACTACGCGGGCGAGCGGTTCATCGGCGGGCTGTTCGAGGGCGCCCAGGTGCACTACATCGACGGCGAGTACTACGTCGCGATCATCACGTGGCCCAGCGGCCAGAACCGCCAGGAGGTGCTCCTCCGCTCGCCGCACCTCCTCGGTCGCTACGAGACCGCCGACGGGTCGAACCCGTACGTGGCGCGCAGCGCGCTGAACTCCGACGGCTTCGCCCAGGGCGGGCTCGTCGAGGTGCCCGACGGCGCGGGCGGCTACGAGTGGTGGGGCATGTTCTTCCGCGACACCTACCCGCTCGGACGCATCCCCGCGCTCATCCCCGCGACGTGGGAGGACGGCTGGCCCACGTTCGGCGACGACGGCGTGGTCCGCGTCGGCGACACGTTCGCCAAGCCGATCGTGCTGGACCCGGCGACGGAGCGCCGGGAGCGGCTGAAGAGCATCGTCGCCTCCGACGACTTCGCGAACGACGCCGAGCACCGCGCGTTCAGCGACACCGTCTGGGAGGTCCCCGACGCGCCCACGTACGACGAGTCCCTGCTCGGCGTCGAGCTCGTCGCCAACCCCGGGTTCGAGGACCCGACGACCGCGCCCTGGGCAGCGCAGTTCGGGGCGACGCTGACGCGCGAGACGAGCGGCGCCGCGTCGGGAACGGGCGCGCTGCGCGTCGCGGGCCGGACGCTCAACGGCTCCGGCCCGAACCAGCAGCTCGGCGGGAAGATCCAGGCGGGCGTGACCTACGAGGTCTCGGCCCGGGTCCGGTACGCCACGGGGCCCTCGACGGTCCGCTTCAACCTGGTCGGCGACTGGGGTGCGGGCGTGAAGACCCTGGCCTGGGCGGACGCGACCCCCGGGGAGTGGGCCACGGTCAGCGGCACCTACACGGTGCCGACCGGCACGGACGTGAGCACGTTCAAGCTCGCGGTCGAGACGCCGTGGGCGAACCCGCAGCCGCCGTCGTCGAGCGTCGAGTACCTGCTCGACGACGTGTCCGTCGTGGGCCGCGCGCCGGACGTCGAGACGCCCACGCGCGAGGAGGTGTCGTACAACGGCTCCGACCTCGACCTCGCGTGGCAGTGGAACCACGCGCCGGACAACCGGTACTGGTCGCTCACCGAGCGCGAGGGCTGGCTGCGCCTGACCAACGGGCACGTCGTCACCGGCGAGGCGGAGTACACCAAGGCGCCCGGGCGCGACCTCACGTACCTCGAGGAGGCGCGCAACACCCTCGGGCAGCGCACGTTCGGCCCGACGTCGTCGGCCCAGACGAGGCTCGACGTCTCCGGCATGCTCGACGGCGACGTCGCCGGGCTCGCCGTCTACGGGCGCAGCTTCGCGTACGCGGGGATCCAGCAGGTCGACGGCGAGCGCACGCTCGGTCTCGTCACCCGGCTCCAGCCGTTCGCCGACACGATCGACCGCGAGGCGGTCGAGTCGTTCGTCCCCGGGTCGCAGGTCCCGCTGGGCGAGCGCACGGACGTCCACCTCAAGGCGGACGCGGACTTCGCCTCGCCGAACGGCCAGCTCTGGGTGCAGTACTCCTACAGTCTCGACGGGCGCACCTGGCAGCCGCTCGGGGCCCGCCAGGGGCCGCTCGTCATGGACTGGAGCCTGTCGCACTTCATGGGGTACCGGTTCGGCCTCTTCTCCTACGCCAAGGAGCGGACCGGCGGCCACGTGGACTTCGACCACTTCCTCCTGAGCGACGTGCTCGACGCAGACGGCGGCGCCGACCGGACGGCGCTCGACGCCGTCGTCGCCGAGGCCGAGGGGCTCGACCCGGCGCACTACACGGCCGAGTCGTGGTCCGCCGTCGCGAAGGAGCTGGCGGCGGCGCGGGCCACGACCGCGCCGTCGACGCAGAACGAGGCCGACGCGCCCGCGCGGGCGCTCGCGCTCGCCGTCGCGTCGCTCGTGCGGGCCGACGTCGCCGAGGTCGCGTTCACGGCCGAGGCGAGCGTGCGCGCGCTGGCCGGGAAGGACTACGTCGCCGTGCGCGTGACGAACGACGAGGACGTGCCCGTCGACGTCGTCGTCACCACGCCGTACGGCAGCCGGTCGTTCGCCGACGTCGCGCCGGGCCGCCACGCGTACCAGGCCTTCGCGAGCCGCCTCGCGAGCGCCCCGGCGGGCGAAGTGACGGTCTCGGTCACCCGCTCGACCGACGGGTCCACCGCGTCCCGCACGGTCACGTACGGCACCTGACCCGCCCGCCGACGCACCGTCGACCCGCCGGCGGGTCGCTCGGGCGGGCCGCCGGTCCCGGACGAGAGGAGGGCGCAGGACGACGGCGCGACACCGCCGTCGGGCACGACCGTCCGCGCGAGGCGCGCGGACGAGGCACGACACACATCGATCGAGGAGGATCCATGGACACGCACCACCGCAGACGACGCCGCCTGCGCGGCGCCGTCGCCGGGGCCGCGCTCGCGACGCTGCTCTCGGCGTCGCTCGCCGCGCTGCCGTCGTACGCCGCGGACGAGGAGCTGGTCGTCAACGGCGGCTTCGAGGACGGCACCACCGGCTGGTTCGCCAACGACGGGAACGCGACCGACGAGGCCGTGCTCTCGACCACCGACCAGGCGTTCTCGGGGGAGGCCGCCGTGCTCACCACCGAGCGCGCGACGACCGGCTCCGGTCCGATGCAGGATCTCAGCGGGAAGGTCCGCGCGGGCGAGACGTACGAGCTCACCGCGAAGATCCGGTACGACGACCCCGCAGCCCCGGCCACCAAGCAGTTCTTCGCCACGATGCACTACGGCGGCGGGACGTACACGAACCTGGTGAGCGTCACCGCGACCAAGGGCCAGTGGGCGACGTTCGACGGCCGGTTCACGATCCCGGCCGACCAGAACGTCGGCACCGCGCGGCTGTTCTTCGAGACGCCGTGGACGAGCAACCCGTCCGCCGACCCGGCGACGCACCTCATGGACTTCGTGCTCGACGACGTCTCCGTCGTCGGCGCGGCCCCGCCCGGGCCGCCCTCGAAGACGATCGAGGTGCTCGGCAAGCTGCCCGGCGAGCACAACCCGCTCATCTCCCACAAGTTCGGGGCCGACGGGTTCGGGTTCGTCGAGGACGGGCGCGTGTACATGTACATGACGAACGACACCCAGGGCTACGCGCCCGACCCGGTGACGGGCGTCTCGCCGCAGATCAACTACGGCGCCATCAACCAGATCACGCTCATCTCGTCCGAGGACCTCGTGAACTGGACGGACCACGGCGAGATCCAGGTCGCGGGGCCGCAGGGCGTCGCGCCCTTCACGAACAACTCGTGGGCGCCGGGCATGGCGAAGAAGACGGTCGACGGCGTCGACAAGTACTTCCTCTACTACGCCAACGGCGGCGGGTCGTCGAACGTCATCACGGGCGCTTCGCCGCTCGGGCCGTGGACGAGCGAGCGCGACAGCACGCTCATCGACGGGCGCACCCCGGGCGCCGAGGCGGTGGCCTGGAAGTTCGACCCGGCGCCGCTCGTCACCGACGACGGCGCGTACCTCTACTTCGGCGGCGGCCCGGCGTCGACGTCGATGCCCGCGGCGGAGCGGTTCAACAACCCGAAGAACATCCGCGTCATCGAGCTCGGCGACGACATGGTCTCCACGCAGGGCACGGCGGCCGTCGTGGACGCGCCCGTGGCGTTCGAGGCGGCGCAGGTCTTCGAGCGCGACGGGAAGTACTACCTCTCGTACTCGTCGCACTTCGGCGGCAACGACTTCGGCGGCAACCAGGCCACGCTCCCGGGGTACCCGGGCGGCGGGCAGATCGGCTACATGATCTCCGACGACCCGATGTCGTTCCCCAAGGAGACGTACGCCGGCGTGATGTTCCCGAACCAGTCGCAGTTCTTCGGCGCGGGCACGGGCGGCAACAACCACCAGTCGGTGTTCGAGCTGGACGGCAAGTACTACTTCACGTACCACGCGCCGACGCTCAACAAGCGCATCAACGGGAACACCACGCAGGGCTACCGCAGCCCGCACATCCAGGAGCTGACGTTCAACGCGGACGGCACGGTCCAGCAGGTCGTCGGCGACTACGCGGGCGTGGACCAGGTCAAGGACCTCGACCCGTTCCAGGTGCTCGAGGCCGAGACGTTCGCGTGGCAGCAGGGCCTCGCCACCGCGAAGGTCGACGGCGGCTCGGCGCAGTTCGGCGCCCAGGCGCCGAACCTCGTCGTCCGCGACGTGGACGACGGCGACTGGTCGGCGCTGTCCTCGGTCGACTTCGGCGACGGTGCCGCGAGCGTCACGGCGCGCGTGAAGCCGCTCGTCGAGGGCGCCACGGTCGAGGTGCGCCTGGACGACCGCGAGGGGGCCGTGGTCGGCACCCTTGACCTCGACACCCCCGTGGGCGAGTGGGCGGACGTGACCGCCGCCCTCGAGGGCGTGAGCGGCGTCCACGACGTGTACTTCACGTTCGCCGGCCCCGCGGGCGTCGACCTCGTCGAGGTGGACACGTGGGAGTTCGCGGCCGACGCCGCCGGCCCGGCCGTCGAGCTCGACGTCACCGCGTCCGCCCGCTGCCTCGCGGGCAAGGCCTACGTGGCGGTGCGTGCGACGAACTCCGGGGACGTCCCGGCCGATGTCGCGCTCGCGACGCCGTTCGGGACGCGCGTCGTGAGCGACGTCGCGCCAGGCGCGAGCGCGTACCAGTCGTTCGCGGCCCGGTCCACGTCGCTCGCGGCCGGGGTCGCGACCGTCACCGGCACGGCGCCGGTCGACGGCACCGACGTCAGCACGCCGTACGAGGTCGCGTTCGACGCGCTCGCCTGCGGGGGCTGAGGGCGGACGGGCGCACGTCGCGCCCGGACGTCCCGTGAGCGGGTCGGCGTCGCGGACGCCGGCCCGCTCTGCCGCTGGATGCCCCTCTGTGCGTCGAGTGACGCGCTTCCGATCGAGTGATGCACGTCTGCGCGCATCGCTCGATCGGAAGCGCATCGGTGGTCGGGCAGACCCGCAGGGGTGTCCACCTGCCGGGACGTGCCGGCCCGGGCACCGGGGAAACTCGATAACGGTTTCGGCGGAGTGGGTCGCCTTCGACCCTCGCTATGTTTGCGCTCACATGTTAGCGTTCACACGCGCGTCCGACGGCGGACGTGCGACCGACGCTGCCGCCGGGCACGACGACGAGGAGTCACCGATGACCTCACGCCACGAACCACCCCCGACGCCCGCGGAGCCCCGCGCCCGACGCCGACGCCGCTCGCTCGCGGCGCTCCTCGGGCTCGCGCTGGTGGCACCGCTCGCGCCCGTGGGCGCGGCGGCCGCCGGCCCGATGCCCGCGGAACCCGCGCCGGTCCCGGCTGCGGCCGAGCCGAGCGCGGAGGGGCTCCGGCTCTGGCTCCCGCTCGACGAGACCGCGGGCACGGTCGCGCACGACGCCTCCGGCAACGGGCTGGACGGGACCCTCACTGGCTCCGGCGGCGGCTGGCAGCCCGGTCAGGGCCTGAACTTCGGCGGGTCGAACTACGTCGACCTCCCCGACGACCTCCTGGCCGGCTACGACGCCGTGACGGTGAGCGCCGACGTGTGGGTCGACGCGTCGCTGAGCGGCAACTACTTCTTCTACACCCTGGGCAACCCGGCGGTCGGCAGCCCCCAGACCGGGAACGGGTACCTGTTCTCGACGGGCAACGCGAACTACCGCGCGACGATCTCCGACCTCGCGTGGGGTCGCGAGCAGAACACCGCCAAGGCCCCCGCCGCCGCGCTCCAGCGCGGCGTCTGGAAGACGATCACGTACACGCTCGGCGGCGGCACCGCGCGGCTGTACGAGGACGGCGCGCAGGTCGGGCAGAACACGGCCGTGACCATCACGCCCGGCGCGATCGGCGGCGGCACGACGACCGCGAACGCGCTCGGGAAGTCGGCCTACGCCGCCGACAACCTCTTCAAGGGCCGCATGAAGGACTTCCGGCTCTACGACCGCGCGCTGACCGCGCAGGAGGTCGCCGACGTCGCGGCGGCCTCGGCGCAGGACGCCGTCGCGGCCGACGCCGCCGCGCTCGACCTCGGCGACACGACCGCCGTCGTCACCGACCTCGCGCTCCCCGCGAAGGGCGTCGGCGGGTCCGCCGTCACGTGGGCCACGTCCGACCCCGGCGTCGTCTCCGCGAGCGGTGCGGTCACGCGCCCCGCGGGCGACGAGCCCGCGACCGCGACGCTCACCGCGACGGTGACCCTGCGCGGCGCGACCGAGACGCGGACGTTCGACGTCACGGTCCTGCCGGGCGACGGCGACCAGGCCAAGGCCGACGCCGCGGCTGCGGCGCTCGAGGTGACGAACCTCGACGACGTGCGCGGCAACCTGACCCTGCCCACCGCGGGGCTGCACGGCGCGAGCGTGGCGTGGGCGTCGTCGTCGGGCACGATCAGCCCGACGGGCGAGGTCACGCGGCCCGCGCACGGCGAGGACGCCGAGACCGTGACGCTCACGGCGACGGTGACCGTGGGCGCGGCGAGCGCCACGCGCGAGCTCGCGGCGCACGTCCCCGCTCTGCCTGCGCAGGAGGACCTCGCGGGCTACCTCTTCTCCTACTTCGTGGGCGAGGGCACCGCGGCGGGCGAGCAGGTCTACTTCGGCCTCAGCCAGGGCAACGACCCGCTGAAGTACCAGAACCTCAACGACAACCAGCCGGTGCTGACGTCGGAGCTCGGGGAGAAGGGCCTGCGGGACCCGTTCATCATCCGCTCGCCCGAGGGCGACAAGTTCTACCAGATCGCGACCGACCTGCGGATCTACGACGGCAACGGCTGGGACGCGGCGCAGCGGCAGGGGTCGAAGTCGATCATGGTGTGGGAGTCCACGGACCTCGTGAACTGGACGGACCAGCGGCTCGTCAAGGTCTCGCCCGACACCGCGGGCAACACGTGGGCGCCGGAGGCGTACTACGACGAGACCATCGGCGCGTACGTCGTGTTCTGGGCCTCGAAGCTCTACGCCGAGGACGACCCGGCCCACACCGGCAACACGTACAACCGCATGATGTACGCCACGACGCGGGACTTCGTGACGTTCAGCGAGGCGCAGGTGTGGGTCGACCCGGGCTACTCGGTGATCGACTCGACCGTGACGCGGCACGACGGCCAGTACTACCGCTTCACCAAGGACGAGCGGAACAACACGTCGTCCACGCCGTGCTCCAAGTTCATCCTCGGCGAGAAGTCGGCCGAGCTGCGCTCGACGGACTACGAGTTCATCACCGACTGCATCGGCAAGGCGAACTCCCTCGGCGGCGGGATCAACCAGGGCGAGGGCCCGACGATCTTCAAGTCGAACACCGAGGAGAAGTGGTACCTCTTCATCGACGAGTTCGGCGGCCGCGGCTACGTGCCGTTCGAGTCGACCTCGCTCGACGCGGCCGAGTGGATCATGTCCACCGACTACCAGATGCCGTCGCGCCCGCGCCACGGCACGGTGCTCCCCGTGACGCAGGCCGAGTACGACCGCCTGCTGAAGACCTACCAGCCCGACGCGTTCGTCGAGTCCGTCGAGGACGTCGCCGTGACCGTCCAGACCGGCTCCGCGCCGGTGCTGCCCGCGAGCGTTACGGCACGCTTCGCCGACGGGTCCACGGGGTCGGTGGACGTCACGTGGGATGCGGTCGACCCGGCGTCCTACGCGCAGGCGGGGTCGTTCGAGGTCGCCGGCACGCTCGGCGGCGGCGTGAGCGTCCGCGCCCGCGCGGTCGTCACCGTGACCGACGACGTCGTCCCCGTCGAGGGCCTGAGCGTCACCCCGGAGTCGCTCGAGGTGGGCGTCGGCGGCACGCGGCAGCTCACCGCGACCGTCACGCCGGCCAACGCGACGGCGCGCGCGATCACGTGGGCGTCGGACGACGCCGACGTCGCCACGGTCTCGGCGGACGGCGTCGTCACGGGCGTCGGCGAGGGCCACGCGCTGGTCACAGCGACGACGGCCGACGGGTCGCACACCGCGTACGTCGCGGTCGAGGTGACCACGGAGATCCCAGGCCTCGTCGTGCGGTACGCGCTCGACGAGACGAGCGGCACGTCGGCGGCGAACACCGCGCCCGGGTCGTCGTTCGGTTCCGCGACGCTGACGAACGGCGCGGCGTTCTCCGGCACCGGCGAGGGCGCGACGCTCGACGGGACGGACGACTACGTCGACCTGCCCGACCACCTGCTCGCCGGGCTGACCGACGTCACGGTCGCGCTCGACGTCAAGGTCGCCACCGACCAGGCCACGCCGTACTTCATCTACGGCCTGGGCAACACGAGCGGCACGGCGGGCAACGGGTACCTGTTCACCACCGGCAACGCGTACCGCACGTCGATCGCGACGGGGAACTGGACCACCGAGCAGACCGTCACGAAGAACGCGAACCTCCAGCGCGGGGTGTGGAAGCACCTCACGTACACGCTGTCCGGCACGACGGCCGTGCTCTACGAGGACGGCGTCGAGGTGGGCCGCCAGACGGGCGTCACCACCGACCCGAAGGACATCGGCAACGGCTCGACGCTCGCCAACTACGTCGGCCGCTCGCTCTACTCGGGCGACCGCTACCTCAAGGGCTCCGTGCGCGACTTCCGGGTCTACGACCGCGCGCTCACGGCGGACGAGGTCTACCAGGTCGGCGCGGACCACACGGCGGTCACCGGGGCGGAGCTCGACACGCTCAAGGTGCCGGCGATCGTCGACGGCGCGAGCTCGACCGTCACCCTGCCGGTCGTGCCGGGCACGGACGTCGCGGCGCTCGCGCCGGTGCTCACGGTCTCGCCGCGCGCGACGGTCACGCCCGCGAACGGCTCGGTGCAGGACTTCACGCAGCCCGTGGCGTACACCGTCACCGGGCCCGACGGGTCGTCGCGCACGTGGACCGTGCAGGCCAAGGAGATGGGCAGCCCCGTGCTCCCCGGGAAGTACGCGGACCCGAACATCGCGCAGTTCGGCGACACGTTCTACCTCTACGCCACGACCGACGGCACGCCGGGCTGGGGCGGCAAGGACTTCTACGTCTGGAAGTCCACCGACCTCGTGACGTGGGAGCGCTCGGAGCAGCCGTTCCTCACGCTCGACGGCACGAACGGGAACGTCCCGTGGGCGACCGGCAACGCGTGGGCGCCCACGATCATCGAGCGCGACGGGAAGTACTACTTCTACTTCTCGGGCCACAACCCGACGTACGACCGCAAGACGATCGGCGTCGCGGTGGCCGACAGCCCCGAGGGCCCGTTCACCGCGCAGCCGACGGCGATGATCACCAACGGCGAGGCGGTCACCTCGGGACAGGCCATCGACCCGGCCGCCTTCCGTGACCCGGAGACCGGGAAGTACTGGCTCCTGTGGGGCAACGGCGGGCCGTCGAACGGCCCGGTCATGGCCGAGCTGAGCGACGACATGACGTCGATCAAGCAGGACACGCTGCGGCGCATCCCCGGCCTGACCGACTTCCGCGAGGGCCTGTTCCTCAACTACCGGGACGGCATCTATCACCTCACGTACTCGATCGACGACACGGGGTCGGAGAACTACCGGGTCGGCTACGCGACGTCGGACAGCATCGACGGCCCGTGGACTTACCGCGGCGTGATCCTCGAGAAGGACGCCTCCCAGGGCATCCTTGGGACCGGGCACAGCTCGATCCTCAACGTCGAGGGCACGGACGACTGGTACATCGCGTACCACCGGTTCGCGATCCCCGGCGGCAACGGGACGAACCGTGAGACGACGATCGACCGCCTGACGTTCGGCGAGGACGGCCTCATCCAGAAGGTCGTGCCGACGCTCGAGAGCGTGGACCCGGTCGACGTCGCACCCGCGCCCCGGGTCGAGCTGACCGTCGAGGCCACCCCGCGGTGCCTCGCGGGCAAGGTCTACGTCGCGGTGCGGGCGACGAACGCGGGCGACGTGCCCGCCGACGTCACCCTCACGACCCCGTACGGCACGAAGACGTTCGCGGGCGTGGTCCCGGGGGCGAACGCGTACCAGTCGTTCGCGTCCCGCGCGACGTCGGTCGAGGCCGGCACGGTGACCGTCACCGGCACGGCGACGCTCGACGGCACCCCGGTCACCACGCCCTACGAAGTCGCCTACGGCGCCCACCCCTGCGGCTGACCCGCACGTCGCCGAGGTAGAGCCCCGGTCCGCCGAGGTAGAGCCCTGGTAGCCCGAGGTAGAGGCCTGGTCATGACCACGCCTCTACCTCGCGGGACCGGGCCTCTACCTCGGCGGTACGGGGTCACCCGGCACGACTTCATCTCTGGCTTCCGTCTCGACGAGGAGAGGACACATGGACCTGACACACCGAGGACACGCACCGCGCCGCGGACCGGTGCGGGGGCGGCGCGGCAGCGCGGCGCTCGCGACCGCGCTGGTGGGCGCGCTCACCGCCACGACGCTGGGGACGGCGACGGCCAGCCCCGCCGCCGCGGATGTCGGCGGACCGACCGACGACGGGCTCGTCGCGTGGTACCCGCTCGACGCCGCGAGCACGACCGGCGGCACGACGGCGAACCTCGCCGAGGGCTCGACGTTCGGCCCGGCCACGCTGGTGGGCGGCACGGCGACCGCCGACGGCACGACGCTCGACGGCACGGACGACTACGTCGACCTGCCGGACCACCTGCTCGCCGGGCTCACCGACGTCACCGTGAGCCTGGACGTGCTCGTGAGCCAGGACCAGGGCACGCCGTACTTCGTCTACGGGCTCGGCAACTCGAGCGGGACCGCGGGCAACGGCTACCTGTTCACGACCGGCAACGCGTACCGGACCTCGATCGCCACCGGGAGCTGGACCACCGAGCAGACGGTGACCAAGGGTTCCAACCTGCAACGCGGCGTCTGGAAGACCCTCACGTACACGCTCACCGGCACGACCGCGACGCTCTACGAGGACGGCGTGCAGGTCAAGCAGGACACGAACGTCACGACCGACCCCGGCCAGATCGGGGGCGGGCAGACGACTGCGAACTACGTGGGCCGCTCGCTCTACTCCGGGGACCGGTACCTCAAGGGCCAGGTGCGCGACTTCCGCCTCTACGACCGCGCGCTCACCGCGACCGAGGCGGGCGAGCTCGCTGCGGAGACCTCGACGGCGGCCGCCGACGCCGACCTCGCCGCGCTCGACCTCGGCGACACGAGCGCCGTCACCGCGGACCTCGTGCTGCCCACGACGGGCGCGCAGGGCTCGCTCGTCACGTGGACGTCGTCCGACGCGGCGGTCGTCTCGACGGCCGGTGCGGTCACCCGGCCCGCCGCCGGCGAGGACGACGCGACCGTGACGCTCACCGCCCTCGTCACGCGCGGCGCCGTCGCCCGCACCGCGACGTTCGACGTCACGGTCCTCGCCCACCTCGCGCCGGCCGAGGCCGTCGCGTGGGACGCGAGCCACGCCGTCGTGCCGCACCTCGACGACGTGCGCGGCAACCTCACGCTGCCCGCCGAGGGCGCGAACGGCTCGATTCTCACCTGGGCGAGCTCCGACCCCGCGACCGTCTCGGCCACGGGCGAGGTGACGCGGCCCGCCCACGGTGAGCCGGCCGCCGTCGTGCAGCTCACCACGACCGCGACCAAGGAGGGCGCGACCGCGACGCACACCTACGACGCCACGGTCCGTCCGCTGCCCGCCGAGGCCGACTACGAGGGCTACTTCTTCCCGTACTTCGAGGGGGAGAGCACCGCGGACGGCGAGTCGGTCTACTTCAGCGCGAGCAACGGGAACGACCCGCTCGACTGGGTCGAGCTCAACGACGGCGAGCCCGTGCTCACGTCGACGCTCGGCGAGAAGGGCCTGCGCGACCCGTTCATCATCCGCTCGCCCGAGGGCGACCGGTTCTTCCTCCTCGCGACCGACCTGCGCATCTACGGCGGCAACAACTTCGGCAACGCGCAGGAGCGCGGGTCGCGCGCCCTGATGATCTGGGAGTCGACCGACCTGGTGCACTGGTCCGACCAGCGCATGGTCACCGTGTCGAGCGCGTACGCGGGCAACACCTGGGCGCCCGAGGCGTTCTGGGACGCGCAGCGCGGGGAGTACATCGTGTACTGGGCCTCGGCGCTCTACCCGACCACCTCGACCGACGGCCGTCGCATCGCCGACTCCTACCAGCGCATGATGTACGCCACGACGCGCGACTTCGTGACGTTCTCCGAGCCGCAGGTGTGGATCGACGAGAAGCGCGGCAACGGGCTCGGGATGATCGACTCGTCGATCGTCGAGCACGAGGGGACCTATTACCGGTTCACCAAGGACGAGGCGTACATGATCCCGCGCCTCGAGAGGTCGACCGACCTGCGCTCGACCGACTGGGACCTCGTCGCCGAGAAGATCGGCTACGGCCAGCCCAACCCGTGGGGCGGCACGCTCACCGCGGGCGAGGGGCCGACCGTCTTCAAGTCGAACACCGAGGAGAAGTGGTACCTCTTCGTCGACCAGCCGAGCTACCACGGCGGCCAGGGGTACCTGCCGCTCGAGTCGACCGACCTCGACTCGGGCGTGTGGACGTCGGTCGACGCGCACCTGCCGAGCAGCCCGCGCCACGGCACGGTGCTGCCGATCACGGCCGCCGAGCACGCCGCGCTGCTCGCGGCGTACGGCGAGCAGGAGCCGACGCCGGAGCTCGACCTCGCGGTCGAGGCGACGTCGCGCTGCCTCGCCGGCAAGGCGTACGTCGCGGTCCGCGCGACCAACGGCGAGGACGTCCCCGTCACCGTGACGCTCGCGACGCCGTACGGCGAGAAGACCGTCGCCGACGTCGCGCCCGGCAAGAACGCGTACCAGTCGTTCGCGGCGCGCGCGACGACGGTCCCGGCCGGGACCGTCACGGTGACCGGCGTCGCGACCCTCGACGGGAAGGAGGTGACGACCACGCGCGAGGCGCAGGTCGACGCGCTCGACTGCGCCTGACACCCGCGAGGTCGCACCCCGCCGAGGGAGAGGCGAGGTACCGCGAGGGAGAGGCGTGGTCACGACCACGCCTCTCCCTCGACGGACCAGAGCTCTCCCTCGGCGACGCGGCGGCCGGGCGGAACCAGCACGAGCGTCGGACGCGGGGCTTCCCTCCTTGCCGCCGACGACGCTTCCACCACTCGACGACGAGTGAGAAGGAGCGACAGCTCATGCACGTGCACGACTCCAGCTATTCGCGGCGGGCCGTCCTGCGGCTCGGGGCGCTGGCCGCCGGGGCGACCGGCGCCGTCGCGCTCGCGGGCGGCGGCAGCGCGCTCGCCGCGCCGCCGGTCCCGGCACTGACGGTCCCGAGCGGACCGCCCGTCAGCCGGGCCTTCCTGCGGTCCCTCGACCGCTCGGTGACCCTCGACGGCTGGGCCGCCGAGCCGTTCCCGATGTCCGACGTGACGCTCGCCCCGAGCGTCGCGACGCGCTCGCAGGACCAGATCCTGCACCTCGCGCGCGAGTACCCCGTGGACCGCGTCCTCGCGGTGTTCCGGCGCAACGCCGGGCTCGACACGTTGGGCGCGTCCGCGCCCGGCGGCTGGGAGGGCTTCGGCCACGCCAACGAGCAGCCGTGGGGCCCCGACGACTACCCGGGCCGCGCGAACACCCAGACCGCGAACCTCCTGCGCGGCCACTACGGCGGGCACTTCCTGTCCATGGTGTCGCTCGCGTACGCGAGCACGGGCGAGACGGTGTTCCGCGACAAGGTGGACCAGATCGTCGAGGGCCTCGGCGAGGTCCAGACGGCGCTCGCGGCCATGGGCCGGTTCAGCCACCCCGGGTTCCTCGCGGCCTACGGCGAGTGGCAGTTCAGCCAGCTCGAGAAGTACGCGCCGTACGGCGAGATCTGGGCGCCGTACTACACGTGCCACAAGATCATGGCCGGTCTGCTCGAGGCGTACCGCCTCGCGGGCAGCGACCAGGCGCTCGAGCTCGCGTCCTCGATGGCGGCGTGGGTGCACAGCCGCCTGTCGGTGCTGCCGCAGGCGCAGCTCGACCGGATGTGGGGCATCTACATCGCGGGCGAGTACGGCGGCATGAACGAGGTGCTGGCCGACATCGCGTCGATCACGGGCGACGACACGTACATCGCGACGGCGAGGCTGTTCGACCTCAACACGCTCGTCGACGCGAGCGCCGCGGGCACGGACACGCTCAACGGCAAGCACGCGAACCAGCACATCCCGCAGTTCCCGGGCTACCTCAAGGTCTACGACCTCACGGGCGAGGAGCGGTACCTCCGGGCCGTCGAGGGCTTCTGGGGCATGGTCGTGCCCGGGCGCACGTACGCGCACGGCGGTCACGGCGAGGGCGAGCTGTTCGGCCCGCCGAACACGGTCGCGGGCGACATCGGCGCCCGCAACGCGGAGACGTGCGGCACGTACAACATGCTCAAGCTCTCGCGGCTGCTGTACTTCCACTCGCTCGACCCGAAGTACATGGAGTTCTACGAGCGCGGGCTGCTCAACCACATCGTCGGCTCGAAGAAGAACACGCAGTCCACGACGAGCCCCGACGTCACGTACATGTACGGCGTCAACCCCGGCACGCGCCGCGAGTACGGCAACACGGGCACGTGCTGCGGCGGCACGGGGCTCGAGAACCACGTGAAGTACCGCGACTCGGTCTACTTCCGGTCCGTCGACGGCGAGGTGCTGTACGTGAACCTCTACCTCGCGTCCACCCTGACGTGGGAGGAGAAGGGCTTCGAGGTCGTCCAGGAGACGCAGTACCCGAAGGTGGGGGCGACCCGCCTCACGGTGAACGGCTCCGGGCAGCTCGACCTGCGCCTGCGCGTGCCCGGCTGGGTGCGCAAGGGCTTCACGGTGACGGTCAACGGCGTGGAGCAGGAGCTCGACGCCGTGCCGGGGACGTACGTGAGCGTGTCGCGCTCGTGGTCGCCCGGCGACGTCGTCGAGGTGTCGATGCCGCTGAGCATCCGCGCCGTGCCGACGATCGACAACCCCGCGATCCAGAGCATCGAGAACGGGCCGACGGTCCTGCTCGCGCGCAGCGCGTCGCGCGAGTACCTCAAGCTGTCGCTCTACGCCCACATGGGCCTCGACGGCACGCTCGAGGGCGCGTTCACGGACGTCGGGAACGGGTACTTCCGCCTCGGGGACCTCACGTTCGAGCCGGCGTGGTCGGGCGACGACACGCAGTACCACATGTACGTCGAGCGCTCCGAGCCGCGCGTCGTCTTCGCGGGGCTCGACAGCGGCGTCGCCAACGCCGCCCGGCCCAACGGGACGACGTTCCTCGACGTCGTGTGGGGCGACGGCGGGTTCGCCGACCGCGCCGCCTTCCTCCAGAAGGTCCAGCGCACGGTCGAGCAGTTCACCGCGGACGGCCTCCTGAGCCGCCGCGACGGGCAGAAGGTCCTGGTCACGGCAGGGAAGGCGAGGCTGGCATGAGCGCGCGCACCAACTCATCGCGGGGCGCGGGCTCGCCCGTGCTCATCCCGCTCGGGGAGCAGCCGGGGGCACCGCGGGCCCGACGGCGCGTGGTCGCCACCGCGACCGTCCTCGCCCTGGCCCTCACGGGCGCGGGCGTCGGGGCGTGGGCCACGACCTCGGGCACCGGGGACGAGGTCCTGGCGGCGGCCGACGAGGCGCCGTCGAACGTGGCGCTGCTCGGCACGCCCGAGGCGAGCTACACGGCGTCGTGGAACAAGGTCGAGGCCGTGAACGACGGAGCGGGCGTGAGCACCGGGGGAGCGCACGACGCGACCTGGGCGACGTGGAGCGGGGACCGGCCCGCGACGCAGTGGCTCGAGTACTCGTGGCCCGCACCCGTCACCGTGGACCGGTCCGTCGTCCGGTTCTGGTCCGACGGCACGGACGCGAACGGCGACAACGTGCGGGTCCCGGCGTCGTGGAAGCTCCAGTACTGGGACGCGGACGCCGGCGCGTTCGTCGACGTCCCGAACCCGAGCGGCTACCCGACCGAGCGACTCACGACCAACGAGACGACCTTCGACGCGGTGACGACGACGCGCCTGCGCGCGACGTTCGACGCGCTGCGGGGCACCACGGCGACGACGTACTCGGGCGTCGGGGTCTCCGAGTGGGAGGTCTGGGGCACGGGTGGCGTCGAGGAGCCGGAGCCGGTCGACCCGAACGGGCCGATCGACTACTCGCCGGTCCACATCCCGACCGCCGTCGGCGTCCTGCCCGACCTGCCGGCGGAGATCGACGCGATCTTCACCGACGGTCGTGTCGAGACGGTCCCCGTGGACTGGGAGGACGTGACGGCCGACGACGTCGCGGCAGCGGGGGCGTTCGAGGTCACCGGGACGTCGGCCGAGCTCGTCGAGCCGGTGAGCGGCACGGTGCACGTGCGCGACGGCGAGCCGGGCGCGATCACGGCCGTCGACAACGTGAGCGTCGTGACGCTCGCCGGCACCGCCCCGGCGCTCCCCGCGACCGTCACGGCCGAGTACGAGGACGCGTCCAAGGACAGCCGCATCCCGGTGACGTGGGACGCCGTGGACCCGGCCGACTACGCCGAGCCCGACGGGCTGTTCTTCGTCGGCGGGGACGTCGAGGGGACGGACGTGCCGGCCGAGGCCGTCGTGTTCGTCGTCGCGCCGGACACCGGCGAGGACACGACACCGCCCACGGTGACCGTCACGGCCCAGCCCGGCGCGGCGACGTCGGGCTGGTACGTCCAGCACCCGACCGTCACGGTCGTGGCGTCCGACAACCGCGACCCGGCCCCGGCGGTCGAGGTCTCGGTCGACGGCGGCGCGTGGGCCCCCTACGACGGCCCGTTCGCGGTCGACGAGGACGGCGTGCGCACCGTGGAGGTGCGCGCGACCGACGCGGCCGGCAACGTCGGCACGGGCTCGCGCGAGCTCCGCGTCGACACGGTCGCGCCGGTGACGGTCGCGACGCTGCGCGAGGTCGGCAGCAGCGTCGAGATCACGCTCGCGGCGACCGACGCGGGTTCGGGCGTGGACAAGGTGCAGTGGGAGGGTCCCGGCACGTTCTGGGGCACGTACACCGAGCCGTTCACGCGCGCGCTCACCGACGAGCCGCAGGTGATCGAGTTCGCCGCGACCGACGCGGCGGGCAACGAGGAGACGCGCCAGCAGGTCGTGCTGCCCGCGCTGGGCGGCGAGCCGGAGCTGGACCTCGCGGTCGAGGTGTCGCCCCGGTGCCTCGCGGGCAAGGCGTACGTCGCCGTGCGGGTCACGAACGGCGAGGACGTCCCGGTGTCGGTGTCGCTCTCGACGCCGTACGGCGAGAAGGCGTTCGCGGACGTGGCGCCCGGCAAGAACGCCTACCAGTCGTTCGCGACGCGCGCGACGTCGGCCCCGGCCGGCACCGCGACCGTCACGGGGACCGCCACGGTCGACGGCCCCGACGGCCCCGAGGAGGTGACCGCCACGGTCGACGCGCCGTTCGACGCGCTCGACTGCGGCTGACCCGTCGCCCCACCTCGCCGAGGTAGAGCCCAGGTACCGCGAGGTAGAGCCCCGGTGCTGCGAGGTAGAGGCGTGGTCATGACCACGCCTCTACCTCGACGGACCACGCCTCTACCTCGCCACGGTGGGTGACCACAGACCCCCGGGCGGTGTGCCGGCACCGCCCGGGTCCGGCTCGGCCCCCGTCGCTCCTCGGAGCGGCGGGGGCCGAGCTTCGTGCTGCCGGGGACGTCCGGCCGGCGGCGAGCGGGTGAACAACCTGGACGGATGTTCAGTTCGGGCGTCCAAGATGGCAAGATGATCGCGGCTGGACGATCGTCCAGCCGGGTTCGGGGGGACCCAGCGGCGCCCGCCCCGGGCCGGACGAAGAGGTTCATCGCGTGACGACCACCCGCAGGCTGCTCGCCGCCCTCGTGATCGCCGGCTCCCTCGTCGTCCCCGCCGGCGCCGCCTCGGCCGCCGCGCTCACCGCCGCCGTCCCCGACCCGGCCGACGGCGTGCGCGTGAGCGTCGAGATCACCGAGCGCGAGGTCCCCGCGGGGCCGCGCGTCGTCGTCGTGGGCGAGGGCCCCTTCGTCGTCGGCGGCGAGCTCGTGGTCCGCGGCACCGGCCTCGCGCCGCACACCACCTACGAGGTCTGGCTCGAGAGCGAGCCCGTGCTCCTCGGCACGGTCACGACCGATGCTGACGGCGCGTTCGAGCTCGTGACGACGATCCCCGCCGGGACGGCACCGGGTGAGCACCACGTCCGCCTCGCCGCGCCCGGTGACGGCGCCGACGTCCTGTCCGAGCCGTTCGTCGTCCTCGCGGCGTCGGGCGAGCCCCAGGAGCCCGGCGGCACGCCCTCCACCGGCACGGGGGGCACGACCGGTGGCGGGACGTCCGCCTCCCCGCGCCCGGGCGGCCTCGCCACGACCGGCACGGGGCTCGTCGGGGCCGCCGTGCTCGCGGGGCTGGCCGTCGCGGCCGGTGCCGCGCTGCGCCGTCGGGCGTCCCGGGACCGGTCCGCCGCCTGACCGGGGCGAGGCTCACTCGTCGGTGGCCACGTCCGCCGCCTGCTCGTCCTCCCGGCGCCCGAGGTCGTCGCGCTCGTCGGCGGCGCGTTCCGCGGCGTCCATCGCGCGGTCGTCGACGACGAGCATGCCCAGCAGCGTCGCCGCCGACACCGCCGCCATGACGACGAACACGCTCCGCAGCCCGAAGAGCTCGCCGAGCAGACCGCCGGCCGCCGCGCCGAGCGGCATCGTCCCCCACGCGACGAGCCGGTAGCAGGAGTTGAGGCGACCGAGCAGCGCGTCGGGCGTGATCCGCTGCCGGAGCGACACGGTGACGACGTTCCACACCGCGATCCCCGCCCCGCCCACGGCGTAGACGGCGCCGATCACCCAGGCGTCCGTCGTCACCGCGGGGACTCCCACCAGCGCGACCGTGCTGAGCACGGTCAGCGCCAGCGAGCGCGCCCGGCCGACGAGCGCGACGACGCGCTCCGCGACGAAGGACCCGGCGAACGCGCCGACGGCGGTCGTCGTGAGCAGGACCCCGTACGCGGGCTCGGACAGCCCGAGGGGCGAGTCGGGGCCGACGGCGTAGAGCACGAAGATCGCGAACGCGGCGTTGCTCGCGAAGTTGATGCCACCGACCATCAGGGCGAGCGTGCGCAGGATCCGGTCGTGCCACAGGAAGCGCAGGCCCTCGGCGATGTCGGCCCGCAGCGTCGTGCGGGTCGTGCGCTCGGGGCGGTACGAGCCGGGCAGCCCGACGAGGAGCCCGACGGCGAGCGCCCAGAGCGCGCCCGGGAGCCCGAACGCCACCGCCGCGCCCGCCGCGACGAGCAGCCCGCCGAGCGGCGGGCCGACGAACTGGTTCGCGGTGAGCTCCGCCGCGTAGAGACGTCCGTTCGCCCGGGGGAGCGCGGTGCGCGGGACGACCTGCGGCAGGATCGACTGCGCGGCGGTGTCGTAGAGCGTCTCCGTGACGCCCACGCTGAACGCCACGACGTAGAGCACGGCGATGCTCCCGGCGTCGGGCACGAGCGCGACGGCGGCGAGCGCGACCACGAGCAGCGCGCGCGCCACGTTGGCGCCGATCATCGCGTGGCGCCGGTCGAGGCGGTCCGCGAGCGCGCCGGCCGGGAGCGCGAAGAGGAGCCACGGCAGCGTGAGGGCGAACGTCAGCCCGGCGACCAGCGCGGGCGAGTCGGTGTAGCGGACCGCGACGAGCGGCAGCGCGACCTTGAGCACGCCGTCGGCGAGGTTGGAGACCGTCGACGCGGTCCAGAGGCGCCGGAACGGCCCGCCCAGGGGCGTGCCGACCGTCCGTCGTCGGCGGGGTGCGAGGGCCATGGCGCCAGCATGGCACAGTGATCGAGAAATCCCAATCGATCGGTGGATCTCGATCGATCGACGTACGATGGGTGCCATGAGCGCCGAGCCCACGCCGCAGGAGCCAGCAGCGACCGCGGGTGCGACGCCGCCCGCCGTGCCCGGACGGCGTCCGCCCACGGCGCTCGAGGCGAAGGCCCTCGCCCACCCCCTGCGCCAGCGCATCGTCCGGCAGTGCGGCACGCGCGAGATGACCAACAAGGAGCTCGCCGACCACCTCGGCGTCGCCCCGGGCACGGCCCTCCACCACGTCCGGCTCCTCGTGCGCGCCGGACTCCTCGAGCCCGCCGACGTGCGCACCGGCGCCGGGGGAGCGCTCGAACGCCCCTACCGTGCGACCGGCGCGACCTGGTGGCTCGACGACCCCCTGCGCGGCACGGCGCCCGACGTCCGGTTCGGACCCTTCGCCGCCGCGCTCGACGACGCCCTCGCCGCAGGCCCCGACGCCGTCTCGACGGCCGCGACCTTCGGCCTCCACCTCTCCGACGACGACGTCGCCGAGCTCGACCGGCGCATCCTCGCCGTCCTCGACGAGTACGTCGCGACCGACGACCAGCGCCTCGACCGCCCCCTCCACCGCGGTCTCTTCCTCCTCCACCGCCCGCAACCCTGACCGCCCGGGGCCCGGACGCAGCTGTCAGCACCCCGCGGGCGCCAGCACCGGCACGGCGCTGACGATCCTCGGGAGCGCGGACAGGCCGGCCCGCGGCGGCTCAGGGGCGGGCGGCGAAGCGCTCCAGGAGGTCGGCGTGGCCGGAGACGATGAGGAGGTCGTTGGCGCTGATGCGGGTCTCGGGGGTCGCGTAGAGGAAGTCCTCGCCGGGGGACTTCACGCCGATGACGGTGACGCCGTAGCGCTCGCGGACCTTGGACTGCGCGAGCGTGAAGCCCTGGACCTCCTTGGGCGGGCGCATCTTGACGATCGTGAACCCGTCCTCGACCTCGATGTAGTCGAGCAGCTTGCCGGAGACCAGGTGCGCGACGCGGGAGCCGGCGTCGGCCTCGGGGAACACGACGTGGTGCGCGCCGATGCGCTGGAGGATGCGCCCGTGCTCGGCGGAGATCGCCTTGGCCCAGATCTGGGGCGTGCCCATGTCGACGAGGTTGCCCGTGATGAGCACGCTCGCCTCGAGCGACGTGCCCACGCCGACGACCGCGACGGCGAAGTCGCGCGCGCCGAGCTGCTCGAGGGCGACGGGGTTGGACGCGTCGGCCTCGACGAGGGGGAGCTGCCCGCTCCACTGGGCGACGAGCTCGGGGTCGCGCTCGACGGCGAGCACGTCCTGGCCGAGGCGGTCGAGCGTGGCGGCGATGGCCGTCCCGAAGCGTCCGAGACCGATGACGAGCACGCCCGCGTCCTTGCGGGGCGCCTTCGCCTCGTCGCGGCGGGAACGCTCGGCGCGTCCGCGCTCGACGATGCGCCGCGCGACGGGGTCTGCCGACAGGGCGTCCTTCCCGGTCGCCGGCGCGGGGCTCGGGTCGGCGCCGCGGGAGAAGGGGTCGGTCACGGTGGGGCCTTTCGTGTGGTCGGGGGAGGGGTCGGTGGCGGTGCCCGACGGCGTACGGCGCGGCGGGCGGGCCGCTCACCCGATGATGGGGCGCTCCTCGGGGTAGCGCACGATGCGGCGACGGTCGCGCAGCGCGAGGGCCGCGGCGAACGTCATGGTGCCGGTGCGCCCGACGAACATGAGCAGGACGAGCACGTACTTGCCCACGTCGGGCAGCTCGGGCGTGATGCCGGTGCTGAGGCCGACGGTCGCGAACGCGGAGATCGTCTCGAAGAGGATGACGTCGAGCGACTCGCCGGTGATCTCGAGGAGGAGCAGGCTGGACAGCAGGACCGCCGTCGCGCCGACGAACGAGACGGCGACGGCGAGCCGGAGGGTGTCGCGGGGGATGCGCCGCCCGAACGCCTCCATGTCCCGGTCGCCGCGCGCCTCGGAGACGATCGCGATGACCATGACGGCGAGGGTCGTGACCTTGATGCCGCCCGCGGTGGACGCCGAGCCGCCGCCGACGAACATGAGCGCGTCGGTGATGAGCCAGCTCGCCTCGTGCATCTGCCCGGTGTCGACGGTCGAGAACCCCGCGGACCGCGGCATGACGCCCGCGAACAGCGACGCGAGGAGCTTCTCGCCGAGCGACAGGGGGCCGAGCGTGCCGTTGTTCGTCCACTCGAACGCCGCGAAGAGGACCGTGGCGACGACGACGAGGATAGCGCTCGTCGTGAGCGTGAGCTTGGTGTGCAGGCTCCACTTCGAGACGCGCCGGCGGTTGCGCATGACGTTGAGGATCACGGGGAAGCCGAGGGAGCCGATGAACACGCCGAGGATGATCGGCAGGCACAGCATCCAGTCGCCGACGTACGGCGCGAGGCCCTGCTCGGTCGGGATGAACCCGGCGTTGTTGAAGGCCGAGATGCCGTAGAAGATCCCGTGCCACGCGGCCTCGCCGAACGTCTCCTCGAGGACGATGAACCGGGGCAGCAGGAGCAGCGCGATGAGGAGCTCGAGCGACGTCGAGGTGATGATGACGACCCGCACGAGCGAGCCGACCTCGCCGAGCCGGGTCGTCTTGGTCTCGGACGCGGTGAGGAGCTTCTGCGTGAGGCCGATGCGCCGCGACACGGCCATGCCGAGGATCGACGCGAGCGTCATGACGCCGAGGCCGCCGATCTTGATGCCGAGCAGGATGACGACCTGCCCGTACGTCGACCAGTACGTGCCCGTCGGGACGACGACCAGACCCGTGACGCACACCGCGGACGTCGCGGTGAACAGGGCGTCGACGAACGGGGCCGCGCGGCCGCTCGCGGTCGCCCAGGGGGCCATGAGGAGCGCGGTGAAGACCGCGATGACGGCGGCGAACACGGTGACGGCGAGGCGTGCGGGCGACTGCCGGGCGAGGCGGTCGACGATCTCCCGCCCCTTGAACAGGCGCCCGGTCATGCTCGTCGGCATGGAGCCTCCCTCACCACTCGCGTCACTCTGCCACGGGCCTGGTGACCCGTCATGTCGCCGCTCCGGCGCCGGGACATCATGCCGCCTCCGGCCCCCGTGCGCCGCACCGGGGTCCGGTGACCGGTCCGTCGGGGCGGGTGCGCGTCGCCGGGCGTTACCGTGAGCCATGCCCACGACCGACCCCACGTCGTCGCCCGCCCCCACCGGTGCGGGCGCCGCGGCGCCCGGATCCTGCGTCGTGTGGAGCCCCGAGCTCCTCGGGTACGACTTCGGTCCCGGGCACCCCATGTCCCCGGCCCGGCTCGACCTGACGATGGGCCTGGTGCGCGCGCTGGGCCTGCTCGACGGCGACGGTGCGCCTCAGGGTGCGCCCCGCGTCGTCGGGCCGGAGCCTGCGAGCGACGACGTCCTGGGCCTCGTGCACGAGCCGGCGTACGTCGCGGCCGTGCGCGCGGCGTCGGAGCACGGGACCCCCGACCCGGCCCGTGGTCTCGGCACCGAGGACGACCCGGTCTTCCCGGGGATGCACGAGGCCGCGGCCCGGATCGTCGCGGGCTCCTACGAGGCGGCGGGGGAGATCGCCGCGGGGCGCGTCGGGCACGCGGTGAACGTCGCGGGAGGCATGCACCACGCGAAGGCCGGCGCGGCGTCGGGCTTCTGCGTCTACAACGACGCGGCCGTCGCGATCCGGCGCCTCCTGGACGACGGCGTCGCGCGCGTCGCGTACGTCGACCTCGACGCCCACCACGGCGACGGCGTGGAGGAGGCGTTCTGGGACGACCCGCGCGTCCTCACCGTGTCCGTCCACCAGAGCGGGACGACGCTCTTCCCCGGCACGGGGCACCCGACCGACGTCGGGGGCGCGGGCGCCGAGGGTACGGCGGTCAACGTCGGGCTCCCGCGCCGCACGGACGGCGCGCGCTGGCTGCGGGCGGTCGACGCCGTCGTGCCGCCGGTGCTGCGGGCGTTCCGGCCCGAGGTCCTCGTCACCCAGCACGGGTGCGACGCGCACGGCGAGGACCCGCTCTCCGACCTCGACGTCTCCGTGGACGCCCAGCGGACGGCGCTCGCCCAGGTCCACGACCTCGCGCACGAGCTCACCGGCGGCCGCTGGCTCGCGCTCGGCGGCGGCGGGTACGCGATCGCGCGCGTCGTGCCGCTCGTGTGGACGGCGGTCGTGGGGGAGGTCGTGCACCGGCCGGTGACGGCGGGCGAGCCGCTCCCCGAGGAGTGGCGCGCCCGCGTCGCCGAGGTCGCCGGGTTCGACGCCCCGCTCGCCTTCGGCCCGCCCGTCGACGTGCGCCGCTGGAGCAGCGGCTACGACCCGGACGACGACGTCGACCGCGCCGTCGCGGCCACGCGCCGCGCCGTCTTCCCGCTGCTCGGCCTCGACCCGCACTTCGACTGACGCGGTCGCCCCGCCCCGGTGGCCGGGGCGTCGTGCGAGCCCGCGTGGCGGGCGGCGTACCGGGGCACGAGCGCGAGCGGGTAGTCTAGGGGGCGGATTTCTCTCGTGTTGGTCGGCTCGCGGCGCCCTCGTGGTCGCCGGGGCGCCCCGATCAACCGTGGACCACACGCGGCCGGTCGACCGGTCGCCGACCGACACGCCGCTCGAGCATTGCGAGGACCGTATGGGCTCCGTCATCAAGAAGCGCCGCAAGCGCATGGCCAAGAAGAAGCACCGCAAGCTGCTTCGCAAGACGCGTCACCAGCGTCGCAACAAGAAGTGACGTCGCGCGCGTCCTGACGCGCCGACCCGTCGTCGAGCCCGGCCCCTCCCGAGGGACCGGGCTCGACGCGTCTCCGACGGTCACGCGACCAGGGCTCTACCTCGGACGACCAGGGCTCTACCTCGGACGACCAGGGCTCTACCTCGTGTGACCAGGGTTCTCGTTGCGGGGCGCGGGTGCCGGCTCGGGGGAGCGGGGTGGTCAGAGGCGGGCGATGCGGCGGTCGACGGCGCGGCGGACGGAGCGCAGGACGAGCGCGGCGGCCCAGGCGGCCCCGGCCCAGCTCGCGGTGCGGACGCTGCTGCGGGCGACGCGGCGGCGTCGGCCGCGGAACTCGCGGATGGGCCAGCCGACGTCCTGCGCGTGCCGGCGCAGCCGCGCGTCCGGGTTGATGGGGCAGGGGTGGCCGACCGTCTCCATCATCGTGACGTCGTTGAGCGAGTCGCCGTAGGCGTAGGACGCGTCGAGGTCGATGTCCTCGCGCTCGGCGAGGGCGCGCACCCCGGCGGCCTTGGCGCGGCCGTGCATCATGTCGCCCACGAGGCGGCCGGTGTAGAAGCCCTCCTCGTGCTCCGCGACGGTGCCGAGGGCGCCGGTCGTGCCGAGGCGGCGGGCGATGAGCTCGCCGATCTCGACCGGGGTCGCGGAGACGAGCCACACCTGGTGGCCCGCGGCGAGGTGCTCGTCGAGCAGGCGACGCGTGCCGGGGTAGATGCGCAGCGAGAGGACGGTGTCGTAGACCTCCTCGCCGATCGCGGTGACCTCCGCGACGGAGCGACCCGCGATGAGGGCGAGCGCGCGCGACCGGATGCGGTCGATCTGCTGCTTGTTCTCGCCGAACAGGAGGTAGCGCGCCTGGTGCACGGCGAAGCGCACGATGTCGAGCGTCGAGAAGAACTGCCGCTGGTACAGGGCGCGGGCGAGGTGGAACGACGACGCGCCGCGGATGATCGTGTTGTCCACGTCGAAGAACGCGGCGGTGCGGTGCGCGGGGGCGGGAGGCGTGCGGCCGGCGTCGGGCGCGTCCTCGGGGGCGGTCGACCCGGGGGTCGGGACGGGGCCCGGACCGGAAGACGTCGCCATGACCCCACTCTAGGCGGTCCCGCGCTCGGCCCGGGGCCGCGTCCTCGTACCCTGGGAGGCGTGAGCACCTCCGACGCGCCGACCCCTCCCGTCCTCCTCTACGGCCGCGCCGGGTGCCACCTGTGCGACGACGCGCGGGCCGTCGTCGAGGCGGTGTGCGCCGAGGCGGGGGTCGCGTGGGCGGAGGTGGACGTGGACGCGCCGGACGCCGACCCGGCGCTGCGCGAGCAGTACGGCGAGTACGTGCCGGTCGTGACGGTCGGCGGCGTGCAGCAGGGGTTCTGGCGCGTGGACGCCCGCCGGCTCGCCCGCGCGGTGGGTCGGATTTCGACGGCGCGCGCGGACCTGGGATGATTCCTCCCGGTGGAGCGCGACCGTCGACGAGGACGGTCCCAGGACGACGGGGTGACGGGTGGCTGAGCAGGTAGTCGGTGAGGTGACGGCGCCGGGTATCCCGAGCGCGACGGTGGCGCGGCTCCCGTCCTACCTGCGGGCGCTGCGGGACCTGGTGGCGCGGGGCGTCGCGACGACGTCGTCGGTCGAGCTCGCCGAGCTCTCCGGCGTGGGTCCGGCGCAGCTCCGCAAGGACCTGTCGTTCCTGGGCTCGTTCGGCACGCGCGGCGTCGGCTACGACGTGGACTCGCTCGCGCAGTACATCACCGAGGCGCTGGGGCTCGTGGACGAGCACCGCATCGCGATCGTCGGGATCGGCAACCTGGGGCACGCGCTCGCGAACTACTCGGGGTACGAGCAGCGCGGCTTCCACGTCGCGGCGCTCCTCGACGCGTCGCCGGAGGTCGTGGGCACGCGGGCCGCGGGCCTCGTCGTCGAGCACGTCGACGCGCTGGAGGAGGTCGTGGCGCGGGAGAAGGTGTCGATCGTGGTCCTCGCGACGCCGGCGGCGCACGCGCAGTCCGTCGCGGACCGGGTGGTCGCGGCGGGCGTGCGGGAGATCCTCAACTTCGCGCCGCGCGCGCTGCAGGTGCCCGCGGACGTCGACGTGCGCGGCGTGGACGTCGGCAGCGAGCTCCAGATCCTCGCGTTCCACTCCCAGGCCCGCGCGCTCGCCGAGGCCCAGGACCGCTGAACGACGAGGGGCCGCGTGCTCGCGCACGCGGCCCCTCGGGGCGGCACCCCTGCCGGTGGGTGCCGGTCGTCCCGGGGAAGGGTCCCAGGAGTCGGTCGTCAGGCCTGCTTGATGGCCGAGACGTCGAGGGCGATCTTGATCTTGTCGCCCACGAGCACGCCGCCGGTCTCGAGCGCCGCGTTCCAGGTCAGGCCGAACTCCTTGCGGGAGATCTCCGTGGTCGCCTCGAACCCGGCGCGCGGGTTGCCGAACGGGTCGGTCGCGGTGCCCGCGAACTCGGTCTCGAGCTCGACCGGCTTGGTCACGCCGTTGATGGTCAGGTCGCCCGCCACGACGAAGTCGTCGCCGTCGCCGGAGATGCTGGTCGACGCGAAGGTCCACGTCGGCTTGTTCTCGGCGTCCCAGAAGTCCGCGCTGCGCAGGTGGTTGTCGCGGTTCGCGTCGCCCGTGCTCACCGACGCCGCGTCGAGCTCGGCGGTCACGGAGGTCGACTCGAGGTCGTCGCCCACGGTGATGGTGCCGGCCGTGATCGCGAGCGTGCCGCGCACCTTGGAGATGCCGGCGTGGCGGACCGTGAAGGCCGCCTGCGAGTGGGACGAGTCGAGGGCGTAGGTACCGGCGTTGAGCCCGGCGGGCAGCGGCGTGGCCATGGGTGCTCCTGAAGGGGTCGAGGTCCCGGAGGACCGAACTTGGTTGAAGGTTCAACTTCGTACGAGCGTATCAACAGCAGGGGGTGATCCGTCTATTCCCGGTGAGGTGGAACAATGTTCGGCGAGGTTCCACCCCTGAACCCGCCCCCGTCCGCCAGCGCCCGAGGACCTATGACCAGCAACGACGTCGACGCCCAGCTCACGACGACCGCCCGCGGCACCACCGCGGGCGCGAGCGAGGAGCCGCGTTGGCTCGACGCCGAGCAGCAGCGCCTGTGGCGCGCCTACCTCGACGGGACCGTGCGCTTCATCGAGTCGCTGGGGCGCGACCACGAGGAGCGGTCGGACGTCTCGCTGAACGAGTACGAGCTGCTGGTGCGGCTCTCGGAGAGCCCGGACCACACGCTGCGCATGTCCGCGCTCGCCGACGGGCTCGCCCGGTCCCGCAGCCGCGTGACCCACACCGTGGCGCGCATGGAGGCGCGCGGCCTGGTCCGGCGCTCGGCGAGCACGGGCGACCGCCGCGGGGTCAACTGCGAGATGACGGCCGAGGGCTACCGCGTCCTCGTGGCGTCGGCGCCCGCGCACGTGGCCGCCGTCCGCCGGTTCATGGTCGACGTGCTCACGCCGGAGCAGTTCCGGGCGCTCGGCGAGGCGATGGCGGCCGTCGCCGAGGCGTGCAAGGCCGACCGCGACTCCTGACCCGGGTCGCTCCGGGAGCCGCCGCCCCGCAGGTGCCGGTCAGGGCCGGGAGTGCGGGACACTGGTGCGCATGGTCTCCACCATCGTCCACCTCCTGCGCCACGGCGAGGTCCACAACCCCGACGGCGTCCTCTACGGCCGCATCCCCGGCTACCACCTCTCCGAGCGGGGCCACGAGATGGCCCGCCGCGTCGCCGCGCACCTCGCGGGCGAGCCCGGGCCCGACGGCGCGTCGCGCCCCCGCGCGGACCTCACCGTCGTCGTCGCGTCGCCGCTCCAGCGCGCCCAGGAGACGGCCACGCCGGCCGCCGAGGCGTTCGGGCTCGAGCTCGGCACCGACGACCGGCTCATCGAGGCCGCGAACCACTTCGAGGGCATGACCTTCGGCGTCGGGGACGGGTCGCTGCGCCACCCGCAGCACTGGCGCTTCCTGTGGAACCCGTTCCGTCCGTCGTGGGGCGAGCCGTACACCGAGCAGGTCGCGCGCATGCGCGCCGCGGTCGCCGACGCCCGGGACAAGGCCGCGGGCCACGAGGCCCTCCTCGTGAGCCACCAGCTCCCCGTGTGGCTCACGCGGCTCAGCTTCGAGAACCGCCGCCTGTGGCACGACCCGCGCAAGCGGCAGTGCTCGCTCGCGTCGCTCACGTCGCTGCACTTCGAGGACGACCGCCTCGTCGGCCTGCACTACTCCGAGCCGGTCGCCGACCTCCTCCCGGGCGCCGCGACCGTCGCGGGGGCGTGACGTCGGTCATGTCCCGCCCCGTCGGCGCCGTCCGGACGCCCGAACCGTCCCGTTCGGGAGTGGCGGAGGTCACGTCTCCCAGGTGGCGTCCAGGATCCCCGGGCAGGGTGCCTCCCGTGATGCCGCTGTGACCGCCAGCTCGCGCGCGCGTGACGCGCGCGCCCTCCCGCCCCTCCGTCGCGCGCTCACGGCGGGCGTCGTGCTCGCCGCGACGCTCGGCCTCGCGGCCTGCGCCCAGGAGTCCGGAGCGACGACCGACGTCGTCGGGCAGGGCTACGTCTCCGGCGACGGCTCGGTCCGCACCTGGGACGCGGGCGAGCGGGGCGACGTCGTCGCGCTCACCGGCACCGACTACGAGGGCGAGCCGGTCGACACGAGCACCTGGCTGGGCGACGTCGTCGTGCTCAACACCTGGTACGCGGCGTGCGCGCCGTGCCGGGCGGAGGCGCCCGACCTCGTGGCCCTGGCGAACGACCGCGCCGACGACGGCGTGCAGGTGCTCGGCATCAACACGACCGACGAGGCGGGCGCCGCGCAGGCGTTCCAGCGCCGGTTCGAGGTGCCGTACCCGTCGATCGACGACCGCAGCGGCGAGGTCGTCGCGGCGCTCTCCGGCACCGTCCCGCTCCAGGCGGTCCCGTCGACGGTCGTGCTCGACCGCGAGGGCCGCGTCGCGGCGCGCGTCATCGGGCTCGCCGAGGGCTCGACCCTGAACGCGCTCGTCGACGACGTGCTCGCCGAGGACGAGGCGGCCGGCTGACCGTGGTCCCCCTCGCGTCCCTCGCCGCCTCCGTCGCCGCCACGGCTCCTGCCGCGACCGGCGTCGGCGACACGTTCGCCACGACGGTCTGGAGCGGGTCGATGGTCCTGGCGGTGCCCGTGGCGGTGCTCGCCGGGCTCGTCTCCTTCGCGTCGCCGTGCGTGCTGCCGCTCGTGCCCGGCTACGTGGGCTACGTCTCCGGCATGGCCGCGGCGAACGCGGGGAGCGCTCGCGGCGCGTCCGGGGGCGCGACGACGGCCACCCGGGTCGCGGCGCCGAGCCGCGGCCGGGTCCTCGCCGGGGTCGGGCTCTTCGTCGCCGGGTTCACGCTCGTGTTCGTCGCGCTCATGTTCGCGGCCGGGGCGATCGGCGTGCACCTGGTCCGCTGGGAGGACGTCATCACGCGCGTGCTCGGCGTGGTCGTGATCCTCATGGGCCTCGCGTTCATGGGCGCGGTCCCGTTCCTGCAGCGTGAGCGGCGCCTGCACCTGAGCCCGCAGGCCGGGCTCTGGGGCGCGCCGCTGCTCGGCGTCGTGTTCGGGCTCGGCTGGACGCCGTGCCTCGGCCCGACCCTCGTCGCGGTGCAGGCGCTCTCGCTGAGCGAGGCGTCGGCGGGGCGGGGAGCGGTCCTCGGGATCGCCTACTGCGTCGGGCTGGGCGTGCCGTTCCTGCTCATCGCGCTCGGGCTGCAGAGCTCGCAGCGCATGCTCGGCTTCCTGCGCCGGCACCGCCTCGCGATCATGCGGATCGGCGGCGGCCTGCTGGTGCTCATCGGCCTCACGCTGGTCACGGGCCTGTGGACGACGTGGACGACGTCGCTGCAGGGCTGGATCGGCGGATACGTGACGGTGGTGTGAGATGACCGAGCGGACCGGCCAGGCCGAGCGATCAGACGAGCGTCCGACGACGCCGACGGGCTACCGCCCCGAGGGCATCGACGACGCGTTCTCCGCGGGCGACGGCCCGGGTGACCGTACGCCGTCGGGTGGCGGGGGCGGCGCGGGAGGCGACGGCGGCCCGGCGCTCCCGAGGCTCGGGTGGCGCGGCACGCTGCGCTGGACGTGGCGCCAGCTCACGAGCATGCGCGTCGCGCTCATGCTCCTCATGCTGCTCGCGGTCGCGGCGGTGCCGGGCTCCGTCCTGCCGCAGCGCCCCCAGGACCCCGCGGCCGTGCTGCGGTACCTCCAGGAGAACCCGACGACGGGGGAGTGGCTCGACCGGCTCGGGTTCTTCGACGTCTACGCCTCGGTGTGGTTCTCGGCCATCTACATCCTGCTGTTCGTCTCGCTCGTCGGCTGCATCCTGCCGCGCACCAGGGCGCACTGGCAGGCGCTGCGCACACGCCCCCCGCGCACGCCGCGGCACTTCGACCGCTTCCCCGCGCAGGCGCGCGCCGTCACCGACGCGTCGCCGGACGACGTCGTCGCGGCCGCGAGCACCCACCTGCGCGGCCGGCTGCGCCTGCTGCCCACGTTCCGCGTCGACACGGGTGCCGAGGAGGCCGCCCCGGCGCGGGGTCGCGCCGCCGCGCGTCCCGCGGCGCGCACGGTGTCCGCGGAGCGCGGCTACGTCCGCGAGACGGGCAACCTGCTCTTCCACCTCTCGCTCGTCGGCCTCCTGGTCGCCGTCGCGACCGGCCAGCTCCTGCACTACCGCGGCCAGGCGATCGTCACCGAGGGACGCGGGTTCGCGAACGCGGTCGTCGACTACGACACGTTCGAGAACGGAGCGTGGTTCCGGCCGTCGTCGCTCGTCCCGTTCTCGATGACGCTCGACGCGTTCGAGTCGGAGTTCGCCCAGGACTCCGTCGCGTTCGCGCAGTCGCGCGACTTCACCGCGACGGTCACCGTGCGCGACCCCGACGGCGAGTCCCACGAGGAGACCATCAAGGTCAACCACCCGCTCACCGCGGGCGGCGCCAAGATCTACCTCCAGGGCAACGGGTTCGCGCCCGAGGTCACGGTGCACGACGCCGACGGCGAGGTCGCGTTCTCCGGTCGCGTGCCGTTCCTGCCCGAGGACACGATGTACACCTCGCGCGGTGTCATCAAGGTGCCCGACGTGTCGTCCGGTCTCGACCAGGTCGGGCTCGTCGGGTACTTCCTGCCGACGGCCCAGCTCAGCGAGGACGGCAAGACCGCCGAGTCGGTGTACCCGCAGCCGATCAACCCGCTGCTCGTGCTCGAGGTCTACCGGGGCGACCTCGGCCTCGACGAGGGCCTGCCGCAGAACGTCTACCGCCTCGACACGGACGACCTCACGCCGTCGGTCGACGAGGACGGCGAGCGCGTGAAGCTGCTCGTCGCCCCGGGCGAGACGGTCGACCTGCCCGACGGCCTCGGCACGATCACGTTCGACTCGCTGCCGCGCTACGTCGCCCTCGACCTGCGCCACGACCCGTCGCTCACGTGGGTGCTCGTGTTCTCGCTCGGCGCGCTCGCGGGCCTCGCCGTCTCGCTGTTCACCCCGCGCCGCCGCGTGTGGGTGCGCGCCTGGCGCGAGGAGGTGCCCGGGACGGGTGACGACGCCCCGCGCGAGCGCACCGTCGTCGCCGTCGCGGGTCTCGCCCGCGGGGACGACGCCGGGCTCCAGGGCGAGGTGGACTCGCTTCTCGCCGCGCTCCCGGGCGTGGCACCATCGGGTGAGGGTGACCTCACCTCGTCGCCGGGACGCGCACCGGCCGACCGCACCCGTCCCCCCGCGCGTCCCGCACAGGACCCGACCGCGCGACCGCGCACGAAAGGCTGACCGATGACCGTAGCCGAGCTGAGCCAGGACCTCGTCTGGGCCGCGGCGACCGCGCTGACCGTGGCGCTCGTGGCGTTCGCGATCGACCTCGCGCGCCTCGCCGGACGCGTGGACGCCGAGCAGACGACCGTGCGCGCCGGCGAGCGGGCCGACGCCCGGGTGCAGGACGCCGACCGTGCCGAGGTGCTCGCGGGCGCGGGCGCGTCGTCCGCCTCGCCGTACGGCCCGGACGCGTCCGGCACCGCCGACGACGCGCCGGCCGACACGGTCGCGGCGCCCGAGCCGTCGCGCAAGGCGGCGAACATCGGGATCTCGCTGACGTGGCTCGGGACGGCGCTGCTGCTCGTCGCGATCGTCACGCGCGGGATCGCCGCCGGTCGCACGCCGTGGGCCAACATGTACGAGTTCACGCTCGTCGGTGCGTTCGTCGCGCTCGCGGTGTTCCTGGCCGTGTCGCTCAAGCGGGACGTGCGTTTCCTCGGGTCGTTCGTCACCGGCCTCGCGGTGCTCTTCCTCGTGCTCGCGCAGAACGCGTTCTTCGTCGCCGCGACCGGCGTGCAGCCCGCGCTCCAGTCCTACTGGCTGGTGATCCACGTCGGCGTCGCGATCATCGCGACGGGCATCTTCACCGTCGCGTTCGTCACGTCGGTGCTCCAGCTGCTGCGCGACTCGCGCGACTCCGGGAACGCGTTCCTCGGCGCCCGGGGCTGGCGCTGGCTCGACTCGGCGCCCGGCCCGCTGCAGCTCGAGGCGCTGAGCTTCCGCCTCAACGCCGTGGCGTTCGTGCTGTGGACGTTCACCATCATCGGCGGCGCGATCTGGGCCGAGCACGCCTGGGGCCGCTACTGGGGCTGGGACCCCAAGGAGGTCTGGAGCTTCGTCGTCTGGATCGTGTACGCGGCGTACCTGCACGCGCGCACGACCCGCGGCTGGTCCGGGCGCCGGGCGGCGTACTTCGTGATCGTCGGCTACGCGTGCGTGCTCTTCAACTTCACCGGCGTGAACCTGCTGTTCAACGGCAAGCACTCGTACTCGGGCCTCAACCCGGGCGACTGACCCGGTCCGACACCGAGGCCTCATCGAGCGCCGCACCCCGCGCGAGCGCTGCGTCCAGACGCGGAGCGCTCGACGGCGATCGCGGCGCTCGACCGCCGAGCGTGAGTGGCGCCGAGCGTGAGCGGAGGGGTCAGCGGGCGGCGTCGTCGCCGTCGTCGGACCCGTTGCTCGCCCCGGGGCGCGGGGCGTCGCCGTCGTCCTCGGTCCGTCCGTCCTCGGACGTGTCCCGGCCGGCGGGGGGAGCGTCGTCCGCCGCGGGCGAGGGCGCCTCGTCGCGGGCCTGGCGGCGCTGCTGCTGCTCGAGCCGCCAGAGGAACTCGGGGTCGTCGTCGGGCGCGAGCGGGGCGTTGCGGCGCCGGCGCGCGCCGCCGTTCGACGAGCCGCCCGACGGGCGGCCGGCCGCGTACCGCGAGCCCGAGCGCCCCGCGGAGCGCTTGACGAGGATCCAGGCGATCGGACCGAGGAACGGCAGCAGGATGATGAGGACGATCCACAGCCCCTTGGGGATGCCGCCGCGCTCCTCCTCGTCGCTCGAGGCGAGGTCGACGAGCGCGTAGACCGCGAGGCCGACGGCGATGAGGGGGAGCAGCACGCGAAGCATGGCTCCAGCCTACGGGCCGTACCCTGGAGTCGTGCCTGTCGTGATCTACTCCGTCCTGCGTCTGCTGCTCTTCGCCGTCGCGCTGGGCGTCCTCTGGTTCGCCGGCCTCCGGGGCTGGCTGCTCGTCCTCGTCGCCGCGGTCGTCGCGCTCATGCTGTCCTACCTGACGCTGCGCAAGCCCCGTGAGGCGGCGTCGCGCTACCTCGCCGAGCGGGCCGAGCACCGCGCCCGGACGGGCGAGCGGTTCTCGCGCGAGATCGAGGACGACGCGGCGGCCGAGGACGCGGCCCTCGACGCGCAGGAGGACGCGGACTCGACCGGCGCGGACGCGACGCCGACCGAGCAGCCCGGGGCGTCGTCGGCCCGCTGAGCCCTCCGGCGCCCTCCGGCACAGGTCCGGACTGCGCTCAGAGCGCGAGCCCGACCCCCAGCAGCACGCCGTACGCGAGCTCGAACAGCCCGGTCCCGGCGAGCACGGGCACGAGGAGCGGCCCGCGTGCGCCCGCGACGACGGGGACCGTGAGCAGCACGGCGGGGAGCAGGAGCAGCAGGACCGCGAGCGACCACGGGGCCGCGAACGCGCACACGACGGCGAGCAGCAGCGGGACCCAGATCATCGCGACGTAGGCCCGGCGGGCGCGGAAGTCGCCGAGCCGCACCGCGAGGGTCCGCTTGCCCGCGACGACGTCGGTGGGGATGTCGCGGATGTTGTTCACCATGAGGATCGCGCACGCGAGCAGGCCCACGGCGACCGCGCCGACGGCGGACGGCCACGTGACCACGCCCGCCTGGGTGTAGGTGGTGCCGAGCGTGGCCACGAGCCCGAAGAACACGAACACCCCGACCTCGCCGAGACCCCGGTAGCCGTAGGGGTTGCGGCCGCCCGTGTAGTACCAGCCCGCGAGGATCGCGAGCGCGCCCACGGCGACCAGCCACCAGTGGCCGGTGACCGCGCAGAGCACGAGCCCGAGCACGGCCGCGACGCCGAACGCGCCGAACGCCGCGGCGCGCACCTGGCCCGGCCGTGCGGCGCCGGTCGCCGTGAGGCGCATCGGGCCGACACGGTCGAGGTCGGTGCCCCGGACGCCGTCGGAGTAGTCGTTGGCGTAGTTCACGCCCACCTGGAGCGCGAGCGCGACGCCGAGGGCCAGCAGGGCGGGCCAGAAGGCGAAGCCGTCCACCTGGGCCGCGGCGCCGGACCCGACGATGACGGGCGTGGCGGCGGCGGGGAGGGTGCGCGGGCGCGCGCCCGCGACCCACTCGGTGGTGCTGGCCATGGTGCTCCGTCTCGGTCGTGCGGGTCGTGCAGGGGGTGGGACCTCGTGCGGCTCAGCCGGGGGAGACCTGGAGGTGCCCGACGGCGAGCCGCGCCACCGCGGTGCGGTCCACCTTGCCGGGCCCGCGCCGCGGGAGCTCCGCGACGACGAGCACGCGACGCGGTGCGGCCGCGCGCTCCAGCCTATCCGCGACGTGGTCCCGGACGGCGGCGACGAGCGCGGCCGGGGCGTCCGCGACCGCGTCCCCGGCGACGTGCCCGGGGCCGAGGGGCGTCGTCCGGGCGGTCGTGACGACCGCGACGACCTCCTGCCCCCACTCCGGGTGCGGCACGCCGACGACGCACGCCTCGCCCACGCCGTCGACCTCGCCGACGAGGGCCTCGACCGCGGCCGGAGCGACGTTGACGCCGCCCGAGACGACGACGTCGTCCGCTCGGCCGAGCACGGTGAGCGTCCGGCCGTCCGGCGGCCCGTCGAGCCGGCCGAGGTCGCTGGTGCGGAACCAGCGCGTGCCGTCGTCGTCGGTCCGGAACGCGTGCCCGGTCGCGTCGGGGTCACCGAGGTAGCCGTCCGCGAGGACGGGCCCGGCGAGCTCGACGACGCCCGCGGTCCCTCCCGGAGCGTCCGTCCCCTCCTGCGGCGCGCCGAGCCGCACGCGCACCCCCGCGAGCGGGACGCCGTCGTACACGCACCCGCCGCTCGTCTCCGTCATGCCGTAGGTCGTCACGACGCGCGCGCCCGCCGCCCGCGCGCGGCGCAGCAGGGCCGGAGGCGTGGCGGCGCCGCCCAGCAGGACCGCGTCGAGGGCGCAGAGCGCGTCGAGGCCCGCCGTGCCACCGTCGGAGCCTGCGTCCGCCGCGGCGAGGAGGCGGTGGAGCTGCGTGGGGACGAGCGAGGCGTACCGCCGCTCGGCGGGTGGGGTGCGGCCGACGAGCGCCGCGAAGCCGGCGGGGGTGAAGGGCTCGTCCGGCGGCGCGACCGTGAGGCCCCGCCCGGCCGCGTGCGCGCGGGCGACGACCTGCACGCCCGCCACGTGCGTCGGGGGGAGCGCGAGGAGCCAGTGGCCCGGGCCGCCCAGCCGGTCGTGCGTCGCGGCGCCCGAGGCCCGCAGCGCGGCCGCGGACAGCACGACCTCGCGCGGCTCGCCCGTCGAGCCCGACGTGCGCAGGACGAGCGCGGCGCCCGGCGGCACCTCGGCGCGCCCGGCCCGGGAGAGCGGCGCGACGGGGGCCACGGGCGGGCCCTCGCCGTCGAGCGCGGCGCCGACCGCCGCGACCAGGGCGTCGAGATCGACGGGGACGACGGCGCGGTTCACCGGATCAGCGTAGGCCGGGCCGTAGGGTGGCCGGGAAACGCACGTCCGTCGCAGGGGCTGCCCCAGGACCGGGTCCTGGGCCGACGGGAAGGTCGAGGATGACGAGGACGGGACGAGGGTCCGGCACGCTCCGGGCGGGGCTGGTCGCCGCGCTCGCCGCGGCGACGGTCCTGCTCGCGGGGTGCGGCGGCGAGCCGGCCGCGCCCACCACGGAGACGGTCGACGCGGACGTCTCCGCGGACAAGGGCACGCCGCCGGAACCGGACGTGCCGCTGGTGTGGCCGCTCACCGGGGTCGCGGCCGAGGAGGTCGCCGACCGGCCGGCGCTCGCGGTGAAGATCGAGAACGCGCCCCAGGCGCGTCCGCAGACGGGCCTCGAGCAGGCCGACGTCGTGTGGGAGGAGGTCGTCGAGGGCGGCATCACGCGCTTCGTCGCCGTCTACCACTCGCAGGTCCCCGAGACCGTGGGGCCCGTCCGGTCCGTCCGGCCCATGGACCCGGCGATCGTCGGGCCGCTGCACGGGATCCTCGCGTACACCGGTGGGCAGCAGCCGTTCATCGACGCCGTCGGTGCGGCGGGCACCCAGTCGGTCGTCATGGACGAGGGCGACGACGGGTTCACCACGACGCGCGCGCGCCGGGCGCCGCACAACGTGTACGGCAGCCCGGAGGAGTTCTGGGCCCAGGCCGACGGCGACCGCACGTCGCCCCCGCCCGCCCAGCTCGTCTTCGCCCGGGAGCCGGGGACCGCGACGGCCACCGTGGCGGGCGCGCCTGCGACGCGGCTCGACGTCCGGCTCACGCACGCGAGCCGCGCCGTGTGGGAGTGGAGCGCCGACGAGGGCCGGTACGTGCGCAGCGAGGGCGACACCCCTGCCGTGTCGTCGGACGAGGTGCGGCTCGCGGCCACGAACGTCGTCCTGCTCGCCGCGACGATGGAGAACACCTCGTTCAAGGACCCCGCGGGGGTGCCCGTCCCGGAGACGAAGCTCGTCGGGACCGGCGAGGGCGTCGTCGCGAGCGGTGGCAAGCAGGTGGCGGTGTCCTGGTCCAAGGAGGCCGTCGACGCCCCGCTCGTGCTCACCGGGGCGGACGGCGCGCCGGTCGAGCTCGAGCCCGGGGCCTCGTGGATCGAGCTCGTGCCGATCGGGTCGGGGAGCTGGGAGATCTCCTGACGGCCCTCTCGTCCGGCGGCGGACTCCCGGGTCCTCCCCACGGCGTACGACCGCTCCGCCCCGAGGGGGACCGCCGGCCACGCAGGTCGAGCCGCGGGGCCGACGCGCCGACGGGGTCCCGGGCGGCACCGTGGAGTCATGGCAACCGTCGTCCCGCACCCCGTCCACCCGTCCCAGCCCGGCACCCCCGGTGAGGGCGCCCCGCGCTCGACCGAGGGCCGGCTCCCGCCGTCCTACGCGCCGCGCACGCCGCGCGACGACGAGCCCGGCGTCGCCCGCTCGGCCGCGCCCGTCGCGATCTCGGTGGGGCTCCTGTTCGGCCTCGCCGTCGCCGCGGCGTTCGTCGGCCGCGGCCTCATCGAGATGCTGACGAGCTTCGTCGGCGGCTCCTGACCCCCAGGTCAGAACGCGTAGCCGAACCGGCCCCAGTCCGGGTCGCGGCGTTCGAGGAACGCGTCGCGGCCCTCCACGGCCTCGTCCGTGAGGTACGCCAGCCGCGTCGCCTCGCCCGCGAAGACCTGCTGGCCCATGAGCCCGTCGTCCGCGAGGTTGAACGCGAACTTCAGCATCCGGACCGCCTGCGGCGACTTCGTCGCGATCACCCGCGCGTACTCGACCGCGAGCGCCTCCAGGTCGGCGTGGTCGGCGACCTCGTTGACCGCGCCCCACTCGTACGCGTCCTGCGCCGAGTACTCCCGCGCGAGGAAGAAGATCTCCCGCGCCCGCTTCTGCCCCACCTGCCGCGCCAGGTACGCCGAGCCGTAGCCGCCGTCGAACGACCCGACGTTCGCGTCGGTCTGCTTGAACCGCGCGTGCTCGCGGCTCGCGATCGACAGGTCGGCGACGACGTGCAGCGAGTGCCCGCCTCCGGCGGCCCACCCGTTGACGACCGCGACCACGACCTTGGGCATCGTCCGGATCAGCCGCTGCACCTCGAGGATGTGCAGGCGCCCCGCACGCCCCGGGTCGACGGCGTCGCGCGTGTGCACCTCGCCGCCGCCGTCGGGCGCGGTCGTGTACTGGTAGCCGGAGCGCCCGCGGATCCGCTGGTCGCCGCCCGAGCAGAACGCCCACCCGCCGTCCTTGGGCGAGGGCCCGTTGCCCGTGAGGAGCACGGTCCCGACGTCGGAGGTCATGCGCGCGTGGTCGAGCACGCGGTACAGCTCGTCCACGGTGTGGGGGCGGAACGCGTTGCGCACCTCGGGCCGGTCGAACGCGACGCGCACGACGGGCAGGTCGCGCACGACGGCGCCGTCCGCGTCACGCTCCACGCCCCGGTGGTAGGTGACGTCGGTCAGCTCCTCGAACCCGGCGACGTCGCGCCAGGTGCTCGGGTCGAACGTCTCCGACACCTGGCGCGGGATCGCGTGCGGGCGGGGGGCGTCGGCGGGGGCGGCGGGGGCGGGGTCGGTGCTGCTCACGACCGTCACGGTAGCCGCTGCGGGGCGAGACCCGCGCTCGGTGCGGGGGCCGGCCCCTCGACGCGGGGTGCGGGAGCCGGCGCGTCGGGGCGCCGCGACGTCGTCGCGAGGCCGAGGACGAGTCCCGCCCCGACGACGAGGGTCCCGACGAGGGAGCGGGCGTCGAGCGCCTCGAACCCGAGGGCGACGGAGGCACCGAGCGCCGCGACGGGCAGGAGACCCGCGAACAGCCCGGCCCGCGCGGGGCCGATCGCGGCGAGCCCGGAGTACCAGAGGAGGAACGCCACGGCCGTGACGACGACGGCGAGGTATGCGAGCGCGACGAGCTCGGCCGCGTCGGGCACGACGAGGAACGGCTGCCCCGTGACCTGCTGCCGGACGAGGCCGAGCAGCGCGAGCTGCGGGACGGCCAGGACGCACGCGTACGTGGAGACGCGCAACGCACCGAGCGTCGGCAGGAGCGGCACGGCGAGCAGCGAGAAGCACACCTCGCACGCGAGCGCGCCGAGCGCGAGCGCGACGCCGACGGGGTCGCCGGAGCCGCCGCCCTCGACGACCACGACGCCGGCCGTCACCACGACCGCCGCGGCGAGGGTCCGGACCGCGACGCGGCGCGCCCGGAGCGCTGCGGCCGCGGCGAGCACGACCGGCGAGGCGCCGACGACGGCCCCGACCAGGGACGGGTCCGCGCGGCCCGCGCTCTCGACGACGAGGACGCTGAACCCCACGAGCCCGGTCGCGGCGAGCGCGAGGAGGCGGAGCAGCGCGCGCGGCGACGGCAGGACCCACGGCACGCGGCGCGCGGCGAGGACGGCGAGCAGGACGAGCGCCGCGACGGCGTAGCGCGCGGCCTGCCCGCCCAGCACCGGGAAGTCGGCGAGGGCGGCGGACGCGACGAACGACGAGCCGACGATCACCATGCCGGCGGCGCACCGGAGGTCGCCCGACCGGGCCGTGCCGGGGCGGTCGGGTACACGGTCGGACGGAACGCCGCGGGGAGAGCGAGGAGCGAGGGCCATGCGTCGACGGTAGGGACGAGCCTGGACCAGGGTGCAGGTCCAGATCGTGCCTGCTTCACTGGGCCAGATGACGACCCGGACCGAGCCCGACGCGCTGCTGCTCCTCCTCGGGCCGCGCCCGGGGCGTGACGTCGGCCGCTGGCTGCAGGCCGGCCTGCGCGCGGCCGTGGCGGACGGGCGCCTCGAGGCGGGCGCCGTGCTGCCGTCGAGCCGCGACGCGGCGGCGGCGCTCGGCGTCTCGCGCGGCACGGTGACCACCGCCGTCGACGTGCTCGTCGGGGAGGGGCTGCTCGTGGCCCGGCCCCGGTCGGGCGTGGTCGTCGCGGCGCTGCCCGCGCCGCCGTCGGGCCGTGCGGGGACCGCGGCGCCCCACCCGGGCGGTGCGGCGCCCGGCGTCGAGCCCGGCTCGGGGCCCCGCCCGGCGCCGGGCGCGCGGCCGGTGAGCGTCGGCACGCCCGACCCCGCGCTCTTCCCCCGCGCCGCGTGGGCGCGCGCCGTGCGCGACGGGGTGCGGGGACTGGCCGACGCCGACCTGGGCTACCCGGACCCGCAGGGGCTGCCGGCGCTGCGCGAGGCGCTCGCGGTCCACCTGCGCCGCGCGCGCGGCGCCCACGTCGCGGCGGAGGACGTGGTGGTGGTGAGCGGGGTCGCGCAGGCGCTCTCCCTCCTCGCCCGGCTGCTGACGGCAGGCCGGGTCGCGGGCGCACGACCCGCGGGGCCCGTGCGCGTGGCGGTCGAGGACCCGTCGTCGCGCGGGGCGCTCGAGCTGCTGCGCGACGCCGGCCTGCATGCCGTCGGCGTGCCCGCGGACGTCGAGGGCCTGCGCGCGGACCTGCTGCCCGACGACGCCCGCGCCGTCCTCGTGACGCCCGCCCACCAGTTCCCGCGCGGGGTCGTGCTCGGTCCCGCGCGACGGCGCGCCCTGCTCGCCTGGGCCGCGGCGGGCGACCGCCTCGTCCTCGAGGACGACTACGACGCCGAGCTGCGCTACGACCGGGAGCCGGTCGCCTCGGTGCAGGCCCTGGACCCGGAGCGCGTCGTGCTGCTCGGCTCCGTGTCCAAGCTGCTCTCGCCCGCGCTGCGGCTCGGCTGGGTCGTGGCGCCACCGCGCGTCGTCGGGCCCCTCGTGGAGGCGAAGCGGCACGCGGACCTCGGGACGTCCGTGCCCGAGCAGGCGGCGCTCGCGGCGCTGCTCGGGTCGGGCGCCTACCAGCGCCACCTGCGCCGGGCCCGGCTCGTGTACCAGCGGCGGCGGCGCCTGCTGCTCGACGCGCTCGCGCACGCCCTGCCGGGGGTCGAGGTGGGCGGGGTCGCCGCCGGTCTCCACCTCGTCGTCCCGCTCCCGGGCCCGGCCGCCGAGCGCGCCGCGGTCACCGGGCTGCTGGCAGCGGGGGTGCCCGCCGAGCCGCTGAGCGGGACGGGGGTGGACCGCCACGAGTCCGGGGTGGTGGTCGGCACCGCGCGCGTGCGCGACGGCGACGTCGAGCGCGTGGTCCGCGTGCTGCGGGCGGCGTCCTTGACCGGCTCCGAGAAACTGGTACGTTAGTACCAGTTCTGCGCACGACGGCGGGCCCTGCCACCCGGTGCGCCGACCCGAGGGAGTCTCCCCATGGCATGGATCGTCCTCATCCTCTCCGGCATGCTCGAGGCCGGCTGGGCTCTCAGCCTCAAGGCGTCGCACGGCTTCACGAAGCTGTGGCCGAGCGTCGCGTTCGTCGTCATGCTCGTCCTGAGCATGGTCGGCCTGAGCATCGCCCTGAAGTCCCTGCCCGTCGGCGTGGCCTACGGTGTCTGGGTGGGGATCGGTGCGTCGCTCACCGCCGTCCTCGCCGTCGTCCTGTTCGACGAGCCCGTGACGGTCCTCAAGGTGATCTCCCTCGTGCTGATCGTCGCCGGCGTCGTCGGGCTCAACCTCTCCGGGGGAGGGCACTGACACCATGCCGACCGGGACCGTCGACCCGCGGCCCGCGCCGCGCCGCCAGGCGCGCGGCGTGGCGCGCCGCGACGCGATCGTGCGCGCCGCCGTGGACCTCATCCTCCAGGAAGGACCCGCCGCGGTGACCCACCGCGCCGTCGCGTCCCGGGCCGACGTCCCGCTCGCCGCCACGACCTACTACTTCACCGGCCTCGACGACCTCATCGGTGCAGCCGGCGAGGTCGTCGTCGCCGGCTGGGCGGACCACGCGCGCGGCGCCGCCGAGCGGGCCGCGCGGGGCGGGGACCACGCGCGCCAGGACGCGCACGTGCTCGTCGACGCCGTGCTGCCGCCCGGCGGCGAGAGCGAGCTGCGCGGCTTCTACGAGCACCTCGTCGGCGCGGGCCGCTACCCGGCGCTCGCGCGCGCGTACGGCGAGGGCCGCCAGGGGCTCGACGACGCCGTCGGCCAGCTCCTCGCGGTGCGCGGCCTCGCGTCCGTGCCGCCCGGGCTGCTCGTCGCCGTGGTGGACGGGGCCGCCGTGAGCGCGCTCAGCGAGGGCCGGGACGTGCGCGAGCTCGCCGTGCAGCTCGTCGGCGACCTCGTCGGCCGGGCGCGCGCCGCCTGACGACCGCGCGGGGGACGGGGCGGGCACCGCGACGGACCGCCGGGATAGCCTCGCGGCCCATGAGCACCCGACCGTCGCCCGCCCGACCCGCGCTGCGCGACCGCCTGGTCCCGGAGAGCGTCCGCTCGCTCACCTCGACCGGCGTCGCCCTCGTGCTGGGACCCCTCGCCGCCGTCCTCGCGGCCCGCCCGCTCGGGCTCGACGACGACACCGCGCCCGTCGCGGCCGGCCTCCTCGTGTGGGTCCTGCTGTCGGGCCTGTACTGCGCGCTCACGTGCGTGGCGTTCGCCGGGCGCCGCGGGCCCGCGCTCGAGCGGGCGCTCGTCGCCGCGCACCCCGAGGGACGGGGCCGGGCGCGCACGTGGCTCCTCGGCGGGGGCTCTGCGGCGTGGTCGGTCCAGTTCGCGCTCATGGCCCTCCTCGTCGGCTTCGTGCTCGCGCAGGGGGTCGCGTGGGCCGCCGTCCCCGCGATCACGGTGCTGGGCGTCGCGGTGATCGTCGTCTCGTGGGTGACGGTCCTCGTCTCCTACTCCGTGCACTACGCCCGGCGCGACGTCGCGGCGGGCGACGACGGGTTCGCCTTCCCGGGGCGGGGGCCGCGCGCGTTCGCCGACTACGTCTACCTCGCCGCGGGCGTGAGCACGACGTTCTCCACCGCCGACGTGACCGTGCTCGACACCGCCACGCGCCGGATGGTCACGACCCACGCCGTCGTGGCGTTCGCGTTCAACGCGGTGATCGTGGCGCTCGTCGTCGTGGTGCTCGTCAACGCGTGAGCGGCGACCCGGCGCCGGGCGACGTGCGGCCGCCCGCGGTGGCCTAGCCTGAGAGGCGTGCCCGACCGCCTCGAGACCGTCGTCTACCGCACCCCCCTGACCACGCGGTTCCGCGGGCTCGACGTCCGCGACGGCGTGCTGCTGCGCGGGGAGGCCGGGTGGGGCGAGTTCTCGCCGTTCTGGGACTACGACGACGCCGAGTCGTCCGCCTGGCTGCGAGCCGCCCGCGAGGCGGCCGACGAGGGCTGGCCCGCCGCCGTCCGCGACCACGTGCCCGTCAACGTCACCGTCCCCGCCGTCGGGCCCGACCGCGCCCGCGCGCTCGTCGCCGCGTCCGGCGGGTGCCGCACCGCCAAGGTCAAGGTCGCCCAGCGCGGACCCGACGGGACGCTCGAGCCCGTGGCCGCGGAGGTCGCGCGCCTCGAGGCCGTGCGCGACGCCCTCGGGCCGGGCGGGCACGTCCGGGTCGACGCCAACGGTGCGTGGGACGCGGACGAGGCCCTGCGGCGCCTGCCGCTCCTCGACCGCGCCGCGGGCGGGCTCGAGTACGTCGAGCAGCCGTGCGCGGACGTCGCGGGCCTGGCCGCCGTCCGGCGCGGGCAGCCGGGCGACACGGCCGTGCCCGTGGCCGCGGACGAGTCGGTCCGCCGCGCCGAGGACCCGCTCGCCGTGGTGCGGGCCGACGCCGCGGACGTCGTCGTCCTCAAGGTCCAGCCCCTCGGCGGCGTGCGCGCGTGCCTCGAGCTCGCGGAGCAGGTCGGGCTCCCCGTCGTCGTGTCGTCCGCGCTCGAGTCGTCCGTGGGCATCGCCGCGGGCGTCGCGCTCGCCGCCGCGCTCCGGGAGCTCCCGTACGCGTGCGGCCTCGCGACCGTGAACCTCTTCGCGGCCGACGTCGTCGACCACCCGCTCGTCCCCGTCGACGGCGCCCTGCCCGTGACCCGCCCGGTCCCCGCCCTGGCGGCGCTCGCGGCGACCCCGCCCGACCCGGACACCGAGCGGCGCTGGCGCGAACGCCTCGACCGGGTCGCCGCCCGGCTCGCGACCGCGGGCGGTGCACGGTGAACCCCGTGAACCCGGTCGACGACGACGCGACGCCCGTCGACCCGCTCCTGCACGGCCTCGACGAGCAGCCGCCCGCGGTCCGCAGCGCGTTCGCGCTCGTCCACCGGCTGCTGCACGAGGGCGTCGCGGACGTCGTCCTCGCCCCGGGATCGCGCAGCGCCCCGCTCGCGTACGCGCTCGCGGCCGCCTCCGACGCGGGCCTGCTCACGTTGCACGTGCGCGTCGACGAGCGCGCGGCCGGCTTCCTCGCGCTCGGCCTGTCGCGCGGCGCCGGGCCGCTCGTGCGCGGCGGCGTCGAGCTGCCCCGCCCGGTCGCCGTCGTCACGACGTCGGGGACGGCCGTCGCGAACCTGCACCCCGCGGTGCTCGAGGCGCACCACGCGGGCGTCCCGCTCGTGCTCCTCACCGCGGACCGGCCCCACGAGCTGCGGGGCACGGGCGCGAACCAGACGACGCACCAGGCCGGGATCTTCGGCCCGGCCGTGCGGTTCGCCGCGGACGTCCCGGCGCCCGACGGCCGCCCCGGGGAGGTGCGCGACCTCCTCGCCGTCGTGACGCGCGCGCTCGGGGAGGCCACCGGCGCCCGGAGGGGCCACCCCGGACCCGTGCAGCTCGACCTCGCGTACCGCGAGCCGCTCGTCCCTGTCGCCGGACCGGTCGCCGGGCCGGGTGCCGACGCGCTCGCGCCGCCCGGTCCCGACTCCCTGGGCGCGGTCGCGCCCGCCGCGGTGCTCCCCGGCCGCACCGTCGTCGAGGCCGCCGAGCCCGCGCCCGGCGCGCGCACCGTGGTCGTGGCCGGCGACGGCGCGGGTCGGGCCGCCCGCGACCTCGCCGAGGCGCGCGGCTGGCCGCTGCTCGCCGAACCCTCGTCGGGTGCGGCCGGAGGCCCGAACCACGTCGTCGCGCACGCTCTCGTGCTCGGCGTCGACGTGCTGGTGGCCGACGTCGAGCACGTCGTCGTGCTCGGCCGGCCGACGCTCTCGCGTCCCGTGCAGCGGCTGCTCGGGCGGTGGGACGTCACGGTGAGCGTCGTCGCGCCCGGCGCCGGCCCGTGGCCCGACGCCGCGCGCAACGCCTCGACCGTGCTGCCGGCCGTCCCCGCGGCCTGGCTCGACCCGCGCCCCGACGACCGCGCGGCCGCGACGAGCGACCCTGCGGCCGGATCCGGGTGGCTCGCCCGCTGGCGCGCGGCCTCCGCCGCCGCGGGCGCGGTGGTCGCCGCCGCGAGCGACGGCTCGCGGGCCGACGGCCCGAGCGTGGCGCGCGCCGTGGTGGGCGCGTGCGGTCCGGACGACCTGCTCGTCGTCGGGTCGTCCAACCCCGTGCGCGACCTGGCCCTCGTGCTCGGCCTCGACGCCGACGCGCCGCGCGTCCTGGCGAACCGCGGCCTCGCCGGGATCGACGGCACCGTGTCCACCGCGCTCGGCGCGGCGGTCGCCACGGCCCGCCCGCACCGGCGCACGCGCGCGCTGCTCGGCGACCTCACGTTCCTCCACGACGCCGGCGGCCTGCTGCGCGGTCCGCACGAGCCGCACGTCGACCTGCAGCTCGTCGTGGTGAACGACGACGGCGGCTCGATCTTCGCCGGGCTCGAGCCGGGCGCGCTGGGGGAGACGTCGGAGGCGGCGGGCCGCACGTTCGAGCGCGTGTTCGCGACCCCGCACGGGGCCAACCTGGCCCAGCTCTGCGCGGGCTACGGCGTGGACCACCAGCTCGTGCAGGACGTCCCGTCGCTACGGCACGCGCTGGCCGCGCCGAGCCACGGCGTCCAGGTCCTCGAGGTGCGCGTCCCCCGCGCGGACCGGCGCGCGGCGGGTCAGCGCCTCGCCGGGAGCGTCCACGAGGCGGTGCGCGCGGCGCTGGCCTGAACTCGCAGCAAACTCCCAGGCTCGTTCAAGCGTCGTTCAAGCGCGGGGGTGTGAAGTGGTGGGCAGAAACGAGGAGGCCCACCATGACCCACACCCCGGGCACCGAGCCCACCCCCACCACGCCGACCACCGACGCACCGGCCGCCGCGGCGCCTGCGCCCACGACGCCCGGTGCGACGACGCCCGCCGCCGCGGAGCGCGCCGCGACGGTCGCCGTCGAGACGCCCGCGCAGCCGCCGGCCCCGGCCGCCGCGACGCAGCCCCTCCCGGCCGCGGACCCGGCCCCGGCCGCCGCCGGCGAGCAGGCGCCCGCGCACCCCACGACGCACCCGACGCAGCCGCTCGCCGCGCCGCAGCACGTGCAGCACGTCGCGCCGCCCCGCCCCGCGCCGTCGGGGCACGCGGCCGCGACGCCGATGCACGACCCGTACGCGCGCCCCGCCCAGGACGCCCCCGCCGGTCCGCACGCACCGTCGGGCGCCTACGGCCCGCCGCCCGCACCGCCGGTCCCGGTGGCGCAGGGCGCGGACGGCGCCCCGCGGCGTCGGCGCACGTGGGTGCCGGTCGTGAGCGCGGCGGCCGCGGCCGCGGTCCTCGCGAGCGTCGGCACCGCCGGCCTCACCGGCGCCTTCGGCACCGACCAGGACTCGGCGTCGCTCGCCGACGTCGGCCAGCACCAGGAGAACACGGCCGCGCCCGTCTCCGACTCGTCCTCGCAGAACCCGAACTGGGAGTCCGTGACGAAGGCCGTCTCGCCGTCGGTCGTCGCGATCCAGGTGCAGACCCAGCAGGGTGGCGCCGAGGGGTCGGGCGTCATCATCGACGACAAGGGCCACGTGCTCACGAACAACCACGTCGTGTCCGGCGCGGAGAACGACACCGTGCAGGTGACGCTCAGCGACGGCCGTCTCTTCGAGGCGAAGATCGTCGGGCTCGACCCGGCGACGGACCTCGCCGTCGTGCAGCTCGTCGACGCGCCCGACGACCTGCAGCCCGCGACGCTCGGCGACTCCGACGACGTGAGCGTCGGCGAGTCGGTCCTCGCGGTCGGCAACCCGCTCGGCCTCGCGAACACGGCGACGACCGGCATCGTGTCGGCCGTGGACCGCCCGGTCTCCGCGTCGGGCGAGGACGGCGGGACGTCCGTCGTGACGAACGCCATCCAGATCGACGCCGCGATCAACCCCGGCAACTCCGGCGGCCCGCTGTTCGACGCACAGGGTCGCGTCATCGGCATCACGTCGTCGATCGCGACGCTGTCGGGAGGCGGCACCCAGTCCGGCTCGATCGGCCTCGGGTTCGCCATCCCCGTGAACCTCGCGAAGTCGATCAGCGAGCAGCTCATCGCGAACGGCACGGCCGAGCACGCGTTCCTCGGCGTGACGCTCGCGGACGCCACCGCGACCGCGGACGGCGTCACGCGTCGCGGCGCCGAGGTCCAGGAGGTCACCGACGGGTCGCCCGCGGCCGACGCCGGCATCCGGTCCGGCGACGTGATCGTCGCGATCGACGGCCACGCGGTCGGCGGCGCCGAGTCGCTCACCGCCTTCGTGCGCGAGCGCGCCGCGGGCGCGAAGTCCGCGCTGACCGTGGTGCGCGACGGCAAGACGCTCGAGCTCGACGTCACGCTCGCGACGCGTCCGGCGGACGACGAGACCACCGGCCAGGGCTCGCAGGGCGGTCAGGGCCAGCTCCCGGGCCAGGACGGCGGCCAGGGCGGTCAGGGGCAGCTCCCCGGCCAGGGCGACCAGGGCGGCGACCAGGGCCAGCAGACCGACCCGACCGACCCGGGCAACGTGCCGAACCCGTTCGACTGGTTCTTCGGCGGCCAGGGCTGACCCTGACGGGCGCCCCGCGAGGGGCGCCCACGATCTGCGGGGGCGGGTCGTCGTGCCGGCACGCGCGACCCGCACCCCGCGCCACGACCCGCCGCGACCCCTGAGCGCGGCGGGCGGGTGCCCGGGCCACGGACGTCCCCCCGCGGTCCGGGCACGCACCGAGCGGCCGGCACGGATCCCCGTGCCGGCCGCTCGTCGTCGGTGCGGCCCCGCTCAGTCGGCGGCGGCGGGGCTCGGAGCCCACGGAGCGTCGCCGCCGGCCGCGGCCGGCGCGGCCGGTGCCTCCACGCGCTTGGTGAAGAAGCCGGCCGTCTCGGCGTAGCCGCCGGAGACGTAGAACTCCTTGGAGAGACCGGTCGCGAGCCCGACGCGGCGCGCCCCGACCTCGGCGGCCCACTCCTCGGCGCTCTCGAGCAGGTGGCGCCCGATGCCCTGGCGGCGGTGCGGCCCGAGGACCGCGACCTCCTCGACCCGGCAGACGACGCCGCTGGACGCGAAGGTCAGGTGCCGGTTCGCGAGCAGGTAACCCACGACGCCGTGGTCGGGCAGCTCCGCGACCGCGAAGTACGTGTCGAGCGCGGCGAGCAGGGGTCCGAAGGACCGCTCGAACGCCTCCCGCTCGGGGTCGTGGCGGGGCAGCTCGAGGACGAGCGGCCACACGGCGTCACGGTCGGCGACGATGGCCCGACGGACGAGCACGCCGGACGGGGCGGTGGAGCGAGGACGGGAAAACTGGGAGGAGTCGGACACCTCCCGAAACCTAGCAGCGCCGCCGGCGCCCGGCCCGGTCGTCCGGGTGGCGGTCGAAAGTCGGCGGGGGTGACGTTCCGCACGCAGGCACGCAGGCGCGACCGCCCGGACGAGGCGGACGGCGCGCCGCGGTCCTCAGGCTCCGCCGAGCGCGTAGCGCATCGGCTCGAGCTTCGCCTCGGACTCCGCGACCTCGGCCGCCGGGTCGGAGGCGGCGACGATCCCGCAGCCCGCGAACAGCCGCACCGACCGGGGGTCCGTCGCCGAGAGCTCGGCCGAGCGCAGCGCGATGCCCCACTCGCCGTCGCCGTCCGCGCCGAGCCACCCGACGGGCCCGGCGTACCGGCCGCGGTCCATGCCCTCGATCTCGCGGATCACGTCGCGCGCGACGCTCGTCGGCGTGCCGCACACGGCCGCCGACGGGTGCAGGGCCGCGGCGAGCGCGAGGCTCGTGGGCCCCGCCGCGGTGCCGGTCGGGGTGCCGCCCGGCGCCGTCGGCGCGACCGCGCCGCGCGCGAGGACCGCGGTCACGTCCGACGCGAGGTGCATGACGTTCGGCAGGTGCAGCACGAACGGCGCGTCGGGGACGTTCATCGACGAGCAGAACGGGGCGAGGGCCTGCGCGACCGACCGCACGGCGTACTCGTGCTCCTCGAGGTCCTTCGACGACCGGGCGAGCTGAGCCGCCCGCAGGAGCGCCTCGTCGTCGGACAGCCCGCCGCGGCGGATCGTCCCCGCGAGCACGCGCGACGTGACGAGACCCTTCTCGCTGCGGACCAGGAGCTCGGGCGTCGCGCCCACGAGGCCGTCGACGGAGAACGTCCAGCACGCCTCGTACGCCGTCGCCAGGCGCGCGAGCAGCCAGCGCGGGTCGACGGGCTCGGCCGTGTGCGCGACGACGTCCCGCGCCAGCACGACCTTCTCGAGCGCGCCCGAGCGGATGCGCTCGACGCCCTCCGCCACGACGGCGGCCCAGTCGTCGGCCCGCAGCGCGCCGTCGTGCCACGCGACGTCGCCGGGCGCCGTGACGGGGGTGCGCGGCGTGCGGCGCAGCGCGTCCGTCGGGGAGGACGACAGGGAGCCGGCGGTGTCGACGGTCGTGAGCCACGCCTGGCCGTCGCGTCGGCCGACGACGACGCGCGGCACGACGAGCACGCCGCCCGCGCGGACCGGGTCGTGTGCGTCGTCGCCGGGGGCGGAGTCGTCGAACGCGAACGAGCCGAACGCGACCGGACCCGTCCCGGGCAGCCCCACCTCGTCGCGCACGACGGCGCGCGCGAGCGTCTCGTGCCACGCCGCCTCGGCGTCGGCGAACCGGCCCGGGCCCCACGTCTCGAGCCGCAGCGCCTCGCCCCAGCCCACGATCCCGTCGCCACGGCGCACCCAGGCGAGGGGCCGCGCGTCGGGCAGGAGGTCGACGAGGGCGTCCAGGCCGCCGGGCAGGTCGGGGACCCGGGTGGTCCGCACGACGATGCTCGGCCGGGGTCGGGGCTGTGCGGCCGTGGCCGACGGTTCTGCAGTCATCGCCTCCAGCGTAAGCCGCGCGCGCGGGTGCGCCCTGCGGTGCGAGGACGTGGAAGCATGGGCGGCATGCCCCGCGCCAACCTGGACAAGAAGCCCTCCGAGGTCGCGTCGATGTTCGACGGGATCGCCTCGCGCTACGACCTCACGAACGACATCATGTCGTTCGGCCAGGACCGTGCCTGGCGCCGGGCGACGGTGCGCGCGGTCGGCGCGCTGCCGGGGGAGAAGGTCCTCGACCTCGCGGCCGGGACCGGGACGTCGTCCGAGCCGTTCGCCGACGACGGGGTGCGCGTCGTGCCCTGCGACTTCTCGCTCGGCATGCTCCAGGTCGGCAAGGAGCGCCGGCCCGACCTCCCGTTCGTCGCCGGCGACGCGACGCGCCTGCCGTTCGCGGACGGGACGTTCGACGCCGTGACGATCTCGTTCGGCCTGCGCAACGTCGTCGACACCGAGGGGGCGCTGCGCGAGATGCTGCGCGTCGTGCGGCCGGGCGGGCGCGTCGTGATCTGCGAGTTCTCGACCCCGACGTGGGCGCCGTTCCGGGTCGTCTATCAGGAGTACCTCGTGCAGGCCCTGCCGCGCATCGCCGCCGCGGTGACGCGCGAGGGCGGCTCGTACGAGTACCTCGCGGAGTCCATCGCGGCCTGGCCCGACCAGGTCGGGCTCGGCCGGCTCCTGCTCCGCGCGGGCTGGGAGAAGGTGGCCTACCGCAACCTCTCCGGCGGGATCGTCGCGCTCCACCGGGGCACGCGCCCCGCTTAGCTACCCGACGGCGTGGGGAGGCCTCGTAGCTCTACCTCGCCACGGGTGGCCGGGAGGTCAGGCGGTCGTGTCCGCGCGAAATGTGTCGTACGTCTCACCGAGGTACTCGAGCACCAGTTGCTGGAACCGTGGCTGGTTGAAGAACAGGTCGAACATCTTGCCGTTCTCCGCCTGACGGTTGGCGACGTGGTGAGGGACCCTCTCGCGCAGGACCAGCTCGAAGGCATCGCGGGAGTTGTGGAGCGCGACTACCCGTAACTCGTCGTCCGCCTCGATCTCGAGGCGCTGCTGTTCGAACCAGACCTTGTCGGCGTCGGTCGTGCCGACGCCGAACTTGTCGTTGAGCCGCTCGACCAGCACCGAGAGCTTGTCCACGATTGGATCGTGCCCGCCCTTTCCCGCGCCGGGGAGCGGGTCGCCAGGCGCGTCGTCGCCCTCGCTGAGCGCCGCGTTCTCCTCCTCTGCCGTGAGGGCGGTGCGCAGATGCGTGAGCTCGACCTGGTCGGAGACGAGCGGCATCGGGTCGGTCTCGGCGTGGGGAAGCTGCGTGAGCAGCGCCTTGCCGAACAGGTAGAGCCGTTCGAGGTCGCGATCGGTCCAGGTCATGACCTGCGCGAGGAACGTATAGGCGCGAACGTAGGACGTCAGGGTGTCGCGAAATGCCTGTTGGTCGTGGTCGTCGCGCGCGATGAAGCGCTCGACGGCTCGACCGAGTTGTGCGTAGACCACCTTCTGCCGCGACGCTTGTCCGGAGAGGAGGGCCCGTACCGCGATGTCCATCTCGTCGGGGTCGAGGATGTGCGCAGCCATGAGCGTGTGCTGCATGGTGTAGGCGTCGTTCGGATCCACCGCGAGCGCGCTCGCCGTCTCGAAGAACGGCGCGAACGCGTCCTGGATCTCTTCGACGGTGTTCGCGAAGTCGAGGACGAACGTGTCGGTCTTGCCGGGGTGGGTGCGGTTGAGCCGCGAGAGGGTCTGGACCGCCTTGACGTTCGCGAGCTTCTTGTCCACGTACATCGTGTGCAAGAGCGGCTGGTCGAAACCCGTCTGGTACTTCTCGGCGACGACGAGCAAGTGGTGCTCGTCGGTGGCGAACCGGGACGGTAGCTCGCCCTCCTTGAACCCGTTCATCGTCGCCTCGGCATACGTGACGCCCTGGTGGTCGAGCGTGCCGGAGAAGGCGACGAGTGCGTGCAGGGGACGAGGGCCGACGTCGTACCCCTTCTCGCGGATGTACGCGTCGATCTCCTGCTTGTAGCGCACGGCATGCAGTCGGGAGCGGGTGACGACCATCGCTTTGGCGTGCCCGTTGATCTTGCCGCGGGTCTTGCCACGGAAGTGCTCGACGATGATCTCGGCCTTCGCGCGCAGGTTCGTCGGATGCAGGGAGATGAACCGAGCCATCTCCGCCCGTGCCTTGTCGACGGGGACCTCCGGGTCGTCCGGGGCGGTTGACACGAGCTTGAAGTACGTCGTGAAGGTGGTGTAGCTCGCGAGCACGTCAAGGATGAAGCCCTCCTCGATCGCCTGGCGCATCGAGTACAGGTGGAAGGGCTCGTACGTGTCCCGCTCGCCTGCGGCGCCCGGGATCTTCGTACCAAAGGTGTTGAGAGTCTTGGGCTTGGGCGTCGCGGTGAACGCGATGTAGGTGAGGTTCTGCTGGGCGCGCCGCGCCGCGGCGGAGTGGGCGATGACGTCGGTCCCGAGGTCGACGCCCTCGTCAACGGCGGGGTCGCCGAGATCCTCTGGGGGTATCGCGGCGATCTCCGCCGCGGACAGCACCTCCTGCAGCTTCTTCATGGCCTCGCCCGACGTCGAGGAGTGGGCCTCGTCGACGAGGACGGCGAACCTGCTACCGACGACGTCCGCCGCGAGCTCGGCGACCACGGGGAACTTCTGCAGCGTGGTGACGACGATCCGGGCGGCGTGCCCGGACAGGGCATCTCGGAGCTGCGCGGAGTTCTTGTCGACCCGGACGATCGTTCCCGGTGTGTGCTCAAGCCCGGCGACCGTGTCCTGGAGCTGGCGATCGAGGACGACCCGGTCAGTGATGACGACGACCTTGTCGAAGATCGGTGTGTCGTCGCCGCCGTGCAGTCGGGACAGCCGGTGGGCGGTCCAGGCGATCGTGTTGGACTTCCCCGACCCTGCCGAGTGCTGGATCAGCCGGTTCGTCCCCGCGCCGTCGCGAAGCGTCGCGGCGAGGATCGACCGGACTGCGTGCCACTGGTGGTACCGAGGGAAGAGCGTGACGCGCTCGCCACCGATGTCGGACGTGTGGACGAACGACCCCAACAGGTCGAGCCAGGCATCCCGCTGCCACACCTGCTCCCACAGGTACGACGTCGCGTACCCGGCCGCGGTCGTCGGGTTGCCTGCGCCGCCCTTGTGGCCTGCTCCACCGCTGCCCTGGTTGAAGGGCAGGAACCTCGTCGTGTCCCGGGCGAGCCGGGTCGTCATGTAGACCTGGTGCGGGTCGACGGCGAAGTGCACGACGGTGCGAGCCCGGAAGATCAGGTCGGATGGATTCCGGTCGGTGCGGTATTGCTGCATCGCCTCCTGCACGCCCTGGTGCGTGAGGGTGTTCTTCAGCTCGGCGCTCGCCGTGGGGATCCCGTTGACGACGAGCGTGACGTCCAGCGAGTCCGCGGGTGCGGACTCGCTGTGGTGGAGCTGGCGGACGACGGCGGTCCGATTGGCCGCGTACCGCTCCTGCAGGGCAGGGGTGAGCGTGTTGGCCGGCTTGAAGAAGCACACGCGGAACGTCACACCGTTGAGCTTGATCGCCTCGCGCAGGACGCTGACCGTGCCGCGATGGTCGAGCAGTCCCGCGACGTGCTGGACGACGCGTGCGCGGGCAGGGCCGTCACCCCCGAGCCGGGTGACGAGCTGCTGCCACTGCTGCGGCTGGGAGTCCTCGACGAATCCGAGCAACTCGTCCGGGAAGAGGCCGAGCTCGCGGTCGTAGCCGCTGGGCGCGAGCGCGCTCCACCCGTGGGCGAGCATGTGACCCTCGATGCTCGACTCGAACGCGGACTCGGTGTGGACGCTCATTCTTGGGTTCCTGTCTCGCTGTGGCCGGTCCATCGATATCTGCGCTTCGGGCTACGCGGCGCACCCACGCCTTCGACGAGGCCGGCCTCGATGAGTGCGTCAAGGTGACGGAGAACCGTCTTCCGGTTCTTGCCGGTCGCGGCGGCGAGTTCGTTCGACGTGGCGGAGCCGAGCCGTTGGATGGCCGCCTCGGTCGGGGAGTCGTGACGGACAGGCGGTGGCTCCGCTGAGAGCCCGGAGAACGAGTCCGCCTGCGGTGGTGGCATCGACCGGTCTGCGAGCACATACCTCGCGTAACGCCGGCCGCCCTCTCTTGCTGCGACGCCAGCACTCACGAGGTCTCGGAGGACCGCGGTCGCCTCGACGCGATCGACGCCCCATTCACGAAGGATCTCGTTCGTGACGTACCCCGAGCGGAGCATGGCGGCGGCGATCTCATGGGCATGCGTCCGAGGGAGGCGAAGGCTGTCGATCCATCGTCGGACTTCGGGCGACAGCAGTTCGGAGCGCTTCATGGTCACGGTGAATGACGTGAGCTTGCTGCGGAACTCCGGTCTCGGAAGTCCTTGGCTTCGGGCCAACGAGATCATCTCGGGCACCCCGGAGCCTCGATTCTCAGCAACGATCTCGGCGCTGTGGGGCAGGTACGTGTCGGCGAGCAGCACGGCGAGCCGCGCGTTTCGGGAGGACGAGACCCCGCTCTCGCCGAGGTCGTCGGTCGAGATGCCGCCGAAGAGGCCACCAGGGCTCCTGATCACCAGCGCCTCCGGGTCGAGCTCGACCTGCACCTGCGTTCCCCGAGTGACCGGGCTGTAGTCGCGATGCAGCAAGGCGTTGACGATGGCCTCGCGAACAGCGAGCAAGGGGTACTCGTGCTCGTCGCGACGTCCACGCTCGCTCATGATCGCCCGGACGGCGACGTTCCGTGTCACCACGTCGAGCGCGTCCTGGACCATCTCCGGGATGGGTCCACGCGCCGAGACGTTGTCGAGGAACCGAGGACCGCTCGCCGTTGCAGCCGGACGCACGACGACGGACACCATGAGCTGAGGAAAGTACTGCTGCGGATACTCCCCGAAGGTCAGGAGCCCAGCCAGGGTGAGTGGGGCGTCGGGCCGTGGGGACGTCGTGATCCCCAGGCGGTGCAGCACGACCTCGTCCGAGGCGTCGCGCATCCGTGACGAACCGCTTCGGACCCGTTGGAGCGCGCGCAGCAGGTGTCCTTCGTCGAGGTCGGCACGACTGGTTCCCGGGACTTCCTCGCAGTCGTAGGTCGGCTGTGCTCGACCGGCCACGGTCAGCGCGATCTCGGCGTGGGTCATCAACCGGTCCCCGTCACCCACCCTGATGTATGCGCCGCCCGTGACACCCTTTCGGGTCACGAACGCGGGGCGCTGGTCGACGGGGAGCGGGGGGACGAAGGCGGTGACGACCGATTTGCCTTCGAAACGGACGACGTCAGCCTGGATGCGAAGCGGCGGCGTGATCGCGTCGCTCGCCATCCCGACGAGGTGGTCGCGTGCTGCACCCGGATCTGGAAGATCGATCGGTACGAAGCCGGCGGCCTCGTCGATCCCGATGAGTATCGTGCCGCCCTCGGTGTTCGCGAACGAGACGAGGGTTTCGACGACGGAATCAGGGAAACCGCCTGCGCCACTCTTGACCTCGGCTACTGTCGACTCGGCCCGGACGAGCCTCAACGACTCGATCAGCCCCGCGGTCTCGTCGGCAGTCATGGAATCTTCCCCGATGCTCGTCGTCTTGCGCGACACATGGACATCCATGTCCATGTCTATGTCCATGCAAGGGTCGCATGTCCGTGTCGTGCGCACCAGAGTCAGCCCGCCGCTCGTGCGACGTCCCGCGCCGGAGGTGCTCACGAGAGGATGTCGAGGACCTCGCGGAGAACCCTCTCGGTGCGGGGGAGTCGCCGCCCCACGTCGAGGAGCCGTGCCGGCGTGTGGCCGCGGCCGCGCAACCACTGCTTCGTCGCGGCGATCGCCTCGCCACGGCGGTGCGGGAGCCGGAAGAGGTCGGCGATCGTCCGTTCCGGGGAGTAGACCCAGATCGTGAGGTCGGGCTCGTCCGGCAAGGGGTGCGGCTCACGTCCTATGGAGTACGTCGCGCCGTCGAACCGGTGGAACGTCGCACCCGTGTGCAGGGCCGGTGGCCGCGTGCCTCGCGCGACGGCGAGGTCGTACGTCATGGGGATCTCGTCGGTGAGGCCGTGCCAAGCCAGTGCGCTGGTGAGGCAGAACGTCGCCTGGGGTGCGCGTGCAGCGATCTCCACGAGGTCTGTGTCGACGGGCGGCAGGTCGAGGGACCGGTACAGGCCGTGCCCGATCCGCTCGTACTTGGTCGGGTCGGTGAGGACCTGGTGGGCCTTACCGGTGCTCAGGCGTCGCCCGGCGATCTCGGACCAGCGGATCACGGGGCTCGCCTCGACCGGCGGACCATGCCTGCTCGAACCGCTCATGGTCATGGCCTCCTGCCCGATCGGATGAACGCACCGTACACAGAAGGGCATGTCTGTGCACGATTGATTCATACCTCGGGTGAGTGCTTCCGACGGTTCACCGGCGATCCGGACGCCGTCAGCGGACTTCCTCCGAGACCCTGCTCCGACCGGAGCGCGGAGAGGGTGAGCTCAGAGGAGGCTCGTAGCACGTTCGAGGCGAGGACGGCGGGCGCGCATCCGAGGAGTCGTCATCCCCAGAAGATCGGGTCGGTGCGGCTGCCGACGTGGTCGAGCAGCGACTGGACGTTCCTGGTCGGGCGCTTGCGGTCGTACTCGTGGAAGCGCAGGTTGCGGTCGCGCCAGTAGAGCGACCACCGCCCGGCCGACTGCGTCCAGCGCAGGCGCGCGATCGGGAAGCGCGTGGGCTCGCCGACGCCGTCCCACGGCGGACGGACCTCGACGATCGTCACGTGCCGCGGAGTCACGTCGGCCTCCACCTTGACCTGGTCCCACAGGCGCTCGGGGACCTGCGCCGCGCACCAGCGGCGGATGCGCGCGACGTCCGTCTCAGGCATCGGCACCGGGCATCCCCCTCCCGGTCGCGGCGGTCACGTCGAACTCGCCCGTCACGGCGGCTGTGATGAGTGCTTGCTTGTACTCAGTGAGCAACGAGATTGAATCGTTCAACGTTGCGCGCACCTGTCGGGTTGCCTCGGTGATCCGTTGCAACCGTCCGATGAGGGTCCGCTGTGCGGCAACTGAGGTGTGTGGAATCTGGAAGCTCAGAACATCGCCCAGGTTCACGACACCCTGAGCCGCCCCGTACTGAGCCGCCGAGACCTGAGCCTTGCCGAGCGGAGAGTTAAGGAACGCCGCTAGATATGCAGGGAGCAGTTCGACACCACACCGGAGCACGAGGACGGACGCGCAGTTGCCGCCCACGAGATCCTCTGTAACGACGGCGGCTCTCCCCGGGTAGCCAGCTCGCACCACGAGAACGTCCCCGCACTGAAGTTCGCTCCGTGGAAGCGAGCGGCTGGACTCAGCCGACATGCGCTTGAGGTCGCGAAGATCGAACCAGCCGTCGCGGACGTTGTAGCCGTGGATAAACGGAACTCCGTCGTCGACGAAGTAGCTCGAGGGGTTGACGACGACGCCGACTGCGGACGTTCTGAGCAACCTGCTCAATCGAATGCGCCCGGTGATGCGGGAGAACGCTCCTGCCGCTCGGCTTGCCTCCGATTCGGCGACAAGAACCTGCTGCCTGTGACGGGAAGCGATCGCGGCGTCGATACGCAAGACCTGGGCGTCGAGGAAGTCCGCGATCCGCTGCTGATCACTGAACGGAATGTCGGGGATCGGTGTGGAGTTGATGGCGTCGTAGGTCAGCCCCATACGGGTCATGCCGGTTGCGCTCGTCGCGAGATGGTGGCGCGCCGCCCCTGCGCGCACCGCCCATGTCAGGTACTTGGCGTGCACATCGGGGCCCGGCCGGAGGATGGCTAGGTGATAGCCGCAGACGAGGTCGTCGACCGTCTCGGCGACGTGGGTCGAGACACCGATGTCTGAGGCGGTCTCCGAATCCTTGGTCATGACGGTGTCGCCGACCTCAAGGGCGAAGGATCTGACCTGCTCCCGGGTGGCGGTCGCCCTCATGAAGTCGAGCCCGCGGTGGATGGTCGGCTGGTAGTAGACGTCGGTGTAGTTGCAGAGTCTGACGGCGGGTTCGGTATCTACCGAGTGCTTGTTCACATTGCTGACCCGTACGGACGCAACTCGACGCAGCGCAACCTGCTTCACAGCCCGAGGCCCTTCATCCACTCCTGGATCTGGCTCTCCAGCTCACGGATCTCACCGGCGATCTCCTCGACCGGGCGGGGCGGTGTGTACACGTAGAACTGGCGCGTGAACGGGATCTCGTAGCCGATCTTCGTCTTGGCATGGTCGATCCAGGCGTCGGGCACGTACGGGTGGATCTCGTCGCGCAGGTGGTTCTCCGCGGCCTCGCGCAGGGCCTTGGCACGCTGCTCGTCGGTCATGTCGAGGTACCCGGATGGGAGCGGGATGTTCTCGTAGTCGCGCAGGTCCGGGTCGGGCGCCGGGCTGCCCTTGACGACCACGGGGTCGACGTCGGGGTCGGGGACGGCCGCTGCCTTGAGGATCGCACGCTGTGTCTTCGCGTCGATCGTCACGTCGAGCTTCGACGCCGCGGCGACGACGTCGGCGAGCGCCGCTCTGAACTCCTTCTCCGAGGCCCAGCTCTGCTCCGCGCCGGCCGCACCCTCACGGAGAAGGGGGTGTGCGTCGTCGGGCAGGAGGGCCGTGACCTCCGGCGTGACTTCCCAGCGGCGCCGCAACGGACGCTCGACGGTGAGCCGTTGGAATCCGAAGCCGTCGTTCGGCAGCACCTTGACCCGGGGGTCGTCGAGGGGGACGTCGTCGTAGAGCTGAACGAGCTCGTCGATCGCCTCGTCCGTGAGGTACTTCCGCTTGTCCCCGAGCGACTTGCGCATCTTGGTGAACATCTCGCGGCCGTCGACGAGCACGACCCTTCCGGCGCGGTGCTCGGGCTTCGCGTTCGTCAGGACCCACACGTACGTCGAGATGCCGGTGTTGTAGAACATCTGGTCCGGCAGGGCGACGATGCCTTCGAGCCAGTCGCTCTCGATGATCCACCGACGGATCTCCGACTCGCCCGAACCTGCGCCGCCGGAGAACAGCGGCGATCCGGACAGCACGATCCCGATGCGCGACCCCTGCTTCATCTTCGCGATCATGTGCTGGAGGAACAGGAACGAGCCGTCGCTCACGCGCGGCAGCCCGGCGCCGAACCGACCGGCGAACCCGAGCGACGACGCTTCGTCGTGGATCGGCTTCGCGTAGGCCTTCCAGTCCACGCCGTACGGCGGGTTAGCGAGCATGTAGTCGAACTTCGCAGTCGGGTGCGCGTCCTGAGTGAGCGAGTTGCCGAGGGCCATGTTGCCCGCGCCGACGTCCTGGATCAGCAGGTCGGACTGTGCGATGGCCCAGGTCTCCGGGTTGAGCTCCTGCCCGAACACCTGCACCTTGGCCGTCGTGTTGAGCGATTGGATGCGGTCGAGCGCCGTCGTGAGCATCCCACCGGTACCCGCCGCAGGGTCGTAGACCGTGCGGACCGGGACGGTCGCGCCCTCGATCGCCTCCGCGGTCCGCCCCGACAGCAACAGGTCCACCACGAGCCGGATCACCTCGCGCGGCGTGTAGTGCTCACCGGCCGTCTCGTTGCTCATCTCGGAGAACTTCCGGAGCAGCTCCTCGAAGATGTGGCCCATCGTCTCGTTCGAGACGGCGTCCGGCCCGATGGGCAGGTCCGCGAAGTCGGAGAGGACCTGGTAGAGGACCCCCGCCGCGTCCATGCGTACGACCTTCGGCGCCAGGTCGTACCGCTCCATGATCTGCAGCGCCGACGGCGAGAGCGCGTTGACGTACGCGAGCAGGTTGTCCGCGACGTTCTTGTCGTCAGCAAGCACGGTGCGGAACGTCAGCGGCGACGTGTTGTAGAACGGCACCTTCGCGATGCCCTGGAGGATGAAGTCCTCACCGGGCCCGAGCGTCTTGTCGCCGTAGGACGCCACCTGTCGCAGGACGGCCGCCTTCGTCGGCTCCAGCACGGCGTCCAGCCGCCGCAGCACGAGCAGCGGGAGCATGATCGAGCCGTACTCGTGCTGCTTGAAGCTACCGCGGAGCTTGTCCGCGACCTTCCACACGAAGGCGACCTTGTCCTGGAAGCCCAGGGGTTGTGACATGTGGAAGAACCTCGTTCGTCGCGGTGATCCCCAGACGCGGGGCGAGCTGCTGCACGTTCGACCGTGATGCTACCGAGACGGTGGTCGGGAGAGTGACGCCGAATTCACCCGCCCTGCCCGATGTCTGGGCGGGCCGGTCCGCCGTGCCCGACCTACCGTCGAGGGACGAGCGCGGCCAACGGGGGCCCGCGGGGGACATCAGCTCCGGCGACCTGGACCTCGCGCTCGGGACGGCTGCCTGGACGCTCAACGGGACCGCGGTCGCGGACGTCACGGCCGTCCGCATCGTCCCGGGCGACGTGCTGGCGCTCAGCCAGCCGGTCACCGTGACCGCGATCGGCGACTCGCTGCAGTCGACGCTCGCCGTCGCGGGCACGGACACGCTCACGGGCGACCAGGCGCTCCTCGACGCGCTCGACGTGGCGTTCGTGCTCGACGGACCGCCGTCCTGGGCGACGGACAACGGCGACGGGACGTTCGAGGTCGCGCCGTCGACCGCGGCCTACCCGGCGGTCGACGCCGACGTCACGCTGACGTTCGACGAGACCACGCCGGACCAGGTCGCGACGAGCTCGGTCGTGAACCTGTCGAGCCTGACGTTCACGCTCGAGCAGCACCTCTGAGAGGCCCGCGGTGGGCGTCGACCGCTCCCGCCGCCGCGCACGGCCGCCCGGTCCGAGCCCGGACCAGGGGGCGGGCCGCGTCCCTCGCGGCCGTGCCGTCGCGCGCGGCGCCGTCGTGCTCGCGCTCGCCGCGCTCCCGCTCTCGGCGGGCGCGGCGTGGGCGACGTGGTCGGCCTCGCAGCCGGTCAGCGGCGCGGACGTGCGGTCGGGCTCGTTCGGCGTCGAGACGTCGTGGCAGACGTTCCCCGACCTCACGGCGATGCTGCCGGGCCAGTCCCGCGACGGCGTGGTCGCCGTCACCCACACGGGCGACGGCACGTGGCGCTACCGTCTCGCGGTCGCGTACGAGGGGACCGTGCGGCCGGCCGTCGCGGTCTACCCCGGGGCGACGTGCACGGGGACGGCCCTGCCCGCCGGGACGCTCAGCCCCCAGACGTACGCGCGGGGCGCGACGACGCAGGTGTGCGTCCGCTACACGCTGCCCGCGGGGAGCCCGAGCGCCTGGCAGGGCCAGAGCGCCCAGGTCGCGGTGACGGTCACGCTCGAGAGCAGGCCGTCGTGACGCGCGGCGCCCGGCTCCGGGTGGTCGCCGCGCTGGCGGTGGCGCTCGCGCTCGTCGGCGGCCCGGCCGTCGCGTGGTGGACGGCGAGCGGGTCGCTCTGGACGACGGCGTCGGCGGCGACGATCCCCGCCCCGACCGGGACGACGTGCACGACGACGGGCACCAACCTCGCGCGGAGCGCGACCGTGCGGTGGACCGCGCCGACGCCCGCCCCGGCCCGCTACCGCGTGACGATCGCGGGAGGCGGGCAGTCGACGACCACCGAGACCACGGCGACGCAGCTCGTCATCACCGAGTCGCTGCTCGGCGGGCTCCTGCAGTCGATCCTCGACCTGCTGCTGGGCGGCACGATCCTGCAGGTCAGCGTCCAGTCCGTGCACGCGTCGGGATGGGTCTCGGTCCCGGGCAACGCGGTCGCGGTCCGCGGCGCGCTCCTCGCGGGCACCGGGCTCTCGGGAGTCTCCTGTGGCTGAGCGGCCCCGCGGCGGGCGGCACCGCGAGCGCGGCACGACGCGGCGGCACGGGCCGCTCGCCCGGGCGCTCGGCGCGCTCGCGCTCGGGTGCGCCGTCGCTCTCGCGCTCGTGGGGGTCGTCGTGCCGCTCGTGCTGGGGGCGACGCGGTACACGGTGCTCACCGGGTCGATGCGGCCGACGTACGCGCCCGGGACGATGGTCGTCGTGCGGCCGGTCGACGTCGCGCGCGTCGCCCCGGGCGACGTCGTGACGTACCAGCTCGCGTCGGGCCAGCCGGAGGTCGTCACCCACCGGGTCGTCGCCGTCGGGGTGGGGCCCGACGACGATCGGGTCCTCACGACGCAGGGCGACGCCAACGCCACGCCCGACCCGGAGCCCGTCCGGCCCGTGCAGCTCCGCGGCACGGTCGTCTACGCGGTCCCGCTGCTCGGGTGGGTGAGCTCCGCGGTGTCGGGCGACACGCGCCGCACCGTCGCCGTCGTGGCCGCCGCCGGGCTCCTCGGGTGGGGTGCCTGGCAGGTCGTGGCGGGACTGCGCGAGCGCTCGCGGCGCCGCACGCCGGCGGTGGTCCCGTGAGCCGGGGCGCGGGCCGAGGGCCGCTCCGCGCGCTCGCCGGCGTGCTGCTCGCGGTCGTGCTCGCCGGGCCGGGCCAGGCGGCGGTGGGGGCGACGTCGGGCACCTCGGTGGGCACCGGCGCGGTCGCAGCGTCGGGGGAGGAGGACGCGCTCCGGCTGAGCGCCGACGGCGCGACGTGGGCGACGGCCCTCCCGGCGTCCCTGTTCGGCCCGGACGCGCTCGTCGTGCCGGGGGCGACCGTCGCGCGCGACCTGTGGGTCCGCAACGACGGCCCGACGGCGGCGCGCGTCCTCGTGGACCTCGCGGCCGACGTCGACCCGGCCGTCGTCCGGACCGGGCTCGGCGCGTGGCTCGACGTCCGGCTGGACGGCGTGGCGCCGGGCGCCGCGACGTGGGAAGGGCCCGTGCTCGACCCCGGGGAGGTGGGCCGGGTGGAGGTGAGCGTCGCGATGTCGGCGGACGCACCGTCGTCCACGCGCCGGTCGGTCGCCGGGGTGCTGGAGGCGGTGCACCTCGTGGGCGTCCCGGGGACCGGCCCGGCGCCCGTCCCGGGGGAACCGCCGACCGGCCCCGACCTGGCGCGCACCGGGGCCGACACGTGGTGGCTCGCGACCGCGGCGGCGCTCGCGGCCGGCGCCGGCCTGGCGCTCGCCCGTCTGGGACGAGGGCGCGCGGCGTCGTCCGACGGCCGCTGACCTGCGGCGACGCGCGGCGGAGGCGCGTCGCGCGAGCGGGGGCGGCGCGGGGAGGCTAGGCCATCGCCGCGCCGGCCCCCTTGCCCGCCGGTCCCGATCCACAGGGCCGGGAGTCGCCGCGCGCGAGGACCTTCGTCACAAGATCTCCCAGGGAAGGGTCACCTTGCTACACATCCCGCGTCGGGAGTGACTAGAGTGGCGATGTCCATTGTGACCGACTTCACAAGGACCGTGGGTGCGCCGTGTCCCGACCCGGGTCACGGTGGACCACCAGGAGATGTCCCGACGACCGGACGGTGAGGTGAGCACGGTGGGCGCGAGGCTCGACGACGCCGACGTCATCGTCGTGGGCGCGGGTCCGGCGGGCTCCGCGGCGGCCCACTACTGCGCCGCGGCCGGCCTCAGCGTCCTCCTGCTCGAGAAGTCGTCGTTCCCGCGCGACAAGATCTGCGGCGACGGCCTGACGCCGCGCGCCGTGGCCGAGCTCGTGCGCATGGGCGTCCCCACGCGCGCGGAGGACGGCTGGATCCGCAACGAGGGCCTGCGCGTCGTCGCGAGCGGCCGCTCGTGGGAGCTCGCGTGGCCGGACCTCGCGTCGTACCCCAGCTACGGCATGGCGCGCGCGCGCCACTCGTTCGACCGGACCCTCGCCGAGCACGCGCAGCGCACGGGGGCCAAGCTCCTGGAGCGCACCGCGGTCACGGGCCCGGTGCTCGACGAGCGCACCGGGCGCGTCGTCGGCGTCACCGCCCGGCCGGTGGACGACAAGGGTCGGCGCGCGGGCGACGAGGTCACCTACCGCGCACCCGTCGTCATCGCGGCCGACGGCGTGTCGTCGCGCTTCGCGCTCGCGCTCGGCCTCGCGCGCCGCGAGGACCGCCCGATCGGCGTCGCCGTCCGCACGTACTTCCGCACCCCGCGCCACGACGACCCGTGGATGGAGTCCCACCTCGAGCTGTGGGACGGCAAGCCCCGCGAGTCCAACCTGCTGCCGGGCTACGGCTGGATCTTTTCGCTCGGCGACGGGACCGCGAACGTCGGGCTCGGCTCGGTGAGCTCGACCCCGGCGCGCCAGTCGGCCGCGAACGTCGACTACAAGGACCTCTTCGCCACCTGGATGCGCAACGCGCCCGAGGAGTGGGAGTTCACGGAGGAGAACCGGCTCGCCCCCGTGCGCGGCGCGGCGCTCCCCATGGGCTTCAACCGGACGCCGCTGTACACGCGCGGCGTGCTCCTCGTGGGCGACTCGGGCGGCATGGTCAGCCCGTTCAACGGCGAGGGCATCGCGTACGCGATGCAGGCCGGGCGAGCGGCGGCCGACGTCGTCGCCCAGTCCCGCGTGCGGCTGACCGACGGCGGTCGTGAGCGCGCGCTCCAGACGTACCCGCGGATCATGCGCCGCGAGCTGGGCGGCTACTACACGCTCGGCCGGTACTTCGTGAAGCTCATCGAGCACCCCGAGATCATGCGGATCTGCACGCGCTACGGGCTCCCGCGCCCGGTCGTCATGCGGTTCGTGCTCAAGCTCCTGTCCGACTGCTACGAGCCCCGCGGCGGCGACTGGGTCGACCGCGTCATCGCGGGGCTGACGAGGGTGGTGCCCTCGTCATGAGCCCACGAGGTGGGCCCGCAACGACGCGGGCGCTCGCACCACCTGCAGGTCTTCCCGGGCACCGCCCGGGCGTCCCCGTCCCGAGCCCCCACTCGAGGAGTACGCGATGACCAACCCGTACGTACCGCTTCTCGTCCTCATGGGCGTGGCCGCCGTGCTGGCTCTCGGCGGCGTCGCCGCGAGCGCGGTCATCGGCCCCAAGCGGTACAACCGCGCCAAGCTCGACGCCTACGAGTGCGGCATCGAGCCCACGCCCCACGCGATCGGCGGCGGGCGCTTCCCGATCAAGTACTACCTCGTCGCCATGACGTTCATCGTCTTCGACATCGAGGTCGTCTTCCTCTACCCGTGGGCGGTCGACTTCGCGACGCTCGCGACCTTCGGCCTCGTCGCGATGCTCGCGTTCCTCGCGCTCATCACGGTCCCGTTCGTCTACGAGTGGCGCCGGGGTGGTCTCGAGTGGGACTGAGCAGGCGACCGATCGTTCGCGGCAGCGGGCACCGGCGAGAGAACTAGGAGAACACCATGGGGATCGAGGAGGCTCCCTCGGGCTTCTTGCTCACCACGATCGAGGACCTCGCGGGGTACCTGCGCAAGGCGTCGCTGTGGCCCGTGACGTTCGGGCTGGCGTGCTGCGCGATCGAGATGATGGCCGCCGGCGCGTCGCGGTTCGACCTGTCGCGCTTCGGCATGGAGGTCTTCCGGGCCTCGCCGCGCCAGGCGGACCTCATGATCGTGGCCGGGCGGGTGAGCCAGAAGATGGCGCCGGTCGTGCGGCAGGTCTACGACCAGATGAGCGAGCCCAAGTGGGTGCTGTCGATGGGCGTGTGCGCGTCCAGCGGCGGCATGTTCAACAACTACGCGATCGTGCAGGGCGTCGACCACATCGTGCCCGTGGACATCTACCTGCCCGGCTGCCCGCCGCGGCCGGAGATGCTCATCAACGCGATCCTGGCGCTGCACGACCAGATCCAGCACGAGCCGCTCGGCGTGAACCGCAAGGAGGCGGCGCGCGCCGCCGAGGCGGCCGCGCTCGAGGCGACGCCCACGTTCCAGATGAAGGGGCTGCTGCGGTGACGGACGAGAAGACGGGTGGCGGCACGCCGGTGCCGCAGCCCGAGGAGGTCTCCGGACCGAGGTCGGGCGACCTGGTGACCGGGGCGGGCGCGCCGCGCACGCTCGAGGTCGTCGAGGTGCGCGAGGGCATGTTCGGCGTGCACGGCTCGGGAGACACGTCGGGGTACGGCGGGCTCGTCCAGCCCGTCGCGATGCCCGGCGCGAGCCCGCGACCGTACGGCGGCTGGTTCGACGAGGTCGTCGACGTCCTCGCCGAGGTGCTCGCCGAGGGCGGCACGCGGTTCGAGGCCGCGGTGGAGCGCGTCGTGGTGGACCCGCCGGGTGCGCACGCCGAGCTGACGCTCCACGTGCACCGCGACCACCTGGTCGACGTGTGCCGCGCGCTGCGCGACGACCAGGACCTGCGGTTCGAGCTGAGCCTGGGCGTGAGCGGCGTGCACTTCCCGCACGACGTCGGCCGCGAGCTGCACGCCGTCTACCACCTCACGTCGATCACGCACGGCCGTCGCCTGCGCCTCGAGGTGTCGGTGCCCGACGCCGACCCGCACGTGCCGAGCACGACGTCCGTCTACCCGACGAACGACTGGCACGAGCGCGAGACGTGGGACTTCTTCGGGATCGTCTTCGACGGCCACCCGTCGCTCGCGCGCATCGAGATGCCCGACGACTGGCCGGGCCACCCGCAGCGCAAGGACTACCCGCTCGGCGGGATCCCCGTCGAGTACAAGGGCGCGACCGTGCCCCCGCCCGACACGAGGAGGTCGTACTCGTGAGCACGCACACCACCGGCGCCCCCGGCGCACCGCACGCCACGAAGCCGCCCGTCGGCGACTTCGACGAGGGCGTCCCGAGCTTCGAGGCGTCGGGCGGCGACTGGGCGGACATCGCCGAGAGCGCCGTCGCGGCGGCCGCGCTCGGCGAGGAGCGCATCGTCGTCAACATGGGGCCGCAGCACCCGTCCACGCACGGCGTGCTCCGCCTCATGCTCGAGATCGACGGCGAGACCGTCACCGAGGCGCGGTGCGGCATCGGCTACCTGCACACCGGCATCGAGAAGAACATGGAGTACCGGACGTGGACGCAGGGCGTCACGTTCTGCACCCGCATGGACTACCTCGCGCCGCTGTTCCAGGAGACGGCGTACTGCCTCGCGGTCGAGAAGCTGCTCGGCATCACGGACGACGTCCCCGAGCGGGCGAGCGTCATCCGCGTGCTCATGATGGAGCTCAACCGCATCGCGTCCCACCTCGTGTGCCTGGGCACCGGCGGCAACGAGATGGGCGCGACGACCGTCATGACCATCGCGTTCACCGCGCGCGAGGAGATCCTGCGGATCTTCGAGGCGGTCACGGGTCTGCGCATGAACAACGCGTACGTCCGCCCGGGCGGCGTCGCGCAGGACGTGCCGCCGGACCTCGTCGAGCAGGTGCGCGCCGCGGACCCGCTCATCCGCCGGTACCTCGGCCAGCTCGGCGACCTCCTGCTCGCCAACCCGATCTTCAAGGGCCGCCTCGTCGGCGTCGGGCACCTCAGCCTCGCGGGCTGCATGGCGCTCGGCATCACCGGGCCGGTGCTGCGCTCGACCGGTCACCCGTACGACGTGCGCAAGTCCGACCCGTACTGCGGCTACGAGACGTACGACTTCGACGTCCCCACCGCGACCGGCGCCGACAGCTACGACCGCGTCGTGCTGCGGCTCGAGGAGTGCTACCAGTCGCTGCACATCGTGGCGCAGTGCCTCGAGCGCCTCGAGAAGACGGCCGGGCAGCCTGTCATGGTGGGCGACCGCAAGATCGCCTGGCCCGCGCAGCTCGCGATCGGCAGCGACGGCCAGGGCAACTCGCTCGACCACATCAAGGAGATCATGGGCACCTCCATGGAGGCCCTGATCCACCACTTCAAGCTCGTCACCGAGGGCTTCCGCGTCCCGGTCGGGCAGGCGTGGCAGACCGTGGAGCACCCGCGCGGCGAGCTCGGGGTGCACCTCGTCTCCGACGGCGGCACGCGCCCCTACCGGGCGCACTTCCGCGACCCGTCGTTCAACAACCTCCAGGCCGTGGCGGCGATGTGCGAGGGCGGCCAGGTGGCCGACGTCGTGGTCGCCGTCGCGTCGCTGGACCCCGTGCTGGGAGGGGTGGACCGATGACCATCGACGCCGGACCTGCGACGAACGGCGCGCCCGCCGGCGGGCCGCGACCCGGGTACGACGCGGAGACGACGGCGCGCCTCGCCGCCGACGCCGCGCAGATCGTCGCGCGCTACCCCGAGTCGCGCTCGGCGCTGCTGCCGATGCTGCACCTCGTGCAGTCCGAGGACGGCTACGTCTCGCGCGACGGCATCCTGTTCTGCGCGGAGCAGCTCGGCCTCACCGCGGCCGAGGTCTCCGCCGTCGCGACGTTCTACACGCAGTACAAGCGCCACCCCAACGGGACGTACACCGTGGGCGTCTGCACCAACACGCTGTGCGCGATCATGGGCGGCGACGCGATCTTCGACGAGCTCTCCGACCACCTCGGCGTCGGCCACGACGAGACGACCGAGGACGGCGCGATCACGCTCGAGCGCGTCGAGTGCAACGCGGCCTGCGACTACGCGCCGGTCATGATGGTCAACTGGGAGTTCTTCGACAACCAGACCCCCGGCTCGGCGACCGACGTGGTCGACCGTCTCCGGGCGGGCGAGGCCGTCGCCCCGACGCGCGGCGCCGCGAGCGTGTGCTCCTTCAAGCAGATGAGCCGCATCCTCGCGGGCTTCCCCGACGGTCGCGCCGACGAGGGCGTCGGCGCCGGCGAGCCCACCCTCGCCGGCCTCCGCCTCGCGCGCGAGCAGGGCTGGACCGCCCCCGGTACCGACCAGGCCTCTACCTCGGCGGACCAGGCCTCTGCCTCGGCAGGTGGGGCAGACGCCGGAGGCGAGGGCGCGCCCGAGAAGCCGGTCACCGGCGGCGAGCAGTCGAGCGCCGAGCGGAAGCCGACGACCGGCGCCGACGTCGACCCCGGCGGCAAGGCCGAGTCTCCCGGCACCCAGCCCGACCCGTCGAAGGGAGCGGACGCATGAGCGAGCAGCAGGGCACCGTGGCCCGGCCGACCCCGGACCCGCTGACCCCCGTCCTGTCGGACACGTGGGACGCGGACCGGTCCTGGACGCTGGCGTCGTACGTGGACCGCGGTGGCTACGCGGGGCTGCGCGCGGCGCTCGCCCAGGACCCGGCGGACGTCGTCGCGACGGTCAAGGCGTCGGGCCTGCGCGGCCGCGGCGGCGCGGGCTTCCCGACGGGCATGAAGTGGGGCTTCCTGCCCGCGCCCGACGGCGGCCCGCGGTACCTGGTCGTCAACGCGGACGAGTCCGAGCCGGGCACGTGCAAGGACATCCCGCTGATGCTGGCGAGCCCGCAGGCGCTCGTGGAGGGCGTGGCGATCACGTCGTACGCGATCGGGTGCGACCACGCGTTCATCTACGTGCGTGGCGAGGTGCTGCACGTGTACCGCCGCCTGCTGCGCGCGGTCGAGGAGGCGTACGAGGCCGGGTTCCTGGGCAAGGACGTCCAGGGCTCGGGCTTCGACCTGGACGTCACGGTCCACGCCGGGGCGGGTGCGTACATCTGCGGCGAGGAGACGGCGCTGCTCGACTCGCTCGAGGGGCGCCGCGGGCAGCCGCGGCTCAAGCCGCCGTTCCCGGCGGTCGCGGGCCTGTACGCGCGCCCGACGGTCGTCAACAACGTGGAGTCCATCGCGAGCGTGCCGTCGATCGTCGCGCGCGGCGCGGACTGGTTCACGTCGATGGGGACCGAGCGCTCGGCCGGGTTCGGCCTGTTCTCGCTGTCCGGCCACGTGACGCGGCCGGGGCAGTACGAGGCGCCGCTCGGCACGACGCTGCGCGAGCTGCTCGACCTCGCCGGCGGGATGCGCGGCGGCAAGGCCCTGAAGTTCTGGACACCGGGCGGCTCGTCGACGCCGCTGTTCACCGACGCCCACCTCGACACGCCCCTCGACTACGAGTCGGTCGCGGCGGCGGGCTCGATGCTCGGCACGCGCGCGCTGCAGCTCTTCGACGAGACGACGTGCGTCGTGCGGGCCGTGAGCCGGTGGACGGACTTCTACGCGCACGAGTCGTGCGGCAAGTGCACCCCGTGCCGCGAGGGCACGTACTGGATGAAGCAGGTCCTGGCGCGCATCGAGGCGGGCCAGGGCACGGAGTCCGACCTCGACCTGCTCCTCGACACGTGCGACAACATCTTGGGCCGCGCGTTCTGCGCGCTCGGCGACGGCGCCACGTCGCCGGTGACGAGCAGCATCGAGCTGTTCCGCGACGAGTACGAGGCGCACATCACGGAGCACCGCTGCCCGTTCGACCCCGCCGCAGCGGCCCTCTTCGACTACACGCCCCGCCCGGCCCGCGTCCTGACGGCAGGAGTGCACTGATGACGACCACGACCCCCGCCCCGGGCACCGGCTCAGCGGCCGCTCCCACGGGTGGCGCGGCCAAGCCCCCGGTCCCCGCGGACCACGTGACGTTCACGATCGACGACGTCGAGATGTCGGTGCCCAAGGGCACGCTCGTGATCCGCGCGGCCGAGCAGATCGGGATCCAGATCCCGCGGTTCTGCGACCACCCGCTCCTGGAGCCGGCCGGTGCGTGCCGCCAGTGCCTCGTCGAGGTGGCGACGCCGGACCGCGAGGGCAACGTCCGGCCCATGCCGAAGCCCCAGGCGTCCTGCACGCTCGAGGCGACCCCCGGCATGGTGGTCAAGACGCAGCGCACGAGCCCGGTCGCCGACAAGGCGCAGCACGGGATCATGGAGCTGCTGCTCATCAACCACCCGCTCGACTGCCCGGTGTGCGACAAGGGCGGCGAGTGCCCGCTGCAGAACCAGGCGATGAGCAACGGCCGCGCGACGAGCCGGTTCGTGGACGTCAAGCGCACGTTCCCCAAGCCCATCGCGGTCTCGACGACGATCCTGCTCGACCGCGAGCGCTGCGTCCTGTGCCAGCGGTGCACGCGCTTCTCCCAGGAGATCGCGGGCGACGTCTTCATCGACCTGCAGAAGCGCGGGGCCGCGCAGCAGATCGGCCGGTTCGACGAGGCGGTCCTCGACTTCGCGCCGCCCGCGGGACAGGCGCCGGGCGACCGCCCGGTCGGGCTCGCGCTCGAGGACGAGTCGGGGCTGCCGTTCGCGTCGTACTTCTCCGGCAACACGGTGCAGATCTGCCCGGTGGGCGCGCTCACGGGTGCGGCGTACCGGTTCCGGTCCCGCCCGTTCGACCTCGTCTCGACGCCGTCGGTCGCGGAGCACGACTCGTCGGGCTCCGCGATCCGCGTCGACCACCGCCGCGGCGTCGTGCTGCGCCGCCTCGCGGGCGAGGACCCGCTGGTGAACGAGGAGTGGATCACCGACCGGGACCGCTTCGCGTTCACGTGGCAGTCCGCGCCGGACCGCCTCACGCACCCGCTCGTGCGCGACCGCGAGGTCGCCCCGGACGGGTCGGTGACGCGCGGCGAGCTGCGCCCCGCCTCGTGGGCGGAGGCGCTCGAGGTGGCGGCCGACGCCCTGACCCGGGCGCGCGACGCCGGGGGCGTCGCCGTCCTGCCGGGCGGCCGACTCACGGTCGAGGACGCGTACGCGTACGCGAAGCTCGCCCGGACCTGGCTGCGCACGAACGACGTCGACCACCGCGCCCGCGCCCACAGCGCGGAGGAGGCGGACTTCCTCGCGCACGCCGTCGCGGGGCGCGCCGTCGGCCACGCCGGCGGGGTGACGTTCACCGACCTCGAGAAGGCGCCCGCCGTCCTCCTCGTCGGCCTGGAGGCCGAGGAGGAGGCGGGCGTGACCTTCCTGCGCCTGCGCAAGGGCGCGGTGCGGAACGGGGTGCGGGTGTTCTCCGTCGCGCCGTTCGCGACGCGCGGCGTGCAGCGCATGCACGGCACGCTGCTCCCGGCCGCGCCGGGCACCGAGGCCGAGTGGCTCGACGGCATCGCCGCGGGCGACCAGGTCCGCACGCTCGACGAGGCCGAGGGCACCGACCTCCTCGCCGAGGTCAGCGACGCGCTGCGGGCACCCGGTGCCGTGATCCTCGTCGGCGAGCGGCTCGCCGCGACGCGCGGCGGGTACAGCGCGCTGCTCCGCGCGGTCGCCGCGACGGGCGCGCGGCTCGCGTGGGTCCCGCGCCGCGCGGGCGAGCGCGGCGGCGTCGAGGCCGGCACCCTGCCGAACCTCCTGCCGGGCGGACGGCCCGTCGCCGACGCGGCGGCCCGCGTCGACGTCGCGACGGTGTGGGGCGTGACCGCCACCGACGCGCAGCCGACGGGTCTGCCCGCCACGGCGGGCCGTGACGTCGGGGAGATGCTCGACGCCCTGTCCGTCGGCCAGCTCGCCGGTGTGCTCGTCGGCGGCCTCGAGCTCGACGACCTGCCGGACCCCGCGCACGCGCGCCGCGCGCTCGAGGCGGCGGACGTCGTCGTCTCGCTCGAGGTGCGGCGTTCGGCGGTGACCGAGCTGGCGGACGTCGTGCTCCCCGTGGCGCCGCCCGTCGAGCGCGAGGGGGCGTTCGTGAGCTGGGAGGGCCGCGTGCGCCGGTTCCCGGCGGCGCTCGCCTCGACGGCGATGACGGACCACCGCGTGCTCGACGCGCTCGCCGACGCGGCGGGCGTCAGCCTCGGCCTCGGCACCGTGGACGCGGTGCGCGCCGAGCTGGACCAGCTCGTGGGCGACGGCGCGTGGGACGGCGAGCGTGCCGCCGCGCCGGCCGTCGAGACCACCGAGCCGCCCGCCGTCGCACCCGGGACCGCGGTCCTCGCGAGCTGGCGGCTCCTGCTCGACGACGCGCGCGGCCAGGACGGCGAGCGCTACCTCGCGGGGACGGCGAAGCGGCCGGTCGCGCGGCTGTCCGCGACGACGGCCGCTGCGGTCGACGTGTTCGACGGCGACCTCGTCCGCGTCTCGACGGACCGGGGAGCGGTCACGCTCCCGGTGGTGGTGACCGACATGGTCGACCACGTGGTGTGGCTGCCGCTGCGGTCGCCGGGGTCGTCCGTGCACGCGGCGCTCGGCGCCGTGCCGGGCGACGTCGTCCGGCTCGGGCCTGGGAGCACCGACGGAGGGGAGGACGCATGAGCGGCGCGCACCTGGTCCACGCGCTCGCGGCCGAGACCCCGGGCGTGCCCGGGATCACCGCGAACTTCTCGCAGGACAACGGCTGGACGTACCTCGTCAAGGCCGTCCTCATCCTCGTGTTCCTGCTGACGAGCGTGCTGTTCGCGATCTGGTTCGAGCGCAAGGTCGTGGCGCGCATGCAGGTGCGCCCCGGCCCCAACTGGCACGGCCCGTTCGGCCTGCTCCAGTCGCTCGCCGACGCGATGAAGCTCCTGCTCAAGGAGGACATCACCGTCAAGGCGGCGGACAAGTTCGTCTACCTGCTCGCGCCGATGATCTCCGTGTTCTGCGCGCTGCTGGTGTTCGCGGTCGTCCCGTTCGGGCCCGAGGTGCAGATCCCGTTCACGGACTACGTGACGCCGGCGCAGCTCACCGACTTCCCGGTCGCGACGCTCTACATCCTCGCGTGCGCGTCGCTCGGCGTGTACGGGATCGTGCTCGGCGGCTGGTCGTCCGGGTCGACGTACCCGCTGCTCGGGGCGGTCCGCTCGACGGCCCAGGTCATCAGCTACGAGCTCGCGATGGGCCTCTCGCTCGTCTCCGTCTTCCTCATGGCGGGGTCGATGTCGACCTCGCGCATCGTCGACTCGCAGACGCAGCTGTGGTGGTTCCTCCCGCTCCTGCCGGCGTTCGTCATCTACGTCATCTCGATGGTCGGCGAGACGAACCGTCTGCCCTTCGACCTCCCCGAGGCCGAGGGCGAGCTCGTGTCCGGGTACATGACCGAGTACTCGTCGATGAAGTTCGCGTGGTTCTTCCTCGCGGAGTACATCAACATGCTCAACGTCTCCGCGGTCGCGACGACGCTGTTCCTCGGCGGGTGGCGCGCCCCGTGGCCGCTCTCGGCGATCAACGACGGCATGTTCAACGAGGGCTGGTGGCCGATCCTCTGGTTCCTCGTCAAGGTCTGGGCCGTCATGTTCTTCTTCGTGTGGGTCCGCGGCACGCTGCTGCGCCTGCGCTACGACCAGTTCATGCGGTTCGGCTGGAAGGTCCTCATCCCGTTCGCCCTCGCGTGGCTCGTGCTGCTCGCCGTCGCGCAGGCCGTGCGCCAGTTCCTCGACGTCGACCTCCGGGTCTTCGTCGGCATCGCCGTCGCGCTGGCCCTGGTGGCCGTGGTGGTCGTCTGGTTCTGGCCCGAGAAGAAGGCCCCACCCGGAGCGACGCCCCGCGCCGCGGGCACCGGGCCCGAGCCGTTCGACGCGTTCGCGGGCGGGTTCCCCGTCCCGCCGCTGCCGGGCCAGTCGCTCCCGCCCTCGCCCCGCCGTCGTGCCCTCGTGCCCGACGACGCGGGGTCGCCCGGGGCGTCCGGCTCGCCGGGCACCGGTGCCCCCCGAGACACACCGCACGACAAGGAGGTCGACCGTGGCTGACGACCAGAAGCCGGCCGGGCCCGGCGAGTACGAGGTCCGGCGCCCCCAGGCGAAGGGGCTGCGCGAGGCGCTCGCGCCCGTCGCCGGGTTCGGCGTGACCTTCGCCTCGATGTTCCGGCCGACGGTCACCGAGCAGTACCCGCGCCAGAAGGTGCCGACGAAGCCGCGGTACCACGGGCGGCACCAGCTCAACCGGTACCCCGACGGGCTCGAGAAGTGCATCGGCTGCGAGCTGTGCGCGTGGGCGTGCCCCGCGGACGCGATCTACGTCGAGGGAGCGGACAACGCGGACCTGCCCGACGGCGGCCACATGTCGCCGGGCGAGCGGTACGGGCGCGTCTACCAGATCAACTACCTGCGCTGCATCTTCTGCGGGCTGTGCATCGAGGCGTGCCCCACGCGCGCGCTGACGATGACCAACGAGTACGAGCTCGCCGGGCCGACGCGCGAGGGCATGATCTGGGAGAAGCAGGACCTGCTCGCGCCGCTCGAGGAGCGGATGCTCGCCGCGCCGCATCCGATGGTGCCCGGGACCTCGGACACCGAGTACTACCGCGGGGAGGTGAGCGGCCCGGTGGCCGAGCAGGTGGAGTGGGTGCGCGAGCACCGACCGGACGACCCGACCCTCCCGCCCGAGCCGACGGGACCGCCGCCGGAGGTCCGGCGGGTCGCGCAGTCGTCGGGTCGGTCGGCCCGGAAGGCCGCCCGGTGACCGCGAGCGGCGGCGAGGCGGTCCTCTTCTGGGTCCTCGCCCCCCTTATGGTCCTCGCGGCGCTCTCGCTGCTCTTCGCGCGCAAGGCGGTGCACGCCGCCATCGCGGTCATGTTCGTCATGGTCGACCTCGCGATCCTCTACATCGCGCAGGAGGCGTCGTTCCTCGGCGTCGTCCAGGTGGTCGTCTACACCGGCGCCGTGATGATGCTGTTCCTCTTCGTCCTCATGCTCGTCGGGGTCGACGCGTCGGACTCGCTCGTGGAGACGATCCGCGGGCAGCGCTGGGTCGGCGTGCTCCTCGGGCTCGGTCTCGGGGTCGTGCTGGTGGGCGTGGTCGCGCAGGCCACGTTCCCGCCGTCGGTCGGGCTCGAGCTCGCCAACGCGGCGACCAACCCGGTCGCGCTCGCGCGCGTGCTCTTCGCGGACTACGTGTTCGCCATGGAGGTCGTGGGCATCCTGCTCATCACGGCCGCGGTCTCGGCGATCGTGCTGACCCACCGGCGCCGCCTCACCCGGAAGGTGGGCCAGCGCGAGCAGGCCGACGCGAAGGTCGCGGCGCTCCCCGCGGGCGGCCGGCTCACGCCGCTCGCCGCGCCCGGCGTCTACGCGCAGAACAACGCCATGGACACCCCGGCGCTCGACCCGCAGGGCCGACCCATCGAGGAGTCGGTCTCCCGCATCCTGCGCATCCGCGGCCAGGAGCGGTCGGCCGGGGCGATCCTCGAGGCCGAGCGCGAGGTGCTCGTCGAGCACGAGCCGCTGCGGGCGCTGCCCGCGCTGCGGGCCCAGGACGCGAACGAGCGCACGGTGCAGGCCGCGACCGCCGACCAGCCGCAGGGCGAGGCGCCCGCCGGCGAGGTCGGCGGGCCGGACGACCCGGGCCGGTCCCGCGTGCCCGGCGGCACCGCGGACGCGGTGCCCGACGGGAACCCCGGCGCGACCCCGGGAGGAGAGGACTGATGGAGCTCACCAACTATCTCGTGCTCGCCGCGATCCTGTTCTCGATCGGCGCCGCGACCGTGCTGCTGCGGCGCAACGCGATCATCGTGTTCATGGGCATCGAGCTCATGCTCAACGCGACGAACCTCGCGTTCGTCACCTTCGCCCGCATGCACGGCGACGTGACCGGGCAGGTGCTCGCGTTCTTCGTCATGGTCGTCGCGGCGGCGGAGGTCGTCGTCGGCCTCGCGATCATCGTGTCCATCTTCCGCACCCGTCGGTCCGCCTCGGTCGACGACGTCAACCTGCTCAAGAGCTGAGGGGCCGGCACCGATGACGACGCTCCTTCCCGCCCTGCCCACGGCGAGCGGACTGCTGGCCGCGACCGACGTCGTGCCCGCGTCCGAGACCGTGCCGGGCGCGTTCCTCGCGGCACCGTTCCTGGTGCTGCTCCCGCTCCTCGGGGCGGCCGTCCTCCTCCTCGCCGGCCGCCGCAGCGACCGCTGGGGCGCATGGTTCGGCGTCCTCATGTCGGGCGCCGCGTTCGTGGTGGGCCTGGTCCTCTTCCTCGTGATGCTCGGGCTGCCCGTCGACGAGCGCGTGGTCGACTTCCGCATCGGCGACTGGATCGTCTCCGGCGGCCTCGACCTGGCGATGGGGCTGCGGATCGACCCGCTGTCCCTGACGTTCGTGCTCCTCGTGACGTTCGTCGGCACGCTCATCCACGTCTACGCGGTCGCCTACATGGCGCACGACCGCGACCGGCGCCGGTTCTTCGCGTACCTCAACCTGTTCGTCGCGGCGATGCTCGTCCTCGTCCTCGCCGACTCCTACCTCCTGCTGTTCGTCGGCTGGGAGGGGGTGGGCCTGGCGTCGTACCTGCTCATCGGGTTCTGGAACCACAACCGCGCGTACGCGGTCGCGGCGAAGAAGGCGTTCGTCATGAACCGCGTGGGCGACATCGGCCTGATCGTGGCCCTCATGCTCATGTTCGCGACGTTCGGCGCGGTCGACTTCACCACGGTGTTCGCGCAGGCGCCCGAGGCGTCGACCGCGGTGCTCACCGCGACGAGCATCGCGCTCTTGCTCGCTGCGTGCGGCAAGTCGGCGCAGTTCCCGCTCCAGGCGTGGCTCGGGGACGCGATGGCCGGCCCGACGCCGGTCTCCGCCCTCATCCACGCGGCCACCATGGTCACGGCGGGCGTCTACCTCGTCGTGCGGTCGGCGCCGATCTTCGAGGGCGCGCCCACCGCGCAGCTCGTCGTCGTGATCGTCGGCGCGGTGACGCTGCTCTTCGGGGCGATCGTCGGCTGCGCCAAGGACGACATCAAGAAGGCGCTCGCGGCGTCGACCATGTCCCAGATCGGGTACATGATCCTCGCCGCCGGGCTCGGGCCGATCGGGTACGCGTTCGCGATCTTCCACCTCGTGACGCACGGCTTCTTCAAGGCCGGCATGTTCCTCGGTGCGGGGTCCGTCATGCACGGCATGGACGACCAGGTCGACATGCGCCGGTTCGGCGGCCTCGCGCGGTACATGAAGGTCACCTGGATCACGTTCATGATGGGCTGGCTCGCGATCCTCGGGATCCCGCCGTTCTCCGGCTTCTGGAGCAAGGACAAGATCATCGAGGCCGCGTTCGTCCCCGTCGACGGCGAGCCGTGGCGGGCGTGGGTCTTCGGCGGCGTCGCGCTGCTCGGTGCCGGGATCACCGCGTTCTACATGTCGCGCCTGTTCTTCATGACGTTCTCCGGACGCCGTCGCTGGAACGACGGCAGCGGATCGGCGGACGGGCTCGGCCCGCAGGACGGCCCGGTCCAGCACCCGCACGAGTCCCCGCGGCTCATGACGTGGCCCATGATCGTCCTGGCGGTCGGCTCGGTGGCGCTCGGCGGCATCCTCGCCGCGGGCTCGCGGTTCGTCACGTGGCTCGAGCCCGTCACCGGGCACGCCGAGCACCACGAGCCGGTCCTGCCGGTGTGGTCGCTCATCACCCTGACGCTCCTCCTGGTCCTCGCGGGCGCGGCGCTCGCATGGCGGCAGTACGCGATGTCGAGCGTCCCGGTCCGCGCGCCGCGGGGCTCCGTGCTCACGCGTGCCGCCCGCCGCGACCTGTACCAGGACGACGTCAACGAGGCCGTGTTCATGCGGCCCGGCCAGTACCTCACGCGCTCTCTGGTCTACGCCGACAAGGAGATGGTCGACGGCGGCTGGATGGGCCTCGCCGGCCTCGTCGGCCGGATCGGGGAGTGGCTGCGCGGGTGGCAGAACGGCTACGTGCGCTCGTACGGCGCGACGATGCTCGGCGGCCTCGTGGTGATCGTCGCCGTCGTCCTCGCCCTGACCACCGGCTCCGCGAGCTGAGAGGGAGACAACCATGACTACCTCCGTCCCCTGGCTGTCCCTGCTCGTCGCCTGGCCCCTGGTGGGGGCCGCGGCGGTGTGGCTCACGGCCGCGGCCCGCACGCGGGGCGTCGGCGCGGGCGCCCTGCGCACCGTGCGGGGCATCGCCCTCGGCGCCGCGCTCGTCGAGCTCGGCCTGCTCGTCGGCGCGTTCACCGCGTTCGACACGTCCGCGGCCGGCACGTACCAGCTCGCCGAGACGTACCGCTGGATCCCGCAGATCGGCGCGAGCTACGCGGTGGGCGCCGACGGCGTCGCGCTCGCGCTCGTCGCGCTGTCGGTCCTGCTCGTCCCGCTCGTCGTGCTGGCCGCGTGGAAGGAGCAGGACGGCGACGTGCGCCGCCTGCGCCACTACCTCGCGCTCGTCCTGCTGCTCGAGGCGTTCATGGTCGCGGTGTTCGTCGCGCGCGACGTGTTCCTCTTCTACGTGCTCTTCGAGGCGATGCTCATCCCGGTCTACTTCATGATCGGCGGGTTCGGCGTCGGGGCGCGGCGGCGCTACGCGGCGGTGAAGTTCCTGCTGTTCTCGCTCGCGGGCGGGCTCATCATGCTCGCGGCGGTCATCGCGCTGTACGTGCAGGTGCCGATCGACCCGACGACGGGCGCGCGTCCCGAGGACGCGTTCCTCACGTCGAACCTCGTGGGGTACTTCGCCGAGAACCCGATGCCGGTCACGACCGAGCGCCTGCTGTTCCTCGGGTTCTTCCTCGCGTTCGCCATCAAGGCGCCGCTGTTCCCCGTCCACACCTGGCTCCCCGACGCCGCGCAGCACGCGCCCGCGGGCACCTCCACGCTCCTCGTCGGCGTCCTCGACAAGGTCGGCACGTTCGGGATGCTCACGCTGTGCCTCCCGCTCTTCCCGCACGCGAGCGCGTGGGCGGCGCCGGTCGTGGTCGTGCTGGCGGTCGTGTCGATCCTCTACGGCGCGCTCATGGCGATCGGGCAGAGCGACCTCATGCGCCTCATCGCCTACACGTCGGTGTCCCACTTCGGGTTCATCGTGCTCGGCATCTTCGCGTTCACGTCGCTCAGCGTGTCCGGGTCGTCGCTGTACATGGTGAACCACGGCATCTCGACCGGGGCGCTGTTCCTCCTCGCCGGCTTCCTCATCGCCCGGCACCCGGAGCGCTCGCAGCGCATCGCGGACTACGGCGGCCTGCAGAAGGTGGTCCCCGTGCTCGCGGGGACGTTCCTCGTCGCCGGCCTCTCCGCACTGTCGCTGCCGGGCCTGTCGACGTTCGTCAGCGAGATCATGGTGCTGGTCGGCACGTTCGCGCGCAGCCCGTGGGCCGCGCTCTTCGCGGTGCTCGGCGTCGTGCTCGCCGCGCTCTACGTGCTGCTGACCTACCAGCGGATCTTCACGGGCGGGACCCGCGAGGGGCTCGACCAGCTCCCCGACCTCGACGCGCGCGAGAAGTGGGTCGTCGCACCGCTGATCACGGTCCTCCTCGTCCTCGGCTTCTACCCGGCCCCCGCGCTCGACCTCGTGCGCGAGCCCGCGGAGGTCACCCTGTCCGACCTCGCGGTCGCCGGCGTCGAGGACCCGCCGCGCTCCGACCCGTTCGCCGAGGGGGCCGAGCAGGCCGCCCTCGAGAGCCAGGGGTCGTCCGTCACTCGTAGCTCCGACGAAGGGAGCGAGTCGTGAACGACTCCTTCGTGGCCCCCACGGTCGACTGGCTCTACCTCGCCCCGATCCTCGTCGTGCTGGGCGCCGGCGTCGTCGGCGTGCTGATCGAGGCCTTCGTCCCGGCGCGCGTGCGGCGCACGACGCAGGTCGTCCTCGCGCTCCTCGCGACGGCCGCGGCGTTCGCGCTCGTCGTCGTGCTGTGGCGCGACCCCGCCGTCCAGGGCGCCGACGGCGCACCGTACGGGGTGCGGGTGCTCGGCGGGTCAATGGTGATCGACCCGTTCGGGCTCGCGATCCAGGGGATCGTCGTCCTGCTCGCGTTCCTCGCGATCCTCGTGGTCGCGGACAAGACGTCGACCGGCCAGGACGTGTTCGCGCCGTCCGCGGCGGCGGTGCCCGGCTCGCCGTACGAGGACCTCACGCGGCGCAAGGGCCTCGAGCAGACCGAGGTCTACCCGCTCGTGCTCTTCGCCGTCGGCGGCATGATGATCTTCCCCGCGACCGGCAACCTCCTCGTGATGTTCGTCGCGCTCGAGGTGCTCTCGCTCCCGCTCTACGTGCTCTCGGCGATGGCCCGGCGACGCCGCCTCCTGTCGCAGGAGGCGTCGTTCAAGTACTTCCTCCTGGGGGCGTTCGCGTCCGCCCTGTTCGTGTTCGGCGTCGCGCTCGTCTACGGCTTCGCCGGCTCGGTCGACCTCGTCGAGGTGTACCAGTCGCTCGCGACGCCGGAGGGCCCGCTCGCGACCATGCCCGGCCTCGTCGTCGTCGGCGTCCTGCTCATCCTCGCGGGCCTGCTCTTCAAGATCGGTGCCGCGCCGTTCCACGCCTGGACCCCGGACGTGTACCAGGGCGCCCCGACGCCGATCACGGGCTTCATGGCCGCGTGCACCAAGGCGGCGGCGTTCGGCGCGCTCCTGCGCGTGCTGTACGTCGTGAGCCTCGGCCTCGCGCAGTCGTCCCTCGCCTCGCGCGAGGACCTCTTCGTCGCGCTGTGGATCGTCACGCTCCTGACGATGGTCGTCGGAGCCGTCGTGGGTGCCGTGCAGACCGACGTCAAGCGTCTCCTCGCCTACTCGTCGATCGCGCACGCGGGCTTCATCCTCGTCGGAGTCGTCGGGTTCTCGCAGCTCTCGCTGCGCGCGACCGTCTTCTACCTGCTCGTCTACGGCCTCGCGACGGTCGGCGCGTTCGCGGTCGTCACGCTGGTGCGCGAGACCGCCCCGGTGCGCGAGCGCGTGCCGGCCACGGTGGGAGCCGCGGCTGGCGGGACGGGCGACCCCGCGGACAACGTGACCGACGGGACGCCGGAGCAGCCGGTCGCCGTGCTCGGGGAGGCGACGCACCTCGCGCAGTGGGCCGGGCTCGGACGCCGGAGCCCTTGGCTCGCGGGCGTGTTCTCCCTCTTCCTCCTCTCCATGGCGGGCATCCCGCTCACGGCGGGCTTCGTGGCGAAGTTCACGACGTTCGGTGCGGCGATCGCCGGGCCCGACGGCCAGGGCGGGGGCTCGACGTGGGTGCTCGCCGTCGTCGGCGTCATCGCGTCGGCCGTCGCGGTGTTCTTCTACGTCCGGATCATCGTGCTGATGTTCTTCACGGCGCCATCCGGAGGGCCCGCGGACGGGACGGACGACGACGGTGCCGCGCTCGAGGGGCCGGGCGTGACCGTCGTCCGGTCGACCGGTCCAACGACGATCGCGATCGCCGTGTGCGCGCTCGGGGTGCTCCTCCTCGGTGTGTTCCCGTCCCCGGTTCTCGATCTGGCGGCCGAGGCGGTTAAGTTCGTCCCGTGACCTCTGTGCCTTCCGTGCCGCCCGCGCCCGCCGGGCCCCGCGGCCCGCGCGACCGGACCGCGCCCGTGACGACCACCGCGATCCCGATCTCGGACCCCGCGCTCGCCGCTGCCCTCACCGAGCGGCTCGCGAGGGTCGAGGCTCGGCTGCGCGAGGCCGTCGCGCACGCCGACCCGCTCGCCGACACCGCGTCCCGCCATCTCGTCAACGCGGGGGGCAAGCGGCTGCGGCCGCTGCTCACCCTGCTCGCCGCCGAGCTCGGGGACGGGACGCGCCCCGAGGTCGTGGAGTCCGCGGTCGTCGTCGAGCTCACGCACCTCGCGTCGCTGTACCACGACGACGTGATGGACTCCGCCCCGGTGCGCCGGGGGGCCCCGTCCGCGCACGCGGTGTGGGGGAACTCGGTCGCCATCATGGTCGGCGACCTCCTCTTCGCGCGCGCCGCGTCGACCGTCGCGGCGCTCGGGCCCGAGGCCGTGCTGATCCAGGCGCGCACGTTCGAGCGCCTGTGCCTGGGCCAGCTCCACGAGACGATCGGCCCGGGCGAGGGCGACGACCCCGTCGAGCACTACCTCGGGGTGCTCGCCGACAAGACGGCGTCGCTCCTGTCGACGTCCGCACGGCTCGGCGCCCTGTTCGCCGGGTGCCCGACGGCCGTCGTCGACACGGTCGCGGCCTACGGGGAGAAGCTCGGGGTCGCGTTCCAGCTCGCCGACGACGTGCTCGACCTGGCGTCGTCGGGCGACGAGTCGGGCAAGACGCCGGGTACGGACCTGCGCGAGAAGGTGCCGACCATGCCGGTCCTGCTGCTCCGTGCCCGGATCGCGAACGGCACCGCGAGCGAGGCGGACGCCCGGCTCGTCGAGCTGCTCGACTCCGACCTGACGGACGACGCCGCGCTCGCCGCGGCCGTGGCCGCGCTGCGACGCCACGAGGTGCTCGGGGAGACGCGCGCGCTGGCGGTGCGCTGGGCGCGCGCCGCGGTGGAGGAGCTCGACGCGCTCCCCGCGGGGCCCGTCGCCGACGCGCTGCGCTCGTTCGCGGAGGCGCTCGCCGACCGCGCTGCCTGAACCGTCGTGCGGGGTGATCTTTCGCCCCGTCCGCGGTGGCCCGGACCGGGGTCGGTCGGGGACGACTTCGTTGCCTTCGTCATCGAGTTGACCTGCTCGGACGTCCCGGGCGGGGCGGAGCCGCCCGGCACCACCGCGTCTCGACGGAGCGCGGGGTGGGGAGTGCTCCCCATCGGACGGGTGTCGGTTTTCACCCGCTCTCCCGCTATCCTCGGTTGCGCGATCGGTGGGGCCGCCTGGTATGTGCGAGATCGAGGGGGCTGGAGAAGGGGACCGGTCGTCTCCCGATCCAACTCCTCGGAGGACCTGTGGGTTTCCTGGCGCGTCTGAACGAGCACCGCCGCACCGTCGCGTCGGTGAGCACCGTGTCGGTGTTCTCGACGGCGCTCGTCGGGATGGCGTTCTTGTACGACGGCGAGGCCACGGCGGACGTGGACCTGAACGACTCGGGCGTGTGGGTGACGAAGTCGTCGGCCGGGTTGCTGGGGCGGTTCAACTACGAGTCCCAGGCGTTGGACGGGACGTTGAACGCGGGCAGCGCGTCGTTCGACGTGCAGCAGGACGAGGGCCGGGTGCTCCTCGACGACACGAGCACCGGTACGGCGTCTCCGGTCGACGTCGCGCACCTGAAGCTGGACGGGCAGGTCCGTCTGCCGGCGGGGGCGCAGGTCGTCTCCGGCGGCGCGACGACGGCGATCCTCGACGGCGAGGAGGGCCTGCTGTGGGTGCTGCCGTTCGACGGGGCGGCCTCGTTCGACGCGGAGAAGACGGACCCGACCGCGGAGGTCGAGGGTGGGGGAGCCCTCACGGTGTCGCAGGACGGGACGGTCTTCGCGGCGATCCCGTCGACGGGGACGCTGTGGACCGTGGCGACGACGTCCAAGGGCACCGCGGACGGTGACCCGTCGTCCTCCTCGCTGCCCGTGGGCAAGGGCGCGGAGGTCGAGGTGACGGCGGTGGGCGACAAGCCGGTCGTGCTCGACCGGTCGGGGTCGCAGCTCGTGCTCCCGGGTGGCAAGACCGTGGCGCTGGACGACGGTGCCGAGGCTCGCCTGCAGCAGCCCTCCGCCGGGTCGGCGGACGTGGTCGTGGCGACGACCGGGGGACTGGTCACGCAGCCGCTCAAGGGTGGGGACGCCGTGCGGCGCTCGGCCGAGGGACGCCCGGGCGCGCCGGTGCAGCTCGGCGGCTGCACGTACGGGGCGTGGGCCTCGACGGGTCAGGTCATCCGTGACTGCGACGGCACCGACCGCGACCTGGACACCCGCCTGGAGGGGATCGACCCGCAGGCGCGCCTGGAGTACCGGGTGAACCGGCACGTGATCGTGCTGAACGACCTGTCGGCGGGGACGTTGTGGATGGCGGCGGACGAGTACCAGAAGGTCGACGACTGGGACGTGCAGATGCCGGAGGAG
>Ga0160493_100047_pt1 | contig 115285 bp, 121 predicted proteins | sample DID2MG_2_FD_108262 | JGI IMG/M metagenome (GOLD analysis project Ga0160493, IMG submission 108262) | Enriched soil microbial communities from UW Madison campus, WI, USA - DID2878_E24_FP2 MG | ecosystem: Environmental > Terrestrial > Soil > Unclassified | place: USA: Madison, Wisconsin... | reverse complement strand
TCGACACCGAGAGGCCGTCGATGGCCAGCGGCTCGATGATCACGTTGATGCGGCCGCCGTCGGGCAGGCGCGCGTCGACCATCGGGTTCGACTCGTCAAGCCGTCGACCCAGCGGCGCGAGGATGCGGCGCACGATGCGCATCACATGCTCCGAGTCGGCGAAGCGCACCGTCTCGCGCTCCAGCATGCCGTGGCGCGACACGTACACGTTCTGGTAGCCGTTGATCAGGATGTCTTCCACGGCCGGGTCGTTGAGCAGGTCTTCCAGCGGCCCGAAGCCCGCGAGCTCCTTGGTCAGCGCGTCGGAGATGAGCTGCATCTCGCGGTCGTTGATCGGCACGCGGCGCAGCCGCACGAAGCTGTCGACCTCCAGTTCGACGAACTGCTGGATCGAGGCGCGCGACCAGCGGCCGAACTCCGCGCCCAGTTCTTCGATGCGGCTGAGCAGGTGATCGTGCGTCCAGCTCTTGATGTCCTGGAACTGCTGTGAGTTGATGAACGCCTGGTCGTCGTCGGCGAATTCGATATCGGTGGACATGGGTTCAGCCTTCGTGTGAACTCTTCCAGAGGCCGGTGACTTGCGACATGAGCGCAACCCAGCGTGGATCCTTGGCCGGAGGTTGGCCCGTGGCAGACATGTATTCCTGGTGCAGGCTGCGGGCCAGGCCCGTCACCGCCTGCGCGTAGGGGTCGCTGCGCGAGGTGCGCACCAGCATCTCTCCGCGGCTCGCGGCCGCCATCAGCTGTGCGCTGCGCGAAGGCAGCACATGGCGCAGCGGCAGCTCCAGCCGTTCGGCGATGTCCTTGGCCGTGAGGCCGACATGGCTGTCGAACTTGTTGACCACCAGGGAGAGGCGTTCGGTCTCGACGTTGCGCGCGCGCAGTTCCTTGAGCATGTTGGCGGTGGACACGATGCCGCCGATGCTCTGGTCGCACACGACCCATGCCTGCTGCGCCTCGCGCACCGTCTGCGCCATGAAGTCGATGGTCGAGAAGCCGCCGAGGTCGGCGACCTGGAAGTCGAAGAAGTCGGCCAGCCGCTTGATCAGCGCGACGGAGTCGGCATGCGAGATCTCGCGCACCTGCGCGAGGCTCGCGGGCAGCGGCAGGATGGCCACGCCGCTGGTGTGGTGTGCCAGTGCCGTGTGCAGCAGGGTCTGGTCGAGCCGGCGCAGGTTGCGCACGCCGTCGACGAAGCTGAAGCCGCTCTGTGTGTCGAGGTATAGCAGGCCGTCGCGTGCAGGCAGGCCCAGGTCGAGCAGCGCGACGCCGTGCCTGGAGCTGCGGCCCTGCGGGCGCGCGGGTGCCTGCGCGAGCTGGTCGTGCAGCGTGAGCGCCAGGCTGGTTGCGAGCGTGGTCACGCCGAGTCCGGCACGCGCGCCCAGCAATGCCAGCGTGCTGCCGCGTGTGCCGCCTTGCAGGGTGCTGCGGCGGTCGAGCAGGGCGCGCAGCGTCGTCACCGCATCGGTGGGCGGCGCGGCCATGTCAATGAAATCGTCCACTCCCGCGCGCAATGCGGAGAGCATGGCGGCGGGTTCGGCCGACACGCCGGTTGCCAGCACCGGCAGCGTGGGCCAGTCGCGCTTCAGGCGCTGGTGGAACTGGATGGCGTGGGCGCCCTGGTCGGGAGAGAAATCGATGAACACCGCCACCGGCCCGAGCAGCGCGATGCGCTCGTCGATCGACTTGGTGTCCGGCGCAAGGATCACCACCGACCCCAGCGTGCCGAGCGCATCGGTCAGCCACGTGATGTGGCTGCCGTTGCTCGACGCGAACAGGTAGGTCTCGCTGCCTGTCTCGGGAATGCTGTCGCGTGGAGCGTTCATGGGGCCTGCCTGCTGCGATGCATGGTCCGCGTCATCGTGCTCAGCGGGAGAAGCCGGGAACCGGCGTGTCGATCAAGCCGCCGAGGAAGTACGAGCGCCATACCGCGCCGTCGCGTTGCTCGGCGCCGCCGGGCAGGTACGGTGCGAGGTCGGTGCCGCGCGCAATGGGCTTCACCAGGTGCGGCGTGACCAGGATCACCAGTTCCTTCTCGCTCATCTGGTAGTTGTTCTTGCTGAAGAACGTGCCGATGATCGGCAGGTCGCCAAGCAATGGCACCTTGCTGGCGTTCGAGGAGGTGGTGCGGCTGACGAGGCCGCCGATGATGAAGCTCTCGCCGTCGCCGAGCTCCACCGTGGTGTCAGCGCGGCGCGTGGTGATGGCGGGCACGGCGATGCCGTTCAGGTTGAGTGCGTTCGTGTAGTCCAGATCGCTGGCCTCGGGCGCGACCTTGAGCACGATGCGTTCGTTGGAAAGCACGGTCGGTGTCAGCGTGAGGCCGATGCCGAAAGGCTTGTATTCGATGCTCGTGGTGCCCAGTCCCTGCGGCACGGGAATCGGCAACTCGCCACCGGCCAGGAAGCTGGCGCTCTGGCCCGACAGCGCCACCAGCGTGGGCTCGGCAAGCACGCGGGCCATGCCGTTGCCTTCGAGGAAGCCGACGTTCAAGCCGATGCCGGCCTTGCTGAAGTTGAACAGCAGGTCGAAGGCCTGCGCCAGCGGGTTGTTGTATTCGCCGGTGATCTGGCCATTGGCGGCAAAGCTTGCAGACGAGAGGGAGGACGGCGAGAAAACGCCGAAGCTGAATCCGCTCGAATTGGGGCGGGTGCTGAAGATGTTCAGCCCCGCCTGCTTGAGCACGCTGCGGTTGAATTCCACCACCTTGACTTCGACCTGCACCGTGCTGCTGCGCACGTTCACCACCGAGCGGTCGATCAGCTCCGTCTTCTCGGGGGCGCTGGCCAGCGCCGTCTCTCGCGCGGCCTGGTGCGTGATCATGTTGTCCATGGTGCCGGTGAGCGTGGACGAACGGCGCCGCACTTCGATAGGGTAGGTGGTGGCCACGGTGCTGCCCTTTTCCCAGACCATCAGCGAGGTGCGCCCTGCGGCCTTGCCGGTCACGATCAGCCGTGCCGCTGCGGAGCTCGGTGTCTTGCGTGTGATGGTGACGTTGGCCACGGCCTCGTCGCCGATCGCCATCCGGTCGATTCCCTTGTCGAGCAGCAGCTCTTTCTGCGTACCGGCATCCAGGACGAGTGCCCGCTGCACGGGTTGCTGCATTGCGGTCTTCGCATCGGCGGCGGTGGATGCCAGCGGCCAGACGGCTTGGGTCATCGCGCACAGGGCGACCAGGGACGGGCGCAGCAGCCGCGATGAAACCTGGACGGGGCTGCTGCTTCTAGCGGCTCGGGTCGATTGCGCGCGAGGCGTGTGGTGCATGTGTTCTTCCTGGAAGGCGGTATCTGCTGGCTGTTCGATCAGTAGTTCACGGTTTCGCTGCGCTCGCCGCGAATCACTTCGACCTGGAGGCCGCCGCGCGTGCCGGTGCCGGTTGCGGCGCGCCGGTTGGCAGTGGCGGCAACAGCGCGCGCTTCGACGGCCGCGGGCTTGACGTTCGACCCCTGGCCGCCGGTGGACAGGTCGAGAGCGGTCAGGCCGGCCTGTGCGAGATCGAGTCCTTCGAGTGGCGCGCGGCGCGCCTCGCCCGCCTTGGACGACACGGGTTGCAATGCGGTGGGAAGTTCGGCGAAGAGCTTCGGGTCCGGCTGCGACATGTCATTGGGATTGCGCAGTGCCAGCATCAGTCGGCCGCTGGCGTCGCCGATGGTCAGCCGGTTCACCTCGTCCACCGGCACCGCCAGCACGGCGGTGCGTGCCATCTCGTTGCGCTGGGCCTGCTGGGCGGCCGCCTTGTCGGGCGACTTGGACGGCATGCCGTCGACGGATGCGCTGCCGAAGGCCAGCACGCGCTTGCGGGAGAGCAGCAGTCGCGCCTGGCTGCGGTCGACGTCCTTGCCGTCCGACTTGAGCGTGATGAACACGTCGACGAAGTCGCCGGGCTGGATCTTGTTGCCCGCGCCCATGATCTCGTCGGTCTTGATCGCGACCGCGCGCTCGCCTTCCGCGACGCGCAGCGCAAGGCCGGAGACGAGCTGGTTTTCCATCAGCGGGGTGCCTTCGGCGAGATCGATCACCGGCACGCGTCCGGCCGCCACGGATGCATCCTGGAACGCGCCCGCCGGGTTGATCGTCAGGCGCTCCACGCGCAGTGCATCCGCGGGAATCGCCTCGCCCGCGGGCAGTGTCTTGGCTGCCACGACGACCGGGTAGACCAGCACCTCCTTGGCCTTGGTGGGGGCTGCGGCGGGGCCCGTGGCCGCCGCGACGGGAGCGGGTGCCTGGCGGCTCAGCATCCAGGCGTAGCCACCGAGTGCGATGGCCAGGAGCACGAGGATGGCGGCGAGGATCTTGGTGAGGTTGATCATGGGCGGCGGATGAAGATTTGGGGGCAAGCGATCATGGGACTGGAGGAATGAAGGGCCTGCTGTGACAGAGGCAGATGACTGCTAACTCTGTCGCCCCCAGACCATCCAGGCCGCGGTGGCCAGCGACAGGTAGGCTGCGTAGGGAACGATGCGCTTGCGCGCCGTCGTGGGCGCTGCGCCGTTGCTGGTCGCCGACGAGCGCCCCAGCAACATCAGCGACAGCCGCGGTGCCACGGGCCAGCGCTGCAGCGCGAGCCAGAGCGCGCTGTGAAGGCCTGCCAGCAGGCTGGCCACGACCCAGATCGGCAGCAAAGCCTGCAGGCCCACCCAGAGTCCGAGCGCGCCTGCGAATTTCACGTCGCCAGCTCCCATGAGGCCAACGGCGTACAGGAGCAGCAAGGCGCCGAAGCCGACGGCCGCTCCCGTGAGTGCGGTGGACCATTCGATGCCGAAGGGCTGCGTCCCGAGGGCGAGTGCGGCCAGCGCCACTGCGGCGCCGGCGAGCACGAGCCAGTTGGGAACGCGGCGTTGACGGAAGTCATAGACGGCGACGAACAGCAACCACAGCAGACACGCCAATCGCATTGCTTGTGTTGCTTCTCAGGACGCCGGCGCAGTTACCTTGCCGGCGATGTACGTGAAGAGACCTGAGAGTTTGGTGCCGAGACCATTGCTACCGCTGAGGGACGTCACGATGGCGACGGCGACGAGGCCGGCAATGATCCCGTACTCGATAGCGGTAGCGCCTTCTTCGTCGCGCAGGAAACGGGCAATTGAGTTAAGCATGATGAAGCCTTTCAGATGGATTAGGAGACTGACAGGGGAGCTTGTTGCTATGGATGCTTTGTTAAGAGGCGGGGGCAGTCACTTTGCCGGCAATATACGTAAAGAGACCAGAAAGCTTGGGGCCGAGGCCATCGGTGCTGGAGAGGGCCGTAACAATTGCGACTGCAACCAATCCCGCAATAATTCCGTATTCAATTGCGGTCGCACCCTCCTCGTCCTTTAAAAAACGAGTAATTGAGCTATGCATGATTTACCCCTTTCAGTAAGTGTTAACAAAGGCTGATGGGGTGGATGTTATACACAGTAACTCCGTGTATCAACAAGAGAAACCCACAAGACACACACTTAGCTGTGCTAGCCAAAAGGTGTAAGCACGATGGCGGCCAGCTTTCCGCCGGCCGGGTCCCGGGGGAAGGACGATCGGCCAACCAACACTTTGAAGGTTAATTTTTCCCTCTGTAGGCCGCGTCCGACCTCCCATGAAGTGGGGAGGGGAGCGTTACGGCGCCGGGAACGCGCGAAAGGGCTGCGTTACGGGTACAAACCCGTTACGCGTTACGTAGCACGGGGCCACAAAGCACGATTTGTAACGCTGAAAAAAGCCGGAAAGCGTGAGCAAAATGTCACGACTCAGCGGCCGTACCCGCGTGGTCAGCAGGGGTTCAGCCGAGGATGTCTTCGTGGAAGAGCTTCCACTCGCTGCCTTGGCGCAGCCAGTACTGGCGCCGTGAGCGCCCGCTCTTCTCGCCTTCGAACACTTCGCCGAAGGTAACCACCATCGTGTCGTCACCGTCCCGCCAGTGGAGGAACGACATGTCCTTGAGCTGCACGCGCTTGCCCTGCGCGTATTTCACTTCGTCTTCGACGGCTGAAATGCCTTCGGTGGATTTCTTGCTGATGCGCTGGAAATCAGGCAAATAGAATTTCTTCAATTGCGCTTCATTTCCATTGGCCCGCGCGTCTTTCCAGCCATTTATTGCGCTGGAAATGGATTGCGATTCTTTTTCGGCCTGCGGCTGTGAAATCCATTGCAGGCTGCGTGCGGTGACCACCGGCGTTGCGCCGATTTGCACTTTTCGCAAAAGCTGCTTCAAGTCGGGGTTGGCCATGACCACGCAGCCGTCGCTGGCCAGCGGCGCCCGTGCGAACTGCTGGGGCGGGGTGCCGTGCAGCCAGATGCCGCCGCCGGTCTTGCCGCGCCGCACGTCGTACGGGTTGGGGTAGTTGATGGGCAGGGCGCCCGCGCCGTAGAAGTCCTTGAGCGACTTCGGGTCGAGGCTGCTGGTGATGTAGTACACGCCCAGCGGCGTGCGGGCATCGCCTTCGGTGGCCTTGTCGGTGCCCGACTTGCCGACCGAGATGTAGTAGTCGGCCGTGAGCTTCAGGCCCTTGTCGCTGTTCTCGAACAGGTACAGGCGCGAGCGGGAGGCATCGACTGCAATGGCATAGCGGCTGCGCGTGGAGAGCGCCAGGAACTGCGACGGCACGGTGTTGGCCGGTGGCCGCTCGCGCAGGGCCTGCAGGCGGCGTCGCGATTCTTCGTGCAGTTCGGCCATGGCCGGGTTGCCGCGCATCCTGGCGATGCTGGCGGTGTCGGGCAGGCTGTTCGACGGCGGCACCTGGGCCGCGAGCAGGTCGCCATAGACGAGCTGCGCGAGCTGGAAGTTCGGGTAGTCGCGCACCAGGTCGCGGGCCTTGGCGAGCGCAGGACGAGCCTGGCCGCGGCCGAACATTTCGTAGACGGCGATCAGGCGTGCCTCGGCGTTGCTGGCCTCCTGGATCGGCGCGGCGGCGCGCGTCGGCCTGCGGGCGGGCTTGGCGGCGGCTGCCTTGGTTTCGGCCACCGCGGCCTTCTTGCCGCCCCTGGCTTCCTTCGCCTCCCTGGCGGAAGCGCGTGCGCCGTGCGCGGCGGGAGCGCGGCTGCTGCCCACCGCCTTGGGTTTGGACTTGGAGGCGCCGCTGCCGCTGCCGGCCTTCGCGTTGCTCTGCTTGGCCGCAGCCGACGCCTGCGCGGCACCCGGTGCCGCGAGCATCAGCGCCGAGGCTGCCATCAGCGCTGCCAGCAGGTGTCCGCTGCGCGGACGGAACGGAGGATTCTGAAGCCGGCCGCGCCGGACGATGTCTGCCACTAGCCGCCGACGCTTTCCTTGCGAATGTGCCACTGATTGCCGGAGCGCTGCATGTCCAGCGTCTTGCGGCTGGAGACGTTGAGGTTGTCGGCGCGATAGATCTGGCGGAACTTGGCCGTGGCGTTGTCGCCGTCGACCTTGATGACCAGGTTCTCGATGTTCACGCTGATGCTGGACTTGCCGACGATGCGGGCGCGGCGGTCTTGTTCCCAGCTCTTGCGGCTCTGGCCGCCGCCGGGAGTGAAGTCGCTGCCGTAGGCCGCGAGGTAGCGGTCCATGTCCTGGCTGGCCCACGCCGAAGCCCAGGCGCGCACGGCCGATTCGACCTCGGCGTTGGCGGCCGGGCTTGCCGCGGGCGCGGGCGACGGTGCCGGGGCGGGCGCTGGCTCGGGCGCCTTGGGCGCGGCTGCCACCGGGGCGGGCGCCGCCGCGACCTTGGCGGGCGGCGGTGCGGCGGGTGCAGGTGCGGGAACCGGTGCAGGTGCAGGTGCAACGGCCTTTGCCACGGGGGCAGGGGCAGGGGCAGGCGCAGGCGCCGGCATGGGCGCAGCCGACGCGACCAGCGTGCCCGGCTTGCCGCCCGCCAGCGCAGGCGTCGGCGTGAAGAGGGTGCGGATCACCGCCAGCTTGGGCTGCACGGCCGTGTTGTTCTGGTCGAGCTGCAGCGCCTTGCTGTAGGCCTGGCTGGCGAGCCGTGCATACACGTCGCCGAGGTTTTCCTGGGCGGTGGCGTAGCTGGGATTGGTGCGGATGGCGCTTTCGAGCGCGGCGCGCGCCTTGTCGAACTGGTTCTGGCTTGCGTAGATCACGGCCAGGTTGTTGAACGGCTCGGGCAGCTCGGGTGCGTCCTGCGTGAGCTGCGTGAAGGCGGCGATGGCCTCGGCGCGCTTGCCGGTGTCGAGCTGGATCACGCCCTTGAGGAAGCGCATCTGCGGATCGCGCGGCTTGTCCTTGAGGAAGGCGTCGGCCTTCGTCATGGCTTCGTCGAGCTTGCCGGCCTGCATGAGCTTGTCGACTTCTTCATGTTCGACGGCGGACAGCGCGGGCAGCGCCACGGCACAGGTCGCAGCGGCCAGGAAGAGGGCACGCACGGAGGGGGAGAAGCTGAAACGGGCGCGTGGCCGGGGGCTCTTGGGCATTGCGGACAAGACCTCGTAGGGGGTGGGTGATGCGGCAGGGATTGTAAGTGGGGCAGGTAACCCCCCGATACAGGCCTGACAGTCTTTCGCTGCCTTTCAGGTTTGCCCGCAACGGGCGGCGCCGCAGTACAGTGCCGCCGTGGACCGCCTCCAAAGCATTGAAACTTTCGTTCGTGTCGCGCAGACCCAGAGCTTCGCGGAAGCGGCTCGGCAGCTGCGGGTGGCCAACTCGGTGGTGACCACGCGGGTCAAGCAGCTCGAGGAATTCCTCGGTGCGCCGCTGTTCCACCGCAGCACGCGCGTGGTGCGGCTCAGCGACATGGGCCAGGCCTTCCTGCGCGATTGCACCGAGCTGGTCGTGCGTGCCGACAACATCGTCGACCAGATGCGCGACGCGCGCGGCACGCCTTCTGGCACGCTGCGGGTGCATGCGCTGACCGGCATGGTGCTGGGCCGCTTCGCCTCGCTGCTGCGCGAGTTCCAGACCACCTACCCCGACATCCACCTCGAGCTGATCGTGAGCGACGCGGTGGCCGACCCGGTCAAGGCCGGCGTCGACTGCGCGCTGCAGATCTTTCCGGCGGCCTCGCAGGAGCTGGTGTCGCGCCCGCTCTTCCCGGTGCGGCGCGTGCTCTGCGCCACGCCCGCCTACCTGGAGGCCCACGGCACGCCCGCCACCCCGCGCGAACTGCACCGCCACAAGCTGGGCCTGTATTCGGGCTATCCCACGCGCGACCGCTGGACCTTCCATCACAACGGCGAGCAGACCACCATCTACCTCGCCGCCGCGCTGCTGACCAACAGCGTGCACCTGCTGCGCGAATATGCACTGGAGCATGCCGGCATCGTCTGCCTGCCGACGCTGGTGGCGGGAGACGCCATTGCCCGCGGCGACCTGCAGGTGGTGCTGGCCGAGCACCAGCTGTCGTCGTTCTCGCTGAGCGCGGTGTACGCGGGTACCTCGCGCAATGCGCTGAAGCTGCGGCTCTTCATAGAGCACATCGCCACGCGCTTCACCCGCGTGCCGCCGTGGGACGCCACGCTGATCGAGCGCGGCCTCATTCCCGCCGAACTGATCGAGTTCAGCCGCTCCAGCGGATAGCGCACGAACAGGGGTAAACCCGGTCGATTATTCGGAGACTCCGAATAATCCTCTTCCAAACTGGTCCCTACCGGCGGCGTCTCATGGCTCCTAGAGTTCGCTCATTCAAGGAGACAAGCCATGACAGCCGCTACTTCGACCACCTACCGCACTCGCTTCGGGTCGCTCAAGCACTTCGAGAAGGGCCACGTCGAACCCATCGACGACGACGTGCGCCACTACGCGTTCTCCAACTGCTTCGAGATCGCGAGCATCAGCAAGCCCTACGAGAAGGTCGTGTTCGGCCAGAACCAGATCTACGTGCTGGAGACGCTGCGCGCCGAAGGCACCTCGCCCTGGTACACCTGCGCGCATGACGAGTTCGCGCTGGTGATGGACGGCGAGGTCGAGGTGCACCTCGTGCAGCTCGACGCCGCGCAGGCCGTGGCCGACAAGGAAAAGAACGGCGCCGTGCTCGTCGAGGGCGAGCCCAGGGGCAGGAGGATGGGTTGGATGAAGCTCTCGCGCGGCCACCAGGGCCTGCTGCCGAAGAACACCGCCTACCAGTTCCGCAGCGCCGGCGAGCCGGGCGTGATCGTCCTGCAAAGCTGCAAGGGCGATCTCTCCGTAGAAAAGTGGGCCGACATCTGCCAATCGCATTGAGAGGAACCGCACCATGAACGCACCCGCAGAACTCGCCAAGGTGATCGCGTCGCAGCCCGACGCCACGCTCGGCTACAAGGACTTTTCTCTCGGCAGCTTCAGCTTCCGCCGCGACGAATACTTCGTGCACATCGGCTGGAAGACCCGCGACGGCCGCCCGATGAGCCACACCATGGACGCCGGCAGCTACCTGCGCGCGCTGATGCGCGACGTGGCCTGGGGCTTCTTCTACGGCTGGGTCAACTTCGACGACGTGTTCGGCACCGTCAACCACTACGAGTCGGTCGACCTGTATGCCGGCAGCTTCAACGGCACCATGAAGGACGCGGGCATCGACCTGCTCGAGAACTTCCCCACCGCGCAGATCCGCGCCACCTTCGAGGCCATGCTCGACGACTGGACCAACGAGAGCTTCGACCCCTTCGCCGCGCCGCAGGAAACCGGCTCGCCCTATGGCCGCAAGAACGGCAACAACACCGCCAAGATCACGAGGGCACGCGAGCTGGCCAAACGCTGCGTGGGCCTCAAGGGCGACCTCGACCTGCGCAGCGACGAGCGCGGCGCGCCGGTCAACCGCGCCTTCGCCGACGTGCCGCAGGGCCAGCCCGAGCTGCACCCCGAGCCCGGCTTCGAGAACGATGTGCACGCATTCAACCTCTTCGGCTTCCTGAGCCGTTCGCAGGTCACGTGGAACCCGAGCTTCACCTCGGTGGTGAAGCACAGCTACATGTGCCCGACGACCGAGGAGCACATCCTGCCGATCATCCACGGCAACGACCGCGTCGAGTGGTTCTTCCAGATGACGGACGAAATCCACTGGGACTGCGGCGACAAGAACACCGGAAAGCCCATGGCACGCGTGATCATGAAGGCCGGCGACATGGCCGCCATGCCCGCGTACTGCCGGCACCAGGGCTTCAGCCCCAAGCGCTCGATGCTGCTGGTGTGGGAGAACGGTTCGCCGAGCCTGGTGTACGAGATCCAGAAGGGCGAGTCGCCCGAGATTCCCGTGCAGTTCTGATCTGCCTTGCTCCCTCCCCCGCCGGGGGAGGGCAGGGGGTGGGGGCTCTCCAGTCCCGCGCCCTCTTCGAAGAAGCCCCCACCCCAACCCTTCCCCAGCGGGGGAGGGAGAGGAACGACCATGCCTGCACCGTCCATCCGCCATCAGCTCTTCATCGACGGCCGCTTCGTCGACGCCGAATCCGGCGAGACGCTCGCCACGCTCAACCCGCATGACAACACGCCCATCGTCGATGTCGCGCTGGCCGGCAAGGCCGACGTCGACAAGGCAGTGGCCGCCGCGAAGCGCGCCTTCCCCAAGTGGAGCCGCATGGCCGCGGCAGACCGGGGCCGCATCCTGCTGAAGCTCGCCGACCTCATCGAGGCCAACGCCGAGGAGCTCGCGCGCCTCGAATCGCTGGATACCGGCCACCCCATCCGCGATTCGCGCCGGCTCGACGTACCGCGCACGGCCGCGTGCTTCCGCTACTTCGGCGGCATGGCCGACAAGTTCCAGGGCGAGACCATTCCGGTGGAAGAGGGCTTTCTCAACTACACGCTGCGCGAGCCCGTCGGCATCGTCGGCCAGGTCGTGCCGTGGAACTTTCCGCTGATGTTCACCAGCTGGAAGATGGCGCCCGCGCTCGCGGCCGGCAACTGCATCGTGATGAAGCCGGCGGAGATCACACCGCTGAGTTCGCTGCGCATCGCCGAGCTGATGGCCGAGGCCGGCCTGCCGCCCGGCGTGGTCAACATGCTGCCGGGGCTGGGCAGCGTGGCGGGCCAGTACATCGCCGAGCATCCCGAGATCGCGAAGATCGCCTTCACCGGCAGCACCGCCACGGGCCGGCGCATCGTGCAGGCCAGCGCGGGCAACCTGAAGAAGGTGCAGCTGGAGCTCGGCGGCAAGGGGCCGAACATCGTGTTCGAGGACGCGAACCTGCAGGCCGCAGTCAACGGCAGCGCGTGGGCCATCTTCCACAACCAGGGGCAGGCCTGCATCGCTGGCTCGCGGCTGATGCTGCACGAGAAAATCGCCGATGCCTTCCTCGAGCAGTTCATACCGCTGGCCAGATCGATCCGCCTCGGCAACCCGCTCGACGAGAACACCGAGATGGGGCCGCTCACCAGCGCACAGCACCGCGAGCGCGTGCTGAGCTATGTGGAAGTGGCGCAGGGCGAGGGCGGCGAGCTGCTCGCCGGCGGCAAGTCGCCCGGCGGCGACCTGGCGAAGGGCTGCTACGTCGAGCCGACGGTGATGCGCGCCAGGTCATACAAGGACCGCGTCGCTCAGGAAGAAGTGTTCGGGCCCTTCGTCACCGTGCTCACTTTCAAGAATGACGAAGAGGCGATGCAGATCGCCAACGGCACCGACTACGGCCTCGGCAGCGGCCTGTGGACCGGCAACCTGCAACGCGCCCACAAAGTGGCGCGCGACCTGCACGCCGGCATGGTCTGGATCAACAGCTACAAGCGCGTGAACCCCGGCTCGCCCTTCGGCGGCGTCGGCCAGAGCGGCTACGGCCGCGAGATGGGGTTCGATGCGATGCGCGAATACACGCAGGTCAAGAGCGTGTGGGTGAACGTCGACGCGCAGATACCGCCGCACTTTGCGCGCTGACTGACTGGCCCCGGCCAGGCGGCATCAAAAACACAAGAGACGGAGACAACCATGACATTCAATCGCAGACAGTTCACGCAGGCCACGGCCGCGCTGGTGGCATCGGGCGCAACGCCGCTGGTGTTCGCGGCCGACACGCTGAAGATCGGCTATGTGTCGCCGCAGACCGGGCCGCTCGCGCCCTTCGGCGAGGCCGACAAGTGGGTCATCGACCAGATGAAGACCGCCTTCAAGGACGGCATCAGCGTCGGCGGCAGGAAATACGCGGTGCAGATCGTGCTGAAGGACAGCCAGTCGAACCCCAACCGCGCGGGCGAAGTGGCGAACGACCTGATCCTGAAGGACAAGGTCGCGCTGGTGCTCACCGCCGGCACGCCTGAGACCGCCAACCCGGTGAGCGATGCGTGCGAAGTCAACGAGGTGCCCTGCATCTCCAGCGTGGTGCCGTGGCAGCCGTGGTTCTTCGGCCGCAAGGGCGACCCGGCGAAGGGCTTCAACTGGACGTACCACCTGTTCTGGGGGCTTGAAGACGTCATCGCCAATTTCACCAACGGCTGGAAGACGCTGGCCACCAACAAGAAGGTGGGCGGCCTTTTTCCGAATGACGGCGACGGCAATGCCTGGGGCGACAAGGAGCTGGGCTTTCCCAAGCCGCTCGCGCAGATGGGCTTCACGCTCACCGACCCCGGCCGCTTCCAGAACGGCACGCAGGACTTCAGCGCGCAGATCGCGGCCTTCAAGAGCGCGGGCTGCGAGATCGTCACCGGCGTGGTGATTCCGCCCGATGCCAAGACCTTCCTCACGCAGGCACGGCAGCAGGGCTTCAGGCCCAAGGTCATCACGCTGGGCAAGGCGCTGCTGTTCCCCGGTGCCATCGAGGCACTCGGCGATCTGGGCGACGGCCTGTCGACCGAGGTGTGGTGGAGCCCGTCGCACCCGTTCACCTCGAGCCTCACGCAGCAGAGCGCGAAGGCGCTGGCCGATGCCTACGAGGCCGGCGTGAAGAAGCAGTGGACGCAGCCCATCGGCTTCGCGCACGCGCTGTTCGAAGTGGCGGCGAATGCGCTGGGGCACGCGAAGTCGCTGAAGGCTTCGGACGTGCGCGACGCCGTGGCCTCGACCTCGATCAACTCGGTGGTCGGCCCGGTGAAGTGGGGCGGCCAGGGGCCCTTCAAGAACGTCAGCAAGACGCCGCTGGTGCTCGGCCAGTGGGGCAAGGGCACGAAGTACAAGGTGGAGCTGACCATCGTCAACAACGAAGCGGCGACCAGCATTCCCACCGGCGGCAAGCTGCGGCTGCTCTGACATGACGCTGCTGGCACTGCATGCCGTGAGCAAGTCCTACGGCGCGCTCAAGGTCACGGACGACATCACGCTGTCGGTGGCCGAGGGCGAGACGCTGGGCATCCTCGGGCCGAACGGCGCGGGGAAGACCACGCTGTTCAACCTGATCTCGGGCGACGTGCGCGTCGATGCCGGTCGCGTGGAATACGCGGGCCGCGACGTGACGCGGCTCAAGCCGCACCAGCGCTGCCATGCGGGCATCGGGCGCAGCTACCAGGTGCCGCAGCCCTTCGGCAACATGAGCGTGTTCGAGAACCTCGTCACGGCCGCCTGCTTCGGCGGGCAGCAGGCCGAGCGCGAGGCATGGCAGACGGCGCACGAGGTGCTCTCGCAGACGGGCCTGATGGCGCATGCGAACAAGCCCGCGGGCGGGCTGACGCTGCTCGATCGCAAGCGGCTGGAGCTGGCGCGCGCGCTGGCGACGCGGCCGCGCCTGCTGCTGCTCGACGAGATCGCCGGTGGATTGACGGAGCCGGAAGCCGCCGTGCTGGTTGCGGAGCTCAAGCGCATCAAGGCGCGCGGCGTGACGATGATCTGGATCGAGCACGTGGTGCATGCGCTGCTGTCGCTGGCGGACCGGTTGTTCGTCATCAACTTCGGGCAGAAGCTGGCGGAGGGGGCGCCGCGCGCGGTGATGAACGACGCGGAAGTGCGGCGGGTGTACATGGGGATGGACGCATGAGCGCGGCACGTCTTCGAATTGCTCCTTCCCCTTCCGGGGGAAGGTCGGGATGGGGGCATGACGGCGCTGGTTTCGCCGTGGCGCCTCATCGAACGCCGCTTGCCCCCGCCCCGTCCCTCCGCCGGAAGGGGAGGGAGCAAAGACCATGACAGCCCTGCTCTCCACCCACGCCCTCAAGGCCTTCTACGGCGACGCCCAAGCCCTCTTCGGCATCGACTTCTCGCTCGTGCAGGGCGAGCTCGTCGCCATCATCGGCGCCAACGGCGCGGGCAAGTCGACCTTCCTCAAGAGCCTCACGGGCCTGGTGCGCGCACCGCGCGAAGCCATCGAGTTCAAGGGCCGGCCCATCGGCGGCCTTCCGCCCGGCGACATCGTTCGGCAGGGCCTTGCGATGGTTCCCGAAGGCCGGCGCCTGTTCCCCAGCCTCAGCGTGGAAGAGAACCTGCTCATGGGCGCCACCGCCGCGCGCCGCGGCCCCTGGAACCTGCAGCGCCTGTATGCGCTGTTTCCCATCCTCGCCCAGAAGCGCCACCAGCCGGGCACGTCGCTCTCGGGCGGGCAGCAGCAGATGGTGGCGCTGGGCCGCGCGCTCATGAGCAACCCCGAGGTGCTGCTGTGCGACGAGCTTTCGCTGGGCCTCGCGCCCATCGTCATCCGCGAGATCTACGCGGCCATGCCCACCATCACGGGCGAAGGCATGACGGTGGTCATCGTCGAGCAGGACGTGACCATGGCGCGCCAGGTCTCGCAGCGCATCTACTGCTTCCAGGAAGGCCGCGTCTCGCTCGAAGGCGATTCGGGCGATCTCACGCGCGAGCAGATCTCGCAAGCCTATTTCGGTATCGAGGCCGCACATGGTTGAAACCCTCGTCCAGGGCGTGCTGCTCGGCGGCCTCTACACGCTGTTCGCGCTCGGCCAGTCGCTCATGTTCGGCGTGATGCGGCTCACCAACACCGCGCAGGGCGACTTCATCATCCTCGGCGCGTTCGCGGTCATCGCTGGCGTGTCGCTGACGGGCGATGCGGTGGCGCCGTGGCTGGTCGCGCTCGCGGTGCTGCCGGTGGCATTCGGCTTCGGCTATGCGCTGCAGCGCTACGTGCTCAACGGCACGCTCGGCAAGGACCCGCTGCCTTCGCTGGTCGTGACCTTCGGCCTGTCGATCGTGATCCAGAACCTGCTGCTGGAGCTGTTCTCGGCCGACCCGCGCGCCATCGACACCGGCGGGCTCAGCACCCAGGGCATTGCGCTTGGCGGCGCGATGTCGGTCGGCGTGCTGCCGCTGGTCGTGCTGGCGATCGCGCTGGTAGCGACGGGCGCGCTGCAATGGCTCTTCGCGCGCACGGCGCTGGGGCGGTCGTTCCGCGCCGTGTCGGACGACCGCGAGATCGCCGAACTGATGGGGCTGAACGCGAAGAAGGTCTACGCCTTTGCCACCGCCATCGCCTTCGTGCTCATCGCCGTCGCGGGCGCCTTGCAGGGCATGCGCACGACGGTGTCTCCATCGGACGGGCCTCTGCTGCTGCTCTTCGCCTTCGAAGCGGTGATCATCGGCGGCATGGGCTCGTTCTGGGGCACGCTGGCCGGCGCGATGATCCTCGGCATCACGCAGCAGATCGGCTTCAGGCTCGACCCGGGCTGGGGCATCTGGTTCGGGCACATCGTGTTCCTGGTGGTGCTGGTGCTGCGGCCGCAGGGGCTCTTTCCAAAGACGCGCGGATGAAGCGAATGACGAACATGCCTCCCACACTCGTCGCCGTAGAGCGCGCCACCGCCGCGAGCCGCGCCGCGCTGGCCGTCGGCATTGCCCTGGTGCTCGTTGCGGCCAGCCTGCCTTGGTGGGGCGAGTCGAGCTGGATGCGCGAATTCGTCGAGATTGCCTGCTACTTCATCTTCGCGATGATGTGGAACCTGCTGGCCGGCTATGGCGGCATGGTGAGCATCGGGCAGCAGGCCTTCTTCGGCTTCGGCGGCTACGTGATGCTGATGCTGGGCAACTTCGCGGGCGTCAATCCGTTCGTGGCGATACCGCTGGGGGCGCTGGCGGCGGGGCTGGTCGCCATTCCGGTGTCCTTCGTCGCGTTCCGGCTGTCGGGCGGGTACTTTGCCATCGGCACATGGGTCATCGCCGAAGTGTTCCGGCTGAGCTTCGCGAACGTGTCGGCGGTGGGCGGCGGCTCGGGCACCACGCTCACCGCGCTGCGCGGCATCGAGAAGGCCACCCGCGAAAGCACCACCTACTGGATGGCGCTGGCCTGCGTGGTCGCGGCCGTCGCGCTGGTGTACCTGTTCCTGCGCAGCAAGCGCGGCCTTGCGCTGCTGGCCATACGCGACAACGAGGTGGCGGCGGAGTCGCAGGGTATTCCGGTCGCGCGCATGAAGCTGGCGGTGTATGTGGTCGCGGCCTTCGGCGCCGGGCTCGCGGGTGCGCTGTACTTCGTGGGCAACCTGCGCATCAGCCCCGATGCGGCGTTCAGCGTCAACTGGACGGCCTTCGCCATCTTCATGGTGGTCATCGGCGGCATCGGCCGCATCGAGGGGCCGCTGGTCGGCGCGCTCATCTTCTGGGCGCTCAACAAGTTCCTGAGCGACTACGGCACCTGGTATCTGCTGGGGCTCGGGCTGCTCGCGATTCTCGTCACGCTGTTCTTCAAGCAGGGCCTGTGGGGCTACGCGCAGCAGCGCTGGGGCTGGTCGCTGTTTCCGACGCAGCGCAAGCTGTCGCCTGTGCACGCGCCGGCCGGCGTCAAGGCTTCTTCACGGGGTTGATGTAGTACTCGATCTTCGTGCGGTCCTTGTAGGGATCGTTGTCGAAGAACCTGGCCTCTTGCGAGATCCTGATCTGGTAGCCGTCGCGCACGCCCTCCAGCGAGGTCGCGCTGTCGGTGGTCACGGGCGAGAGCGTGGGCCTGTGGAAGGCGGCCACCGTCTTGAAGCCGTCGGTGCTGAACGCCTTGACGGCCGCGCTGCTCAGGCGGCCGGTGCTGTCTGCGGTCACGTCCACGTCGGTCATTGCGGTGTTCGGCGGCACCGAGAGCAGGCTGGCGAGCGGCGGCGGCAAGGTCTTGGCGCCGCTTTTTTCCTGGATGCGATAGCTCAGGCCGCCCTGCGCGTTGGGCTCGCCCTTCGCGGCGGCGGACTCTTCCATGCTGCTCACGACCCATGCGCTGATGAGCAACAGCGGCGCCGCAATGGCGCCCACGTACAGCAGAAAACGCAGGCGGTCCTTGGTGTGGAAAAACTCGATCATCGGCGTGTGCTCCCTTTGTGGCATGTGGCGGCTATCAGGTCGACGCTGCCCTGTCCGCCCATGTTAAAGCCCTGCCTGGTGTTCGTTCAGACTTGATTAATACTTGCCCGTCATGTAACGTTGTGTAAACGAAACGTCATTCACGTTCGTCATTCCCCGGTCTTTTCATTCTTCATGGAGTCATCTTGACGATCACCAAACGCCGCTTGCTCGAAGGCGGCGCGGCAGCCGTCGCCGCCTCGCTGCTCGCGAAGGCTTCCTGGGCACAGCAACGCAACACGGGCGGCGATGCCTGGCCGACCAAGCCGCTGCACATCCTGGTGGGCTTTCCCGCCGGCGCGTCGCCCGACCTCGCCGCCCGCGCCATCGCGGAGCCACTGTCGAAGATCCTGCGCCAGCCGGTGACGGTCGAGAACAAGCCGGGCGCCAGCGGCAACACCGTCGCCGACCAGGTGGCCAAGGCTACCGACGACCACACCATCGGCGCGCTGATCAACGGCAACCTCACCATTGCCAAGCTGCTCAACCCGTCGCTGCCCTTCGACCCCGAGAAAGATTTCGCCCCGGTCGGCCTGATCGGCACCGCGCCGCTGGTGCTGGCCGTGTCGGGCAGCGCCACGGGCAAGACGGCGGCCGAGCAACTGCTGTGGGTGCGCAATCTCGGCGGCAGCGGCAAGTACGGCACGCCGGGCGTGGGCACCGTGGGCCACCTGGGCATGGAACTCATCAAGAGCCGCGCCGCCATCACCGCGCAGCACAAGCCCTACACCGGCAACCCGCAGGTCATCGCGGGCCTGCTGGCCAACGAGATCCAGCTGGCGCTGCTGCCGCCCGGCCTTGCCATGCCGCACATCAAGTCGGGAAAGATCAAGGCCATCGGCGTGACCTCGCCCGAGCGCAGCCCGCTGGCGAGCGAGCTGCCCACCATCCGCGACGCCGACGTGCGCGGCGCCGACCTCGAGATCTGGACCGCGCTCGCCGCGCCCGCCGGCATGAAGCCCGCCGCCGTGGCAAGGCTCAATGCCGCGCTGGTCGAAGTGATCAGCTCGCCCGAGGTGAGCCAGGCGCTGCTCAAGACCGGCTGGCAGGCGCAGCCCGGCTCTCCCGACACGCTGGCCAAGCGCATGCGCGCCGACACCACGCGCCTTGGCGGCGTGATCCTGATGAAGGGCATCCGCTCGGACGCCTGAGCGCGCGCAACGGCGGCCGCGGGTGTGCGCTCAGAGCAGCTGCGACACCCGCTTCGCCGCATCCACCAGCGCAGGCAGCATGGTCTCCTGCATCACCTTCGCGCTGGTGCGGTTCGCCTGCCCGCTGATGTTGAGCGCCGCCACCATGCGCCCCTGCCGGTCGACGATGGGCGCGGCCACCGAAATCAGGCCTTCCTCCAGTTCCTGGTTCACCAGGCACCACTGCTGCTTGCGCGCCTGCGCCACCTTGGCCATGAGCGCATCGATGTCGGTCAGCGTGTGCTTGGTCAGCGTCTGGATGTCGGAGGCTTCGAGGCGCGTGCGCACTTCGTCGTCATCGAGGTCCGCCAGCAACAGCCGGCCCAGCGACGTGCAGTAGGCCGGCAGGCGGGAGCCCACGCCCAGGTTGATGTGCATGATCTTCTTCGTCGGCACGCGCAGCACGTAGACGATGTCGGTCGCGTCCAGCACGGCGGCCGAGCACGACTCCTGCACCTGTTGCACCAGTGCTTCCATCACCGGCTCCGCGCGGTTCCAGATCGGCATCGAAGACAGGTACGCGAAGCCCAGGTCGAGGATGCGCGGCGTGAGCGTGAACAGCTTGCCGTCGGTCACCACGTAGCCCAGCGTCTGCAGCGTGAGCAGGATGCGCCGCGCGCCCGCGCGCGTGAGGCCGCTGCCGGCCGCCACCTCGCTCAGCGTCTGGTGCGGCGCATTCGCGCTGAACGAACGGATGACCTGCAGCCCGCGTGCGAAAGACTGCACGTAGCTGTCGCCGGGCGCGGGTGCGGTGGGTTGTGTCGCGTGGGTTGCCATGCTGAGCGATCCTCTCTAGAATTCATTATACGAACAAATGTTCTTTAGACGAACAAATTGTCGGTTCGCAGAATCGGGCGGATCGCGGTTCGGTTTCTTCTTTCCTCTCACCCGGAGACAAGCTTCATGATCAACAAGATCGCGCGCTCGGTCGCCGATGCCCTGTCGGGCATCCAGGACGGCGCCACGGTTCTCATCGGCGGCTTCGGCACCGCCGGCATCCCCGGCGAACTCATCGACGGCCTCGTCGAGCAGGGCGCCAAGGACCTCACGGTCGTCAACAACAACGCGGGCAACGGCGAGACCGGCCTCGCGGCGCTGCTCAAGACGGGCCGCGTGCGCAAGATCATCTGCAGCTTCCCGCGCCAGGCCGACAGCCAGGTGTTCGACGGGCTCTACCGCAGCGGCAAGATCGAACTCGAGCTCGTGCCCCAGGGCAACCTCGCCGAGCGCATCCGCGCCGCGGGCGCGGGCATCGGTGCCTTCTTCTGCCCCACGGGCTACGGCACGCAACTGGCCGGCAACCGCGAGACCCGCGAGATCGACGGCAAGCAGTACGTGCTCGAGTACCCCATCCACGGCGACGTGGCGCTCATCAAGGCCGAGCGCGGCGACCGCTGGGGCAACCTGGTCTATCGCAAGGCGGCGCGCAACTTCGGTCCGGTCATGGCCATGGCCGCGAAGAAGACCATCGCCACCGTGCACGACATCGCCGAGCTCGGCACCCTCGACCCCGAGACCATCGTGACCCCGGGCATCTTCGTGCACCAGGTGGTGCGCATCGAACGCGTGGCGACCCAGGCCGGCGGTTTCAAGAAGGCAGCATGACCATGACTTACACACGTCGCACCAAGGACCAGCTCGCCGCCCGCGTGGCGCAGGACATCTTCGACGGCGCCGTCGTCAACCTCGGCATCGGCCAGCCCACGCTGGTGGCCAACCACCTGCCCAAGGGCCGCGAGGTCATCCTGCAGAGCGAGAACGGCATCCTCGGCATGGGCCCCGCGCCCGAGGCCGGCGAAGAAGACTACGACCTCATCAACGCCGGCAAGCAGCCCGTCACGCTGCTGCCGGGCGGCGCCTTCTTCCACCATGCCGACAGCTTCGCGATGATGCGCGGCGGCCACCTCGACATCTGCGTGCTCGGCGCGTTCCAGGTGTCGGCCACCGGCGACCTCGCCAACTGGCACACCGGCGAGAAAGACGCCATTCCCGCCGTCGGCGGCGCCATGGACCTGGCCATCGGCGCCAAGCAGACGTGGGTCATGATGGACCTGCTGACCAAGCAGGGCGCGAGCAAACTGGTGAAGGAATGCACCTATCCGCTGACCGGCATCGCCTGCGTCAAGCGCGTGTATTCCGATCTCGCCACGCTCGAGTGCACGCCGCAAGGCCTGAAGCTCATCGACCTGGTCGACGGCCTGAGCCGCGAAGAACTCGAGAAGCTCGTCGGCCTTCCGATCGCCGCCTGATCCCTTTCAAGCCATTGCAGAGACACACCACACCATGACCAACCAAGCCTTCATCTGCGACGCCGTTCGCACCCCCTTCGGCCGCTACGGCGGCTCGCTCAGCAGCGTGCGCGCCGACGACCTGGGCGCCGTGCCCCTGCGCGCACTGATGGAACGCAACAAGAACGTCGACTGGCAGGCGGTGAGCGACGTGCTCTACGGCTGCGCCAACCAGGCCGGCGAAGACAACCGCAACGTCGCGCGCATGTCGGCGCTGCTGGCGGGCCTGCCGCTCGAACTCGGCGGCGCGACCATCAACCGCCTGTGCGGTTCGGGCCTCGATGCCGTGGGCACGGCCGCACGCGCCATCCGCGCCGGTGAAGCCGGCCTCATGATCGCCGGCGGCGTGGAAAGCATGAGCCGCGCGCCCTTCGTCATGCCCAAGGCCGAAAGCGCCTTCAGCCGCAACAACGCGGTGTACGACACCACCATCGGCTGGCGCTTCGTCAACAAGCTCATGAAGGCGCAGTACGGCGTCGACTCGATGCCCGAGACGGCAGAAAACGTGGCCACCGACTACAAGATCGAGCGCGAGGCGCAAGACCTGATGGCGCTGAACTCGCAGCTGCGCGCCGTGGCTTCGCAGAAGTCGGGCTTCTTCGACGCTGAGATCGTGCCCGTGACCGTGCCGCAGAAGAAGGGCGACGCCATCATCGTCAGCAAGGACGAGCATCCGCGCGAGACCAGCCTCGAGTCGCTCGCCAAGCTCAAGGGCGTGGTGCGCCCCGACGGCACCGTGACCGCCGGCAATGCCAGCGGCGTGAACGACGGCGCCTGCGCGCTGCTGCTGGCCGACGAAGCCAGCGCCGCCAAGCACGGCCTCACGCCGCGCGCCCGGGTGGTCGGCATGGCCACTGCCGGCGTCGCGCCGCGCGTGATGGGCATCGGCCCCGCGCCCGCCACGCAGAAGGTGCTGGCGCTCACGGGCCTCACGCTCGACCAGATCGACGTCATCGAACTGAACGAAGCCTTCGCAGCCCAGGGCCTCGCCGTGCTGCGCCTGCTGGGCCTGAAGAACGACGACGCCCGCGTCAACATCAACGGCGGCGCCATCGCGCTGGGCCACCCGCTGGGCGCCAGCGGCGCCCGCCTGGCCACCACGGCGGTGAACCAGCTGCACAAGGGCGGCGGCCGCTATGCGCTGTGCACGATGTGCATCGGCGTGGGCCAGGGCATCGCGGTGATTCTCGAGCGCGTCTGACGCCGCATCCGTTGCGGCGCTCGCCAGGCCGCCCTGGCCTCAGATGAGCGTCGCACTCACGCCGCGCGCCACGGCGGGGGCGATGCCGGCGTAGAAGAAGCCCAGGTCGTCCTCGGGTCCGTTGACGGCGCGCCCGCGCACCTTGCTCATCGCGCAGACGCCGACCTGGGCGTCGTCCTCGCCGATGACGAGAACGAAGGGGTTGTCCTCGTCGCCCCGCAGGTAGCGCCCGCCGAACTCGCGGCGCGCGACCTCGAACACGTATGCCGACGCGAGAAAGTGAAGGTCGTCCGGCAAGGGCGCCTGCTGCTTGAAGAAGTCGTCGAGCACGCGGTCGACCAGCGACAGCGAGGACGCCGTGTAGTCCAGCCGCGAGCCGTCGATGGGCGCGCCGGGCCGCGAGAACGCGCCGACGAAGTCGCTGGCCTGCGAGGCCATGCCTTCCTCGATCGTCTCGGGCATGGCCGGCTTCTTTTTCTTCAGCAGGTCGAACAATCCCATGGTTGCGGTTTTCCTTCGTCTAGTGGATGGATGGATGGATGGATGGATGGATGGATGCGATGCGCTCGGAATCGGCCCACTGTGTCAGAACCCGCCGCTCGCGCTCAAGCAGGAATTCGAAGTACACCGGCGCAGCTAACAGAAGTTCGCGCAAGTTGCAGCGCTCGCCAAAGAGCTACTCCGCGCCTCGGGGCCGTCATGGACATGCCTTGTGCCGTCAATAGTCTTGCTCAGGGTTTTCCCGCATCGCAGCGGCAAGACCCCATCCAGACAGACAGACAGACAACCCACAGAAAAGACGGAACCATGAAGACCACTCACCTCGCCATCGCCGCCGCACTCACCGTGCTGGCCGTCGCATCCGCCAACGCCCAGCAACGCACCCGCGAAGCCGTCGAGGCAGAGGCCGTTGCCGCTGCCCACGCCAAGGACCAGAACGTCACGCGCGGTTCGCGCGGCGCCGATCCGTTCAAGTCCGTGGCCGATCCTGAAGCTGTCTACAAGCAGGCCGTCGACACGGCCCATGCGCCCAACCAGAACGTGACCCGCGGTTCGCGCGGTCCCGATCCCTTCACCTCGAGCCGCGACCCGGCCCAGGTCTACCAGGAAGCCATGGCCACCGCGGCAGCGCCCGACCAGAACGTGACCGGCGGCTCGCGCGTCAACAGCAAGGTGATCTCCACCATGGAGAACCCGGTGCTGAAGGCCGCGCAAAGCAAGTAAGCAAGACGAGCGCGCCGGGCCTTTCAAGCGCGCATGCGGCGCGCGGGCTCGGCCTGATGCAGGAAGCCGGTGAACGTGTCGTGAGGCGACGAGCCCATGAGCCGCCACATGATCCGGCCGACCTCGCCCCGGTGGTATCCGGCATGGGTCACGACGTGGCCCAGCATCTCCTCGCGCGACATGCGCCCGGCGGCGCCGTCGGTGAAGTCGAAGTCGATGCTCTCGGCAAGCTCCTGTGCACTCAGGCGCGCCGTGTAGGCGACGTACCAGCGGTCCGTTTCCCTCACTGCTTCTGCCAGTGCCCGCAGCGGCGGCGCGGTGTCCGACCCTGTCGCGGTGCTGCCGTGGTCCAGGCGCTGCAGGTTCGCCACGAAGATGCGATCGACGATGCATGCGTGGTTGAAGACGCGGACTGCGGCCTCGTATTCGGCCTGCGGCGCCTTTTCGGCCAGTGCGGCCAGGCCCTCCAGCAGCCCTTCGTCCGCCCATGACTTGTAGCGGAACAAGGAATTCAGAAGCGTCTGCGTGGTCATCGCGGTTCCCTTGGATAAAAACGGCACACTTCGCAGCCATCGGCCGACGGCGGGTGCGGGCGGTCTTATTCTTGAGTGGAGCCTCGAACTTGGGTACTCGCATTCCTTCGCAGCACAGGAGCATGCGCAAAGCACCGCGGCAACAGCGTTCGCGCGCCACGGTCGACGTCATCATCGAAGCCGCTGCTCGCGTTCTGGGCCGCAGGGGGTGGGCGCGATTCACGACGAATGAGATCGCCGCGGTCGCGGGCGTCAGCGTGGGTTCGCTGTACCAGTACTTTCCGAACAAGCTGGCCATTGCCGAGGCGATCCGCCAGCGCCACCTCGACGAGGTGCTCCGGGTGTTGTCCCCCGCGGATGAGCAGGACGGAACCCTTTCGCTCGAGCAGCGGGTTGCCCGGTTCGTCGATGGCGTCATCGCCGCCCATTCCATCGACCAGGCGCTGCATCACGTGCTGCTCGACGAGGTGCCGCTCGGCGCCCGCTCGAGCTATGTGGCGTTCGAGGCTGAGTACCAGCGGCGCTATCGGGCGCTGGTGGCCGCCGCCGACGGCCGTGGTGGCGAAGACGGCGAAGGGCAGGCCATGGCCGCGCGGATGCTCTCGTCGGCCGTAGAGGGCGTCGTCCACTCGGCGGCCGGCCGCCATGAACTCGGCGCGGCGTCATTCAGGACCGAATTGGTCCGGCTGATTCTTGCGTACCTGCGCGACCGGGGCGCGGAGGCTCAGGCGTAGGCCTTGGCCGAGCGCAGCTGCAGCATCGCCAGCATCCGCGCTTCTTCCGCATCGCGCAGGCTCTTGGCTGCGCGGGCGGCAGCATAAGACACATACATCGTTTCGATGGCCTTGCCCCAGGCTTGAGGCGTCTGGTGCACCGTGTCGGCGGGAAGGCTTGCCGCGTACGCGCCTGGCGCGACGGGCTCCATCGGACAAGCCGGCACGTCGTACCCCGCCTTGCGCAGGATGTTTGCTTTGTGGTTTGTGCTGAGCATGCGCGGGGCCTCCTCCGTGGTTGGTGCGAAGAAGATACCGGCACGCCTGCAGGGCCGCCATTAGCTGCTTGACGTATGCGGATGTAGGAAAAAGCCCTCTGGGCGCGATTTCACGGCTCGAACTAAGCCGTAAGCGTTAGGCCGGCGATGCCGCGGCATGCCACACCAGCGTGGCGGCGGTCAGGTCTTCGAGCGCGCTGCCCACGGCCTTGAATACCGTGCGCTCCTGGTCGCTCGACCGGCCCGCCCGCTCCCCACGGCACAGCTCGGCCAGCGTGCCCTGGATGTCCTGCGCACGCAGCGTGCCCGCCGCCATCGCCTCGAGCAGGTCGCCGGATTTCTGCAGCGCTTCCGGGGTGTCGACAAAGGTACGCGCAGCGGAGAAGCAATGCTCGTCGGTCTCGCGCATCGCGGGCGTGAAGCTGCCGATCAGGTCCAGGTGCGAGCCCGGCGCAAGCCAGTCGCCGCGAACCAGCGGTGCGGTGGCCAGCGTGGCGCAGCTCACGATGTCGGCGTGCCCGCGCACGGTGGCCTCCAGGTCGATGGCGGCTCGCGCATTCCAGCCCTCGGCGCGCCATTGCGCCGCCAGCGCCTCGGCGCCTTCAGGCCGGTGGTTCCAGACCCATACCTCGTCGATGGGCCGCACGCTTGCATGGGCGGCAGGCAGCATTCGCGCGATGCGGCCGGTGCCCAGCACCAGCAGCCGGCGTGCGTCCTTGCGCGCGAGGAACGACGCACCCAGCGCGGACGCGGCGGCCGTGCGGCGCGCGGTGATCTCGTTGCCGTCCATCATCGCCAGCGGCACGCCGGTGCGCGCGTCGTACAGCACGTAGGTCGCGTGCAGGCCGGGCAGGCCGCGCGCACCGTTGCCTGGGAAGATGTTGATCGTCTTGATGCCCAGGAAGCCCGCGTCGCTCCACGCCGGCATGATGAGCACCGTGCCCTTGCAGGCGGCGCCGTCCGCGCCGGCGGTCTCGATGGTGTGCACATGGCGCGGCGGCACCTGCGCCTCGGCCGCGAACGCCGAGCGCAGCGCGGGCACCAGCCGCTCGAAAGCCAGCGGCGCGCGGGTGGCGGCTTCGTCGAAATGCTTCATTGCTGCAGCGGCTGCATGGACGATTCGAAGAAGGCCGTCAGCGCCTTGCGGTAGGCGTTGCCGAAGCGCAGGGTCGTCATCGGCTCGAGATGTCCGGCGCCTTGCACCTCGATCAGCCGCTTGGGCTCGCGCGCGTCGGCCAGCAGCCGCTTCGAATGCTCCACGGGAATCACCTGGTCGGCCGTGCCGTGAATGAACAGCAGCGGAATCGGCGACACAGCCGCCACGTACTTCGACGCCGCATAGTCGTCGCTCACCAGCAGGCCGGCGCCCTTGAACTTGTCGTTGGCGATCGACGAATACGAATAGAAGGTCGACTCGATGGCCGCCGCCTTCACGCCCGCGCGGTTGCCCGAGCCCACCACCGCGATCGCATTGGTGCCGCCCAGGCTCTGCCCGAAGACGAACAGCCGCTCCGGGTCCACGTCCTGGCGCGAGCGCACGTAGTTCAGCGCGGCATTGGAATCTTCGAACACGCCCTTGGGTTCCGGCTTGCCTTCGGACTGGCCGTAGCCCCGGTAGTCGAAGACGAGCACGTTGTAGTCCTGCTTGGGCAGCCAGGCCACGAAGCGCCAATGCGTGCTCATGTTCTGCGCATTGCCGTGGAAATGCACCACCGTGCCCTTGGCCTCCTTCGGGTTCTTGCGGTCGGCCGCGGGCAGGAACCATCCGCTCAGCCGCGTGCCGTCGGCGCTGGTGAACTGCACGGGTTCGTAGCGCATGCCCAGCACGTCGGGTGTCTCGTAGCGCACGCTGTCGGGGTAATAGAACATCGACTGCACGCAGCCTGCCAGCAGCAGAGGCAGCGCGCACAGCGCGAGCTTTCCGCACCATCGGCGGATCGGGCCGGTGCCGATGGTCATGGCGTTGCGCCCTTGGCAGCCGCGCGGTTCTCCGCGAGCATGTTGCAGAAGAGGGCGCCTTGCTCGATCGCGTCGTCGAGCGCCACATGCGTGTGCGGCAGCCCGGTGTCGAACCAGCGGCGCGGCATCGCGCGCTTGGTGCTGTCGCGGTAGTCGAGCTGGAGCATCGCCATCGCGAACGATTTCACGTCGAGCGCGGAGTGGCTGAACGGGCTCTCGCCCGCGAAGCGCATCAAATACCAGTAGACGAACAGGAAGTCGAAGCCTGCCGGGTACGCGACGAACACGGGCCGCGCGGGCAGGCCCTTGAGCCAGCCCAAGTAGTTCTTCATGGCGTGGGTGGGGTCCTGCAGGTCGGTGCGGCAGGCGGCCCAGGCCTCAGGTTGGGTCTTCCACCAGGCGGCGGTCTTCGGGTCGGCTTCGGCGCCGGGCAGCGTGTGCAGGTTGGCGCTGAAGGTGGAAAGCAGTTGCTTGTCGGCCGTGTAGGCGGCAGAGCCGAAGCTGAGCATCGAATGCGGGCCTGGGATGGGGCCGTCGGATTCGACGTCTGTGCTTATGTAGATTTCTGGCATGGGTGTAGGCAGGTCGTTGGGGCTCGCTCATTGCGAGTCGGCGGGGATCAAACGCTTCCACCACGGCTGCTTCGCCGGTGCGGTGGCCGGGGATGCAACAAAAGCCTTGCAGGCCCTGGCGCGAGTGCGCAGCTTTTCGATGAGGTCTGCGCTTGCCCACACCGACGGCTCGCCTTCGAGCTGTTCGAGCGCCCACCGTATCTCGGACTCTGCCGCTTCGCACATGGCTTCGCCTTTGACCGCACCTTGCGTTACGGCCAACTGCTGTTGCGGGTCGCCGTTGCCGAACCAGAAAGTACATGCGGCGATGTACGAGAAAACTGCGGCCTTCATGGGCGCGTCGTCTGGGCCGGCTTTCCTTGTGGACGCCAAGTGCCGCCCCAGGTCATGCTGTACGCCGAGCAGGCTGTCCACCATTTCGTCGCAGGTCAGCTGCAGGTTGAAATCCTGTTGCAGCAGTTGCGCCCACAGCACCTTGTCCAAACGGTCCTGCAACGGGAATTTCTTGTCGAAGCCGATGGCCGAGGCGTAGGCCTCGACATTGGGATAGAGGGCCTGAGCGCAGAAGGTCGCGAATGCCGCAGCCTTCGGGTTCGAGAGCTTCGACAGCCGGGGCGAGAAGGCCTGGGAGAGGCGACTCTGCGCTTGTGACTCGACGACCTGCCGGATGTTCTGCTCCACCCAGTGCAGGTACCAGTCATTGAAACCCATGCGGGTTCCATCCTCTTTCAGGAAGGGTTCGATGCCCTCGTTGTCCGCGCGCAGGTCGCGCCAGACCGTACCTGCCAGAGGCCCTGTCACGACCAGCCAGTTGCGCAGGGCGCAGCCTTCATGGCAGATGGGTATGGCGCCGTCGGTGATGCTGGTGGCGTAGTAGTCGCTTTCAAGCTTCCTTTCCCAAGCTTCGTGCATTCGGTCTTGTTCTTCGACGGGCATGTCTTCCGGCGGATCGGGCTGCTGGCGCCAGAAGTCCTCAGGAAGGTTCCATGCGTCGCTCAGCGGGAACGGCCTGGACAGGTCTCCGATGAGTGCGTAGCCCTCGTCCCAACGGCAGAGGTCGTGGCTGCGGTCCTGCATGCCGAGCGGAAACACGCCATATGCCGGGCCCGCACCACCGTTTCCGATCTCCGTGATGAACCTGCGGTACTCATCGGGGAATCTGCACCCGTGCTTGGCTTCCACCTGTGCGACCTCTTCTTCGGAAAGTGGCGGATTCAGGTCGTACCAGTGCGACTTCGCCGCAAAGCAACTGCAGTCCAGATCGAGCCGCTTGAGTGTCTGAAGACGGGACAGGATGTCGGTCACGACGGGTTAAGTCCTTTTGCTTGTTACGCGATGCCGAGGATCGACGACACCGAGCGGTGGAGCTCTTCGACGAGGCCCGGGTCCATGTATTTGTACTCGTCCGGAATGTCCAGCACATGGATCGGCTTGCCTCCCAGCATTCGTGTGAACTCCGCCACAAGCCGCGACTTGTGCTTTTCTTCCATCACCAGGATCACGTCGGCCCATTCGATGTCGTCTACAGACACCGTGTGCCGCGCATTCGGGCTGGTGCCGGCCGAGCGTGCGGAGATAAGGGGATGCCGGCGCCAGATCTGCTCCGCGGTCGGGCTGCGCCACTGATTGCGGCTGCAGATGAAGAGAGCGTTGCGAACGGGCGAGGTCGATGGTTTTTCGGGCATGAATGAATACTCAGGAGGCCGCCTCGGGCAACGCAAAGACATGCAAGTCCCGCCAACGCCCCGACGAGTTCTCCATCAGCGCGACCTCGGTGCAATGCGCATGCACAGCGCCAGATGCAATAAGCCGGGTGCCCAGTTCGACGGCAGCATCTTCCGCGTCGCGCACGTTGCCGTGTGCCACTGAAAGATGCGGAATGACGCCTTCATGCTCGCCGCCATATGGCGGGAAATCGGGAAATGCCTTCGCGAGCGCCAGCGTCATCTCTATGAAAGGGGCCGCGGGCTCGGGCGCCAGATACGCGGTCTCGGGAAACCGCCCGACCTTGCCCAGCGAGAACGCGAACGACGGCGTTTGCGCGAGCGCATGCCGCGCACGCGCCAGCACGTCTGCGGTGATCAGCGCGGGGTCCATGAAGGGAACAAGAAGCGTGATGTGTGCCGGCACGCCGAGCGCCACGGTCGGGTCGTAGCGGCGGCGCAGATCACCGGCGATGGGCTCGGCGGCGGGAACCTTCACGACGAATGCGGAGATGGCCATCGGGCGGAGGATAGCCCATCGATGGCGCACTCCGATCAGCTCCTCGGCCCCGCGGAAACCTGCCCCCAATCGAGGCCCAGCTTGGCCAGGTACTTGCGCAGCCGATCGGCGTCGTTCACCACGCTGCGCTGCGCGCGCGAGGCCTGGAACAGCTGCCGCCCCGCGTCGGAGAGGCTGCGCGACTGGCGGCACACACGCACTACCGCTTCGAGCTGCAGCCGGTCGAACAGGTCGAGGGCCTGCACCCGCTCTTCACCCAGCAATTCATCCAGATCCACGCCGTCGGCACCGCGGGCCATGGGCATCGCGCCCGCATGCTTCCACAGCCATCGCAGCCGTGCAATTTCCGCTTCGACCAGCGCGACAGGAATGCGGCCGCCGTCGGCCAGCGTGGCCAGCCGAGTCACGCTGGCCGACAGGTCGCGGAAGTTGCCGCTCCAGACCGCCTCGCCGCTCTGCGCGAAACGCAGGTAGGCCGTGCGCGCTTCGGCGTTGAAGCGCACCACGCGATGGTTCTCGGCGGCGTGGATGGCCAGCAGATGGTCGACGTTGGGTTCGATGTCCTCGGGCCGCTGCGCAAGGCCGGGAAGGTCGTAGGTCCAGAGGTTGATGCGCGCAAACAGGTCTTCGCGGAACCGTCCTTCGGCCACGTCGCTGCGCAGGTCGCGGTTGGTGCCGGCGATGAGCTGGAAATCGCTCTCCACTTCCTTGTCGGCGCCCACGGGAAAGAAGCGCTTCTCCTCGATCGCCTTCAGCAGCATCGCCTGCTCGTCGAGGCCGAGCTCGCCGATCTCGTCGAGGAAGAGCGCGCCCTGGTGCGCCGTACGCAGCAGGCCCGCGCGGTCGCTCGCCGCTCCGGTGAAGGAGCCCTTCTTGTGCCCGAACAGCGTGGACGCCGCGCCGTCGCCGCGCAGCGTGGCGCAGTTCACTTCCACGAACGGCCCGGTCATCTGGTGCCGCGCTTGTTTCAGCTCGAACATGCGCCGCGCCAGGAAGGACTTGCCCGCGCCGGTCGGCCCGACCAGCAGGATCGGCGCACGCGAGCGCACGGCCACGCGCTCGATCTCGTCGATCAGCGCATTGAAGCGCGCGTTGCGCGTGGCGATGCCGCTCTTCAGGAACGCGACCGCATCGCGCTGCTCGGCGTCGAAGCGCCGCGCGATCACGTCGTAGCGCGAGAGGTCGAGGTCGATCAGCGTGCATTTGCCGGCCTCGCCCTGGCGCTGCTTGCGGGGCGGCGAGGTCTGCGCGAGCACCCCCGGTACCACGCGCGACTCCGACAGCAGGAACATGCAGATCTGCGCGACGTGCGTGCCGGTGGTGATGTGCGTCCAGTACTGCTCGTGCTCGGTGTCGAAGCTGTAGCCGCGCGCCCAGTCGTACAGGCGCGTATAGACCTCGCCGAAATCCCACGGGTCCGCGAGCTCGATCGGCACGAGGTTGACGGTGGTCTCGGGCGACACGGTGGCGATGTCTGCCTTGACGAGCTCGGCCAGCGCCTTGTGCCTGAACGTGTAGAGCAGCTCCATGCGCGAGACGACCATGTCTTCGTGCTGGGCGAGAGAAACGGTGGGGCGCCATTTGTTCCAACGGCCCGCGCCCTGGCCGGCGTCGAGCTGGGTGCCTAGAAAGCCGATGACGACGATTGGCTTCATGGATATGAAACTAGCTGGATTTATAGATTATGAAGAATTTTATAGGTACGGATGCCGCTCACAAAAGAGCTTGGCAAGGAATTTCTCCTTTCCTGTCAATGACTTGCACCCCTCGATCGTGAAAACGGCCCAAGGCTGGCACGCTGGCTGCAATGGATATCCCGTCAGGATGCAGTCCATCCACTCGCAGGTGCCGCGTAGAAGCGGCCCGGTGCAGCAAGCCAGGCAAGTCCTTGGGTTTGCCGTATGCCGTGGTTGGGCTGTCTGGCAACTGAACTTGATTCAGTCCCGCTCATGGTTGAGCGCCGTGCTAACCACATGGAGCCGCGGGTTCGATTCCCGCAAAAAACCCGGCGGTGCCTGCACCGCCATCTGATGGGGGCGAAAGCTCCTCCGCCCCGGCACACCGGAGCGATGGCGCAGGGCACATGCCACGCGGCGCGCGACACAGTGCCAAGCGCAGGCGGCTTGCGCACCGCGTGCGTGGCAAGGAACTGCGTGTGGCCATCGAAGGCGAGGCAGGTGACGGCGTTGCAAAAGCGACGAGGGAAGCACCTGCCGAGCCGGGCGACCGCCGCACGTCAGGCCTTGGCTGCCGCAGTGCCCGCCGCCTGCCCTTTCAAGGGCCTGGACCGAATGACTGAAGACTGAACGAAGAAACGAACCGAATAACGAGTGGGAGAAAAAGATGCTGGGCTTCAACCGAATCACGATCAAGAAGAACGAACGCGCGTTGCTGCTTCGCAATGGCGATTTCGAGCAACTGCTGGGCGCCGGAAAGCACCGGGTGTTTTCGGGTTTCGACAAGATCCAGCTGCAGCGCTTTGCGCTGACCGAGCCCGCCTTCGAGCACGAGCTGGTCGACTACTTCCTGGCACAGGAGCCTGAGCTGGTCGAGCGCGAGTTCGTGCATGTGTCGCTCGGTGAAACCCAGGCCGGCCTGCGCCTGGAAGACGGCGTGCTGGTGCAGATCCTGCCGCCCGCCACCCGCAAGCTGTACTGGCGCGGCCTGCGCGAACAGCGCATCGACGTGATCGACGTGGCCGAAGACGTGCGCCTGCCGGCCGAACTGGTGTCGAAGCTGCAGAGCGTGGCGCTGCGCCCGCGTGCGGTGGCTGGCCTCGACGGCGTGCTGCTGGTTCAGGTTCCGGAGTTCCACGTCGGCGTGCTGACGCTGCAGGGCCAGATGCAGGAGCTTCTGGCACCGGGCAACCACGGTTTCTGGCGCTTCAACCGGCAGGTGGCAGTGACCTGCGTGGACATGCGCTCGCAGATCGCCGAAGTGAGCGGCCAGGAAATCCTGACCCGCGACAAGGTGGGCCTGCGGCTGAACATGTCGGCGGTGTGGCGCTTCACCGATGTGCGGCGGGCGATGGCGCAGATGCCGAAGCCGGCCGACCATGTGTACCGCGAGCTGCAGTTCGGGCTGCGCGCCGCGGTGGGCGAGCAGACGCTCGATGCGCTGCTGGAGAACAAGGCGGCCATCGACCAGACGGTGCTGGCGCAGGTGCGCGAGCGGCTGGAAGGCTCCGGCATTGCGCTGGAAAGCGTGGGCGTGAAGGACATCATCCTGCCCGGCGAGATGAAGACCATCCTCGCCCAGGTGGTGGAGGCCGAGAAGTCGGCACAGGCCAACGTGATCCGCCGCCGCGAGGAAACCGCGGCCACGCGCTCGCTGCTGAACACCGCGAAGGTGATGGAGGGCAACCCCGTCGCATTGCGGATGAAGGAACTCGAAACGCTGGAACGGGTGGCCGAGCGGATCGACAAGATCTCCGTGATCGGCGGTCTGGACCAGGTGCTCAACGGGCTGGTGACGCTTCGGCCGAACGCTTCCTGAGCTGCGAGTTCGGGAAGTTTCGACTGGCGCCGAAGGGGTGCCGGGCGGGAAGAAAATGACTTGAACAGAGGAGTGAAACGATGATGAAAGAAGAAGAAATGAACTACGACCTGCACGAAGTCGAGAACGGCGTGCCCGTGAAGATGTGGACCCGCGGCGTGCCCGTGGAGCCCGAGGCGCAGAAGCAGCTGGAGAACGCAGCGCGCCTGCCCATCGTGTTCAAGCACATCGCGGCCATGCCCGACGTGCACTACGGCATCGGCGCCACCGTGGGTTCGGTGATCCCGACCTTCAAGGCCATCATCCCGGCCGCGGTGGGCGTGGACATCGGCTGCGGAATGATGGCGTGCAAGACCACGCTGCATGCCAACGACCTGCCCGACAACCTGGGACCGCTGCGCTCGGCGATCGAGAAGGCCGTGCCGCACGGATCGAACCCCAAGCGCATGGGCCGCGACAAGGGCTCGTGGGAGACGCCGCCGAACGAAACCGACGTGGCATGGGGTGCGCTGAAGGACGAGTTCGACGCGATCTGCGAAGACTACCCGCGCCTGAAGAATACCAACAACCACAAGCACCTGGGGACGCTGGGTACGGGCAACCACTTCATCGAGGTGTGCCTGGACGAGGCGGGCTCGGTGTGGTTCATGCTGCATTCGGGTTCGCGCGGCGTGGGTAACGCCATCGGCACGCACTTCATCGAACTGGCCAAGAAAGACGCAGAACTGCACCAGCGCAACCTGCCCGATCAGGACCTGGCGTACTTCGAGGAAGGCGCCCAGTACTTCGGCGACTACGTGCGCGCCGTGGGCTGGGCCCAGAAGTTCGCGCGCGCGAACCGCGAAGTGATGATGCAGCGCGTGGTAGCGGCCGTTCGCAAGGTCATCGCCAAGCCTTTCGAGGCGCATGTGGAAGCGGTGAACTGCCACCACAACTACGTGAGCCGCGAAACGCACTTCGGTGAAGACGTGCTCGTCACCCGCAAGGGCGCGGTTAGCGCGAAGGCCGGCGAGCTGGGGATCATCCCCGGCAGCATGGGCGCCAGGAGCTTCATCGTGCGCGGAAAAGGCAACCCCGAGAGCTTCATGAGCTGCAGCCACGGCGCCGGTCGAAAGATGAGCCGTACCAAGGCGAAGAAGCTCTACACCGTGGCCGACCAAATCGCCGCGACCGAAGGCGTGGAATGCCGAAAAGACGCCGACGTGATCGACGAGATCCCGATGGCCTACAAGGACATCGACGCGGTGATGGAGGCGCAGCAGGACCTGGTGGAGGTGGTCTACACGCTCAAGCAGGTTGTTTGCGTGAAGGGGTGAGAGGGTGAGGTCCAAGTACGGCCTCACGATGGCGCTGTAGAGGGAGAGCTGTCGATAGGCTCGCCTTCGCAGCGCTGTATTGCGAAGGGCTGAAAAATGAAGAGCAACAAGCAACGCCGCGCCGAGATCAAGGCGCACCGCCGCGAGCGTGCTGCCGCGCTGGCAGCACGCTCGCGCCTGCCGGATGTCCGGCTGCCGAAAGCCGACTTCGCCGATGCACTCGGTTGCGAGCCGGCGGATCGAGCTGTTCTGCAGCAACACAACAACACCTACGGCGTGCTGCCTGACTTCTATGTCGCGCGTCCATTCATCTGCCGCGATTGCGGTGCCGACGAGGTATGGACGGCCAAGCAGCAGAAATGGTGGTACGAGACGATTCACGGTCACATCGACAGCCGTGCCGTGCGATGCCTCGCATGCAGGCGCGCACGGCGCGAACGTTTGCGAGCCGTTTCGCCTGGGGCCGACCTTCTGCTCGAGAAGACATGTCGCCTGCGTGCGTTGGGTGCGGCAAAGCCGAGCGTTCAAGCCAGGGCCGAAATCGAGGCGGCATTGCAAAGCAAATGGTGGGGCCTGCGTGTCGTGGCGATCCAGGCAATGGGGCGCTGGGGCGGTGAAGAGAACCTTGCACGGCTCCACGCGTTCATGGCGTCTCGTCCGGAGGGAGGTCGCCGATACTTCGGTTGGGAACGCGTCGCCGCGGACGCTGCAAGAAGCGCATTGATGCGCAGGGAGTGATCAACGAGATGATGAAACTGACTTTCCTGGGTACCTCCTCCGGTACCCCCACGCGCCACCGCAACGTCTCCGGCCTCGCCGTGCAGACGGTGCTTGGCCCGGACTGGTTCCTGGTCGACTGCGGCGAGGGCACGCAGCATCGCGTGCTGCAGACGCCGCTATCCCTGAACGACCTGGCCGCCGTCTGCATCACGCATGTGCACGGCGACCACTGCTACGGCCTGCCCGGCCTGCTCGCGAGTGCAGGCATGAACAAGCGGACGAAGCCGCTGAAGCTGATTGCGCCGCTGCCGGTGTGGGAGTGGTTCGAGGCGACGCGCGCGTTGACCGATCTGCATCTGCCCTACGAAGTCGAGCATGTGGATATCGGCGGTCCTTCACTGGTGTACGAGGTGCCGGGCCTGCGCATCGAAAGCCATGCGCTGCTGCATCGTGTGCCCAGCCACGCTTACCGCATGCAAGTCGAGACGCGGAGCGTGCGGCTGAAAGCGGACGCATTGCGCGCCATCGGCCTGCCACCCGGCCCCGCATGGCGTGCGCTGCAGCAGGGCGAGGACATGCCTTTCAACGGCGGCATGCTGCGCAGCGCCGACTACACCGAGACCCAGGTCGAAACGGTTGCCGCCGTTGTGGGCGGTGACAACGCCAAACCCGCGTTGCTGCACGACGCCTGCAGGGGCGCGCAACTGCTGGTGCACGAGGCCACCTTCACGCAGGAGGCACTCGACAAGGTCGGCCCCGGGCCGATGCACAGCTCCGCGCGCCTGCTGGCCGAGTTCGCGCAGGCGGTCGAAGTGCCCAACCTGATCCTCACGCACTTCAGCGCGCGCCACCAGAACGAAGAGGGCATGGCTGCATTGATGGCAGAGACGCAGGCGCACTACCGCGGCCATGCGTTCCTGGCCAGCGACCTGGATGTCTACGAGCTCGACAGTGCTGGCAATGTGACCGTCACCCGGGCTTGACGAGAAAAGAAGACAAGAAAAAAGACATGAGTACCGAAGAATTCCTGCGCTCCGCCCACCCAATCGAGCCCGCCGTGCGCACGCAGATCATGGAGGCCCTGAGCGACATCGAAGCAACGCATGACGTGACCGTGCTGTTCGCCTGCGAATCCGGCAGCCGCGGCTGGGGCTTCGCCTCGCCCGACAGCGACTACGACGTGCGCTTCATCTACGTCAACCGCCTGCCGTGGTACCTCACGGCGGCCCCGCGTCGCGACGTGATCGAGGTGCCGATCAGCGGCGACCTCGACATCAACGGCTGGGACCTGCGCAAGGCGCTGGGCCTGATGCGCGAGTCGAACCCGACGCTGCTCGAGTGGCTGCGCTCGCCCATCGTCTACCGCGACGACGCGGTGGCGATGCCGCGCTTTCGTGCGCTGTCGGAGGCCGTGTTCTCCAACGCGCGCGGCTGGCATCACTACAGCTCGATGGCGAAGAAGAATTTCCGCGAGCATCTGCAGGCCGACGAGGTGCGCTACAAGAAGTACCTCTACGTGCTGCGACCTCTGCTGGCCGCGCGCTGGATCCGCTCGCGCGCCGGCGTGCCGCCCATGCGCTTCGCCGACCTGGCGCAGCACACGCTCGACCCGGTGCGCGACGCGGCACTGATCGCCGAGATCAACGCGCTGCTCGAGGTCAAGATGCGCGCCGGCGAAGCCGCGACCAGCCCGCGCTGGCCGGGTATCCACGCGTTCATCGAAGCCGAGCTGTCGGCCAATGTGGCCGAGCCGGTGACGCCGCTGCCGTCGGCCGATGGTTCGGGGCTCGATGCGTTTCTTTGCGAGACGGTGCTGCGCTTCGATAAGAGTGAAGCAGCTGGTACTCCCCCAACAATGGAGGTCGTATGATGTTCGTGAGCGGCTATGTGGATCCTTCCTTCTCTCATCTTCCAAATCTAGGGTCTGCGCTTTCCGCTCACTTTTTCTTCAAGCACTGCGTAGTCACGCAGTCGCTCTCGAGGTATGCACGATGAACGGTGCGCTCTACCTGCGCCGTCGTTCCCGCGTGCTGGCCCAATCGGGTGATGCCGTGCTGCCGCCGGCTTACCTGGCCACGCTGTACAAAGAGCTGGAGCCGTTGGGCTTCACGCTGTCGCCGGCGCTCGATGCATGCCTGAGCACCTGGGAGGCGAAGCCTTTCGAGGCTTTTTACAAGACATTGCTCAAGAGCCTGCGCGAACTCAAGGGCGCACACCATGCGTGGCGCCCGCTTTACCCGAACTTCCCCGCCGAGGTCGTGCAGGCCAGTGCGGCGGACCTGTTCCTCAATGCGGTAAGGCACTACGCAAGCTTCGGCAACTGGCGGTCGGACGAGAATGTCGAAAGGCAGATCGGCTTGCCCGAAGCTGTGCGCCGAGCGAACTTGCGCGCCATCGACGTAGGCACGCAGGAAGACTTCGAAGCCATCTTCACCCAACTGGTCGGCGCGCGCAGTTCGCTCTCGCAGCAAGACAAGGACGATGTTGACTGGTTCGTGCGTCAGTACGGCAGCAGGGTGCACATGTGGATGCCCGAGCAGATCGTGTCGAGGGAGAACCTCGCCGTGGTTGGCGGCGCGCTGCTGAGAGAGCATGAGCCGGGCGCGCATGCGTTCATGGAGGCACACATGAAGACGGCAACCGACGTGCTGCGGCTGGCTGTAGCCTGGAGCAATGGCGACGTGTCGCTCGCGGCGCCGTCGAAGTTCGCGCCTATGAAGCGGCCGTTGCGTCGCTGGCTGATGGCGATGCTCGACCGTTGCGGCAGCGTTGCCGAAGACATGGCCCGTCGCCCCGAAGTGTTTAAGCGGCTGGGCGAGGTGTTGCATCCTGGCGAGTACATGAAGCGATTCCCGACGGCTTGCGCGTCATTCGATGCCGTGCGTCGGGGGGAGCGACCGAAAGGATTCAATCACCATGTGGAGCGGCAACTCGGCGGACGATCGATCCATGAGGTGCTGGCACTGCTGCCGACGCGGCCCGGCGATTTCGCGCGGCGGCTCGACCACGTGCTGCGTGTCGCATCACAGCCGCAGGACGTATTGAAGGCTTTCGGAGCCGTGGCCGACAAGGCCTCGACGACCGTTCTGCTGCAGGCGATGACGCATTTTCGTCAACGGAAGCTCGATGGACAGGGTTCGCTGCGCAGCTTTTTCCCCAAGGGCGAGACGGCGAACGTTTTCGTCGCGGCAGATCGGCGGCTAGCGTTGGCGCAGGGTGTGGCCGAACAAGCAGCCGCAATCTGCGAAAAAGCACTGCTCTCGCGTTTTGCGGCATTGCCGTCGCTGGGGCGCTGCCATGTCGATCCCATGCTGCGCAACTACCTCGTGCCGTTCTCGCAACGCTCGGCCTCGAAGGCACTGCGCACCCTGGTGCGCGGCAGCCGGCTGCCGATGCCGGACGCTGCCATCGTGCGTCTCTTTCTCTGGTGGAAGAACGGACGTTCGCGGACCGACATCGACCTGTCGGCGGCGCTCTACGACGCCAACTTCAACTACGTCAACGTACTGGCCTATTACAACCTCAAGGACTACGGCGGCGTGCACAGCGGTGACATCGTGGATGCTCCGAAGGGCGCCGCGGAGTTCATCGATCTCGACATCGAAAAACTGCGCGAGAAAGGCGTGCGATATGTGGTGAGTTCGATCAACAGCTACACCACGCAGGCTTTCTGTGATCTGCCGGAATGTTTTGCCGGCTGGATGGCACGCGAGTCTGCGGGATCGGGCGAAGTATTCGAACCATCCACGGTGATCGACAAGGTCGATATCGCGAGCGATACGACGATCTGCCTTCCAACCATCTTCGATCTCGAAGCGCGTGATCTGATCTGGGCAGACATCGCTCTGCGCAGGCACCCGTCGTGGAACAACGTCGAGAACAACCTGTCAGGCGTTTCGCTGATGCTGCGTTCGCTGGTGGGGCTGACTAGACCCGACCTGTACACACTCTTCGCGCTGCATGTGCAAGCAAGAGGGCAGCAGGTCGAAGCGGCCGGGGAGGCCGACACCGTGTTCGGGGTGCATCAAGGCATCACGCCGTTTGATCTGGACCGGATACGTGCCGAATTCATGTAGCAGGCGATACAAAAACAACCAGGGAATGATGACCAACATACAAGAAAAGCCAATCGAACTCGACGGCTCCCAAGGCGAGGGCGGCGGCCAGATCCTGCGCACCGGCCTCGCGCTGTCGGTGGCCACCGGCCAGCCGCTGGCCATCGAGAAGATCCGCGCGGGCCGTGCCAAACCGGGCCTGATGCGCCAGCATCTGGCGTGCGTGAACGCGGCTGCGGCGATCAGTGGCGCACAGGTCGAAGGCGCCGAGCTCGGATCGCAGTTGCTGCGCTTCATGCCCGGCTCGGTGCGCGCGGGCGAGTACCGCTTCGCGATCTCGGGTGCGGGCAGCTGCATGCTGGTGCTGCAGACCGTGCTGCCGCCGCTGCTGCTGGCTGGCGCACAGAGCCGCGTGCACCTGAGCGGCGGCACGCACAACCCGATGGCGCCGCCGTTCCATTTCCTGGAGCGCGCTTTCGCGCCGCTGGTGCGCCGCCTGGGGGCGGACCTGCAACTGACGCTGCGCCGCTGCGGCTTCTACCCGGCCGGTGGCGGCGAGGTGGAGGCGGTCGTCGTGCCGGCGGCCGGCCCGCTGCAGCCCTTCGACCTGATCGCGCGCGGCGCGCACCGGGCCGGTCACGCAGAGTGCCTGGCACCGGGCCTGCCGCGCCATGTGCCGACGCGCGAACTCGACACGCTGGGCGGCGCGATGGGCTGGTCCGGCGAGCAGCTGCGCCTGGGCGCGGTGCGCCAGAACGAAGGGCCGGGCAATGCGCTGATGGCCACGCTGGCCTACGAACACGTCACCGAGGTGTTCACCGCCTTCGGCGAAAAATCGATGAGTGCAGAGCAGGTGGCGCATGGCCTGGCCAGGGAGCTGCGCGCGTTCCAGAAGAGCGAGGCGGCGGTCGGACCGCACCTTGCGGACCAACTGGCGCTGCTGCAGGCGCTTGCCGCGTGGCAGGGCAGGAAGGCCTGCGCCTTCACCTGCAGCGAGGTGACGGAGCACACGCGCACCAATTGCGCGGTGATCGAGCGCTTCCTGCCCGTGCGCTTCGCCATCGCCGAGGGCGGCGATGCCTGCAGGGTGCAGGTCGCTCCGGCCTGAGCGGAAAACTCCTTTCCGCTGCCGTGGTTGAACGCGGCGCGGGCCGGCGGGAAACTCGGGACAAAGACAGGAAAGCCATGACCACCTCCTCATTCGTCTACAACAGCGTGCCCCAGCGGGTGGTGTTCGGCGCGGGGTCGCTGCAGCATCTGGCGCGCGAGATCGATGCGCTGGGCGCAAGGCGCGCGCTGGTGCTCTCCACGCCCGAGCAGCGCCCGCAGGCCGAGCGCGTGGCGGCCATGCTGGGCGGCCATGCGGCCGGTGTGTTCGACCGGGCGGTGATGCATGTGCCCATCGAGACCGCACGCGAGGCCAGGGAGGTGGCGCAGCGCCTGGGCGCCGATTGCGCGGTGGCCATCGGCGGGGGCTCCACCACCGGTCTGGGCAAGGCGATCGCGCTCGACTCCGGGCTGCCGATCCTCGCCATACCGACGACCTATGCGGGTTCCGAAATGACGCCGATCTACGGCATCACCGAAGCCGGCATGAAGAAGACGGGCAAGGACATCCGGGTGCTGCCGCGCACGGTGATCTACGACCCGGAGCTTTCCTTGAGCCTGCCCGTGGGCATCAGCGTGACGAGCGGCATCAATGCCATCGCGCATGCGGCCGAGGGGCTCTATGCGGTCGATTCGAATCCGGTCATGGACTTGATGGCGCAGGAGGGCATTGCCGCGCTGGGCCGGGCGCTGCCCGCCATCCGCGCCACGCCGCAAGGCCCGGGCGCGCGCAGCGATGCGCTCTATGGCGCCTGGCTCTGCGGCGCGGTGCTGGGCAATGTCGGCATGGCACTGCACCACAAGCTGTGCCACACGCTGGGCGGCAGCTTCAACCTGCCGCACGCGGAGACCCACACCATCGTGCTGCCGCATGCGCTGGCCTACAACGCGGAAGCGGCGCCGCAGGCCATGGCGCGCATATTGAAGGCACTCGGGGGAAGCAGCAGCGCCGCGCAGGCCGTGTACGACCTGGCACGCGACAACGGCGCGCCTGTCGCGTTGCGCGACATCGGCATGAAGGAGTCCGATCTCGACCTGGCCTGCGAGCACGCGCTCAAGAACCAGTATCCCAATCCGCGCCCGCTGGAGCGCGATGCGATCCGCGCCCTGCTGCAGAACGCCTGGCAAGGCGTGCGGCCCTGAACCGGCGGGGCAGGGCCGCGTGCGGTTTTACAGGCCGGCCTGGCGGGTGAAGGACACGCTGGGCTTCTTGTAGGCCTGCGGCACTTCGTCGCGGTAGAAGGCGCGGCGGTCCAGGCTTTGCAGCGGGTTGTGCGCGGCGGCCACGGCCTGGTCGCGGACCGTGCCGCGGTCGAGCGTGGAATTGAAAGCCACGGCGCCTTCGGCGGCGGTGTCCGAATAGGCGTTGCCTTCGCGCGTGGCGGCCACGGCTTCGGCCTTCACGTCGGCGCGGCTGGCGGACGAGGTGATGGCATGCACGCCCTCATAGGTTTCTGCATGTGCCGCGCCGGCGGCGCCCAGCAGGGCGAAGGCGGCGGCAAAAGCGGAAGCGGCGATGCGTTGCTTGGTGTTCATGGTGATAGTCCCTTCGGTTCACTGTGTGGGCGGCGGACATTCGTCGTTGCCACAAGCTGAAGTGTGAAACCGCCGTGCGGTTTGCGATGTGCGTTTGCGCACCGCATTCGGCAACTGCTACGCGCAGACGGCACCGGTGGATGCGTAGAGCACCGCAAGAGGTTCGGAGCGCCCGCGCACCGCGAGCGTTTCAGGCGTGCCCAGGGTGTGCGCCACGCCCGCCTGCTCGGCCGCGAACAGCGAGACGACGAGGCGCGACGCCGCCGTCTTCGAGTGGTCCTGCAGCCGGCTCGCCGTGTTCACCACTTCGCCGATGGCGGTGAAGGTGGTGGTTTCCAGGTAGCCTACTTCGCCGACCGCGGCGCGGCCCGCATGCAGGCCCATGCCGAACTCCAGCCGCTGGCCGAACTGCGCCTCGAAGCCCTTGCTCCATGCGTCCATGCGCTCGCCGATCAGCTCGGTCGCGCGCAGCGCTTGCCTGCAGGCGGTCGGCAGGTCGCAGTCGAGCCCGAAGATGGCCATCACGCTGTCGCCGATGAACTGGTTGGGCACGCCGCCGCTCTCGCGCACGGCCGCGCCGACGGTGGCGAAGTAGCGGTCGAGCACATAGGCCAGGTCGAAAGGCCACTGCCGCTCCGACAGGCCCGACCAGCGCCGCAGGTCGACGAACAGGATCGCCACGTCGCGCTCGCGCCCGAAGCTGCCGACCGGCGCGGGCCGGCCTTCGTTGGGCAGCGGCGCGAACAGCGGCGTTACCTCGATGTCGCCGCGCGGGCGCAGCTGGCAGGCCAGCCGCACGTCGGCGGGCGCGCGCACGCGCTCCAGCGTGCGTTGCTCGTCGCGGCCCGCCTCGCCGATGTGCTCCGCCGGGCCGGCCACGCGCACCCGGCAGGTCGAGCAGCGCGCCCGGCCGCCGCAGATCGACAGGTGGTCGATGCCGTGCGAGCGGCTCGCCTCCAGCACGCTCCAGCCGCGCGGCACCTGCACCGTGCGGTCGGGATAGCGCAGCGTGATCGACGGCTGTCGCGACCAGCGCGCGAAAGCGTTGCGCCCCCAGCGCGCCAGAAGCAGCAGGGCCAGCGCCAGTCCGTAGAACCACTTGATGCTGTCTTCGGCCTTGCCGAGCGCCTTGCCCTGCTCGGGCGTCGGCAGCACGACGGGCGGCACGCCGGTCCACTGGAACTCCCGGCCCATCGACACGAAGCCCATCGCCGCCGTCAGCGGCAGCGTCACGGCCACGGCCAGCAGCAGGTAGGAAAAGCGCCGGTACGCCGGCTGCGCCCGCAGCGCGAAGTGCAGGCCGAGGCAGCCGTGGGTCCAGGCCGCCAGCATCATCGCCAGTTGCGCGGCCGCGCCCTGCCAGTCCCACAGGCCCCAGACCACCCGCACGTACGAGCCCTCGATGCCGTAGGCCAGGTAGGCGCCGCGCATGGCCGTGAGGTGGGTGGCCAGCAGCAGCGGCAGCGCAAAGCCCAGCAGTACCCGCAGGCCCTCCAGCGGCGGCATGCGCAGGGTGCGGCGCTCCCACAGCGCGACCACGGCCAGCATGAGGTGGGTGCCCGCGGCGCCGTACAGCAGCGCGGTGCCGGGCAGGGTGTGCCAGAACTTCTGCACGCCGCGCAGCACGGTCTCGGCGGCGGCAAACGAATAGATGCCGAGCGAATGGTTCAGCAGGTGAACCGTGATGTAGGCCATCAGCACCAGCCCGCTCGCCCAGCGGAGATTGCGCCGTGTCGGCGTTCTCGGGGAAAAGTGCGGTTGGGGGGAACGTCTGTCCATGAACGGGTTCGAAGCGGCTCCCGAGCATAATCCGCGCGCTCATCCCCCTTGACCACAGACCCCGGCATGGACAAACCAGACTCTGTCCCCCGTTCCAGCCTCGCACTGCGCCAGATCGCGCTGCTCGAAGGCCTCTCCGACCAGCGGCTGGACCTGCTGGCCCGGCAATGCCTGTGGCACAGCGTGGAAGCCGGAAAGCCCCTGCTGCTGCGCGCCGAGCAGCAGGGCGAGGTGTTCCTGCTGGTCTCGGGCCGGGTGCGGGTGACGACCTATTCGGCCAACGGCCGGCAGGTGACCTTCCGCGACTCGGAGGCCGGGGAGCATTTCGGCGACATCGCCGCCATCGACGGCGGCCCGCGCTCGGCCGACGTCGTCACCCTTGCGCCCAGCGTGGTCGCCAGCCTGGACCGTGCCGCCTTCATGGCCCTGCTGCGCGACGAGCCGCTGGTGGCCGAGCGGGTGATGCTGCGGCTGGCCTCGCTGGTGCGGCAGCTGTCCGAACGGGTCATCGACCTGAGCACCCTGGGCGTGCAGAACCGGCTGCATGCCGAGCTGCTGCGCCTGGCCCGTGCCGCCGGCGCGCATGGCGGGGACGCCAACCAGGCCCGGCTGGACCCCGCGCCCAAGCATGCGGCGCTGGCCAGCCAGATCAGCACCAACCGCGAGCAGGTCACCCGCGAACTCAACGTGCTGGTGCGCAGCGGCGTGCTGCGCAAGGACGACAAGGCCCTGCTGGTGGCCGACATCGCCCGCCTCGAGGCGATGGTCTCGCAGGTGCGGGGCGACGCCGGCTGAACCGGCCGGCCGTCAGTTGAAGCGGCCGTTGCGGCCGCCGATGCTGAAGCGGCCGGCGCCCAGCAGCACCACCGTCAGCGCGCCGAACAGGTACAGGCCCTGCAGTTCCAGCGCCCAGCCGCCCTGCTTGGTCAGCGCGAACAGGTCGGCCATGTGCACGAGGCCGAAAGCCACCAGCATGTTGATCACCACCACGCCGGCGGCGGCGCGGGTGAAGAGGCCCGCGATCATCAGCAGCGGCGCGACGATTTCGCCGACGTACACCAGGTAGGCGATGCCGCCCGGCAGCCCGGCCTTGGCCAGCATGCCCGCGATGAAGCCGACGCCCGCCGACAGCTTGAAGATGCCGTGCAGCAGCACCAGGAAGCCGACCGTCACGCGGATCAGCAGCTTGCCGGAGTCGTCCAGCGTGGTGGGGGAGACGGCGGAAAGCGGCGATGCGATCGGCGCACGCGGGGTGTTGGCGGCTGCGGCCTGGGTGTTCATGGCGGATCCTTGGAAATTGAAGGCCGCAGCGAAATGCGACGGTTGCGCCGCCAGTGTGCGCAGCCGCCGGAAAGCGGGATGTGCGTAAACGCACATGTTTTGCCGCAAAGCCGCCTCAGCGCGCGCCGAAATGGCTGGTCCACTTGCGTTCGTAGTCCATCTTCGCGAAGTGCGCCGCCATGAAGTCGATGAAGCTGCGCACCTTGGCCGACAGGTGCTTGCGGCTCGGGTACGCCAGGTTGATTGTCAGGTGCGGCAGGTCCCAGTCGTCCAGCGTGGGCACCAGCCGGCCGGCCACGACGTCGTCGTAGACGATGTAGGTCGGCTGCACCAGGATGCCCATGCCGTCGAGCGCGGCGGCGCGCAGCACCTGGCCGTCGTTCGACTCGAGCAGCCCGGTGACCGACACCGTTCGCGTCTCGCCCCGGCGGCTGAAGCGCAGCTCGTTCGGGTTGTTGGCGTGGGTGTAGATCAGCAGCTTGTGCCGCGCGAGTTCTTCCAGCGTCTTCGGAAAGCCGTGCTGCGCAAAGTAGCGCGGCGACGCCACCAGGATGCGCCGCGTCTCGCCCAGCCGGCGGATCGTGACGTTCGAGTCGGGCTCGAACTCACGCGTGCGGATCGCCACGTCGATGTTGTTGTCGATCAGGTCGAAGTACCGGTTGGCCGCTTCCACGTGCACCGTCACGCCCGGATAGCGCTGGGTGTATTCGCGCAGCAGCGGCGCGATGTGGTGGATGGAGAACGAGAGCGACGCCGTCACCCGCAGCGTGCCGGTCGGGTTGAAGGCGGTGGCGTTGACCGTCGATTCCGCATCCGCCAGGTCGCTCAGGATGGCGCGGGCGCGGCCGCAGAACTCGCGGCCCGTGTCGGTCAAGTAGAGCCGACGGGTGTTGCGCTCCACCAGCCGCGCGCCCAGGCGGTCCTCCAGCGCACTCAGGTGCCGGCTCGCGGCGGCGTTGGAAAGGCCCAGCGCCTCGGCCGCCCGGCTCAGGCTGCCGGCATCGGCGATCTGCACGAGCAGGGCGATTTCGGTCCAGCGGTCCATGGGGCGGTGTCTCCGGGGCTTGTCTTCTGTGTGTTCGGACGATTTTGGCGCAGCGGCGTTGCGACCGTTCCGCTGGGCGGAAAAATCATTTGCGCCCGGCGGCTTTCGGCGCGGCGGCGCGCAGCCTAAAGTGCGCCGTACCTACGAGACGACATGGAGACACCACGATGCGCAACCTCAACCAGGACAACATCACGCAGGCCGTGCTTGCGCGCTTCGCCGACACGCCCGACCCTCGCCTGCGCGAGATCCTGACCAGCCTGGTGCAGCACCTGCACGCCTTTGCGCGCGAGGTGAAGCTCACCGAGGACGAGTGGTTCCAGGGCATCCAGTACCTCACCGCCACCGGCCAGAAGTGCGACGACAAGCGGCAGGAATTCATCCTGCTGTCGGACGTGCTGGGCCTGTCGATGCTCACCATCGCGATGAACAACGACAAGCCCGCGGGCTGCACCGAGGCCACGGTGTTCGGCCCCTTCTACTTCGACGGCGCCCCCGAGTACGAGCATGGCGACGACGTGGCCAACGGCGCCGAGGGCGAGCCCTGCGACGTGTATGCCACCGTGCGCGGGCTCGGCGGCGAGCCGGTGTCCGGCGCGGTCGTCGACGTGTGGCAGGCCGACGCCGGCGGCCACTACGACGTGCAGCACGCCGGGCTCGACCATGCGGAGAACCGTGGCACCCTGCGCACCGGGCCAGACGGCTCGCTGCATTTCCGCAGCGTGGTGGCGGTGGCGTACCCGATCCCGGTCGACGGGCCGGTGGGCGACCTGCTGCGCGCGACGAAGCGCCACCCGTGGCGGCCCGCGCACCTGCATTTCAAGATCGAGGCGCCGGGCTACGAGCGGCTCATCACCCACGTGTTCCGCGACGGCGACGAATGGCTGGACTCCGACGCCGTGTTCGCGGTGCGCCAGTCGCTGGTCGCGCCGTGGAAGAAGCAGGACAACGGCCGCTGGCGCCTGGACTTCGACTTCGTGCTCAATCCACTGAAGCAGCCGGCCCGGCAGTAGAAGGCAAGGCCGGCGGCGCCGGGCGCGATTCGCGCCATCCTGCTACCCTCGGAAGGCCCGCCCGCATGGCGGGTTTTCTTTTGCCTTCCGCCCATGGTTTTCCCCCTGATCACCGACCCGCATTTCTATGCGGTCGCCATTCCCGCCGTGCTGCTGCTCGGCATCAGCAAGAGCGGTTTCGGCGCCGGCTTCGGGTCGCTCGCGGTGCCGATGATGGCGCTGGCCGTCACCGTGCCGCAGGCAGCCGCCATCCTGATGCCGCTGTTGCTGCTGATGGACGTGCTGGGCCTGGCTGCGTTCCGGCGCGACTTCGACCGCTCGCTGCTCAAGTTCCTGATTCCGTTCGGCCTGCTGGGCACGGTGATCGGCACGCTGCTGTTTCGCATGCTGCCGGCGCACACGGTGGCGGGCATCGTCGGCGTGTTCACGCTGCTGTTCCTGGCGCAGCGCCTGCTGTTCCCGCCCAAGCCCGACGACCCGCTGCCCTCGCGCCGCGTGGGCGCGGTGCTGACCACGGTGTCGGGCTTCACCAGCTTCATCGCGCATGCGGGCGGCCCGCCCATCAACGCCTACGTGATTCCGCTGCGGCTCAAGCCCGTGATCTTCACGGCCACCATGGCGTATTTCTTCTTCGTGGTGAACCTCAGCAAGTGGATTCCCTACGCCTGGCTGGGCCTCATCGACTTGCGCACGCTGGCCACTTCGCTGGTGCTGATGCCGATCGCGCCGTTCGGCGTGTGGGTCGGCATCCGCATTGCGCGGCGCATCGACGCGACCTGGTTCTATCGCTTCGTGTACCTGGGCATGCTGCTCACGGGCCTGAAGCTCGTCTACGACGGATTCATCGCCTGAGGCGCGCGCGGCGGCCCGTCAGAACTCGACGATCGACTTGAAGCCGCCGAAGATCATGCGCCTGGCGTCGAAGGGCATGGTCTTCGGGTCCATCGATGCGATGCGCGGGTCGGCCATCACCTTGGCGTTCACCGTGTCGCGGTGCTTGCGCGACTTGTAGGTGATCCACGAGAAGGCCACCGTCTCGTCGGCCTTCTGCTTCACGCTCTGTGGAAACGAGGTCAGCTTGCCGGGCTTCACGTCGTCGGCGATGCACTCGACGTATTCGAGCGCGCCGTATTCCATCCAGACCTTGCCGGCCTTGCGCGCCAGCTTGCGGTAGGCCTCTACGTTGGCACTGGGAACGGCGACGATGAAACCGTCTACATAACGAGCCATGGAAGTTCTCCTGAACAAAGAGTGGAACCGTTGAAGAAAAAATACCGGCGGCTGCATGTGGCCTCCTGGCTCACGATGCCGCCGATCCACGGGGTGCCGCTTCTTCTTTGTTGTTGTTGTCCTGCATCTGCCCCGGCATGGTGGATCGAAGCAGCAACGCCCCGATCAGGCCCGCCGCCGCCGCGAACACGGCGCCGACGAGAAACGCAAGGTTGTAGCCGCCGGTGAGCGCCAGCGGCATCTGCGCGCCGGCGGCTTCCATCGAGGCGGTGCGCGCCGCCGCGGCGCTGGCCAGCACGGCCAGGCCCAGGGCGCCGCCCATCATGAAGGCGGTGTTGACCACGCCCGAGGCCAGGCCCGAATCGGACGGGCTCACCTCGCTCATGGCCGCCAGCAGCACCGGGTTGAACGCCATGCCCGCGCCCAGGCCGAGCAGCATCATGCCGGGCAGCACGTCGACCACGAAGCTGCCGTTGACCGGCGCCCGCGCGAACAGCGCCAGCCCGATGGCCGCGAGCCACAGCCCCACCGCCAGCGGCTTGCGGATGCCGAAGCGCATCACGATTTTGGCCGACAGGCCCAGCGAGAACACCGCCATGATGATGTTGGCCGGCAGAAAGGCCAGGCCGATCTGCATCGGCGTGTACTGCAGCACCAGTTGCATGTAGAGCGCCGAGATGAAGAACCACGCGAACATGGCCGCCGCCCACAGCACGCCCACCACGTTGGCCACCGACACGCTGCGCAGCCGGAACAGGCCCAGCGGCATCAGCGGATGCTGCATGCGCGCCTCGATGGCGATGAACACCGCCAGCAGCACCACGGCCGCGCCGAGCAGACCCACGGTCTGCGTGGAACCCCAGCCCGCTTCGTTGCCGTTGACCACGCCGTACACCGCCAGCATGAGCGACAGCGTGACCGTCACCGCGCCGGCCACGTCGAGCTTCTCGCCGTGCGCATGGCCGCGCGCGCTGGGCAGCAGCGCCACGCACAGCGCATACACCGCCACGCCGATCGGCAGGTTCACCAGGAAAATCCAGTGCCAGCTCAGCGTGCTTGTGAGCAGGCCGCCCAGCAGTACGCCGATGCTGCCGCCGCCCGCGCATACGAAGCCGTACACGCCCATGGCCTTGGCGCGCTCGGCCGGCTCGGTGAAGAGGTTCATGATGAGCGAGAGCGACACGGCCGACACCACCGCGCCGCCCAGCCCCTGCACCGCCCGGGCCGCCACCAGCAGCACCTGCGAGTTGGAGATGCCGCAGGCCAGCGAGGCGAGCGTGAACAGCACCAGGCCGATGAGGAAGAGCTTGCGGTGGCCGTACAGGTCGCCGAGCCGCCCGCCCAGCAGCAGGAAGCCGCCGAAGGTCAGCATGTAGGCGTTCACCACCCAGACCAGCGATGTCTCGGTGAAGCCGAGGTCGGTGCGGATCGAGGGCAGCGCGACGTTCACGATGGTGGTGTCCAGCACGATCATCAGCACGCCGAGGCACAGCACCATCAGCGCGAGCCAGCGCTTTCGGCTGTCGAGTGCGTCCGTCATGCGCGTCACACCAGGGGCTTGCCGCCGTTGATGAGCCAGGGCGTGCCGAAGCGGTCGGTCACCATGCCGAAGCCCTCGACCCAGAAGGTCGGGCCGAACGGCATCGTGACCTTGCCGCCATCGGCGAAGGCGTCGAACACGCGCCGGGCTTCGGGCACCGTGTCGAGCGTGAGCGCCACGCCGAAGCCCTTCATGCCTTCGTATGGCATGCCGGGCATGGAGTCGGAGGCCATGAGCAGGCCGTCGCCATAGGCGAGGGCCGCATGCATGATGCGGTCGGCCGCGCCGGGCGGGAACTGCTCGGCGCCGGGCGCCTGGGCCATGGTCATCATCATCTGCATCTTGCCGCCGAGCGTCTTCTCGTAGAAGCGCATGGCCTCGGCTGCATTGCCGTCGAACGTGAGGTAGGCGTTGATGGGGGACATGAGAGTTTCCTTGGTTGCTTTTGAGTGGCTGTCTCGAGGTTGGCAGGGTCCCATGAGCTTGGCGACATGGGGGCTCGGGCCGTGCTTGAACCAGGTGACCCGTGACGAAAGAAAGATGCGCGGTCAGGCCGGTTGCGTCACGACCAGCAGCCAGCCCACGCCGAAGCGGTCGGTCAGCATGCCGAAGCTGGAGGTGAAGAAGGTCGGGATCAGCGGCTGCATCACCTGGCCGCCCTCGGCCAGCGCGTTGAACCACTTCACGGCTTCGGCGTCGGTGCCGGCGGTGAGGGCCAGCATGATGCCCTCGAACTTCGGCTGGCCCGAGCAGCGGCCGTCGGAGGCCATGAGCTCGGTCTCGCCGATGCGGACCACCGCGTGCATCACCTTGTCGGGCGCGGGCCCGGCACCGCCGCAACTGGCGTCGGGGTTGCCGGAAGCGGCGGGCTCGGGTGCCGGTGCGTCGGCATAGCGCATGAGCTGGATCGTTTCGGCGCCGAGCGCCTGCTTGTAGAAGCCGAGCGCTTCGTCGCAGCGGCCTTCGAACGAGAGGTAAGACTGGACTTTCATTGCGATTCCTTCTGGCGGATGAGGTGGGTCGGTGGGGCCCCGGCGTATCGGGCCGCAAACAATCGGATTACTTTGTGTACACCGTCCACAAAGAATAGCAGGGATAATGGACGGTGTCCACATGGAAGTGCAATGAAGCTCAACAACGTCCCTGAAAGCCTGCCGCCTGCCCGCAGCACCTACCGCCACGGGGACTTGCGCCGGGCGCTGCTGGACGCGGGCATCGAGCTCGCACGCGACGGGGGCCCCGACGCCGTGGTGCTGCGCGAAGCCACGCGGCGCGCGGGCGTGGTGCCGAATGCCGCCTACCGGCACTTCGGCAGCCGCCAGGAACTGCTGTGGGCCGTGCGGGAGGCGGCCCTGGCCGCGGCAGCGGGTGCGATGGAAAAGGAACTGGCCGTGCTGCCCTGCGACCAGCCGCCCGCCGACTTCGCACGCGCCCAGGTGCGCGCCATCGGCACCGCCTATCTGCGGTTCGCGCAGGCCGAGCCTGGCCTGTTCCGCACCGCGTTCGTGGTTTCCGCCGAAGGCGACGGCCAGCTCGGCCCGGGCAAGGCCGGCGCGAGCGGGCTGGACCCGTTCCAGCTGCTGGGCAAGGCCATCGACCGGCTGGTGGACGCGGGCGTGCTCAACCCGGCGCGGCGCCCGAATGCCGAATACCTCGCGTGGTCGTCGGTGCACGGGCTGGCGCTGCTCATCATCGACGGGCCGCTGCGCGCCATGCCGCCCGACGAGACCCACGCGCTGGGCCAGCGCCTCATCGACATGGTCGAGCGAGGGCTTTAGGCGCCCTCAGGCGCTCAGAGATAGATCTTCTGCAGCAGGCGGATCAGCGTCTCGCGCTCGCGCGCGGTGAGCCTGGCGCTGGCGTCGGCCTCCAGTTGCATCACGGCCTGCTCGGCCTCGCGGATCAGCGCATCGCCGGCCGGCGTGAGATACAGGCCCACCGCGCGGCCGTCGTGCGGATGGGGCCGGCGCTCGATGAGCCCGCGGCTGTCGAGCGTGGCAACCAGGCTCACCAGGTTGGGCGGCAGGATGTCCAGCGTGCTGCACAGCTGCCGCGACGTGGCGCCCGGGTTGTGCGCCAGCAGCGACAGCACCGAGAAATCGATCTGCTTGAGCCCATAGGGCGCCATGCGTTCCGCGAAGAAGTCGCTGACGATCAGCCATGCGCGGCGGGCGTTGTAGCCGACCAGGGTTTCGAGCATGCGCGCGTCCAGCCGGTCCGCCTTGCCCGGCGGCGCGATGCTCGGCTCGCTTTTCGCGGGAGCGGATTTCGAAGAGGAAGGCATGGCCCGAGCGTACCGCGTGAATGTTGCCCGGCAGCCTAGCGCGCGACAGCCTGCGGCTGCGCCGCGTGGGTCAGCGCGACCGTCTCGCAGGCCCGCTTGACGATGCCCAGCCGCATCTCGAACTCCGGCAGCACCCAGCGCCGGAAGGCCGCCGCCACCCGTGCCCTGGCGCCGTCTTGCGGCGCCGCCGCCTCGATGCGCGCCCAGGCCCAGGCCAGCATCGTGAGCATCGCCACGCGCAGGTAGTCGTCCGCCACTTCGCAGGGCAGCGCCGGGTTGGCGTGCGCGGCCATCGCGACCGTGGTGCCCAGGTAGCGCAGCTGCGCGAGCCGGCGCTGCACGTCGGCATCGGCCTCGCGCGAGGCGTCGAGCGTGTCGCGCATCTCGAGCAGCACCGCCGACATGCCGGCGCCGCCGTCGGGCAGCACCTTGCGCACCAGCAGGTCGATGGCCTGGATCTCGTTGGTGCCCTCGTAGATCATGGTCACGCGCGAGTCGCGCACGATCTGCTCGATGCCCCATTCGCGCACGTAGCCATGCCCGCCGAACACTTGCAGGCACTCGCTCGCACCCTGAAAGGCCTGCTGCGTGCACGCCGCCTTGAGCACCGGCGTGACGAAGGAGCACCAGCGCTGCGCGCGCTCGCGGGCCTTGGGGTCGGCGTCGTGCGCGGCCACGTCGAGCATCAGCGCGCTGCGGTAGGCGAGGGTGCGCGCGCCGTCGATCCAGGCGCGCTGCGTGTCGAGGATGCGGCGCACGGCCGGGTGCTCGGCGATCAGGTCTGCGCTTTCGTTGCCGCGGCTCGCGGGCACGGGGCCGGGCGCGCGCATCTGGCGGCGCTCGGCGGCATAGGCGTCGGCCTTCTGCCAGGCGGCGTCGAGCAGGCCGATGCCCTGCAGCGCCACATGCAGGCGCGCCGAATTCATCATCACGAACATCGCGGCCAGCCCGCGCCCCGGCTCGCCGACCAGCCAGCCGGTGGCGTCGTCGAAGCGCATCGTGCAGGTCGGGCTGCCGTGCAGGCCCATCTTTTCCTCGATGCGTTCGCAGTGCACCGCGTTGCGCGTGCCGTCGGGCAGCAGCTTGGGCACGAGCGCCAGCGACAGGCCCTTGGGGCCGGCCGGCGCGTCGGGCAGGCGGCACAGCACCAGGTGCACGATGTTCGGCGTCAGGTCGTGCTCGCCGCCGGAAATGAAGATCTTGCCGCCGCTCACGCGCAGGCTGCCGTCGGCCTGTGGCACGGCGCGCGTGCGCACCTGGCCCAGGTCGCTGCCCGCATGCGCCTCGGTGAGGCACATGGTGGCCAGCCACTCGCCGGTCGCGATCTTCGGGAGATAGCGCTGCTTCAGCTCGTCGCTGCCGTGGTGCTTGAGGCAGGCGTAGGCGCCGTGCAGCAGGCCGGGCGCCATCGTGAAGCCGTGGTTGGCGGCGGCCAGCCATTCGTAGAGCACGGCCTCGAGCGCGGCGGGCAGGCCCTGTCCGCCGTCTTCGGTCGCGGCCGAAAGAGCAGGCCAGCCGCCGTCGACGAAGGCCTGGTAGGCCTCGCGAAAGCCCGGCGGGCTGGTCACTTCGCCGCCGGCAAAACGGCAGCCGGTCTCGTCGCCGGTCCGGTTCAGCGGCGCGATCACCTCGCCGACGAAGCGCCCTGCCTCCTCCAGCACCTGCGACTGCAGCGCTTCGTCAACCTCGGCGAAAGGCGCGAGCGCGGCCAGGCGCGTGGGCGCATCGAGCGCCGCGTTCAGCAGGAATCGGACATCTTCGGGGCGGGGCTTGTAATCCATGGGGGTTCGGAAATCTAGGGAGAAGGCGTCTTGCAGGCGAAGCTGCTTGCGCGCTCGGTGTCGCCGCCGGTGTAGGTGGCGACTTGCGGATAGGGGCACAGCGGGCGCGTGCGCTGGGGCGACCAGCTGGCCGGCACCTCGGCGTTCGGCACGGGCGTGCCGGCACCGCGCGCGGAGGCGGTGATCGACGCGGGCGCCTTGCCCTGTTCGACCCAGTCGACCAGCGCGCTGAGCATGTCGAACTGGTCGGTGGCGGGGCCGCCCGAGCAGTGGTTCATGCCCGGCACGGGGAAGTAGCGCGCGAACGAGGATGCATCGCCGCCGTTCGCGGCCTGCACGCGTTCATACCAGGCGGCGGTGTCGTCCGACGAGAACACCGGGTCGCTGGTGCCGTGGTAGACGATCATGCGGCCACCCTTGTCGCGCAGCGCGCCCAGGTTGGCCGCGTCCGGCGGCGTCATGAACGACAGCGCCGACTCGCGGAACACGCCGTCCGTCGCGGCGATGCGCGGCGCGTCGCGGTCCATGTCGAAGCCCAGCGCGAACGGCAGGCCCTGCGGCCGGTCGGCCAGCGGCGGCGTGCTGAAGATGAAGGCCACGGCGCCCGCGTCGCGCGTCGCCGGGCTCGCGAACTTCCATTCGCGCCAGTTGCCGCCGCTCACGCCCGCGTCGAACGGGAAGCTGCTGTAGATCGGCTGGCCCGCGCTGTTGCGCGCGCCCTTGAACACGTTGGCCAGCGCATTCTTCTGCGGCGCGCTGAGGCACATGCCGTCGCGCGTGCCGGCGGCGCAGGTGGGAACGTCGCGCTGGATGTCGAAGCGCGTTTTGCAGGCCTGCACGTTCGACACGATGCCGTCGGCCAGGCCGTCGAGCGCGTCGCAGCGCGCCAGCACCTTGTCGGCCACCAGCTTCAGCTCCGCCGGGGTAAAGGCGCTTTGCAGGTCGGGCTGGCCGGCGGGCGTCTTCGCGCTGGCCACGGCGGCGTATTGCTGCGCGCCATAGAGCTGCGCCACGGCCGCCTTTGGCAGGTTGAAACCGGGGTCGCCCGCGAGGATGCCGTCGTACTGCTGCGACGAGCGCACCGCGGCCACCATCGCATGCCGCCCGCCGTTCGAGCAGCCGCCGAAGTAGGCGCGGTCGGGGCCGCGGCCGTAGGCCTTGGCGATGAGGTTCTTCGCCATCGGCGTGAGCTGCGCGACCGCGTTGTAGCCGTAGTCGAGCCGCGCCTGCGGGTCGAGCCCGAAGCGCGGGCCCATCGAACCCGCATGGCCGGCGTCGGAGCTGATGACGGCAAAGCCCATCTGCAGCGCGCTGCTGCGCGGGCCGCCGCCGCCGATTCCGCCGAGCGCGGGCACCACCACGCCGTCGAGCCCGCCGTTGGCCTGGTAGAAGAAGCGGCCGTTCCACGCCACCGGCAGCCGCATCTCGAAGCCGACGGCGTAGCGCTGGTTGTCGACCGGGCTGGTGCGCTCGTTCAGGCGGCCTTGCACCAGGCAGTGCGCGGGCGCCGCCATCGCGACGCCGCCGACCGTGACCATGCCGGCCGGCACGTCGGTGACGGATGTGTAGACCGTGCCCGGCAGCGCCGCGCGCGTGGCCAGGTCGGCGCAGGCCTGCAGCGTACCGGGCCGCGCGGCGGCCAGCGGCGCATGCGAGGCGGGTGGGCTGCCCGCGCAAGCCGCGAGCAGCGTGGCAACGCCGAGCGCGCTCGCGCACAGGCCGAATGTGAAGTGGCGCTGTCTCGTCATGTCGTCTCCTTGCCGCGTGCGCGGCGGGTGTCTCGGTCGATCTTCTTTTCTCGTCAGGCGGCCTTGCGTGCCGCGCCCAGGTAGGTGTCGATCACGCGCGAATCGACCGCGAGCTTGCGTGCCTCGCCCTCGAGGCTCACGCTGCCCATTTCGAGCACATAGCCGTGGTCCGCCACTTCGAGCGCGGCACGCGCGTTCTGCTCCACCAGCAGAATGGTCACGCCCGTGGCGCGCAGCGCATCGACCGTGCGGAAGATCTCCTGCACCACCAGCGGCGCCAGCCCCAGGCTGGGTTCGTCGAGCATCAGCAGCGTGGGGCGAGACATCAGCGCGCGGCCCACCGCCAGCATCTGCCGCTCGCCGCCGGAGAGCGTGCCGGCCAGCTGCGCGCGCCGCTCCTTCAGGCGAGGGAACAGCGTGTAGACCTCGTCGATGCGGTCGCGCCACTGCTTGTTGCGCAGCCGCACCTGGCGGAACGCGCCGAGCACGAGGTTGTCTTCGACCGGCATGGTGCCGAACAGCTCGCGCTTCTCCGGCACCAGTGCAATGCCGAGCATCACGCGTTCCTCGAGCGTCATCGCCGAGATGGGCTGGCCCTTGAACTCGATGACGCCCTTGGAGGGCAGCACGCCCATCAGCGCGTTGAGCAGCGTCGACTTGCCCGCGCCGTTCGGCCCGATCACGGTGACGACGCGGCCCTGGTCGGCCTGCAGGTCGATGCCGTGCAGCACCTCGGCGCGCCCGTAGCCGGCGTGCAGGTCGCGTATGCGAAGCAGGGGTGTCGTCATGTCAATGTTCCGTTCCCAGGTACGCGGCGCGCACCTTGTCGCTGTTCTGCACCTCGGCGGGCGTGCCCTCCATCAGGTGGGTGCCGAACTCCATCACCACGATGTGGTCGCAGATGTCCATCACCAGCCCCATGTCGTGCTCGACCAGCAGGATGCTCATGCCCTCGTCGCGCAGTTGCCGCAGCACCTTGCCCAGCGCTTCCTTTTCCTTGTGGCGCAGGCCGGCCGCGGGCTCGTCGAGCAGCAGCAGGGCCGGGTCGGCGCACAGCGCGCGTGCGATCTCCAGCAGGCGCTGCTGGCCCATGGCCAGGTTGCCCGCCAGTTCGTGCAGGTAGTCGCCCATGCCCACGCGCCGCAGCTGGCGCTCGGCCTCGCGGAACAGCGCGCGCTCTTCCTGGCGGTCGATGCGCAGCATGGCCGCGACGGCGCCCTTGCGGCCGCGCAGGTGCGCGCCCAGGGCCACGTTCTCCAGCACCGTCATGTCCGCCACCATCTTCACGTGCTGGAAGGTGCGCGACACGCCGCGCTGCGCGATCTGCCGCGCGCCCAGCCCGCCGATGGCCTCGCCGCGGAAGCGCACCGCGCCGCCCGAGAGGCCGAGCACGCCCGTGATCAGGTTGAAGGTGGTCGACTTGCCCGCGCCGTTCGGCCCGATCAGGCCGACGATCTGGCCGGCGCGCGTCTGGAAGCTGATGTCGTTCACCGCCACCAGCCCGCCGAAGGTCTTGCGGATGGCCTGCACGTCGAGCACCACATCGCCCGCGGCCGGCTTGGCACGCGCGGGCAGGTCCCTGGCGTGCTGCCAGTCGACGCTGCGGCGCGGGCGCGGCAGGCGCCGGTCGACGAAGGCCCAGAGGCCCTCGGGCAGGTACTTGAGCACCAGCACGATCATGATGCCGAACACGATCAGCTCGTAGCTGCCGGCCGTGCCGATGAGCTTGGGCAGCAGCACCTGCAGCTGGTCTTCGAGCAGCTTGACCACGCCCGCGCCGGCAATGGCGCCCCACACGTGGGCCGCGCCGCCGAGCACCGCCATGAACAGGTACTCGATGCCCATCTTCAGCCCGAAGGGCGAGGGGTTGACCGTGCGCTGGAAGTGCGCGAACAGCCAGCCCGAGATGGAGGCCAGCATGGCCGCCAGCACGAAGATGCCGATCTTGAAGCGCAGCGTGTTCACGCCCATGGCCTCGGCCATCTGCGAGCCGCCGGCCAGGGAGCGAATGGCGCGGCCGCTGCGCGAGTCGAGCAGGCGTATCACCGCGAATGCCGCGACGATCGCGATGACCCAGACCACGCCGTAGAAGAACCGCTGCTGGCCGAACTCGAAGCCGAACAGCGACAGGCCCTTGACGCCCAGGATGCCGTCGTACTTGCCCAGCGCATCGAGGTTGCCCATCAGGTAGTACAGCGACAGCGCCCAGGCGATGGTGGCCAGCGGCAGGTAGTGCCCCGACATGCGCAGCGTGATGGCGCCGATGATCGAGGCGCTGACGCCGGTGAGCGCCAGGCCGATGAAGAGCGTGACCCACGGCGACAGCCCCGTGTTCACCGTCAGGTAGGCCGTGGTGTACGCACCGATGCCGACGAAGGCGGCCTGCCCGAACGAGGTGAGGCCGCCCACGCCGGTGAGCAGCACGAGGCCCAGTACCGGCAGGGTGTAGATGCCGATGTAGTTGAGCTGGATGATCCAGAAGTCGGGCAGCGGCAGGAACGGCAGCACGGCCAGCACCAGGATCAGCGCGAGCGGGCCCCAGGTGCGCAGCGCGCTCTTGTCGGGCGCCTGGGGCGTTGTTGTGTTGAGTAGCGCTTCCATGTCAGTGATCCGTTGGCTTGCTTGTCGTTCTTGCCGCGGGTTTTTTCGGGGCGTGCGCACAGGCCACCGGGTACTCCCCTCCGCGAATGTCCCCCGCCCTTCGGGCTCCTCCTTTATTTCGCTGCGGGGAGCACCCTGTGCCCTGTGCACGACGAGTGCGGCTCTTGTGCTGGCCAATCAACAAGTGCTCTGAACGATCACGACGGCGGGGTGCCTTGCGCAGCGAAATAAAGGGGGAGGCCGCAGGCCGAGGGACATTCGCGGAGCAAGGTACCCCGTCGGCGTGAGCGCGCCCCGAATGACCCATGGAGCGACAAACATGAGAAGGGATGTTCATCAGTGCTCCTCGTCCGAATGCCCACTGCGCAAAGAACGCCACAGCAGCACCGGCAGGATGATGGTGAACACGATCACCTCCTTGAACGAGCTCGCCCAGAAAGAACCGAAAGCCTCGATCACGCCCACCGCCAGCGCACCGATCAGCGCGCCCGGATAGCTCGCCAGGCCCGCGATCACGCCGGCGACGAAGCCCTTCAGGCCGATGAGGAAGCCCGAGTCGTAGAACACCGTCGTCGTCGGCCCGATCAGCAGCCCCGACAACGCGCCGATCAGCGCCGCCATCGCGAACGTGAGCTGCCCCGCCGCCTGCGTCGAGATGCCCATCAGCCGCGCGCCGAGCCGGTTCACCGCCGTCGCGCGCAGCGCCTTGCCATACAGGCTGCGCTCGAAGAAAAGCCACAGCAGCACGATCAGCGCCGCCGACACGCCGAAGATGATCAGCGCCTGCCCGCTCACGTTCAGCGGCCCCAGCGCCATGCGCTCGTCCCAGAACGGCGGGTTGCGGAAGCCCTCGGCGCCGAAGAACAGCAGGCCCAGCCCCGTCATCGCGAAATGCACGCCCACCGAGACGATCAGCAGCACCAGCGAACTCGCGCCCGCCAGCGATTGGTAAGCCACCCGGTACACCAGCGGCCCGAAAGCCGTGACGATGAACACCGTGAGCAGCGCCTGCACGCCGATGGGCAGGTTGCGCGGGCCGGCCCAGGCCGACACCGCGCAGACCACGGCCGGCAGCGCGAAGGTGCGCAGCGCTGCTTTCAGCCCGGCCGCCGCGCTGCCGCTGTGGCGCCAGACGCTCACCAGGTCCATCAGCGCGGCGACGCCGGCCAGAATCAGCAGCAGCCACACCGTGCCCGGCGTCTTGCCGGTCTGGAAGATCGCCAGCGTCAGCGCGCCGTACGCCACGAATTCGCCCTGCGGGATGAAGATGACGCGGGTCACCGTGAAGACGAGCACGATGCCCATGCCCAGCAGGGCATAGATCGCGCCATTGGTGAGTCCGTCCAGCGTCAGGATGCTGGCGATCGAGAGATCCATGGCGTGTGTGTGGTGCGGCTGGAGAAAGGGTTTACTGCTCGACCTTGAACGCGCCGTTCACCACCTTGAGCATCACGCCGGTCTCGGTCGTGTAGCCCCAGTGGTCCTGCGCCGTCCAGTTGAGCACGCCGTGCGCGAGCACCGTGCGGCCCATGCCTTCGAGCGCGTCGCGCAGCGCGGCGCGGAACTCCGGCGTGCCGGGCTTGGCCTTCTTGAGCGCGACCGGAACGGCCTTCTCGAGCACCGTGAGCGCGTCGGCCGCGTGGCCGGCGAACTGGTTGCGCGACCCGGGGCCGTAGGCTTTCTCGTAGCCCTGCACGAAGGCCACGGCTGCCGCCTTCGACGGATGGCTGTCTGGCAGCTGCTCGGCCACCGTGGCGGGGCCCGACACCACGAAGGTGCCTTCGGCGTCCTTGCCGGCGGTGCGCATCAGGTCTTGCGTGGCGGCGGCGTGCGTCTGGTAGACCTTGCCCTTGTAGCCGCGCTCCATCACCGCCTTCTGCGGCATGCCCGCGCCGCTGCCCGAGGCCACGATCAGGATCGCGTCCGGGTTTGCCGAGGTGAGCTTGAGCACCTGGCCGGTCACGCTGGTGTCGGCACGCGCGAAGCGCTCGGTGGCGACGATCTTGATGCCGTTCTTGGCGGCTTCGGCGGTCAGCGCCTTGAGCCACAGTTCGCCGTAGGCGTCGGTGTAGCCGAGGAAGCCGACCGTCTTCACGTTCTGCTTCTTCATGTGCGCGACCACCGCATAGGCCATCACGTCGTTCGACTGCGGCAGGCGGAAGAACCACTTGTCCTTGCCCGGCGGCAGGCCGGCCGGCGCGGTCGACAGCTGCGGCGTGCCCGACTCGGCGGTCACGTCGGCCATGGGAATGGCCACCGGCGTGGCGCTGGAGCCGATGATGATGTCGGCCTTGTCTTCGGTGACCAGGCGCTGCGCGTCCTTCACGCCCGTGGTCGGGTCGGTCGCGTCGTCGAGCACCACCACCTTGAGCGTTTCGCCCGCGATGGTCTTGGGCCAGATCGCGATGCCGTTCTTCACCGGGATGCCCAGGCCCGAAGCGGGGCCGGTCAGCGGCTGCACCACGCCGATGGTGATGTCGGCATGGGCGAAGCCCGCTGCCATGAGCGCCAGCACGGCGGCGAGAGTGGTCTTCCTGAAGGTCATTGATGTCTCCTGAATACGTTGCGGGGCGGGAACTCGGGTACGCGAAAGGGTGCGGCTCAGCGCGGCGCCATGCGCAGCGCGCCGTCGAGGCGGATCACCTCGCCGTTGAGGTGGCCGTTGGTGACGACGTGGCATGCCAGCTCGGCGAATTCCGATGGCTTGCCCAGGCGCGGCGGAAACGGGATGGACGCGGCCAGCGACTGCTGCACCGGCTCGGGCAGCTCCAGCAGCAGCGGCGTGGCAAAGAGGCCCGGCGCCACGGTGCACACGCGGATGGCGTGCTGCGCCAGGTCGCGCGCCATCGGCAGCGTCATGCCGACGAGCCCGCCCTTGGAGGCGCTGTAGGCCTGCTGGCCGACCTGGCCGTCGAAGGCCGCCACCGATGCGGTGAAGAGCATCACGCCCTTCTCGCCGTTGTCGAGCGCCGGCAGCTTCGCGCAGCGCGCCGCGAACAGGCGCGCCATGTTGTAGCCGCCGATCAGGTTGATGTTGACCACGCGCACGAAGTCTTCAAGCGGCGCGGGGTTGCCGTCCTTGCCGACGATGCGCTTGGCGCTGCCGATGCCGGCCACGTTCATCAGGGTGCGCGCGGTGCCGTGCGCGGCCTCGGCCTTGTCCAGCGCGGCGTTCACGCTGTCGGTGTCGGTGATGTCGCAGACGCAGGCGACGCCGCCGATCTCGGCGGCCACCTTCTCGGCCAGTGCGGCATTGCGGTCGAGCACGGCGACCTTGGCGCCCAGGCGCGCGAGTTCGCGTGCGGTGGCTTCGCCAAGGCCCGATGCGCCGCCGGTGACGAGGGCGGCTTGTCCTTCGATCTTCATTCTTGTGTCTCCTGGATGGGGTTAGCGGGGCTTGAGGGTGAAGGGCAGGGTGCCGTCGTGCATCGCGTCGGCCAGCGCGGCGCGGTGCTTGAGCACCGAGCGCTGGTTGATGGAGCCCTTGTCGGTCACTTCGCCCTTGTCGATGGACGGCGGCTCGGCCATCAGGTGCAGCCGCGCGATGCGGTTGGCGCTGCCGGTGGCGCTCGCGGCCAGCGTGTCGACCACCTGCTGGAAGTGCGCCTGCACCGGCGCGCTTTCGAGCACCTGCTGCATCGTGGCGTCGGCGGGCAGGCCCGCGAGCTGCCGCACCTTCTGCGTCGGGAAGATCAGCGCGCCCACTTCCTTCAGGTTGATGCCGGTCAGCACCGCGTCCTGCACATAGGGCGCGCCGGCCGCGATGATCTTCGCGCGCATGGGGCCCACGCTCACGAAGGTGCCGGTGGCGAGCTTGAAGTCTTCCGCGATGCGGCCGTCGAAGCGCAGGCCGCGGTGGATGTTGCCGTCGTCGATCCACTTGACCGCATCGCCGGTGGAGAAGAAGCCTTCTTCGTCGAAAGCCTCGGCCGTGGCCTCGGGCGCGCGCCAGTAGCCGGGCGTGATGTTGGGGCCGCGGTAGCGCACTTCGGTCTTGCCGTCGACCTCGATCAGCTTGAGCTCGATGCCCGGCGCGGGCAGGCCGACGTCGCCCGACTTCACGTCGGGCCCGGTCACGTACAGCGCGAAGGGGCCCGATTCGGTCATGCCCAGGCCGGTGCCCATGACGATGCGCTCGCCCACTTCAGACTCCTGCGTCTTGTGCAGGCTGTCCCACACGGGCTGCGACAGCGCGGCGCCCGAGTAGAAGAACATCTTCACGCGCGACAGCAGGTTGCGGCGCAGCACCGCATCGGTTTCCATCGCGTGCGCGATGGCTTCGAAGCCGGTGGGCACGTTGAAGTAGATGGTGGGCGCGATCTCGCGCAGGTTGCGCAGCGTCTCGGCCATGCCGGCGGGCGTGGGCTTGCCGTCGTCGACGTAGAGCGTGCCGCCGTTGTCCAGCACGATGCCCACGTTGTGGTTGCCGCCGAAGGTGTGGTTCCAGGGCAGCCAGTCGACCAGTACCGGCGGCTCGTCGCCCAGCGCGGGAATCGACTGGCGCAGCTGCTGCTGGTTGGCGCACCACATGCGGTGCGTGTTGATGACGGCCTTGGGCATCTTGGTGGAGCCCGAGGTGAAGAGGAACTTGGTGATGGTGTCGGGGCCGGTCGCGCGCATCGCTTCGTCGATGGCGGGCGTGGCGGGCGTCGAGGCCAGTGCGTCGAGCGAAGTGGCGGCGCGGCCTTCGAGCTCGCCTTCCGCAATGACGACTTCGGTCCCGGCGGGGACGACCGCCGCGATGGCGCGGCCGTAGCGTGCCGCATCGGTGGCGAACACGAGGCCCGGCGTCAGCGTGTCGAACACGTGGCGCAGCTTCTCGAAGTCCTGGCTCACGAGCGAGTAGGGCGGCGACACGGGGCAGTAGGGCACGCCGGCATAGAGGCAGCCGAGCGCGAGCAGCGCATGCTCGATGCCGTTCTCGCTGAGGATCGCCACGGGCCGCTCGGCGCTCAGGCCGCGATTCAACAGGGCTTGTCCGATACCGCGGGCCTTCTGCAGCGCCTCGGCGTAGCTCACGCGGATCCAGTCGCCGGTGCTGCCGTCGGCCAGCCGTTCGCGGCGGGCGATGAAGGTGCGATCGGGCGTGGCCTCGGCCCAGTGCGCGAGGCGGTCGGTCATGCGCTCGCGGTAGCTTTCGAGCCGCGTCTCGGCGGTGAGGTACTGCGTGCCAGGCGCTCCTTCGCGCAGCACGGCGCGGGTCACGCCGAAGGCCAGCGGGCGGTATCGGATGGCGGTCATGTCTTGCTCACCTTCGCGCCCCGGCCTTCGAGGAAATCGCGCACGCGTTCCTTGGCTTCGGGGGCGGCCTGGGCGATGCCGGCCATGAGCGCTTCGGTGAAGAAGCCGTGGTCGGCCGACTGCTCGGCGATGCGCGGCAGCGCATGCATGAGCGCGTAGTTGGTCAGCGGCGCGTTGGTGGCCACGCGCTTGGCGAGCTCGAAGGCCTTGTCGAAGGCCGTGCCTTCGTCGACCAGGTACTGCGCGAAGTTGGCGCGCTCGCCGTCCTCGGCGTTGTAGACGCGGCCGGTCATCATCATGTCGGTCATGCGGGCCACGCCGATCAGCTTGGGGATGCGCACCGAGCCGCCGCCGCCCACGAAGATGCCGCGCGAGCCTTCGGGCAGCGCGTAGAAGGTGCTGCGGTCGGCCACGCGGATGTGGCAGGCGCTGGCCAGCTCGAGCCCGCCGCCGACCACCGCGCCGTGCAGCGCGGCGATCACCGGCACTGGGCCGTGCTGGATCAGGTCGAGCGCTGCGTGCCACATGCGCGAGTGCTGCATGCCCTGGCCGGCGTCGCGCTCCTTCAGTTCGCTGAGGTCGAGGCCGGCGCAGAAGTGCGGGCCTTCGCCGTCGATCACCGCGGCGCGCACGGTGGAGGGCAGCTTCTCGAAAGTGTCGCGCAGTGCGAGGATCAGGCCGTCCGACAGCGCGTTGCGCTTGGAGCCGCGCGTCAGGCGGACGATGGCGACTTCGTCGCGGATGTCGAGTTGGAGGTCTGGATTGGTCATGGGAAGGTGTTCGGGGTTGCGTTGGATTATGGTTATGAGAAATAATCAATTCAAGGCATTCGAGCCTGCCCGAAGCTAGGGACTTACCCGCACTGGAGACAAACACATGGACTACGAGAACCTCGTTGCGATCGATATCCACACGCACGCCGAAGTGAGCTGCTGGAACCCGTTCGACAACTACGGCGAGGAATACGACCGCGCCGCCGACAAGTACTTCGGCTCCAGCGGCCGGCCCACCATCGCGGAGAGCGTGGCGTACTACCGTGAACGAAAGATCGGGCTGGTGATGTTCATGGTCGACGCGGAGTCGAACATGGGCCGCCGGCGCATTCCGAACGAAGAGATCGCCGAGGCCGCGAAGAACAACAGCGACATCATGATCGCCTTCGGGAGCGTCGATCCGCACAAGGGAAAGATGGGCGCGCGCGAGGCGCGCAGGCTCATCGAGGAGCACGGCGTGAAGGGCTTCAAGTTCCACCCGACGGTGCAGGGCTACCACCCCTACGACAAGATGGCCTGGCCCATCTACGAGGTGATTGCCGAATACGGCCTGCCGGCCATCTTCCACACCGGCCACAGCGGCATCGGCTCGGGCATGCGCTGCGGCGGCGGCCTGCGGCTGGAGTACAGCAACCCGATGCACCTGGACGACGTGGCCATCGACTTCCCCGACATGCAGATCGTCATGGCGCACCCCAGCTTCCCCTGGCAGGACGAGGCGCTGAGCGTGGCCACGCACAAGCCCAACGTGTGGATCGACCTGTCCGGCTGGAGCCCCAAGTACTTTCCGAAGCAGTTGGTGCAGTACGCCAACACGCTGCTGAAAGACCGCATCCTGTTCGGCAGCGACTACCCGCTGATCACGCCCGACCGCTGGATGCGCGACTTCGAGAACGCCGGCTTCAAGCCCGAGGTGATGCCCGGCATCCTCAAGGGCAACGCGGTCAGGCTGCTGAAGCTGGGCGCCTGAGGGGCCTCGCCGCTACGCGTCCGCCTCTTCCCTGGCGGCGGCTTCCTCCGCGTCGAGCCGGTCCCAGTCGCGCCCCGAGCGGCGCTGCCGCTCCTCGCGCTCGCGCGCCATCTGTTCCTCGAACTGCTGGCGGCCGGCCTTGTTGGCGGCGATCAGCTTGGCGCGGTCCTTGTAGTGGGGATAGATCTCGTCGCTGAGCTTGATGTTCCGCTGGCGAAAGCGCATGGTCGATTCGCGCGCCTCGTGCGCCGGCCAGCCCAGCGCTTCGAGCGTGGCGCGGGCGCTGCGCAGAGAAGACTCGAACACCTCGCGCTCCACATCCGTCACGCCGCGGTCGCGCAGCTGGAACAGGTGCGTCACGTTGCGGGCCCGCGCGATGATGCGCGCCTGCGGGAAGTTCTCCTTCACCAGATCGACGATTTCCAGCGATTGCTCGATGTCGTCCACCGCCACCACGATGGCCTTGGCCGTGCCGGCGCCGGCGGTGCGCAGCAGGTCGAGCCGCGTGGCGTCGCCGTAGAACACGCGAAAGCCGAACTGGCGCAGGCCTTCGACGGTGTCGGCGTCGTGGTCGAGCACGGTCACGCGCAGGCCCTGCGACATCAGCATGCGCCCGACGATCTGGCCGTAGCGGCCGAAGCCGCAGATCAGCACCTTGGCGTCCTGCTGCTCGGAGATTTCCTCGAGCTGCGGGCCGTGGTTGCGGCTGTAGCGCGGCAGCACGAACTTGTCGAGCAGCACCAGCAGCAGCGGCGACAGCAGCATCGACAGCGCGACCGCGCCGATCAGCAGCGACGTGATCTCCGGCGGCAGCACGTCGGGTCCCGCGGCCTGGAACACCACGAACGCGAATTCGCCGCCCTGCGCGAGCAGCAGCGTGAACACCGGCCGCTCCTGGTAGGCGATGCCCATCGCCTTGGCCAGCGCATAGATCACCGCCAGCTTGACGACCATGAAGCCGACCACCAGCGCCGCCATGATCCAGGGGCTCGCAATGAGCACGCCGAAGTTGATCGACATGCCCACGGCAATGAAGAACAGGCCCAGCAGCAGGCCCTTGAAGGGCTCGATGTCGGTCTCCAGCTCGCGCCGGTATTCGCTCTCGGCCAGCAGCACGCCGGCCAGGAAGGCGCCCAGCGCCATCGACAGGCCCACCAGCTGCATCAGCGCCGCGATGGCCACCACCAGCAGCAGCGCAGCGGCGGTGAAGATCTCGGGCGTGTCGCTGCGCGCGATCCAGCGCAGCACCGGGCGCAGCAGCAGCCGGCCGCCGAGGATGATGCCGCCGATCACGCCGATGATCTTCGCGGCTTCCAGCGCGCGGTCGAGCCCGCTGATCGACTGCTCGGCGGCGGTGGCGCCGGCCAGCAGCGGCAGCAGCGCGAGGATGGGAATGGCCGCCACGTCCTGGAACAGCAGGATCGAGAAGCCGGCCTGTCCGCTCGGCGTCTTCAGCAGGTTGCGCTCGCCGAACACCTGCAGCGCGATCGCGGTGGACGACAGCGCCAGGCCCAGCGAGGCCACCAGCGCCACGCGCCATTCCGCGCCCACCGCACAGCCCGCGGCGAAGAGCACCGCGGCGCAGCTGACCACCTGCGCGGTGCCCCAGCCGAAGATCGGGCGGCGCAGGTTCCACAGGCGCTTGGGCTCGAGTTCGAGGCCCACCAGGAACAGCATCAGCACCACGCCGAACTCGGCGAAGTGCAGCACGTCCTGGACGCTGGACACCAGCCCCAGCCCCCAGGGCCCGATGGCGATGCCGGCCACCAGGTAGCCGATGATGGAGCCGAGGCCCAGGGCCTTGGACAGCGGCACCACCAGCACGGCGGCGCTCAGGTAGATCAGGCTGCTGGTCAGCCAGGCGGGTGCGTGTTCCATCAGGGTGCCTTGCTTGCGGAAGCCGTAGCCAGCCCGTGGGTCATGGCGCTGTGGAAGGCGTTGGACACGGCCTTGCCGATGTCGTCCGGATCGGCCGGGCGATCGGCTTCGGGCACCGGGCAGGCGATGCAGGCGTCGATTTCCTCGATCTCGGGCCAGTCGGGGTAGCTGCCCAGGCGCTGGGCGAAAGTCTGGACGTGCGCGGCCACCTCGGCCTCGGGGGCGCTGCGCGCGCCGTGGAAGATCAACGGCGGCAGGAAGCGCATGCCGCACAGCGCGGCAGTCTGTTCGTAGGGCGGCAGGAAGGCGTCGAAAAAGTAGCGGTGGTAGCTCTGCGGGTGGTAGCTGGCCTCAGGGCTGCCGGTGGTGACCGCCAGCCAGAGGTCTTTGCCTTGCAGCGCCGTGCCGCCGGGGCCGTACGCCCAGCCGTAGGCGAGCACGTCGTCGAGCCAGAGCTTCTGCAGCGCGGGCATGGAATACCACTGGATCGGGTGCAGCAGCACCACCAGGCTGGCCTTGGCGAGCCGGGCCTGCTCTTCCTCGACGTCGATGGAGAAGTCGGGGTAGCTGCCGTAGAGGTCGTTCACCTCGACGCCCGGCACGGCGCGGGCGGCGGCCAGCATGCGGCGGTTGACGCGTGAATCGCGCCAGTGCGGGTGTGCCGCCAGCACGTAGATGCCGCCAGGACCGGCGGCGGTGGTTCCCATGGATGTTGTTGTCGTCATGCCGAGAACATATCTCAGTCGGGGCCGGCGCGTCGGGCAAAAACGCGCCAGCGACTACCATTCCGGCTGTCCCAGTTCTGGAGGAGTGCCTTATGCCGGTGGTTCTGGTCGCCAATCCCAAGGGCGGGGTCGGCAAGTCGACGATCGCGACGAACGTCGCGGGCTATTTCGCAAGCCGCGGCCATGCCGTGATGCTGGGCGACGTGGACCGCCAGCAGTCCTCCCGGCTGTGGCTGGGCCTGCGCCCGCCCCAGGCCCGCCCCATCGCCACCTGGGAAGCCACCGGAGACAGCACGGTGGTGAGGCCGCCGCGCGGCACCACGCACGCGGTGCTGGACACGCCGGCCGGGCTGCACGGCTGGCGATTCAAGGAAGTGCTGGCGCTGGCCGACCGCGTGATCGTGCCGCTGCAGCCGAGCATCTTCGACATCTACGCGACGCGCGACTTTCTCGATCGCCTCAAGGAACAGCGCCGCGCCGAAAAGACGCAGATCGGCCTCGTCGGCATGCGGGTGAACGCCCGCACGCTGGCCGCGGACCGGCTGCACGAGTTCATCGAGGGACTCGGCGTGCCGGTGATCGGCGAGCTGCGCGACACCCAGAACTACGTTCAGCTCGCGGCGCGCGGGCTCACGGTGTTCGACATCGCGCCGGGCCGCGTGCAGCGCGACCTAGCGCAATGGCAGCCGATCTGCGAATGGCTCGACGCCTGAAGGCGCCTCCCGGTTTTCCCTGAGCCCGGTTGTCGCGAGCCCGACAGCCCCCCGCCCGCCGTTGGCACCAGAATGCCCCGCATGACCAAAAAGACATTCCAGACTCTTCAGGATCTTTCCGCCTGCGTCGGCCAGGAAGTCGCAGTGAGCGACTGGATCACCATCACGCAGGAGCAGGTCAACCAGTTCGCCGAGGCGACGGGCGACCACCAGTGGATCCATGTCGACGTGGAACGGGCCAAGGCCGGCCCCTTCGGCGCGCCGATCGCGCACGGTTTTCTCACGCTGTCGCTGCTGCCGCGATTCTTCGAGACGGCCATCGACGTGGTGGAGTCGCGCATGGGCGTGAACTACGGCATGAACCGGGTGCGCTTCATGTCGCCGGTGCCGGTGGGCAAGCGGCTGCGGGCGCGCATGAAGCTGCTGAGCTCGGAGCCCATTGCCGACGATGGTTTCCAGATGACCTGGGAAACCACCATCGAACTCGAAGGCGCGGCCAAGCCGGCCTGCGTGGCGGAGTCGGTCGCGCGGCGCTACCGCTGACCTTCTCCGGTTTTTCTTACATCCGGCGGTCGGTCACTTCGCCGTAGGTGGCGGCGCCCTGGCGCGTGATGCTCAGCGCGCTCTGGCGTACGGCGCCGCGGTCGGTGCTGCCGTCGCGGGCCTGGAGTGCGCCGGTGCCGCCATTCGTGACCCTGAACGGCTGGCGCGCGTCGGCCTGCACCTGTGCGCGCGACATCGTCGACTGGAAGGGGGCGGGCGGCAGCGGGTTCTGTTCACCCTGGAAGGCTTGGGCGCTGCCGGCGAAAGCCAGCGTGGCGAAGACGGCAAGGGCGATCGGCTTGGTGTTCATTGCAAGACTCCTCTGTTACGGGTTGATGGATCGGATGCCGAACGCTTTGCGGCCGGCATGCTTTCCATACGGCCGTCATGCCCGATCGGATGCGCTTCCGCCTTGCCTGAAGCCCGCGACTTTGTTTCTTTGTGTCACCCGAAGCCGTTTTGCCGCCAGGCTTCGAACACGGTGACGGCCACCGCGTTCGAAAGATTCAGGCTGCGCTGCCCCTCGCGCATCGGCAGCCGCAGCCGCTGGGCCTCGGCGAAGCCGTCGCGCACGGCGGGCGGCAAGCCGCTGGTCTCCGAGCCGAAGACCAGCCAGTCGCCGGGCTGGAAGCGCACGTCGTGCACGGCCCGCGTGCCGCGGGTGGTGAGGGCGAACATCCGGTCGGCCGGCGGCAGCTCGGTGGCGAGCAGGGCCTGCCAGTCGGCGTGGCGCTTGACTTCGGCGTACTCGTGATAGTCGAGCCCGGCGCGGCGCAGCAGGCGGTCGTCCATCGAAAAGCCGAGCGGCTCGACCAGGTGCAGCGTGCAGCCGGTGTTGGCGGCGAGCCGGATGACGTTGCCGGTGTTCGGCGGAATCTCGGGGTGGACCAGGACGATATGGAACATGCGCCGATTGTCGGCGCCCCAGGCGCGGGGCTCAGCGCGGCGGATCGGTGCGGGCCAGCACCACCGCCGTGATGTGGGCAGCACCCGCCAGCCGCAGCGCTTCGGCAGCCGTGAACAGCGACGCGCCGCTGGTCATCACGTCGTCGACCAGCACGATGCGCCGGCCCCTGGCTCTTTCGGCGCGCAGCGGCTCCACGGCGAAGGCGCCACGCAGGTTGAGCAGGCGCTCGGCGCGCGCGAGCCCGCTCTGGGCCGGCGTCTCGCGGGTGCGCAGCAGCAGGCTCGCGTCGGTCTTGCCTGCGCACAGGCGCCGCGCGAGTTCATGTGCCTGGTTGAAACCGCGTTCGCGCAACCGGCCGGGCGCCAGCGGCATCGGCAGCACCAGGTCGCATTGCTCCAGCGCCGGCTCGACCCATGGCGCGCTGCGCATCAGCGTGGCGAACGGGGCGGCCCAGCCGGCCTCGCCGCGGAACTTGAAGGCGGCGATGGCGTCCGGCCACGGCCAGGCGTAGGTGCAGGCGGCAAGGCAGGCATCGAGCGGCGGTGGATGCGCAACGCAGTCGCCGCAGCGGGTCACGCCCTCGGGCAACGGCAGTGCGCAGCCGCCGCAGCGTGCCGCGGGCGGGGCGAAGCGGGCCACGCAGGCGTCGCACACCGGGCGCGACGGCCATGCGCGGCATACCGCGCACTGGCTCGGCAGCCGCCCGAGCAGGGCGGTGAAAGGACGGAAAGGCCTCAGGGCGTGCTGGCTGGACATCGCTCAATATACTCACTGCCCCATGGCCACCGACCCCTCACGACGACCGCCGACCATCGATGCCACGGCGGCAGCCCGCTGGCGTCGCCTTGCGCCTGCCGACGGCTCCCCCTGGCTTCACGAGGAAATCGGCCGCCGCATGGAAGACCGGCTGCAATGGATCAAGGCCCAGCCCCGCACCTGGGCCGACTGGGCACCGCTGCGCGGCGGCCTCGAGGCCCACGAGCTGGTCGCCCGCCGCTACAAGGACGCCGCCTCATTCGTCATCGAACCCGAGCCCGCGCTCGCGGCCGCCACCGGCCAGGCGCTGGCCGCGCCATGGTGGAGCGCGCGCCGCTGGCAGGCCGGCAAGGCACGTTTCGACGCGCCGCCCGAAGACGGCGTCGACCTGCTCTGGGCCAACATGTCGCTGCACATGGCGGCCGACCCGGAAGCACTCATCGCGCATTGGCACAAGCTGGTCGCCACCGACGGCTTCCTGATGTTCTCGTGCCTCGGCCCCGACACCGTGCGCGAACTGCGCGCGCTGCATGCCCGCCTCGGCTGGCCGGCTGCGGGCCACGAGTACACCGACATGCACGACTGGGGCGACATGCTGGTCCACGCCGGCTTCGCCGAACCCGTGATGGACATGGAGCGCATCGTGCTGACCTGGGCCACGCCCGAGGCGGCGCTGGCCGAGCTGCGCACGCTGGGCCGCAACCTGCACCCGGCGCGCTTTCCGGCGCTGCGCGGCAAGGCCTGGCACCAGTCGCTGAAGAAGGCGCTGCCCGAGCTGGCGCCTGCCGAAGAGGGTGGCGGGCGCATCGCGCTGACCTTCGAGGTCATCTACGGCCATGCGTTCAAGCCCGCGCCGCGGGTGTCGCTGTCGGCCGAAAGCGCGGTGTCGCTGCGCGAGATGCGATCGATGCTGCAACGGGGTCGCCCGGGCGCCTGATCGCCGGCCGGCCGGTGGCCGGAACGCATGGCGCAGAGGCCGTTTCTTGCCTACTAGTAGTGACCCGTAGGCGTCCCACAGGGCACTCTGGCGCAGGTATCTACCCGCTACAATCCGCCGTTGCGTGGAACTCGCGGGTATTGTCCCGCGATCGAGGGGTGTCGGATCCTGTTTGTACGAGGGGGTACCAGGGGTCGGGCGACCGTCGACGCACCGATTTGCTGAACTCGCCCGTGTCGAATTCCGTGTTTCGATTTGCCACCGTTTCAGGCCAGAGCATCCACTGGTTCCTGAAGCGGAACTGCTCGGTGACGCCGAGCCAGCTGGGCTGGCTCTACGCTTCGCTGTGCGTGGTATCGCTCGGCATCGGCACCCTGTTCTGGCTGCACGGTGCGCCGCTGGTTCTGCCTTTCGCCTGGCTCGAACTGGCCGCTGTCGGATTCGCGTTCATGGTCTACGCGCGGCACGCGACCGATGGCGAAAAGATCGCGCTGCAGGAGGGACGCCTCGTCGTCGAGCTCGAGAACGGCGGGCACTACGAGCGCACGGAATTTCTTCCGCACCAGGTGCGGGTCGAACCCCAGGCCGGCGATCGCTCGCTGATCGAGGTCTCGGGGCAGGGTCGATCGGTCAGGGTGGGGCGCTATGTACGCCCGGAGTTGCGTGCGGCGTTGGCCCGCGAGATTCGCATGGCGTTGCGTGGCGCCTGAGGGGGCTCGCGCAATGCTGCACGGTTGGGTTTGTCGAAAAATTGAAGAAACGTGAACACGATGAAGAGCATTTGGCGCAATAAGTACAGGCCGGCGAATCTGTTGCTGGCGGCCGGCGCGGCTTTCAGCAGCGCGGCGCACGCAATCAACGATCTGCCCGGCGGCCCCTCGGTGCGCCAGTTGAATCTTCCGGTCGGCGTGACCAAGATCGCGCAGGAGCAGCACCTGCTCCACACGATCATGATGATCCTCTGCACGGTCATCTTCGTGGGCGTGTTCGCGGTCATGTTCTATTCCATCTGGAAGCACCGCAAGTCGGTGGGCCACAAGGCCGCCAACTTCCATGAGTCGGTGGTGGTCGAGGTCATCTGGACCATCGTGCCCTTCCTCATCGTGATCGTCATGGCGCTGCCCGCCACCAAGGTGCTGGTGGCCCAGAAGGACACCACCAACGCCGACCTCACGATCAAGACCACCGGCTACCAGTGGAAGTGGGGCTACGACTACCTGAACGGCGAAGGCGAGGGCCTGGCCTTCATCTCCACGCTCGACAGCTCGCAGCGCGCCATGTCCGACGCCGGCGCCAAGGGCGCGATGCCCGACGACTACCTGCTGAAGGTCGACTACCCGCTGGTGGTGCCGGTCAACAAGAAGATCCGCATCATCACCACCGCCAACGACGTGATCCACGCCTTCGCGGTGCCGCAGCTGGGCCTCAAGCAGGACGCCATTCCGGGCTTCGTGCGCGACACCTGGTTCCGCGCCGAGACCATCGGCACCTACTACGGCCAGTGCCAGGAACTGTGCGGCAAGGAACACGCCTTCATGCCGATCCAGGTGAAGGTGGTCTCGGCCGCCGACTACACCGCCTGGGTGGCCGACCAGCGCAAGATCGCCGCCGCCAAGCTCGACGACCCGACCAAGGTCTGGACGCTGCCCGACATGATGGTTCGCGGCGAGAAGGTCTACGCCGCCAACTGCGCCGCCTGCCACCAGGCCAACGGCAAGGGCGCGGGCCCGATCAAGGCGCTCGACGGCGACCCGAAGGTGCTCGACGCCGACCACACGGTGCAACTGCACGTGCTGCTCAACGGCCAGAACAACGGCGCCATGCCGTCCTGGAAGCAGCTGAGCGACACCGACCTCGCGGCCGTGGCCACGTACACCAAGAACAGCTGGTCGAACAAGACGGGCCAGCTGGTGCAGCCGGCCGAAGTGCTCGCCCTGCGCGGCAAGTGATGCGACAGCGTCCCGCGACGAAGAAATTGCAAGGAACAACGAAATGAGTGCAGTCCTCGACCCCCACGGTCACGCAGTCCCCGGCGGCCACGCACACGACGAGCATCACGACCACCACGCGCCCACCGGCTGGCGCCGCTGGGTGTTCGCGACCAACCACAAGGACATCGGCACGCTCTACCTGCTGTTCAGCTTCACGATGCTGATGGTGGGCGGCGTGCTCGCGCTGCTGATCCGCGCCGAGCTGTTCCAGCCCGGCCTGCAGCTGGTGAACCCCGAGCTGTTCAACCAGTTCACCACCATGCACGGCCTGATCATGGTGTTCGGCGCCATCATGCCGGCCTTCGTGGGCTTCGCGAACTGGATGATCCCGCTGCAGGTGGGCGCCTCCGACATGGCCTTCGCGCGCATGAACAACTTCAGCTTCTGGCTGCTGATCCCGGCGGCGCTGATGCTGGTGGGTTCGTTCTTCATGCCAGGCGGCGCACCCGCCGCGGGCTGGACGCTCTACGCGCCGCTCACGCTGCAGATGGGCCCCTCGATGGACGCCGGCATCTTCGCGATGCACATCATGGGCGCCTCGTCGATCATGGGTTCGATCAACATCATCGTCACCATCCTCAACATGCGCGCCCCCGGCATGACGCTGATGAAGATGCCGATGTTCTGCTGGACCTGGCTCATCACCGCCTACCTGCTGATCGCCGTGATGCCCGTGCTCGCCGGCGCCATCACGATGACGCTGACCGACCGCCACTTCGGCACCAGCTTCTTCAACCCCGCCGGCGGCGGCGACCCGGTGATGTACCAGCACATCTTCTGGTTCTTCGGCCACCCCGAGGTCTACATCATGATCCTGCCGGCCTTCGGCATCATCAGCCAGGTGGTGCCGGCATTCGCCCGCAAGAAGCTCTTCGGCTACGCCTCGATGGTGTACGCCACCTCGTCGATCGCCATCCTGTCGTTCATCGTGTGGGCACACCACATGTTCACGACCGGCATGCCGCTGACCGGCCAGCTGTTCTTCATGTACGCGACCATGCTGATCGCGGTGCCCACGGCCGTGAAGATCTTCAACTGGATCGCCACCATGTGGCAGGGCTCGATGACCTTCGAGACGCCCATGCTGTTCGCGGTCGGTTTCATCTTCGTGTTCACCATGGGCGGTTTCACCGGCCTGATCCTGGCCGTCGCACCCATCGACACGCAGCTGCAGGACACGTATTACGTGGTGGCCCACTTCCACTACGTGCTGGTGGCCGGCTCGCTGTTCGCCATGTTCTCGGGCTTCTACTACTGGGTGCCCAAGTGGACCGGCGTCATGTACAACGAGACGCGCGGCAAGGTGCACTTCTGGTGGTCGCTGATCTCGTTCAACGTGACCTTCTTCCCGATGCACTTCCTGGGCCTGGCCGGCATGCCGCGACGCTACGCCGACTATCCGATGCAGTTCGCCGACTTCAACGCGGTGGCTTCGGTCGGTGCGTTCTTCTTCGGCTTCGCGCAGGTGTACTTCTTCCTGTTCGTCGTGTTCCCGACCATGCGCGGCAAGGGCGAGAAGGCTGCGCAGAAGCCTTGGGAAGGCGCGGAGGGCCTCGAGTGGGAAGTGCCGTCGCCGGCACCATTCCACACCTTCGAGAACCCGCCCAAGCTCGACGCGACCGCCACCAAGGTGATCGGTTGACCGGCTTCGCAGCAGCAACAGCCAGCACGCGATGACACCCGAGCAGAAACGCAACAACCGGCGCATGGGGCTCACGCTTGCCTCCATCGCCGTGGTGTTCTTCATCGGCTTCATCGTGCGCATGGTCTGGTTCGGCGCGCGCTGAGCCGCCGGCCACCGAACGGGAGCACCAGCATGAGCATCGGTCAACGCATCCGCCGCGCCAACGTCCGCATGGTCGGCAAGCTGGCCGTCGTGGCCTGCGGCATGTTCGCCTTCGGCTATGCGCTGGTGCCGATGTACCGCGCCATCTGCGAGATGACCGGCATCAACATCCTCGCGCTCTCCGAACTGGAGGTGCCCGGCGGTGCCAGCGGCGGCAAGAAGGTGCGCGTGCCCGACAACACGCAGGTCGACATGACCCGCACCATCACGGTCGAGTTCGATTCCAACGTGCGCGGCGGCCTCTGGGACTTCAAGCCCGCGGAGCGGACCATCCAGGTGCATCCCGGCCAGCTCAACACCGTGATGTACGAGTTCCAGAACGTGCAAAACCGCCGCATGGCCGCGCAGGCCATCCCGAGCTACGCGCCGCAGCAGGCGGCGCCCTACTTCAACAAGCTCGAGTGCTTCTGCTTCAACCAGTACACGCTCGATCCGGGCGAGAAGAAGCAGTGGCCGGTCGCCTTCGTGATCGACCCCAAGATTTCCAAGGACGTGAAGACCATCACGCTGTCGTACACCTTCTTCGAGGTGGGCGGCAAGACGCCCGCGGCACCGGTCGCCGCCGTTTCGAATGCCCCGAATGAGCCGCGCTCGTGAGCACGCCGCCCGAACGGCCGAAGGCTTCGCTGTGGGACACGGTGAAGGCCGTGGGGTGGTCGTTCTTCGGCGTTCGCAAGAACAGCGCCTACCAGGAAGACCTGCGCAAGCTGAACCCGCTGCACATCATTGCGGTGGCGTTCGTGGCCGTGATCGTCTTCGTGGTCGCGCTGGTGCTGCTGGTGCGCCACGTGGCCGCGGCCTGAACGAGCAGAATCCATTGAATCGAGAGAAGAAAGAAAGCCAGGAGCAGCTGATATGAGTTCAACCACCCACGGCGCCACGCCCTACTACTTCGTGCCCGGACCGTCGTCCTATCCGGTCTCGGCCGCGATCGGTTTGTTCTTCGTGATCCTGGGCGCCGCGCAGTGGATCAACGGCCATGCGTGGGGCGCCTGGTCGCTGCTGGCGGGCATGCTGGTCTGGCTGGGCACGCTGTTCGTCTGGTTCCGCGCCGCCATCGGCGAGAGCGAGAGCGGGCAGTACGGCCACAAGGTGGACCTGTCGTTCCGCTGGAGCATGAGCTGGTTCATCTTCTCCGAAGTGATGTTCTTCGGCGCCTTCTTCACCGCGCTGTGGTGGGCCCGCACCCATGCGCTGCCGACGCTCGGCAGCCTGGACAACGCGATCCTCTGGCCCGACTTCAAGGCCGTGTGGCCCAGCATGGCCGCCGGCGCCACCGGCTCGCCGGCCGGCATCGTCGAGCCCTTCCAGACCGTCGGCCCGTTCTGGCTGCCCACGATCAACACCGCGCTGCTGCTGAGCTCGGGCGTGACCCTCACCATCGCCCACCACGCGCTGCGCGCCGGACATCGCGCGCAGACCATCCGCTTCATGTGGATGACCGTGCTGCTCGGCCTGATCTTCCTGGGCGTGCAGGGCTACGAGTACCACCACCTGTACACCGAGCTGAACCTCAAGCTCAGCTCCGGCACCTACGGTTCGACCTTCTTCATGCTGACCGGCTTCCACGGCCTGCACGTGTTCATCGGCATGCTGATGCTGCTGTTCATCACGCTGCGGCTGCAGAAGGGGCACTTCACGCCGGAGCGCCACTTCGGCTTCGAAGGCGCGGCCTGGTATTGGCACTTCGTGGACGTCGTCTGGCTCGGTCTCTACATGCTGGTCTACTGGCTTTGAGCGAAGCACCTCGCGGCATTCCACAAAAAAGGCGCCGGAAGGCGCCTTTTTCATGGTTCTCGTGGAACGAGCACCACCTGCTACTTGCCGAGCGGGAGCCCGGTGGGCTGGATGTAGCCGAGTTTCCAGGCGAGCAGCATGCAGAGGAACAAAAATACCGAGAGCCCGATCCGAAAGGTGAGGGCGCGCGCCATGCCGCCGCTCTTGGCGCGCCCGTTGCGCCCGTCCTTCAGCATGAAGAACAGGGCAAACGCGAGGCTCGCGAAGATGCCCACGAACACCAGGGCGACGAAATATTTCATGACCCGCATTATCGGCCGCACGCCCCGCTTCCTCCAGTGACTCCCCAACCCCTGTATTCCGAAGACCGGCGCCGCCCCGGTCGTTTCTGGCTGGTCACCGTCGCCGCCGTGCTGACGCTGGCGGCCACCGTTTCGCTGGGCCGCTGGCAGCTCTCGCGCGCCGCGCAGAAAGAGGCGCTCCAGGCCAGCATCGAGGCCCAGAAGCAGAAGCCGCCGCTCACCCAGGCCGAGTTCCTGGCGCTGCAGCAGCCTTCCGACGAACTGCATCGCCCCGTGCGCCTGCGCGGCCTCTGGCTCACGCCGCAGACCGTGTACCTCGACAACCGGCAGATGCATGGCGTGCCCGGCTTCTACGTGCTGACGCCGTTCGCGCTCGAGGGTACCGAGCAGACGGTGATGGTCCAGCGCGGCTGGGTGCAGCGCAATTTCGTCGATCGCACGAAGCTGGGCGCTGTCGACACGCCGGCCGGCATCGTCGAGGTGACGGGCCTGCTCGAGCCGCCCCCGAGCCACCTGCTGGAGCTGGGCACGCCCGCCCCCGCGCCCGCTGCACCGGCAGCGGCGCCCGCAACGGCAGCGGCGCCGGAAGCCCCCGCGCCGGCCGCGCCCGCCGCGCCGACACCGGCCGTCGAAGGGTATTCGCCCATCCGGCAAAATCTCGACCTGGAGGCCTTCCGCGCCGAGACCAAGATGCCGCTGCGTACCGACGTGTCGCTGCAGCAGACCGGGCCGGCCTCCGAGGGCTTGCAGCGAGACTGGCCGGCCCCGGCGCTGGGCCTCGAGAGGCACTACGGTTACGCATTCCAGTGGTTCGGCCTGTCGGCCCTCGTCGTCATCCTCTATGTCTGGTTCCAATTCATCACACCCTTCCGCCGCGCGAGACGCCGCGCACGCGATGGCCGCTTCTGACGAGCCGCTGGGCCTGACGGTCCATTCGATGCCGTCGCCGAACCAGGCGCTCGACGGCGCCGAGGGCAGGCGCACGGTCGTCGGGCGCTGGAAGATGATCGCGGTGATGCTGATGTGCGCGGCGCCGGTCATCGCCTCGTACTTCACCTACTACGTGATCCGGCCGGAGGGGCGCAGCGTCTACGGCGAGCTGATCGACCCGCAGCGCGAGCTGCCGAAGTTCATCGCCACCGATCGCAACGGCGCACCGGTCGACCTGGCCACCCTCAAGGGCCAGTGGCTGCTGGTCGCGGTGGCCGACGCCGCCTGCGATGCGCTGTGCGAGCAGCAGCTCTACCTGCAGCGGCAACTGCGCGAAAGCCTGGGCCGCGAAAAAGACCGCATGGACCGCGTCTGGCTCGTGAGCGACGCCGCGCCCGTGCCCGAGCGGCTGAACAACGGCCTGCACGGCGCGACCGTGCTGCGCGTGCCGGCCGACGAACTGGCCAGGTGGCTGGTGCCCGTGTCGGGCCACACGCTGGCCGAACACCTCTACGTGGTCGACCCGATGGGCCACTGGATGATGCGTTTCCCGGCGCGCATGGACGCCGCTGGCGCCAGCCGCGCCAAGCGCGACCTCGACCGCCTGCTGCGCGCCTCGGCGTCGTGGGACAAGCCGGACCGCTGACAGGCCGGAAGCAAGACAGGCAAGCAGCACAGCATGGACACGACGAGCTCGCTCTACGACCTCACGCCGATCGCGTGGCTCATGGCCGCGGGCGTGCTCATCGCGCTCGGCCCGCTGCTCTGGGTCTGGCGGCGCAACGCGGGCGCAGGCCCGGCGCGCCGGCTGCATGCGCTGACCGTTCTCACGCTGTTCCTGACTTTCGACCTGACCCTGTTCGGCGCCTTCACCCGTCTCACCGATTCGGGCCTGGGCTGCCCCGACTGGCCCGGCTGCTACGGCAACGCCAGTCCGCACGGTGCGCGCCACGAGATCGCGATGGCGCAGAGTGCGCAGCCGACCGGTCCGGTCACGCATGGCAAGGCCTGGGTCGAGATGGTTCACCGCTACCTGGCAACGGGCGTCGGCGTGCTGATCCTCACGCTCGCAGGCGCGACCTGGATCGTGCGCCGCCGCCAGCGTCGCGCGCCACAGCCGTCGCCATCTTCCGAGGACGGCGATCACCACGCCACGCTCAGCGCCTGGTGGCCGGCCTTCACCCTGGTGTGGGTCTGCCTGCAGGGCGCCTTCGGCGCGCTCACCGTCACCTGGAAGCTGTTCCCCGCTATCGTCACGCTGCATCTGCTGGGCGCCGTGGTGCTGCTTGCGCTGCTCTGCATCCAGGCCGTGCATTACCGGCAGGCGGCCGCGCGCCGGCTGCCGACGCCGGTGTCCCCGGCGCTGCGCAACGGGCTCATCGCGACCACCGTGCTGCTCGTGCTGCAGATCGCGCTCGGCGGCTGGGTCAGCACCAACTATGCGGTGCTCGCATGCACGCAGTTCCCGACCTGCCAGGACAGCTGGTGGCCGCCGATGAACTTCGCGCAGGGCTTCGAGATCTGGCGTCACCTCGGCGTGACCGGCGAAGGCCAGCCGCTAGACTTTTCAGCGCTCACCGCCATCCACTATGCGCACCGGCTGATGGCGTACGCCGTGTTCGCCGCGCTCGGCGTGCTGGCATGGCGCCTGCGCCGCATCGACACGCTGAAACCGCAAGCGCGCTGGCTGGCGGGTCTTGCGTTGCTGCAACTGGCCACGGGCCTGGGCAACGTGCTGCTCGGCTGGCCGCTGGCGGCGGCCGTGCTGCACACCGGAGGCGCCGCTGCGCTGGCCGTGGTGCTGACGTGGGCCCTGTGCGAGAGCCGGCGCGCCGTGCCCGAGGCACGCGTGGCGCGCGCCAGTGACAATGCAACCGGTCGCGACAACAACAACCAGAGGAAGGCCGCCGCGTGAGTACCCCGATTTCCGTTCAGCAGAGCAGCACCGCCAACGTGCTGCGCCAGTTCTACGCGCTGACCAAGCCGCGCGTGGTTCAGCTGATCGTGTTCTGCGCCCTCATCGGCATGGTGCTGGCCGTGCCCGGCATGCCGTCGTGGGCCGACGTGCAGCGCGGCGCGCTCGCCTGCATCGGCATCTGGCTGGTGGCGGGGGCGGCGGCGGCTTTCAACTGCCTGGTCGAGAAGGGCATCGACGCCAAGATGAAGCGCACCGCGTGGCGTCCCACCGCGCGCGGCCAGCTCAGCGACCTGCAGGCGCTGGTCTTCTCGGCGGTGCTGTGCGCCGTGGGTTCGGCGCTGCTGTGGTTCACGGTCAATCCGCTGACCATGTGGCTGACCTTTGCCACCTTCGTCGGCTATGCGGTGATCTACACCGTGATCCTCAAGCCGCTGACGCCGCAGAACATCGTGATCGGCGGTGCATCGGGCGCCATGCCGCCCGTGCTGGGCTGGGCCGCGATGACGGGCGACGTGGGCCCGGAGGCGCTGATCCTTTTCCTCATCATCTTCCTGTGGACGCCGCCGCACTTCTGGGCGCTGGCGCTCTACCGCGTCGAGGACTACCGCAAGGCGGGCCTGCCGATGCTGCCCGTCACGCACGGCAACGAGTTCACGCGGCTGCAGGTGCTGCTGTACACCTTCATCCTGTTCGCGGCCTGCCTGATGCCCTTCATCTACGGCATGAGCGGCTGGCTGTACCTGGCGGTGGCCGTGGCGGTGAGCATCGGCTTCACCGGCTATGCGTTCGCGCTGTGGCGCAACTACTCCGACACCCTGGCGCGAAAGACCTTCCGCTTCTCGCTGATCCACCTGAGCGTGCTGTTCCTGGCGCTGCTCGTCGATCACTACATCCACTGAACACGTCTTTTCCATGAACAAGCGGAACGCTCTCAGATTGATCGCCGGAAGCGCCGGCTGGGTGGGCGTTGCCGCGACCCTGGGCCTGGGGCTTTCCGCCTGCAGCGAACAGAAGCAGAGCTTCAATGCGGTGGACATCACCGGCGCCGACTACGCGAAAGACTTCTCTCTGAAAGACGCCGACGGCAAGGTCCGCACCATGGCCGACTTCAAGGGCAAGGTTGTCGTGATGTTCTTCGGCTACGCGCAGTGCCCCGATGTCTGCCCGACCACCATGACAGAGATGGCGCAGGTCAAGCAGCAGCTCGGCAAGGACGGCGACAAGCTGCAGGTGCTGTTCGTCACCGTCGATCCGGCGCGCGACACGGCCGAGGTGCTAAAGGCCTACATGGGCGCGTTCGACCCGAGCTTCGTGGCGCTGATCCCGACCGCCGACGAACTGGCCGCGCTCGCGAAGGACTACAAGGTCTACTACAAGAAGGTCGAGGGCAAGACGCCGACCAGCTATTCGATGGACCACTCGGCCGCCAGCTACGTGTACGACACCCAGGGCCGCCTGCGGCTCTACGCACGCTATGGTGCGGGCGTGCCGGCCATGGTGTCGGACCTGAAAACCCTGCTCGCTTCCTGAGCGGGGCCGGCGAATGGATGCCATGGGCTCGGTCGAGCACTTGAAGGCGCGCAAGGGCGCCTTCCGAATCGCGCTGATTCCGCCGGAGGTGCTGAGCGCGCTCAACGACGGGCTGCTCGAGACCGTCAACCTCAACGAATTCATGGCGCTGGAGCTGCCGCAACTGGCGCGCAGCGTGGCAGGGCACATCGGGCTCGACGCGCAGAGCGAGCGGCTGGCCGATACGCTCGCGATGCTGGCGGCGTTCAAGCCGATGCAGCGGCACGGGCACATCGCCCGCGCGCTCTACGACCTCGCTGCGCTGCACGCCGAGCGCGACGCCGTCGCCCACCGGCTGGCCACGCACGCGAGCGACGTGGCGCGCTGCTGGGCCGCGTAGTGGGTCACGCTCTCGGGCCTGCCGCTGCCGCAGCAACTGGAGGCCGTGCGGCGCTTTGCCGCCGATCCGCACTTCGGCGTGCGCGAGATCGCATGGATGGCGGTGCGCGACGCGGTCATCGCCTCGCTCGACGAAGCACTCGCGCTGCTGCAGCCCTGGGTGTTCGATGCCGACCCCAACATCCGCCGTTTTGCCAGCGAACTCACGCGGCCGCGCGGCGTGTGGTGCGCGCAGATCGAGGCGCTCAAGACCGAGCCCTGGCTCGCGCTGCCGCTGCTGGAGCCGCTGCGCGCCGATCCGAGCCGCTACGTGCAGAACTCGGTGGCCAACTGGCTCAACGATGCGAGCAAGAGCCAGGGCGAATGGGTCGACCGGCTCTGCGCGCGGTGGCTGGCCGAATCGGACACGCCCGAGACCCGCTACATCGCTAAACGGGCGATGCGTACGCTCTCCAAATGAAAAAAGCCCGGGTGACCGGGCTTTTTTCATTCTGGGAAGAGAGGAGGCTTACGCGTAGTCCGCGAGGGCCTTCTTCATCTTCTTCATGGCAGCGACTTCGATCTGGCGAATGCGCTCGGCGCTCACGCCATACACGTCCGCCAGGTCGTGCAGCGTCATGCCGCCTGAGCCGTCGTCGTTCACCTTGAGCCAGCGCTCCTCGACGATGCGGCGGCTGCGGTCGTCCAGCGCTTCGAGCGCCGTGGCGATGCCGTCGCTCGACAGGCGGTCGCGCTGCTGCGATTCGAGCAGGGCGGTCGGCTCCTGCGTGGCGTCGGCCAGGTAGGCGATGGGCCCGAAGGCTTCTTCGCCGTCGTCCGACGGGCCCGGGTCGAGCATGACGTCGCCGCCCGACAGGCGGGTTTCCATCTCGAGCACTTCTTCAGGCTTGACGTTGAGCCGGGTCGCCATCTGCGACACCTCGTCGGGGCTCAGCGTGTCGCGGTGCGTGCCGTTGTCGGCCGCGGCCGAGTCGGCCTTGAAGCCTTGCTTCATCGAGCGCAGGTTGAAGAACAGCTTGCGCTGGGCCTTGGTCGTCGCGACCTTGACCATGCGCCAGTTCTTCAGGATGTACTCGTGGATTTCGGCCTTGATCCAGTGCATGGCGTAGCTCACGAGCCGCACGCCCTGGTCGGGGTCGAAACGCTTCACGGCCTTCATCAGGCCGACGTTGCCTTCCTGGATCAGGTCGCCGTGCGGCAGCCCGTAGCCCAGGTATTGGCGGGAGATGGAGACCACGAGGCGCAGGTGCGACAGCACGAGCGCGCCGGCGGATTCGAGGTCATTGTGGTCGCGCAACTTGCGAGCGAAGCCCTGCTCTTCTTCGAGCGTGAGCAACGGCAGGCGGTTGGCGGCCGAAATGTAAGCATCCAGGTTGCCCAGCGGGGGAACCATCGACCAGGGGTTGGCGACGGCCAGCTGGTTGGCAGAGACTCCGGACAGGGTTGTCATCAGGGGAAACTCCTTTGTGTTGGCCATATTAGCACTCGGTTAGAGGGAGTGCTAAACCAAGGGTTCCCTTGAGTTTCTATCGCGCCGATAGCCCCAGGCTACCAGCGTATGCCTAGCTTGAGAAAGAGCTTCGACAGAACGAACAGCGGGCCGACCCAGAGGTATTGGATGTCTTCGAAGAACGAAGGTTTCTTGCCTTCCAGCTTGTGGCCCACGAACTGAAAGATCCAGGCCACTACAAAGATAGCGGCCGAAATCGGCAATACAAGGCCGCCCATCGCATGGACCAGCGCCAGTGCGATGGCGGTCAGCACGGCCATGGTGAGCAGGAAGGCGGGCGCCCGCAGCAGGGCGTAGTACACGAGGCTGGCCGCCACGAACACGTATGCCACCCATGGGTGGATGGCGAACAGCAGCCCGACGATGCTCAGCATGATGGCCGGGATGGCCACGAAATGGATCAGTTCGTTGGTCGGGTTCCGGTGGCTCTCCTCGTAGTGGGCGAGCAGCCGGTCGACCTTGCGATCGCTCGATTCGAGCGGGGCGGCGGCGGTGTGCGTCATGGCGTGTCTCCGTGGGCGCCGTTCGATGCGGCGGGACTTCGATGGTGCACACGGAAAAGCCCGATGGCAAGAGCGCTTCCGATGCGTATTTGCTATCAAAAAAGTAGCTTGAAAGCATTACAGGTGCACGCACAGAATGACTTTGGGCACTTTCATCGCGCCGTCGCGCCGCTAAGATCAAGCGCGTGGCTTCCCTCGACACCTCATCCACGCCCCCGCATCCGGCCGCCGAGGCCGGCACGCCCGCCGCCAACCCTGCACCCACCGCGATCCTCGTCGTGGACGACCACGACCTGCTGCGCCTCGGCGTCTGCGCGCTGGTCCAGGCGCAGGCGGCGTCCTCCGGCGCAAGCATCGAGGTTTTCGAGGCCGGCAACGTGGCCGACGCGCTGGTGCTCTACGAAAACCACCGGGCGTCCATCGGCCTCGTGCTGCTCGACCTGGCGCTGCCCGACACGCGCGGCCTGAGCGGCCTGGCCGACTTCCGCCAGCGCTTTCCCGACGCGCGCATCGTGGTGCTCTCGGGCACCGGAAACAGCACGCTGGCGCAGGGCGTGCTGGCGCTGGGCGCGGCCGCCTTCCTGCCCAAGTCGGCCGACCTGAAGGAAGTGGTGAGCTTCATCCGCGCCTGCGGCCTGCTCGACCCCTCGGCGCCCGGCGCCGCCGAACCCCCGCCGCCGGCCTTTTCCAGGCCGCTCGCCGGCCATGCCGAATTCCCCCATGCCAGCGCCTGGCAGGAACTCACGCCGCGCCAGATGCAGGTGCTGCAATGGGTGCTCGAAGGCAAGGCGAACAAGGAAATCGCGCAGCTTGCGAACCTGAGCGAAGGCACCGTGAAGAACCACGTCTCGACCATCCTGCTGCTGTTCGGCATGCGATCGCGTGCCCAGCTGATCAGCACCCTGCACTGATTTGAGCGCACCGACCGTGGCGCCGAGCGAGCCGTCCGCCGACTACATGCTCGGCCAGCGGGTGCTGCGCGAGAGCATCGCCTCGGTCTACAGCACCTACATCGTCTCGACGCTGACGCACATGGCGTTCGTGCTGGTGTTCGGCGCCATCATCTATTCGCAGCTGAAAGACCCGAGCCTGCTGTTCTGGCTCGCCGCGCTGCTGATCGCCGACATCTACGTGCTCTTCACCCCGCGCTGGACGCCCGAGCGGCCGGCGCGCGAGAGCGCCTACTGGGCGCGCAAGATCTCGCGCATGGTCACGCTGGTGAGCATGGTCACCGCCGTGGTGCCCTGGCTCATCGTGCCGCACGAAAACCTGCCCATGACGTCGCTGCTGATGGCCGTGATCGTCGGCAGCTGCGCCCGCGCGGCCCAGTCGCTCTGGCCGCTGAAGCCGGCGCTGTTCGGCTACACGATGCCGATGTCGCTGGGCATGATCACCGCGCTCGCCTGGCAGGGCGACGGCCTGCACCTCTTCCTGGCGGCGGCCGGCGCGGCCTACCTGCTCCTGACGTTGCATGCGGGCGTCGGCCAGCACAAGCTGCTCACCGAGTCGCTCCTGCTGCGCTTCGAGAACGAGGCGCTTGCCGCACGGCTCGGCGAGCAGATTGCCGCCACCGAACGCGCCAGCGAAGAAAAGACGCGTTTTCTCGGCGCCGCCAGCCACGACCTGCGCCAGCCGCTGCACGCCATCGCGCTGTTCGGCGCCGCGCTGGAAAACGAACTGCGCGACCGCCCAGAGCGCAGAAATGCCGAGCGCCTGATGCGCGCGGTGAATGCGCTGGGTGCATCGCTCGACACGATGCTCGACGTCTCGCGGCTCGACGCGGGCGTGGTCACGCCGGCGCCGCAGCCGGTGCAGCTCGACGCGCTGTTCCTGCCGCTCAACCACACCTTCGCGGCCCGGGCCGAACACAAGCAGCTGCAACTGCGCGTGCTCGCCAGCGGCCTGTGGGTGCACAGCGATCCGCAACTGCTGCACCGCATGCTGTCCAACCTGATGGACAACGCGCTGAAATACACGGCACGCGGCGGCGTGACCGTGACGGCGCGCGACCGCGGCGAAACCGTGTGGATCGAGGTGCGCGACAGCGGCATCGGCATCGCGCCCGAACAGTCGAGCCGGATCTTCGAGGAGTTCTATCAGATCAACAATCCGGGCCGCGACCGTTCGCGCGGGCTGGGCATCGGGCTGTCGATCGTGCAGCGGCTGTCGCGGCTGCTCGGCCATCCGGTGCAGATGCATTCGCGGCCGGGGCGCGGCACATTTTTCCGCGTGGTGGTGCCTGCGGTGAAGGCGCCAGCACGGTCGGCGGCCGCATCGGCGTCCGTCGCGGGGGCCGCATCGGCGCTGCGTGGCGGCAACCCCGAGTCCGCGTTGCCCGGGCGAGTGCTGCTGCTCGACGACGAACTGGAAATCCGCGAGGCCATGGTGGGGCTGCTGCGCTCCCATGCCGTCGATGCGCATGCCGTCGACAGCGAGGAAGCCGCGGCCGAGGCATTGAAGCAGGCCGCCGCCGAAGGCCGTCCCTTCGATCTGCTGCTGTGCGACTACCGGCTGGCCGACGGCGCGGACGGGCTCGACGCCGGCTTGCGCCTGAGCCAGGCCGCGAACCAGGGCACGACGGCCACGCCGCTGCTGCTCATCACCGGCGAAACCTCGCCGGACCGGCTGAAGCGCGTGCGCGAATCGCGTGTGCCGGTGCTGTTCAAGCCGGTGGCCGCCGAATCGCTTCTGCGCGCGATGGCGGAACTTGCGGCGGCCCGGTAGTTCATCCGATTTTTGAGCCTATTGGTATTAATTGAGTGCCAATGACATCTGTAGCCGACAGATGAAATGACTTTCGGCACTGGCGAATACCGTGATTGCGCTTTAACTTAGCGGGGCACTGGCGACTCGGACACCCCGTCCGATTCCACTTGCCAGAGCGCTCACAACACATGGATTCCGGAGGTTTTTCCCCAATGAAGTTCAGACTCGCGGCGGTAGCCGCAGCAGTCGCGGCGACGCTTGCCCTGGCGGCTTGCGGTGGCGGCGGCAACGATGGCAACAGCTTTGCGCCCATCGGCGTTCTCCCGTCCCCGCCTCCCGCTCCCGCTCCGCCGCCCGCGGAGCCCCCCGCGCCGGCCCCTGCGCCCGCGCCCGCGCCGGCCACCAGCACCTTCCTGTACGAGCAGGTGCCGTATCCGGCCGATGGCGCGGCTTTCCTGAACGACCTCAATACCGAAGGCGCGAAGGGCTTCAGGTTCCTCGGCGCGTTGACGGCGGCCCAGTCCGGTGCCGGCGCCAACGTCTATTACAAGACCGGCGACATCACCTACGTCTACGAGACGAAGGCGACGCCGGCGGACGCGGATGCCTTCCTGGCCCAGGCCAACGAAGCGGGCGGGCGCGGCTATCGCTGGGCCGGCGCGAGCAGCGTGAACAACGTGCCGGTGATGATCTATCGCAAGGACAGCGGCACCAGCGCCACCTACACCTACCGCACCGAGGCCGCGGCGGCCAGCAGGTCCGACTTCATCACCCGTGGCAACGCGCAGGGCGCGGAGGGCTACTTCAATACCGCGCCGGCCTACGGGTTCGGCTCGGCGATGGTCGCGGTCTTCGAGAAGAGCTCGGTCGGCAATTCCACGTTCGCCTATGAAGTGAAAGACGACGCATCCGACGTCGGCGCGACCCTGGCGCAGTTCGAGGAGGCGGGCGCTCGCGGCTTCCGCTTCAGGGGCCCGTACAGCTTCGGGAACATCTTCGCCAAGGACCTTTCGCAGTCCAGCACCTTCACCTACCAGGCGCTGGTTCCGAAGGACACGCTGGCAGCGGAGATCGAGCAGTCGAACACGCTGGGCGCGACCGGCTTCGCCCTCATCGGTCCGATGATCGTGAACTCGCAGACGCGCAACTACTACTACAAGGCCAGCAATTGCACGGGGCCTGCCCTGTGCATGCCGACATCGCCGTTCGGTCTCTGACCCGGCGAGGGGGGAGAAGAGAGGAAAAGAAGAAAAGAGAAACGGCCCCGGTGCAAGCCGGGGCCGTTTTTTTATGGGTGGGGCACGGACCGCGTCAGCCGAGCAGCGCCTGCGCGAACTCGCGCGCGTCGAAGGTCTCCAGGTCTTCCAGCTTCTCGCCCACGCCGATGAAGTACACCGGGATCGGCCTTTCGCGCGCAATGGCGCACAGCACGCCGCCCTTGGCCGTGCCGTCGAGCTTGGTGACGATCAGGCCCGTGAGGCCCAGCGTCTCGTCGAAGGCCTTGACCTGCGCGAGCGCGTTCTGGCCGGTGTTGCCGTCGATCACCAGCAGCACCTCGTGCGGCGCCGTGGCGTCGGCCTTGGTGACGACGCGCTTGATCTTCTTGAGCTCGTCCATCAGGTGCAGCTGCGTAGGCAGGCGGCCGGCCGTGTCGACCAGCACCACGTCCTTGCCGCGCGCCTTGCCTGCATTCACCGCGTCGAAGCTCACGGCGGAGGGGTCGCCGCCCTCGTTGCTCACGATCTCGACCGTGTTGCGGTCGGCCCAGACCAGCAATTGCTCGCGTGCGGCAGCCCGGAAGGTGTCGGCCGCGGCCAGCAGCACGGAGGCGCCTTCGGTGGCCAGGTGCTTGGTGAGCTTGCCGATGGAAGTGGTCTTGCCCGCGCCGTTGACGCCGGCCACCATGATGACGGTGGGCGTGAACTGGCCGATGACCAGCGGCTTCTCCAGCGGCTTGAGCAGGTCGGCGATCGCCTCGGCGAGCAGGACCTTGACCTGGGCCGCGTCGGTGGCCATCTGGCGCTTGACGCGGCCGCGCAGGTCTTCGAGCAGGTACTCGGTCGCCTTGACGCCGGTGTCGGCCATCAGCAGGGCGGACTCGAGCTCTTCATAGAGTGCGTCGTCGATCTGGGCGTTGACGAAGACGGCCTGGATGCCGGTGCCGGTCTTGCGCAGGCCGGTCTTGAGCTTGTCGAGCCAGCTCTTGCGCTCGGGGACCGCCGGCGCCGAGGCGACCGGGGAGGGAGCCGGGACGGGGGCAGGCGCCGGAGCTGGCGCGGGAGCGAAGACAGGCGCCAGTGCCGCAGGCGGAGCGGCCACCACCGGGGCTGGCGCCGGCGCCGCGACGACCGGCGCAGGGGCGGCCGGTGCTGGTGCAGGTGCCGGAGCGGGCGTTGGAGCAGGGGCCGGTGCAGGCGCAGCAGGCGCTTCCTCCGCTGCAGGCTTCGAGCCGAACCAGCTCGAAGGTGAGAACACCGAGCGCGTGGGCGCGGGCTCCGGGGCAGGCGCTGGCGCGGCGGCCGGAGGGAGCGCCGGCGCGACCGGGGCATCGGCAGGCGGTTTTTTCTTGAAGAAACTGAACATCAGGAGCTTTTTACAATCCGACCCATTCTATGAAACACCTCCCGCCACGCCGTGCTGCGTCTGGTGCGGTGCTGGCGATGGCGCTCGTGGCGCCGTGGGCCATGCCTGCGCAGGCCCAGTCCACTCCGGCCCCCGCCGCTTCGTCCGCCGCCGCCGCGGCTGCGCCGGGACCCCAGCAATTCACCCTTGCCAACGGCATGACGCTGATCGTCCAGCCCGATCGGCGCTCGCCCACGGCGGTGCAGATGGTCTGGGTGCGCGTCGGCTCCCTCGACGAAGTCGACGGCACCTCCGGCGTCGCACATGCGCTCGAACACATGATGTTCAAGGGCACCAGGGACATCAAGCCCGGCGAGTTCTCGCGCCGCGTGGCGGCCCTCGGCGGCCAGGAAAACGCCTTCACCACCCGCGACTACACCGGCTACTACCAGCAGATCCCGGTCGGCAGCCTCGAGCAGGTGATGAAGCTCGAATCCGACCGCTTCGCCAACAACCAGTGGCCCGACGACGAGTTCAAGCGCGAGATCGAAGTAGTCAAGGAAGAGCGCCGCCTGCGCACCGAAGACCAGCCGCGCGCCCTGCTCGGCGAGCAGCAGAACGCCGCCGTCTTCATCGCGTCGCCCTACCACCGCCCCGTAGTCGGCTGGATGAGCGACCTCGACGCCATGACCCCGGCCGACGTGCGCGACTTCCACCAGCGCTGGTATGTGCCCGCCAACGCCGTGCTGGTGGTGGCCGGCGACGTCGACGTGGCCCAGGTCCGCGCGATGGCCGAGAAGTACTACGGCCGCATCCCTTCGCGCGCGGTGCCCGTGCGCAAGCCGCGCGTGGAGCCGGTGCAGCGCGGCATCCGCCGCCTCGAATTCAAGGCGCCCGCCGAGCAGGCCTATGTGTCGCTGGCCTACCGCGTGCCGCAGATCGCCAACATCGACGACGTGAACAGCGACTCCTGGGCGCTGGTGGTGCTGTCCGCCGTACTCGACGGCTATGCCGGCGCGCGGCTCGACCGCGCGCTCACACAGGGCCCCGACCGCGTCGCCGATTCGGCCGGCGCCTATGCGGGCTTCATCGGCCGCGGCCCGCAGCTCTTCGTGCTCGAAGGCGTGCCGGCCGCCGGCAAGAGCGCCGAGGCGGTCGAGGCCGCCTTGCGCGCGCAGGTGGCGCGCATCGCCAAGGAAGGCGTGGGCGAAGCGGAGCTGGCCCGGGTCAAGACGCAATGGGTGGCGAGCGAAACCTACAAGCGCGACTCGGTGATGGCGCAGGCGCGCGAACTCGGCAGCAACTGGATCCAGGGACTGCCGCTGGACGCCAGCGAACGCATCGTCGCGCGGCTGCAAGCCGTCACGGCCGCGCAGGTGCAGGCCGTGGCCGCGAAGTATTTCGGCGACGACCAGCTCACGGTCGCCACGCTGCGGCCCCTGCCGCCCGAGGCCAAGCGCGGCCGCGGTTTCGCTGCGCCCGCGGGCGAGCTGCGCTGAAAGGTCACGATTCCATGACGAAGACTCTCAAGAAAACCGCACGCGCCCTGCTGTTCGCAGGCGTGGCGGCCCTCACGGGCATGACCGGCGCGCATGCCGCGCTGCCCATCCAGCACTGGACGCTCGCCAACGGCGCCAAGATCTATCTGGTGTCGACCAACGCGCTGCCGATCGTCGACATGCAGCTCGACTTCGACGCCGGCAGCCGTCGCGACCCGGCCCCGCAGGCCGGCCTGGCCAGCACCACGGCCGCGATGGTCGAGAAGGGCGTGCGCGCAGGCAAGGGCGGCGAGCCCGCGCTCGACCAGAATGCCCTCGGTGAAGCCTGGGCCGACCTGGGCGCCAGCTTCGACGTGAGCGCCGGCACCGACCGCACCAGCTATTCGCTGCGCACGCTGTCCGACCCGGCGCTGCTGAACAAGGCCGTCGCGCTGGCTTCGCGCGAGATCGGCGAGCCGGCCTTCCCCGACGACGTGTGGCAGCGCGAGCGCGAGCGCATCAACGCCGCCATCAAGGAGGCCAACACCAAGCCCGCGACCGTTGCGGGCCGCGCCTTCGCGCAGACGGTGTACGGCACGCATCCCTACGGCCAGGAAGTGACTGAGGAAACGCTGGCGCGCATCGACACCGCCGCCATGCGCCAGCGCTACGAGCAGCTGATGGTGCCGTGCCGTGCCAAGCTCAGCATCGTCGGCGCCGTCACGCGCGCCGAGGCCGAGACGCTCGCCAACACGCTGCTGTCGCGCCTGCCCGGACCGGAGGCCTGCACGCCGCTGCCGGCCATCGCGCCCGTGGCCGCGCTGACCGCGCCGAAGGAAGAGCGCATTCCGTTCGACTCGGCGCAGGCCCATGTCTTCATCGGCCAGCCCGGCTATCCGCGCAAGGACCCGGACCACTTCGCGCTCACGCTGGGCAACTACGTGCTCGGAGGCGGCGGCTTCGTGTCGCGGCTGACCGACCAGGTGCGCGAGAAGCGCGGGCTCACCTACAGCATCTACAGCGGCTTCGCACCGGGGCTCGAGGCGGGCGCGTTCCGCATCGGCTTCCAGACCCGGCCCGACCAGGCCGAGGAAGCGGTGAAGGTGTCGCGCGAGGTGCTCGCGAAGTTCGTGGCCGAAGGCCCGACCGCCAGCGAGCTGAAGGCCGCCAAGGACAACGTGATCGGCGGCTTCCCGCTGCTGCTCGACAGCAACCGCAAGCTGATCGGCAACGTGGCCAACATCGCCTGGCACGATCTGCCGCTGGACTACCTCGACACCTGGACCGCGCGCATGAACGCGGTCACGGCGGCCGACATCAAGGCCGCCTTCCAGCGCAAGCTGCAGCCGGAGCGCATGGTGACGGTGGTGGTGGGCGGCAAGCCCGCCCAGGCCACGGCCAAGGCGCAGCAGTAAGCGACTAGGCCAGGGCGTGCGGCCCCTGGCTGGCGGCCGCGCGAACGGCGGCGCCCAGTTTTTCCAGCAGGCGCGGCGCCGCGCGCGCCTGCTGCCAGTAGAGCGGCACCGGCAGCGTCGAGCCGGGCACCAGCTCCACCAGCCTGCCTTCGCGGATGGCGCCGGCCACCATGCTGGCCGGATGCATGCCCCAGCCCATGCCGGCGCACGCCGCCTCGACGAAGGCGGTGGGCGAGGGCACCCAGTGCCGCGGCGTCTCGACATTGCGGTGGCAGATGCGCCGCACCCAGCGCGCCTGCAGCCGGTCCTTGCGGTCGAACACCAGGCTCGGCGCGTTCGCCAGCGTGCGCGCACCCACGCCCTTGGCGAAATGGTCGCGCACAAATGCCGGGCTCGCGGCCGCCACATAGTGCACCGTGCCCAGCGCCTCACTGTTGCAGCCCGCCACCGGCTTCGCCAGCGCCGTGACGGCCGCCAGCACCGCGCCGCTGCGCAGCCGCTCGGCCGTGTGGTCCTGGTCGTCCACCGTGAGGTCGAGCAGCACCGTACGTGCCTGCGCGGTGAAGGCTGCCGCCGCCGCGATGAACCAGGTCGCCAGGCTGTCGGCGTTGACGGCCACGCGCACCGTCAGCCGTTCGTCGCCGGCCTCGCCACTGCCCATGCCCAGCACGGGCATGGCGTCGCGCAGTTCGTGCTCAAGCATGCCCACGCGCTCGACATGCCGGCACAGCTGCAGCCCCGCCTCGGTCGCCACGCAGGGCTGGCCGCGCACGAGCAATGCGCCGCCGGTGCGCTCTTCGAGCTGCTTGATGCGTTGCGACACCGCCGACGGCGTGACGTGGAGCGCGCGGGCCGCGCGTTCGAAGCTGCCCTCGCGCACGACGGCTGCGAGGGCGTTCAGGGCGGAATAGTCGAGCATGATGGAGATGAAGTAAAACTGAATCGGCGTTAGAAGGTTTAGTTTGAATTAACCACGCGCATGCCGCAAGCTCGGACCATGCAAGCCGTACAAGCCACCCCCGCCTTCGCCAACGGGCTCCTCATGAGCCTGGTCCTCATCGTCGCCATCGGCGCGCAGAACGCCTACGTGCTGCGCCAGGGCTTGCGCCGAGAGCACGTGGGCGCGGTGGTGCTGTTCTGCGCGGCCAGCGACGCTTTGCTGATCGGCGCCGGCGTGGCCGGCATGGCGCAGGCGCTGAAGGGCCGCCCGATGCTTGCGACCGTGCTGGCGGCATTCGGCGCCGTCTTTCTCTGCGGCTACGGGCTGAAGGCGCTTTGGCGTTCGCGCCGGCCCGCCGCGCTGCAGGCCAGCGCGCAGGGCGTGTCGCTGTCGCGCGCGGCCGTGGTCGCGCAGGCTGCGGGCTTCACGCTGCTGAATCCGCATGTCTACCTCGACACCGTGCTGCTCGTGGGCAGTGCCGGCGCGCAGTACGCGGGCCTGCTGAAGGTCTGGTTCGTGGCGGGCGCGGCCACGGCCAGCGCGCTGTGGTTCACCTCGCTGGGCTTCGGTGCGCGCCTGCTCGCGCCGGTGTTCGCCCGGCCGCGCGCCTGGCAGATGCTCGACGGGCTCATCGGCGGCACCATGCTCCTGCTGGCCGCCATGCTGGCCCATCGCGCCTTCAGCGGGCTCTGAAGTCGGCTCTGAGGTGGGCTCCGGGCCGAGGGGCGCCGGGCGTTAAGCTCGCCGCATGCCCCAGAAGAAAGCCGCCCCAGCCGCCCGTCCCGCCGCAACCAGGCGCCCATCGAAGCCCAGCGAGGTGCGCATCATCGGCGGCGAATGGAAGCGCACCCGCCTCGCCGTGGCCGACAAGCCCGGCCTGCGCCCCACGCCCGACCGCGTGCGCGAAACCCTCTTCAACTGGCTCGCGAGCCTGGCCGGGGCCGGCGGCGGCGAGCTGCCGGGCTGGCGCTGCGTCGACGCCTTCGCCGGCACCGGCGCGCTGGGCCTGGAAGCCGCCTCGCGCGGTGCCGCCAGCGTGCTGCTGTGCGAGCAGGATGCCGCGCTGGTCGCGCAGCTGCAGGCCGCCAAGGCCAAGCTGTCGGCCGAGGCCGTGCGCATCGAGCGCGGCAACGGCGTGACGGCGCTGGAGCGCACCCCCGCCGGCAGCCTCGACGCCGTGTTCCTCGATCCGCCGTTCGACAGCACCGCGCTCTACGAGCCCGCCCTGCGCGCCGCCGCGCGCGCGCTGCGTGCCGGGGGCTCGGTGTACCTCGAGGCGCCGCGCCGCTGGAGCGACGAAGAGCTCGCCGCCTTCGGCCTCGCCGGCTTCCGTTACCTGAAGGCCGGCGCCGTGCATGCCCATCTGCTTCGGCTCGCTCCGGAGGGGACTGCATAATCCGCCGAACAAGCCGCATCGGCAGCATGAGGAAGAAGCAACCATGGCCAGCAACGTGATCGCGGTTTACCCCGGCACTTTCGACCCCATCACCCTCGGTCACGAGGACGTGGTGCGGCGCGCAACCCAGCTCTTCTCCAAGGTGATCGTCGCCGTCGCGGCGGGCCACCACAAGAAGGCGCTCTTCACGCTGTCCGAGCGCATGGACATGGCCCGCGAGGCGGTGAAGCCCTACAGCGACCAGGTCACTGTCGAGAGCTTCTCCGGCCTGCTGCGCGACTTCGTCGTCGCGCGCGGCGGCAAGGCCATGGTGCGCGGCCTGCGCGCCGTGACCGACTTCGACTACGAGTTCCAGCTCGCGGGCATGAACCGTTCGCTGATGCCCGACGTCGAGACCGTGTTCCTGACCCCCAGCGACAAGTACCAGTTCATCTCCAGCACCTTCGTGCGCGAGATCGCCATGCTCGGCGGCGAGGTCCACAAGTTTGTCTCTCCCAACGTGGAGCAGCAGCTCGCCGCCAAGGTTCGCAGCCTCGGCCGTGAATAAGCCGCGATGAGCGGCACCCCGCCGCCCCGGCTGCATCTCCTGGGCGATGCAGCGCTCTTGTGCGAGCTGCCTGCGCCCGCCACACTGGCGCAGCAGCAGCGCATCTGGGCGCTCGCCGAGCGTGCGCGCCAATGGCCGGGCGTCGGCGAGACGCTGCCGGGCATGAACAACCTCACGCTGACCTTCGACCCGACCGCGATCGACCTCGACACTCTCACGGCCCACGTGCTGGAGGCCTGGCCAAAGCTGCCGTCCGGCGGCGCCCTGGGCCGGCTGGTCGAGATCCCGGTGGCCTACGGCGGAGAGCACGGGCCCGACCTGGCGGACGTCGCGGCGCACACCGGCTTCACGCCGGCCGAGGTGGTGCGGCGCCACAGCGCGGGCGAATACGTCGTGTACCTGCTCGGCTTCCTGCCGGGCTTCGCCTTCATGGGCGGCCTGCCACCCGAACTCGCCACGCCGCGCCGGGCGGAGCCGCGCACCGCGGTGCCCGCGCGTTCGGTCGGCATCGGCGGCGAGCAGACCGGCATCTACCCGCTGGCCTCGCCCGGCGGCTGGCAACTGATCGGGCGCACCCCGCTCGAGTTGTTCGACCCCAAGGCCGCACCGCCCACGCTGCTGCGCCCCGGCGACCGCGTGCGCTTCGTCGCGGAAAGCGTGCAGGCATGATCGTCGTCCAGAAACCCGGCGTGCTCGCGTCGGTGCAAGACCTGGGGCGGCACGGCCATCGCCAGCTCGGCATCTGCCCCGGCGGCGCGCTCGACGTGCTTTCGCTCACGCTGGCCAACCGGCTCGTGGGCAACGCCGACGGCGCCGCGGGCCTCGAACTCACCATGGGCGGCTGCGAGCTTCGCTTCGAAGCCGCCACGCGCATCGCGCTGACCGGCGACGACTTCACGGCCAGGCTCGACGGCGTGCCGCTGCGCGCCTGCTGGAGCGTGCCGGTGGCGGCCGGCCAGGTCCTGAAGCTCTCCGGCGCGAACTCGCCTGGCGCGGCGAAGGCCGGGCTGCGCGGCTGGCTCGCGGTGGCGGGCGGCATCGACGTGCCGCAGATCCTGGGCTCGCGCAGCACCGACCTGAAGGCCGGCTTCGGCGGCCACCAGGGGCGCCCGCTGCGCAAGGGCGACCGCCTGCCGCTGGGCACGCCCAGGCTCGACGCCGCTCAACTCGCCCGCCGCCCCTTCGGCGTGCGCGGGCCGGACTGGGGCTCCACGGAAGCCGACGGCGCCATCGCCCTGCGCGTGCTGCCCGGCCCCGAGTTCGAGCAGTTCACCCTGGCCGCGCGCGAACTGCTGTGGGGAGAGCGGTGGCGCATCACGCCCCAGAGCAACCGCATGGGCAGCCGGCTCGCGGGCGCCGAGCTCAAGCGCAAGCGCGGCGGCGACATGCTGTCGTCGGGCGTCATCCCCGGCACGGTGCAGGTGCCGCCGTCGGGCCAGCCGATCATCCTGATGGGCGATGCGCAGACCACCGGCGGCTACCCGCGCATCGGCGTGGTGATCCGCGCCGACCTGTGGAAGCTGGCGCAGGCGCCGCTGAACGGCATGCTGCGGCTGGTGCAGGTCGACCAGCCGCAGGCGCTGGCCGCATGGGCTCAGCAGCAGCGCTATCTTGCGCAGGTGGCGCAGGGGTTGGCCGCTACAGGCTGGCCGGGCAGGGCATAGACTTTCCGCAAAGGAACGCCCCCATGCACATCGACCTCAACGCAGACCTCGGCGAAGGCGCCGGCAGCGACGAAGAACTGCTCGCGCTGGTGAGCTCCGCCAACATCGCCTGCGGCTGGCACGCCGGCGACGCCAAGACCATGCAGCAGTGCGTGCGCTGGGCCATGCGCCACGGCGTGGCCATCGGCGCGCACCCCAGCTTCCCGGACCGCGAGAACTTCGGCCGCAGCACCATGCATCTGCCGCCCGAAGAGATCGTGGCCAACGTGCTCTACCAGATCGGCGCGCTGGCGGCCATCGTGAAGGCGGAGGGCGGCAGGCTGTCGCACGTGAAGGCCCACGGCCAGCTCTACAACCAGGCCGCGAAGGAACCCGAGCTCGCCGACGCGCTGTGCGAGGCGGTGCGCCGCTTCGACCCCACGCTCAGGTTCTTCGGCCTCGCGGGCAGCCGCATGATCGACGCAGCCCGCCGTGCCGGCCTGGAGCCTGTCGAAGAGGTGTTCGCGGATCGTGGCTACATGCCCGACGGCAGCCTCGTGCCGCGCAGCCAGCCCGGCGCGCTCATCGACAGCGAAGAGCGCGCCATCGCGCAGACGCTCTCGATGGCGCGGGACCGCCGCGTGACGGCCATCGACGGCAGCGTCGTGCCCGTCAACGCACAGACCGTGTGCCTGCATGGGGACGGCGCCCATGCACTGGCTTTTGCGCGCCGCATCCGCGAGCGGCTGCAGGCCGAAGGTATCGCGGTGCGGTCGTCGGCCTGACCCCAGGGCGCGCTCGGAAGCGCTCCCACCCGCCTTCGGCGATCGCCACGAGAGCGGCCGCGAGGCTCAGCCGAAGTGCTTCGCGAGCCAGCCGTTCAATGCGGCGTTGACGAGCTCCGGCTTCTCCATCGTCAGCATGTGGCCGCAGGCGGGCACCCACACCACCTCGGCCTGCGGCAGCAGCGCGGCCATCTCGCGGGTGCACTCGGGCGGCGCGAGCTTGTCGTCGTCGCCGCACATCAGCAGCACCGGCGCACGCACCGAGCCCAGGTGCAGCCGCGCGTCGGGCCGCCGCATCACGGCGCGGTTCTGGCTGATGAGCTGCTGCGCGCCCGCGCCCAGCACGATGTCGAGGTAGCGCCGCACCAGCACTTCATCGGCCGCCTGCGCGGGGTGGAAGGCGAAGTAGACGTTCGGCTCGATCACGTCGCGCAGCTCGTCGCGCTCGAAGTACTCGATGGCGCCTTCGCGCAGCGTGAACATCTCAGGCGTCTCGGGCCGCGCGCTGGTGCCCAGAAGGGCAAGGCCGACGATGCGCTCGGGCGCCTGGCGGGCCGCTTCCATCGCGACCATGCCGCCCATCGACGCGCCGCACAGCACCAGCGGGCCATGGTTGTCGCGCAGCACCGCGGCGGCCATGCCCTCGATGGTGCCGTTGTGCCGCTGGGCGTCGCTCACGCGGGTGTCGAAGACGGAGGGAAGGGCGGGGATCTGGGCTTCCCAGATGCGCTCGTCGCAGGCGAGGCCGGGCAGCAGGACTAGATTTGGCATGCATGGATTCTGCGCGATCGCGGCCACCGGCGTAACGTCATAGGCTTCATGGCCAGCAGCCACGGCAGCCTCCGGTCGACATACTTTGCGGCACATGTCGAAGGACTCCGAAAAATGAATCTGGTCGAACGCGTGCAGTCCATCCTGCTCAAGCCCAAGGCGACCTGGCCGGTGATCGATGCCGAGCCGGCCGACCCCGCGTCGCTCTACAGGAACTACGTGATGATCCTCGCGCTGATACCGGCGGTGGCGAGCTTCATCGGCCTTTCGCTCATCGGCGTCGGCGCCTTCGGCATCAGCTTCCGCGTGCCGATCGTCTCGGGGCTCGCGCACATGGTCGTGGGCTACGTGCTGTCGCTGGTGATGGTGTTCGTGCTCGCGCTCATCATCGACGCGATGGCGCCGACCTTCGAGGGCACGCGGAGCCAGATCGGTGCGCTCAAGCTGTCGGCCTATGCCAGCACCGCGGCCTTCGTGGGCGGGGTCTTCAGCCTGCTGCCTTCGCTGTCGATCATCGGCGCGCTCGCGGCGCTCTACGGCATCTACCTGCTCTACACCGGCCTGCCGGTGCTCATGCGCTGCCCGCCCGACAAGGCGGTGCCGTACACGGCCGTGGTGGTGGTTTGCGCCATCGTCGGCGGTTGCATCATCGGCTGGGTGCTGGCGCTGCTCACGCCGTCGCCCATGCGACTGGGCGCGGCCTCGCCCGCCGCTGCGGTGGCGGCCTTGCAACAGCTGGTTGCGGCAAACGCCTGAGCCGTCACGCCCAGCGTGGAAAATGGGCGCAATGCCCACGCCCAAACCCGACTCCACCACCGACCTGATCCTCATCCGCCACGGCGAGACCGCCTGGAACCGCGAACTGCGCTTCCAGGGCCATGCCGACGTCCCGCTCAACGACGTCGGCCATGAGCAGGCCCGCCGCCTCGGCCTGCGGCTGGCCAGCGAAACCGCGGTGCAGCACATCCTGAGCAGCGACCTGATGCGCGCGCAGCAGACCGCGGCACCGGGCGCGCAGCAGCTGTCGCTGCCGGTGGTCACTTCGGCGGCCTTGCGCGAGCAGTTCTTCGGCGTGGCCGAGGGCATGCGTTCCGACGAGATCCAGAGCCAGCATCCGCGTGCCTGGGAGGAGTGGCTGGAGTTCCGCGAGGACCACGCCATGCCCGAGGGCGAAACGCCGCGCGAGTTCCACACGCGCATCATCGCGGCGCTGGGCAACATCGCCGCCGCGCACAAGGGCCAGTACCTGATCGTCGTCACCCACGGCGGCGTGCTCGACATGGTGTGGCGCACCGCGCGCGGCCTGAGCCTGAGCGGACCGCGCCGCAGCGAGATCCCCAACGCGGGCTTCAACCGCATCCGCATCGCCGACCCCGCAAGGCCCGAAGAGATCGAGATCGTCGACTGGGCCGACACGCGCCATCTGGCCGACCTGCCGCCGCAGCCGACCTACGACCAGACGCGGCACCTGAAGAACAAGGACTGAGCGTCCCCCCGCCCGCTCAGCCCCGCAAGAGCTGGCCCAGCCCCAGCCGCTCGTAGACAGCGGCCGTCTGCCGGCGCAGGCGCAGCGACTCGGGCTGGCCGTTGAGCTGCTGCTGCAGGATGCCTTGCGCCCCCGTCAGCGAAGCCTCCGTGCCGGTGCGCACCAGCGCGGCAAGGTAGAGCTGCTCGAACAGGTCGCGCTGCGCGTGGCTGCCGCCGATCTCGATCATGCGCGGCAGCGCCGTGCCCAGCCCTTCGATGGCGCCCGCGAGATCGCCGCGCGCATGCGCCACCAGCCCGTGCGCGGCCGGCACGCACACGCGCTGCCAGGCGGCGCGCGTCGAGAGCGGCGCGTTGGGCGCGAAGGCCTCGATGTTGCGCAGCAGCGCATCGGCCTCGGGCCTGCCGGCACGCGCAAGGCCGTAGAGGTACTGCAGGTCGAGAAAAGGCAGCACATGGTCGGCCTGGCGCTGCAGCAGGTAGCCCGCCACGTCGTTCCATCGCGAGCCGACATCGATGCCGGCAAGCTCCAGCCGGGCCAGCAGCGAGACCGCACCGATCTGGTCCTGCGAGTAGTCCTTGACCACGCCCCAGGCGTGTTCGTCGTACACCGCGAGCGCCTCGGCGTCATGGCCCAGGTCGATCAGGAACAGCGCCACGTGCCACCAGTTGTGCGTGACCATGAACGAGTTGAGCCCGGTCCATGTGTCGCTCACGCTCTTCATGAAGGCCAGCCCCTCGGCGAGCCGGCCTTCGGTGAGCATCACGTGCGCCAGCGCGTGGTGCGCCCACGGCTCCTTGCGGCACATGCCGATGGCCTGGCGCGCACTGGCTTCGGCCTCGCGCATCAGATGGCACTGCTCATAGCCGAAGGCGGCCATGCCGTGCACATAGGGCACGTCCGCCGCATGCGGCAGCACGCCCAGCGCCAGCCGCAGCATGCCGGGGCAGTCGCCGGTGTTGAAGCAGTGGTACTGGCCGAGCTTGACCGACACCAGGTCGCGCGGATGCTCGCGCGCCTGCTCCGCATGAAGCGCGATGGCGCGGGCGATGTCGCCCTGCGCCCAGGCCTCGATGGCCGCGATGTAGCGCCGCTCGCGCGGCGTGGCGCGTGCAGCGCCGGCCAGCGCCTTGTCGAGGAAGGGCCGCGCGTTGGCCACAGCCTCGCGTGATTCCGCGAACAGGTGCAGCGTGGCGCAGTAGGCCTGCACGACGGGGCTCGCGTCGGCGTCGGCTGCCGCCAGCAGGTTGACGGCGCGGGCCTCGGTCGAGATGAAGCCCATGACGAAGTCGTCGACCAGCGGCAGGCTGGCGTCGTCGTCGAGGGTGAGCGGGTTGCCGAGGCTGTCGGCGAGGGATTTTCCGGAGGGCATGGCGGCATGGTGCCATGCCCCCGGGGATGCTTCAACGACTCAGACGCCGGCCTGCTGGTGCCGGTACTCCTGCGTCTGCCCGCCATAGCCGTAGGCCGCGGCGCGCGCGTCGATCACGTGGATGTACGACACCTCGTGCAGGTCGGGCCGGATCTTCGCCATGGCCGCATGCACCTCGCGCAGGTAGCGCGCCTTCTCGGCCTTGGTGTTGGTCTCGTCGGTGACGCTGATGTCCAGGTGAAAGGCCGACTTGCCCAGCGAAGCCAGCGACTGGCCGCCGATGAACCAGGCCTCGGCGGCGATGTACTGCACCGTGATGGCGATGACCGGCAACTGCTTGCCGAGCACGCTCTGCGTCAGTTCGGCGACCGTGTCGACGGTCTTGCGGGTGAGGGCGGCGTCGGGATCGCCGGAGAGGTGGACGACGATGTGGGGCATGGCTGGCTCCTTGGTGAATGGTGGGTCGATGGGTTGATTGTGGGTGCCCTCTCGTCATCGGAAAAGCGGGAAGATATGATGTCTTCAATCGGATAAACGGATGGATTGGCCATGCAAGGCTTCGACCTCGAGCAGCTCCGCACCTTCGCCGCGGTGATCGACGCGGGCAGTCTCACCGCTGCCGCGCCGCGCGTGTTTCTCTCCCAGTCGTCGGTCAGCGAGCAGGTGCGAAAGCTGGAAGAACGGGCGGGGCAATCGCTGCTCACGCGCAGCAAGGCCGGCGTGTCGCCCACGGAGGCAGGCACCCGGCTGCTGGCCCACGCGCGGCGCATCCTGGCGCTGAGCGACGAGGCGTTCCGCGACCTGCATGGCGAAGTGCTGCAGGGCGAACTTCGACTGGCCGTCACCGACTACTTCCGGCCCACCGACCTCACGCGGCTGCTGGGGCGGCTCGGCGAAAGCTACCCGCGCGTGCGGCTGCACGTGAGCATCCTGAAAAGCGACGACCTGCGTGCGGCCTATGCACGAGGAGATTTCGACGTGGGCCTCGGGATGAACATCGCCGGCGTGTCCGCTGCGCAGACGCGCGCGCCGGTGCTGCGGCGCGAGTCGCTGGCGTGGCTCGGCGCATCGGGCATGCGGCTCGTGCGCGGCGAGCCGGTGCGGCTGCTGGTGCTGCCCGACACCTGCTCGCTGCACCAGTTCACCGTCGCGCTGCTGCGTCGGCGGCGCGTGGCTTACTCGCTCGCGCACGTGGCTTCGGGCGTGGCCGGGCTGCAGTCGGCGCTGACCGCGGGGCTGGGCGTGGCCTGCCTCAACGAATCCGCGATCAGCGAGGGCGTGGCGCGTCTGCCGACGCCGCACGGGCTGCCGGCGCTGCCGAAGGTGGCGTTCCAGTTCCTGCCGGCGCGGCGGGGAGAGACCGCGTTCGTCAGCAAGGCCCGCGAGCTGCTGGCTTCCCACCTCGTGTGAGACGCTATCGTTCACGCCAAGGAGCAGCCGCAGCCATGACCACTACCGACCTTTCCAGTGTCTACCGCAGCTACATCGCCTGCCTCAATGCAAAGGACTGGCCGAGCCTGGGCCGCTTCGTTCACGACGAGGTGAAGCACAACGGCCGGCTGCTCGGACTGTCGGGCTACCGTGAAATGCTGGAGCAGGACTACGCAGCGATTCCGGACCTCTTCTTTCGCATCGAGCTGCTCGTTGCCGAGCCGCCCCGCGTGGCCAGCCGGCTGCAGTTCGACTGCGCGCCGAAGGGCAGTTTTCTCGGCTTGCCGGTGAACGGAAGAACCGTCTCGTTTGCCGAGAACGTGTTCTACGAATTCAAGGACGCGAAGATCGTGGAGGTGCGGTCGATCCTCGACAAGGGCGCCATCGAGAGGCAGCTCCAGAAGGGCGGCAGCGCGGCGGTCTGAGGCCGGCCCCAAACCGGGCTTGCACCGGGCTTGCACCGGGCTCAGCGGCAATCTTCGGCCACGGCGCGAAACACGTCGATCGTTTCCGCCTCGTCCTGCTGCGAGCCGTAGTCGCTGAGTTTCACCACGACGGTGTAGCGTGCGGGGTTGACGTAGACGTATTGGCCGTAGACGCCGATCGCGCTGTAGTCGCCATTCTTTTCGTGGCCGGGCGGTTGCCACCACAGCGCTGCATACATCCAGCCCGGCTCCGCCTCGGCCACGGGTGTGGTGATGCGGGCCATCCATGCGGGAGAGACCAATGTGCGCCCGCCGACCTTGCCGCCCGCGAGCGCGAGCAGGCCGAGCTTGGCGAAATCGCGCGGCGTGGCGTTCAGGTTGCCGAAGCCGCGCTCGATGCCGCCTGCGTGATCGAGGTTCCAGCTCGCCTCGTCCTGCGCGCCGAGCGGCTGCCACAGCCGACGCTCGAGCACCTTCGCAAGGGGCTCGCCTTCTATCCGCGCCACCATCATCGACAGGTACTGCGCGTCGATGCTGCGGTACGCCGACCGGCTTCCAGGCGCGAAGGCGAGCGTGCGGTGCTTCATCACATAGGCGCGAAGGTCGGTGGTGATCTGCATGCCGGCGACGCCGGTGAATGGCTTGTATTCGGCGTAGTCCTCGGTCACGTCGATGCCGCTCTTCATGTCGAGCAGGTCGCGCACGGTGATCTCATCGAACTCGCCGCCGGCGGCGAACTCGGGCAGCACCGCCACCAGCTTCGTGTCTTCGGACAGCTTGCCCTCGGCGATCAACTGCCCGACGAGAAGGCTCAAGACGGACTTGGCGATGGACCACGAGGACTCGCGCGCCGTCTTCTTGCCGGGCTCGCTGTACCACTCGTTCACCAGGGTTCCGCGGCACATCACGAGGAACGCATTGGTCCGGGTATCCCGCAGCATGCTCACGATGTCCATGTTGTTGCCCTTCCAAGGTACGGTCTGGGCAAGAGGCCGCAACTGCTCGGCAATCGGGCGTGGTTGCGAAGACGCGGCGATCATGCGGGTGTCGTACAGCGCCTCTACTTCCGATCTTGGCGTGAACAGAAACCGGACGAGGAACACCGGGTTCTTCATGTCGATCGCGGACGTGAAAACGAAGGCGGCGGCGATCACGAGCAGGGCGACTGCTGCGGCGACGAGCCCGGGCTTGCGGCGCCGAGGCCTGGATGCCGCAGTCGACATGCCCATGCGCGTGTCCCCTATGCCGAGTTCACTCGCGCCTGGATCATCTTCCAGCCGTTGCCCGCGGGGTCGCGAAAGCCCGCGTCCACGCTGCCGTAGCGCTCCATGGGCTCCTGCGTGAACTCCACACCCAGCTTGCGCATCCGCTCGCAGGCCGCGCGGCAGTCGGCCACGTTCAGCACCAGCGGCGGCATCGCGCCCTTGGCCACCATGGCGCGCAGCGTCTGTGCGGTCGCCTCGTCGTGTACCGGCGGCCCGGGAGTGAACAGGCCCAGCTCGAACGACGGCTGCTCCGGATGCTTCACCGTGAGCCAGCGATAGGCGCCGTTGCGCACGTCCGCGTGGACGCGGAATCCGAGCTTCTCCACATAGAACGCCAGCGCTTCGTCCTGGTCGTCCACATACAAACCCACCACACCGATACCTTGGCTCATCGCGTCTCCTTGGTTGAAAGCCATTTTGTACCGGCTGCCGTGCGGCGGCGCTTCTCCGAAACTGCTTCGGTCAGATCGGGCCGCTGCGCGGCCTTGAGCACACAGGCCGGCATGTGCTCGAGCTGCCGCGCCGCAGCCTGCAGGCGGGGGCGAAGCGTGCCGGGGCTTTCGCCCGCGACGTCGCGGAAGGTGCGCCCGAAGGTGCCCAGGCTTTCCCAGCCGGTGGCGAAGGCGATCTCGGTGATCGACAGGTCGGTGTCGCGCAGCATCGCCGTCGCCCGCTCGATGCGGCGCGTCAGCAGGTAGCGGTGCGGCGGCATGCCGAAGGCCAGCTTGAACGAACGCGCGAAATGGGCTTCGGAAACACCGCTCACCGCGGCCAGCCGCAGCACCGGCCAGGCTTCGTGCGAAGCGGCGTCCATGCGGTCTTTCGCGCGCAGCAGGCGGCGCAGCAGCTGTGGGTCCTGCATGGGGGCGCCCTCAGGCGGTGCGGGGGCCGGGGCGCTGGAGTCTTTGCGGGAGGGCATGGCAAGAGCGCCAAGGATGGGTGGCGTACGGCGAGCTTATCCGGCTTCGCCTCTCGCCGATCCGTACTGCCCCGCCGCCGGAGTTCAGCCCGCCGGCTGCGGGCGATACACGGTCTCGCCGTAGCCTGGCGGCAGCGCGCCCGGCCTGTCCGGCAGGACGGCCAGCGACGCAGCCACCGCGAGCGCCTGGTCGCGGCGGCGCGCATCCTCGGGCTCGTGCGACCTTTCCGCCTTCTCGACGCTCGACAGCAACAGGCGCACGTCCGAGACACGCTTGCGCTCGAGCGGTGTCGTGGTGTCGGACGCCAGCTTGCCCATGAGGTAGCGCTGGACGCGGATCGACTCGCTCGCGGACTGCTCGACCGTCGCGCCGATGCGCTTGCCGTCCTCGTAGGTGATGTCGGCGGACGCCCTGGCCTGGTCGTCGATCCGCACGTATTCGTAGAACTGCGATTCCTTCGAAGCCGTGAGCAGGAGCGACACCTCCGGCGTCAACGGCCGGTGGAAGCTTGCGCTCAGTTGCGCCTGCTGGTCCTGGTGGATGTTGCGATTGCGCGGGTCCTTGCCCGTCACGCTGGTGCTCTGCGAGAGCTTGTACGAGAAGGTGTCGACTTCCTCCGGCCGCATCGGATTCGATGAAACCGGGGGCTGCACCATTGACGCATTGAAGTCGGCCAGGCCGCTGAGCAGGCTGTGGTCGCCCGCGTTCAGCGCGATCACGCCCGGCGCCTCGCGGCCCGCGACGGGTGCCGTCACGCCGTAGTCGCTGTTCATCTGCGAGAACGCGTCCTTGAACATCGATACGAGCGCCTTGTCGCCCCGGCCCCGGCTGCCGGCGGCATCGACCTGTTGCAGGTAGCGCGCCATGGCCTGCGCCTGCTGGGTGGCGTCTCCGAGGATGGCCGGATTCGAGAGGTCGACGTCGACCTTCACCGCGCCCGACGGACCGGAGGCGTTCACCGACCGCGACTTCGCGTCGGCATGGAACTCGAGGGTGTTGATGGCGCCCTTGCCATCGGCCTTGATGCCGGCCTTGATGCCGGCCTTGAAGTCGATCGACGACAGAACCGCCGGGTCGAACTTCATGAGGCCGCCGAGCGCCATGCGCGGCGGAAAGGCGCTCAGGCCGTCGATGGCTTCCTGGAAGGCATCCGAGAGCTGCACCAGCGCCTTGCGCTCGGCCTCGGTGAGCTCGCCGCCGGAGACCTTGATCTGCACCGCCATGCCGTCGTCCTGGCTGCCCAGGCCCAGCTCGACGGTGGCACCGCTGGCCGTGCGGATCGACAGCTTGATCTGGTTGTCGGCGTCCGTATGCAGCGCCGAGGCGCTCGTGCCTTGCGCCGCCAGCGTCACCGACTGGGAAAAGTCGCCGGCGTCCGCGCCGAAGCGCTTGAGCATCGCGCCGCCCAATCCGTTGAACCGCGTGCCGCTCGGGCCATGAACGAGGTTGCCCGCCATCAGCGAGGAGATCGCGTCGTCGGGCTGCCGCTCCCAGGCGGGTGCGGCGACCGTTCGGCCCGATATCGCATAGGTCCGCGCATCGGCCGGCGTGACCGACTGCCCGAGGCTCACGGAAACGGCGGGCGTGGCCGTTGCCGCGGTGTCAACGGGGACCGGCTGGCTGGTGGTGCGCCATGCGGTGGTGGCGCTGGACGTGACCAGGGGGCTGACAGCGGTCGGGGTGACGATCAATCCAGGCTCCTGTCGAAAAAGAAGACGCCCGGTATCCGGGCACTCTTCCTTATCGGCAGGTTCGCCAGTTTCTGAAGGCTTCAGCTGCCTGCCCGCGGCACCTCGGGCCAGGGCCGCTGCAATTCGCGGATCTGCTCGAAGGCGCGCGAAACGCGAAGCACGCCGAGATCGTCGAAGCGCTGCCCCGCGATCTGCAGGCCGATCGGCAAGCCCGAGGCCGAGTAGCCGCAGTTCACCGACGAAGCCGGCTGCTCCGACATGTTGAACGGCACCGTGAAGCCGATGTGCTCCAGGGCACGCAGCGGATCGTTGGTGGGCGAGGGCGCTTCCGCGGCCGCCGGCATGTTCGGCGACACCGGCGAGATCACGTAGTCGAAGCGCGCGCATGCGCTGACGGCGGCCACGCGCGTTGCGTGGAACTGGCTGAAGCTGCGGAACACATGCTCGCCGCTGAACTCCGCCGCGCTCTCGGCCCATTCGCGGATATAGGGCAGCACCTTCGCGCGCTGGTCGGCGCGCAGCCCCTTCATGTCCACCAGCGAGCGCATGCGCCACAGGTGGTCCATGCCATCGAGCATCGCCTGCGACATGAAGGGCTGCATCGGTTCGATGATGGCGCCTGCCTTTTCCAGCAGGCGTGCGGCCTGCTCGACCGCTGCCTGGATCTCGGGCTCCACCGCCAGTCCGCAGCCCGCGTCGAGCAGCAGCCCGATGCGCAGTCCGCGCAGATGGTCGGGCGACACGTCGAAGGCGGCCCAGTCGATGTCCTGCGCCGGCAGGCTCATGCTGTCGCGCGTGTCGGGCCTGGCCAGCGCCTGCATCATCAGCGCGGCGTCGCCCACGGTGCGCGTCATCGGGCCCGCCGCGCGGCCCATGTAGGGTGGGTCGATCGGAATGCGGCCCAGGCTGGGCTTGAGCGTGAAGATGCCGCACCAGCTCGCGGGCAGGCGCAGCGAGCCGCCGATGTCGGTGCCCAGGTGCAGAGGGCCGTAGCCGGCAGCCGCCGCGGCACCCGCGCCCGCGCTGGAGCCGCCCGGCGTGAGCCGCAGGTCCCACGGATTGCGCGCCAGCGTGTGGAAGCTCGACAGGCCCGAAGACAGCATGCCGTAGTCCGGCATGGTGGTCTTGCTCACGATCACCGCGCCCGCTTCCTTCAGGCGCGCGGCCGGTGGCGCGTCGGCGGCGGCGGGCTTGAGGTCGACGGCCGCGGTGCCGGCCGGCATCGGGTCGCCGCGCGTGGCGATGTTTTCCTTGATGGTCGCCGGCACGCCGTCGAGCGGGCCGCGTGCGTCGCCGCGCTGCCAGCGCGCCTCCGATGCACGCGCCTGCTCGAGCGCGGCCTCGGGCCTGAAGAGCCAGGTGGCCTGCAGGTGCGGCTCCCAGCGCTCGATGTGCGCAATGACGGCCTGCGTTACCTCCACCGGCGAGAGCTTGCGGTCGCGGTAGGCCGCGGCAAGCTCCTGCGCGGTCAGGTCGCTCAGCCCCACGACAGCGCCGACAGGTCGTTCACGAAGATCGGGTTTTCCTTCCAGATGCCCTTGACGTTCTTCTTCGCCACGGTCGGGAACTGCGGCTGGTAGAGGAAGCCGTTGGCCGCGTCGGTGGCCAGCATCTTCTGCGCGTCGCCGAGCAGCTTGTTGCGCTCCGCGGTGTTGGCGGTGGTCTTGATCTTGTCGAACAGCGTGTCGAAGGCCTTCGACTGGTAGCCCCAGTAGTAGTCGGACTTGGCGTAGTTGCCGAGGTCGAAGGGCTCCACGTGCGACACGATCGACAGGTCGTAGTCCTTGTTGCCGTAGGTGCCGCTGAGCCACTGCGCCCACTCGACGTTCTGCACCTTCACCACGATGCCGACCTTGGCCAGCTGGGCCACGATCACCTCGCCGCCCTGGCGCGCGTAGGGCGGCGGGGGCAGCGTCATCTTGAGTTCGAGCGGCGTCTTCACGCCGGCTTCGGCCAGCAGCTTCTTGGCCTTCTCGATGTCGAAGGGGTTGATGGCGGTGGTGTCGACATAGCCCGCCGCGCCCGGCACGTAGTGGCTGCCGATGGGCACGCCGAAGCCGTCCGCGGCGCCTTCGATCACGGCCTTGCGGTCGATGGCCGCGAGGATGGCGCGGCGCACGCGCACGTCGTCCAGCGGCTTCTTGCGGTTGTTGATCGACAGGATGGTCTTGGCGCGCGAGCCGGCCAGGATCACCTGGAACTGCGGGTTCATCTTGAACTGCGGCACCACGCGCGTGCCGATGCGCGGGAACACGTCGATGTCGCCCGACAGCACCGCCGCAGCCTGCGCCGCGGTGTCGGAGATGAAGCGGAAGGTGACCTTGTTGATCTTGGCGGTGGCGGGGCTGCGGAAGCCTTCCCACTTGCTCAGCGTGATCGACGAGCCCTTGGCCCAGTTGTCGAGCTTGTAGGGGCCGGTGCCGACCGGCTTGGTGGCATTGCCCTCGGCGCTCTTGGGTTCCACGATCACGGCCGTGGCCTGGCCCAGCACGAAGGGCAGGTCGGGATCGATTTCCTTGTTGATGACCACCACGGTGTAGTCGTCGACCACCTGGGTGCTCAGGTTGGCGAAGGTGCGCTTGTCCTTGTTGGTGCTTTTCTCGCTGCCGGCGCGGTCGAACGAGAACTTGACCGCGGCCGCGTTGAAGGGCTCGCCGTTCTGGTACTTCACGCCGCGCTTGAGCTTGAAGGTGTACGTTTTCAGGTCGGGCGAGACTTCCCAGCTGTCGGCCAGCAGCGGCGTGACGCTGCCGTCGGCGTTGATCTTGGTGAGCGTTTCCAGGATGTTGTACTGCACAACTTCCGCGATGGCGGCGGCGGCGCCGCTGGTGGGGTCCAGGCCCGGCGGCTCGAGCGCCATGCCGATCACGATGGCGTCCTTCCTGCCCTGCGCCATGCCGGCGAGCGGGGTGGCCAGCGCAACGGTGGCGCCGGCAGTGGTGAGGAGGGTGCGGCGGTTCAACATACGTGTGATCTCCGGAAAAACAGGCCAGGTTCGAATGACTGCTTCGGCGTGCGCCGTGCCCCGAAGGGAGGCGCGACGCCGCAAAGACACGACACGCAGCACGAAAGATGCCACGTGCGCAACCGGTCATTCTCTCGCAGGGGGAGCGCCGCCGAGCGGCCCGCGGGGCGGTTTTTCCTCGGGACGTTCCCGTAGGCCGCGGACCGCCTGGCTCAGGCCCAGGACATTGCCGCGATGTCGTTCACGAAGATCGGCGCGTCCTTCCACAGCCCGCGCAGGTTGCGCCCGGCGATGGTGATGAACTGAGGCTGGAACAGGAACACGTTGGCCGCGTCTTCCGCCAGCAGCCGCTGCGCGTCGCCGAGGTAGCGCAGGCGGTCGGCGGGGCGCGCCGCATTGCGGGCCTTGTCGAACACCTCGTTGAACTTTGCCGACTGGTAGCCCCAGTAGTACTCGGGCTTGGTGTAGTTCACCAGGTCGAAGGGCTCGACGTGCAGGATCAGGGAGAGGTCGTAGTTCTTGTTGCCGTAGGTGCCGCTGATCCACTGCGCCCACTCGACGTTCTGGATCTTCGCGACGATGCCGATCTTGGCCAGCTGCGCGGCGATCAGCTCGCCGCCCTGGCGCGCATAGGGCGGGGGCGGCAGCACCAGTTCGAGCTCCAGCGGCGTCTTCACGCCGGCCTCGGCCAGCAGCTTTTTTGCCTTCTCGATGTCGTACGGGTTGACGCCGGTGGTGTCCACATAGCCGGGCAGGCCCGGCACGTAGTGGCTGCCGATGGGAATGCCGCGGCCGTCCGCCGCCGCGTCGATCACGGCCTTGCGGTCGATGGCCGCCGAGATGGCGCGGCGCACGCGCACGTCGTCCAGCGGCTTGCGCTTGTTGTTGATGGCCAGGATGGTCTTGCCGAGCGAAGCGTTGAACACGATCTGGAAGCGCTTGTCGTTCTGGAACTGCGACAGGCTGCGCGACACCGAGGCGTGCGGGAACAGGTCGATGTCGTTCGACAGCAGCGCGGCCGTCTGCGCCGCCGGCTCGGAGATGAACCGGAAGGTGGCCTTGCGGATCTGCACCGTCTCGGCGCCGCGCCAGCCGTCCCACTTGGCCAGCACGATGCTCGAGCCCTTGGCCCAGTTGTCGAGCCTGTAGGGGCCCGTGCCGATCGGCTTTGTGGCGTTGGTCTCCACGCTCTTCGGTTCGACCAGGATGGCGGAAGCCTGGCCCAGCAGGAACAGCAGGTCGGGCTCGATCTCCTTGCTGATCAGCACCACCGTGTGCTCGTCGACCACCTGCGTCGCGATGTTGGTGAAGGTGCGCTTGTCCTTGTTGGTGCTGTTGGCCGCGGCCGCGCGGTCGAACGAGAACTTCACGCTCTGCGCGTTGAAGGGCTCGCCGTTCTGGAACTTCACGCCGCGCTTGAGCTTGAAGGTGTAGGTCTTCAGGTCGGGCGAAACCTCCCAGCTGTCGGCCAGCAGCGGCGTGACGCTGCCGTCGGAGTTGATCTTGGTGAGCGTTTCGAACACCGTGTAGAGCACCACTTCCGCGATTTCGGCGCCGGCCTTGGCCGTGGGGTCCAGCCCCGTGGGCTCGAGCGTGAGGCCGATCACCAGCGCGTCTTTTTTTCTTTGCGCCAGCGCGATGGTCGGCAGGGCCAGCGGTGTCAGGGCTGCGGCGCCGGTGGCCAGCAGGGTGCGTCGTTTGAGCATGAAGCGGTGTCCTCGGAACAGGGGGCAAGCATCATCCGCGAGGTGGCGGCCTTCGCGCAACCAGATGCTTATGACCCACTCATCCTAAGAACGGCCGGCGACACGCCGGTGTCAGCTCCCTCAGGCCGGCAGCAGCGTGCCGCCGGTGGGCGTGCGCGGCACGGCTTCGAGCAGCGTGCGCGTGTAGGGGTGCTGCGCATGCCGGAACAGCTCGGCGGGCGGGCCTTGCTCCACGATCTTGCCTTTCCACACCACGCACACGTCATCGCACAGGTGGTTGACCACCGCGAGGTCGTGGCTGATGAGCAGGTAGCTGATGCCGAACTGCTGCTGCAGGTCCTGCATGAGGTTGAGCACCTGGGCCTGCACCGACACGTCGAGCGCGCTCACCGGCTCGTCGGCCACGATGAGCTTGGGCCGCGTGATGAGCGCGCGTGCAATGGCGATGCGCTGGCGCTGCCCGCCCGAGAACTCGTGCGGGTACTTGTCCATGTCGGTGGTGCGCAGGCCGACGGCGGCAAGCGCTTCCGATGCGCGCTCGCGCTGCTCGGCGCGGCTGGTCTCGGCCAGCGCCTCCAGCGGCTCGGCCACGATGCGCGCCACGGTCTGGCGAGGGTCGAGCGAACCGTAGGGGTCCTGGAACACCATCTGGAAATCGCGCCGCGCCGTGCGCAGCTCGGCCCTGGGCAGCGTGTGCAGGTCGCGGCCTTCGAGCGAGACGGTGCCCGACGTGGGCGTGTCCAGCGCCATCACCAGGCGCGCGATGGTCGACTTGCCCGAGCCCGATTCACCGACGATGCCCACGCTCTTGCCGGCCTGCACGTCGAAGCTCACGCCGTTGAGCGCCTTCACGGTCGGCGGCGGGCCGAAGAGTTTTTCACGCGGCAGCGCGTAGTGGCGCACGAGGTCGGTGACCTGCAGCAGCGGTGGAACGGCGGTCTTCTGGCTCATGGTGCGGCGGCGACTTCGGTCGCGATCTCTTCGAGCCGGATGCAACGCACCGCATGGTCGTGCGGCAGCATCGTCGCGGGTGGCCGCGTGGTGTGGCAGGCATCGACCGTGTAGCTGCAGCGGCCGGCGAACGGGCAGCCCTTCGGCAGGTCGACCAGCTCGGGCACGCTGCCCTTGATGGTGGCAAGGCGCAGCCCGCGCGGCGCGCCGATGGCGGGGCGCGCGGCGAACAGGCCCTGCGTGTAGGGGTGGGCGCGGCGGGCGAACACGGCTTCGGTCGGCCCGCTCTCGACCACGCTGCCGCCGTACATCACGAGCATCTTCGACACCGTCTGCGCGATCACGCCGAGGTCGTGCGAGATCAGTATCAGCGCCATGCCGCGCTCGGCCACGAGGCTCTGGATCAGCTCCAGGATCTGCTTCTGGATGGTCACGTCGAGCGCCGTGGTGGGCTCGTCTGCAATCAGCAGGTCGGGCCCGCAGGCCAAGGCCATCGCGATGCCGATGCGCTGCCTCTGGCCGCCCGAGAACTGGTGCGGGTACGCATCGAGGCGCGAAGCCGCATCGGGAATGCCCACGCGTTCGAGCAGCGCGAGCACTTCCTTGCGCGCATCGGCTTTCGAGAGGCCGCGGTGCAGCCGCAGCGGCTCGCCGACCTGGCGTGCGATGGTGTGCACCGGGTTCAGTGCCGTCATCGGCTCCTGGAAGATCATGCCGATGCGGTTGCCGCGGATCTGGCACATGTCTTTCTCGGCGCGGCCCACCAGTTCGGTGCCGTCGAAGCGGATGCTGCCCGTGACCCTGGCGGTCGACGGCAGCAGGCCCATGAGCGACATCACCGTGATCGACTTGCCGCAGCCCGACTCACCGACGATGCCCAGCGTCTCGCCGCGCTCCAGCGTGAAGTCGATGCCGCGCACGGCCTCGGCGGGGCCGCGCTGCGTCTGCAGTTCGATGTGCAGGTCCTTGACTTGAAGCAGTGGCATCTTGCTTACCTCGCCCGTGCCAGCCGTGGATCGAGCAGGTCGCGAAGTCCGTCGCCCAGCAGGTTCAGGCCGAGCACCGCGAATGCGATGGCCATGCCGGGGAACACCGCGAGCAGGGGCGACTGGAACATCATCGTCTGGGCCTCGCTGAGCATGCGGCCCCACGACGGCTGCGGCGGCTGCGTGCCGAGGCCGAGGTACGAGAGCGCAGCTTCCGCCAGGATGGCGATGGCGAAGCGGATGGTGATCTGCACGATCAGCACGGCCGAGATGTTCGGCAGCACGTGCTGCATGGTGATGGCGAACGAGCCCTTGCCGCAGGCGCGCGCCGCGGCCACGTATTCGCGCGACCAGATGGCGTTGGCCGATGCGCGCGTGATGCGCGCGAAGGTCGGGATGTTGTAGATGCCGATCGCGATGATCGCGTTGACGATGCCCGCGCCGAACACGGCGGTCAGCATGATGGCGGACAGGATCGCCGGGAAGGCGAGCGAGAAGTCGGTGAGCCGCATGATGGCTTCCTCGACCCATCCCCGCCTGGCGGCCGCGAGCAGGCCCAGCGCGGTACCCACCACCAGGCCGATGCCCACCGCGATCATGCCCACCAGGATGGATGCGCGCGCGCCCACCAGCAGCAGCGAGGCCACGTCGCGCCCGTAGGTGTCGGTGCCCAGCCAGTGCGAGGCCATCGGCGGCTTGAGCTTGTTGGCCATGTCCATGTCGTAGGGCGACCAGGGCGTCCACACCAGCGAGACGGCGGCGGCCAGCAGCAACAGCAGCGTCAGGACGCCGCCGAGCACGAAGCTGCGGTGATGCAGCGCGCGGCGCCAGAAGCCCGGCACCTTGAGCGCGGCGGCGCTGGGGGCGGTGATGCTGCTGCTCATATGTCGCTGGCCTTGATGCGCGGGTCGATGACGGCGTAGAGCACGTCGACCACGAAATTCACGATGACCACCATGGCCGCGAGCAGCATCACGCAGTTGCGCACCACGATCAGGTCGCG